>JGI26253J51717_1000496_pt1 | contig 16540 bp, 27 predicted proteins | sample SaaInlV_100m_DNA_6_FD_51717 | JGI IMG/M metagenome (IMG submission 51717)
ACAGCCTTACGTGCCTGGCGCTGAGCTCTCTTTTTGAGTTTCTCAGTACCGGCAATACGACGCGCGGCCCTACGACGACCCATGGCAATCTTTGCCTTGTTCCTGCGCATGGATTGTTTCATCTTCATGCGAGTCTGGATGTCAAGAACTTCTTCGAGTTCCTTATCCATCTCTGCATCTTCTTCGATGTATTCTTTAAGTCTTAGCATTAGTTCTCGCTCTTTCCATTAGGATCGGGATGGTGTATCCCAGCCTTTAATAATATCAGGGCTAAAGTTGTTGTATGAAAATTCCATACGATCTACCAACTTAACCGCGCCACCTTTGATATGATCAATAGCAACAAAGCCTTCGGCTCCAGTTACTTTAAATCCGTTTTGTGTCTTAACAAAAGTGTTAATCTTATTCAATCTGTTTAGTTTATTTATAACTTTTAATTTCGCAACAACCAGAGATTTCTGGAGATCAAATAATAATTTTAAGTTTTTCTTATTTGATTCGTCAAAGAATTTAAGGAATTCATCACGCTTTTGTGCTTGAGCAGTTTTGCCCTTTTCACTTTTACGCTTATCAATTTCTTTTTGATATTTGTCTGAGATGTATTTTACTAATCCATCTACGTGTCTTTGTGTATTACCAATTGGTTTGTTTGCACGAACATACGTATTATTGTATGTTTCTATAGTACGGGCCAAGTCTTGATTGGATTCAATTTGCTTAAGGGTCGTACTAGAAATTTGCTTAAAAATACGTCCAGCTTCTGACAAAGCCTTGGTGACCTCTGCAGTCTCTTTCTTTGTAAGTGTAACNGTGCCAGATAGATCTCGCAGTTGAGCGTCCTGGGCCCAGACAGACTTGACCTTTCTATACTTGCTGACATCGACTCCGTACTTTGCACGCATGCTTTCGAAATCTTTTCCTTCGTAAGCAGTGTGGAACACAACTCCAATACGCGCCGATCGAATTCGCTTGGCTTCAGCGCTAGAATCAGGGACAGCGTATACAATGGTATTAGGATGAAAAGTAATATAAGATTCTCCATCAATGGTCTCCTTTTTCAAATCGTCAGATGTAAACATCACGTCGCCTTGAACAACACCTTTAATGCCAAGCTTTGATAGCTCGGATAACGCAATTTTCATTTTGTTGTTTAGATCAGCATTCGGAATATCTTCATCGATATCCGCATTTGTTTTATACACCTTCGGATTCTTGTTAAAAATTCCTTTTTTAGCTACGAAGAACTTACCATCAGTTGGATCAATCCCGCAGAAGACAGCAGGTGCGCCATCCCATTTGACTGTTACATCTCTTGCGCCAGCCGAAGTTCCAGACAACATATCGCGCATAGCACGAAGTGCAAGGATAGCTTCACGTGCACCTTTTACTCCACCGTAGATCACTTGATCTTCGATGTGAGTCATGTGAGTGTTTTTCTCTTCAGACAGGTATTGGCTAAACTTAATCATATTTTCCTACTTTGCAGTGAAATCACACATCATACGAGTTGGGTATCCGTCTTTACCCTGGGTGTCTCTGATGTTGATTTTGAATTTGTATGACGCTGACTGGAATTCTACATCGACTCGTTTGCCACGACCGGTTTTACCACCGTAATATACAGTAACATTACCAACTGGCTTTGCAGCCTTTTTCATCGCAGCTTGGTTCATCTCTTTTGAAACAATTCCCTTCGTCATTTTGTGGATGATATGGTAATTATAACCTATTCCTGACTGCAATAACATCTCTATTTTGCGGCTGTCTGGTTTAGCTTTAGTGTCGATACTACCCTTGCCAGTATTAAATACTTCGGCAAATTTAATTGGGTCAATACCAAAGATTTTAAGGAGATTCAACCCATCTCTATCAGTAATAGTACCNGCTTTGATCTGGGCTGGAGAGAGGATTTTTCTTACACCTACGTTGAAGAACGTAGTAGTTGTGCCTAGTTTAAGGCTGAGGTAAATTTCACGGTTGTCAGTAACTAGTGTGATATCTGTGACCGACTTGCCGATATCGAATCCAGATCCTTTTGGGTTATCTAGAATAATGTTCGAACCGAACTTGAGAGGGCGTTTAGTGTTCTCGCCACCAACCACATTGACCTCTAGCTTACTTGAATCGTTTAGCTTATAAGTCTTATCAAGGTCTTGAATAGCGGCAAGCATTTTTTTGTCTTTGACTTCTTCGCCGTTCCACCATGCATTCATAGCGTCAGCAAATTGGCCTTCAAATAGGTTACCTCGGTTGTTTGCACCACGGTTACCTGATGATCCATTACCGAACTTGAGCTTAAGCTTCTTGATACCGGAACCAGATACAATATCAGAAATTTCTGTTTCAGACTGAAGTGCACGAGTAACGTTAATGTTATTCTGCTTCTTCATATCAATATTGATAGGAGCATCAACACTTGGATACTTTGCTTTCAAGAAAGTAAACAGTGCTTTAATCTCGTTCTGATTATCTGGAGAAAAATCTTTTAACTGACTTTCTATCTCTTCGACAGATTTTGGAAAGAAAGAATACATCTCTGATAAAAATTCCTTAAATGGTAACATTTGTCTTATAGNCCAAATTTAATTGTTTATACTATTTATAATAAAAAAGAAGCCGGCTTGCGCCGGCTTTAGGTGGAGAGAGAACATTATATTATAGTACTTCTTCGAAACATTCTATTGCAAGTTGGCGTTCTAGTCGNAAAGCTTCTTTTTCCCANGGATAGTCGGCATATGACATGCTGGTAGGATAAACCTTTTTCTTCCAGCGGATGTAGTTTCCATCAAGCGGAGCCATTTCATTGCGCACATACTGCTTCAGGTGGGTGAGCTCGTGAGTAAGAGTAGAGACTAGATCATATAGACGGAGAGACTTATCTACCTCTATCTCATACTCACGATCACCATACTGCATGCAGTATCCATATGCACCGTCCCGAGACATACAGTTTGTAAGCTTTACTGTAATCTCAATGGTACGGTACCTGGGCAGCATCTTCTTCAGATACCAACCAACAACTTTGTGTGCCAGCTCTTTTTGCTTGGCTGTTCCGCCTTTTATCTCAACTATGTTCATAGAAATCCTTGGTCAGGTTCAGGCCAATCATCAGGTTGAGGACTTTCTAGTTCTTTGATTATATCCTCAACCATATGTTTTGGCGCNCCGGTTGAATTGCTGATATCCTCAATAGAGTCACCAGCATAAAACCGTTCTTGTACATCAACTATTAAATNAGACATTCTAGACATAAGGATCTCCTTATCGGCGGCGTAAGATATACGCGTCAACCTTTTCAGCACATTCAAGAGGAAGTGATTGAGCGACTAGGTGTTTGATGCTACGATCAGGAAGACGTCCATTGTACTTTTTAGTATAGTACTCTNTGGCACGTTCNAACCGATTTTCGCCACGACCTTGAAGTTTGACACGGAACTGATAGTCCATTTTAGCCTCGCGAAGCGAACGGTTCATGTTACGAACCATAGCACGAAGTTCTTCGAGTTGAAGCATATCGTCGGCACAACCGTAGTGGAATGTTCCGATATATGCGTCTGTACGTTTTTTGTCTATTTGAATTCCCATTTGATCTCTCTCCTTATCAATTTATGGTATCATTATACCACAGCTTTGGGCCTTTGTACACAGTTATTTTAGCTTTTTTTAAACTTTTTTCCTGGCATAATCTCATCACCGTTCATTTGGATAATGCCTTCTTTTTCAAGGATTTTAAGTGTGGAGTCAGTTCCCTTCTGTACACCCTCTGCGAATGCAGTGACCTTAGCTTTTTTACTAAGATCCATGACTGATAGTAACCACCAGGCAAGGAAAACGAGTGCCATCCACCATTCTACGTACATTAGATTTCCTCTACTGTTATCTTGTATTTCTTTTTATTGATATCTGTAATTTCGATTGTCTTCATAGTAGACTGAAAGTAGCCTTCTGTAGGATGAAGATCCATCTTTACTGGACCAACTTTACCAACTAAAGTAGTCTCAGGGTATGCTTGCACCTCAAGATCCAAAGCTCCCTTGATTCTATCTGCGATATAGTCGCAATATGCCATCATTACGCTGCCTCCTTAATACAGTCCATAGGAGACACACGCTTGACATGTTTCAACTTAAATTCGCGATACTCATCATCGCAACCGTCAAGCCATTCCTCAACAGTTAGAACTGCAGCTGGAAACTCTTTCCAAGTGATATCGTTTTCGATACTGGTAGCAGCTACAAATGCCATAGCATCAGCAGGAGTCTCTAGGTCGCTGACCATATAGTCTGAACCAGACTTAAACTTCCAATACTGGTTACCATCTGCAAATCTCCCAGATTCACAGTGTGCACCGTAGTTTTCTAACGCTTGACATACAACAACAAAAGTAGCCATAATGATCTCTCCTCATTTATTATGGTACCATTATACAACGGAAAAAGGGGCTTGTACACCCCTTTTTTTACTTTTTTATGTAAGATTTAAGTATTAACGAACTTTAATCTTAATCAGATCGAACCGTTCAGGTCCAACAATGAACCACTGGCCAGTTTCGGTGTTATTGAGTAAGTCTCCAACACCAATATTTCTGAGCAGGCCGGTTCTTAAGATAAGCGGGTTATCCCGGCTTCCGTTGATTAGCTTCTTAACCTGAGCGCTATCAGTAGCTTCCACATCAGCAGTTTTTTCATACCTGCCTTCTCGGAAAGCCAGGCGTGCATCTGCCTGTGTGAATGCGTTTGAGATGCCATAGAAAACTGACAAAGATGCCAGTTCCCTATTTGCCTTTTTGATTTGATATACGCTGTGTTTAGCCATAAAGTGTCTCTATCTTTTTAATGCCGAGTGCCCAGTTTTCTGCTGCAGACTCAACATAGTGAAGTGATTTATTCGGGAACTCTTCCCTGAAGAAACATTTATTATTAGAATCAAAGTATTCGATGTAAGCAATCTCTTCTCTGAAATCCATACAGACATCGGCTTTACCTTTGCCGGCCTCTGCGTAATATGTAGATATCTTCTTACCCATATTTATAACCTTTAACTAAAGAATTTTTCCAACATTTCAATTCTATCGTTTGCTGTTGCCATAGTATCTAGTTCGCATTGAATAGCCTCAACGAATTCACCCTGTTCACCAATACCAACCCTAGAATTCATATAGACCATGATGTTAGTTTTGGCTCGTTCGAGTTCGCCCTCGGCATGCATCCGTGCTGCCTTGACTAGTTGTTCCTTCATTGTATTTCCTTTCTTACTCTACAAAGTCATTTACCATAGGGAAGATTTTAGTGATTGCTTCGGCACATGCCTTAGCTACTTCAATATGTTCTTTCTGCGTCCCGTTGCCTGAACGAAGCTCAATAAAGTGGATCCATGAACGAATAGTACCTGACATATATAAGCGAGACTTAGTATTACCTTCTGGCAATACTGCACGTGCCTGCTCTTTTGCGATACCATTTTCAATAGCCCAGTTATAGTGTTCCTTGGCTTTATCAATAACGTCTTGCTGTCGCATCCGCCACTCACCTTCGAGCCTTGGATCTACGTTATCGATGGAGTTCTGACGATTCTTTGTATCTTGCAAACGTGCTTCGCGTAGTACAAATGAGTCTCCAAACTCACGAGGATCGGCATACCGTTGACTAAACTCTTGGAATGCAAAAGAACGGTGCCGTAGCATCTGACGTGCAATATCACGTGTTGTTTCGATTTCCATAGTGGCAGAAGCCATTTCAAATGGTGACCAGTGTTTGTGCTTTGCCAAATAGTTCAAAAGCTTTTTAGTAGTTTCCATATTCATCTGATTTGATGGATTGGAAACCCGAGCACAGAAAGAGATCAGATCTTGAACATCTCCCATACCTTCTTCTTTAAATTCATCGGTGGGCTGAGTGCAGCCAACTAGTTTAACTCTCATTCTACGAAGTCTCCTCCAATTTTATTAACAACTTTTATATCAAAAGCCTGAATTAATTCTTGTGCAAATGGACTTAGGTCTTCCATCCATCTTTCACCCGACACTAACTGTGTTAGCTGATCATAACTATATTCCATAAGTTCTAGTTTAAATCCATCTTTGTATTGTATTTCCTTTATATTCCAAGGGAGCCTTTGATTTCTTTCAAATACCGGTTCAACTTCGCTTGTTCTTCGACAGGTAATAAGTCTATTCTTGTAGATGAAATCTTCTAATGCCTGCAAAGATCCAAGACGTAAGGAAACAACCGTAGAGTCTTGAATATTTTTTCTAAGCACGTGATATTTATGAACCTTTACCTTATCAGATATACCCAAAGCATATGCCAACTTTTCAGCATACACCGATTGTTCTTCTCGAGGATCGTATAAATCAGCAGAACCAACTACACCATTCCAAACTAGATAACAACTAAGCAGCCCACAACCAGATCCTACATCAACAATATGACTTTCGTTTAGTAAGTTACTAATCTCGTCAGCAGGCCAACGATGAAACTTATCCCAATAGTCAAACTCAATTGGAAGCAAATTCGTTTCGATTTTATTTAGATAATCAAAAAACTCCATTACGCTTTAAATCCTGAAAAATCCAGTTTGTCTTTTTGCGGAGCTACCTGTGGGGCAGTATCCGCGATTAGTGTTTGCGCTGATGCTTCAACATCATACAATCTCATTCTGGCTCGATCGACCCCGATAACAAATCGCTTATTGGTTGTGGGGTCGTTGTATCTATTCTTGAGTTGTTTGACCATGATTTGGCCGAGGCTTTCGAGTTCTTCGTTCGATATGAGGGCGAACATGAGATCTGCAGTTGCAGGAAGACCAAAGGATTCCGACGTGTCTTCAAGGCCAACGTCAGTGTTTGAATATCCGCTTCGAGTTGTCTGAGTCGCCGATACAATGGGCACGTCGAATTCGACTGCAAGTCCTCGAATTTCTTCAGCAATTGACTTGATGAGGGAATATGTATTAACCGATCCACTTAAACCTTTCATTCTTGCTGAAGAACAAATGTTAAGATAGTCGATGAAGATAATATCCGGTTCAAAGCTTTTCTTAAGCTTAAGCTCTTTTAACAAAGCTCGGAAGTGNCCGGTGTGAGCCGAACCAGTTGGATATTCTTTTACAATCAGCTTGCCAATTGTCTTCTTTGCGATTGCCGCTATCTTATTGTCAAAAGTACTTTTGTCGATTTTATCCAGTTGGTCAATGGGCATATTCATCAAGTTAGCATCGATACGTTCAGCAATTCGTTCTTCTGCCATTTCCATAGTAATATACAAAACATTATTACCTTGGGTCATAGCCGCTGCGCCTACGTGACACATGAATAACGACTTACCAACACCTGTACCAGCCAGTGCGATATTTAGAGTCTTATTAAGTAATCCACCTTTTGTGATCTGGTTAAAGTAGTCCAGGTCAAAAGGCATCCTTGCTTCTTCTTTATGGTAAAAGTCAAAGCGATCGTCAGAGTTATTAATATAGTCGTGGCCAATGTCCTGATCAAAGTTAACAGACAAAGCCTCAGATAAAATCTCAGGAATTGCGTTGTTAGTCAGTTCAGACTTGCCATCAATAATCTCAATCGATTTCATAATAGAAAGAAAAACGGCACGATCTTGGCACCACTTTTCAGTCTTTTCTAATAACCAATCCATATCAGCTGGCTCGGGTGTCACTACATCGTTGATTAGATGAGCAGCTGCTTGGTATTTATCAGCTGAAACATCTGTCTCATCTAGTTCGATTTTAAGTGCTTCGCCAGTAGGGATCTTGTTGTATTTACCAACATACTGAAGAACGGTATCGAAGACNGCACGATGCTCATCTTCGAANTATTCCTTCTTTAGATATGGGATAACTCTTCGAGTAAAATCTTCATTGGTCAGTAGATTCCTCAATACTGTTGTCTGTAGACTCATCGCCAATCCTATACTTATCGTTTTCAAAGGCATCTTGTAAGATGTGGTTTAGAACGTCTCCAATATAGTTATTGAAGTTGTTATCATTCTCAAGTTCTTCTTGATCATGATCACCAGGTTCTAGGATCTGGTANTGGAACTTAAGGTTCGCAATACCATCACCGTTTTCTTCCACATGGTCAATCTTTGCCGTTACTTTTCCATAACAGTAGACCACACCTGCATACTTGGTTTTGAGCTTTACCGCCCACTGGTCATTGAAACCATTGTCTGCAAATGTGTAATCGTCTATTGTGATGTCATTATACATCATTTTCATCGAGAAGTAAACCCCCTTCTATCATAGAACGGTAACCAATTGTAAATTGTTTTTTGATGAACTCTTTAAAATCAGTTTCTTCAAGGATTGGTTTCCAGAACTCTTCGGTAAGAGTTGCAGCTGCACGAACTTTAGGATCAAGCAATTCACCNGTTTCACGGTCGACAACACAGTACCAGCCATTTGATGGTTTAGCCACNTAATTACCGGCCAGGGCAATGTCAAGTAGACCACTGTACTTCTCAATACCGCCATCCCACGATACGCTTACTGGAATCTTGGATTTCTCTTTGACATAACGAGACTTTTCAACATTGATAATAAAGTCATAACCAGTAACTTCGGTACCTGTCTTATTTTGACGACGACCCAAGATCCAGATATTATCGGCTGAATAGTAAATGCCTGTACCACCACCCACAACGTCTTTCGGAAACAAACCGATTTCTTTATATGTGTGGTTGATAGCAAGAAGCGAAATATTCTTCATTGTAAGGTATGGGGTAACCATACGGAATAGACCTTTAAGTGCCTTTGCACGAGACATATCTGCAACAGATTTCTCATTGAGCGCATCCTCAAGTTCTTTCTTTGATGCAAGGTTACCAATAGAATCGATAACAATAATGACTTTATCACCACGGTCAATGTTCTCAAGTTGACCAACAAGGTCGAACTTAAGCTGCTCAACATCTGTAATAGGAGTATGCAATACACGACCGGCATCAATGCCAAACGTTTCAAAGTAAGCTTGTGGTGAACCAAACTCAGAGTCATAAAACAACATGACAGCATCTTCATGCTCTCGAAGNTATGCTGCAGCCATAAGCAAAGCAAACGAAGTCTTAAAGTGCTTCGAAGGACCGGCAAGAACAGTCAATCCTGATACAAGACCACCATCAACGGATCCACTTAATGCAACATTAACCATTGGAACTTCGGTAGTCACAACATCCTTTTGAGCAAAAAGTACCGATTCAGAAAGAATAGCCGTATCTTTAATCTTAGTATTCTTTTTTAATTTATTCATAATTGACATGTTAATTACCTTTTGATATACGGATCTGAACTGTATCCGCTTCTGTGATTTCGCCGTCTTCGATCATTCGATTTAGTTGTTCTTCTGAATATACACTAAACCCTTTATTGGATCCACTTTTTTTAATCCAATATGCTTGAGACGCGTTAATTTTTTGATTTCGCCGTGGCATTATCTACTCCGTTTGATTTGATGTTGGTACTATTATACCATAAACTCATCTAGTTGTACACCTTTATTTTTAGGCTCACCTTGTCTTTGTTCCCATCCCGAGATCCAACCTGAGTTATTAGATAGGCTAGATGGGATATGGTCAAACGTGTCATCACTCCGTGGTACGTAATTCTGACCGAACCGAACAAAGTCACACATCACATCTTCGTTATCCCGAGGCGCACCGCCCATACGTTCGCACAGTAAATCCATAAAGGAATCTGTATCGTATCCGCTTGACAATAGTTTCATACAACGAACTGCGTTGTTTCCAAAGTATCCGTGTGACATATCATCAACCAGATCTTTGTGGTAGTCACCTAAATCATATGAGAATGCAGCATAGACAAAGTTAAATCGTTTGTGCCCTTGTTCTACGTTATGTTGATTTAGATAGTCAACCACTTCTTTATGAGTTCTTTTACGACCTTCTTTTGGCATCCAATCCATAAACCGGTCGAGCAACGGTTCAAGCTCATTAACCATAAAATCAAGGCAAGTAACACCCTTACGAGGAGAAGGTGGTTGGTTACCAATAGATGTAAACAGTGGTTTACCTGCACCCTTGGTTTCAACCATAAGATCTTTCATGTCTTGGATATCTCGTAGATTGCCAAAGCGGTGTACTATATTATTTCGATAACCATGATCTCGAGTAAACGATGCACCTGAACCAGTAATGCGATGCGCCAAGTAAACGTATAACCAGGTTTTAGTATCCCAGCTGTCGGTGATATAGCTATCAACCAGATCCCAATGATCCTGGCCGAGTGCTGGGTTTTTAATTTGATGATGACGCTTTGGTGTTCGTCTACAGAACTTAAGATCCTGTAGAACATTAGAGAATCCAGCAGCGTTTCGTGTGTAACAGTCGTAAATATCTATCTCTTGCATCAATGGATCGTTTACAGCAGCATCTGCTTCTGGCCCAAGGTAGGATAGTTTACCCCAGTTGCAGTTCTCTTGCAGCCATTTGGCACGTGGATAATAATAGTTGACTAGTACATCTAGTGCTTCTTCATTCAGCCATTTCTTTGACATTCTTTTCCCAATCTCTGTATGAGTCAATTCGATCCGGTAAAGTTGCATCCTGTAGCTCAGGTTCTTTACCAACATTCCAAAATAAAATGTCTCGATCACTGTTCTTAGGTATATACTTCCACACCTTACCATCATAAGTGTCGATATTAGGAAATGGAGGAAGGTTCTCTTTATTCTCGGATGCAGTAAATGCAAGAGGCTCAGAGATAGGGGTTGCCAAACCAAGCTCACCGGCTTTCATATTACGTGACACACATACCGAAGTAAACTTGGCATTTGGCCATGCAATTTGCAGTCCCCGTGTGAGCACGCCCGTGGACGTGGCAGTATACACTTCGTCTGGTTCTTTAAGTTTAGATGCTGACTTTACGATACCGGCAGTAACCATTTCATGTTTTAAACCAAGTGGAATAAAGAAAGCATTATGATGCTCATCCGCCCACTTCTTTGCAATTAGATTCAGGTTAGGCATTGCAGCGATACGATGAAAAGATACTTCGGCACCACGCTCGATACAACATGCCTGGTGAATAGAAATCTTTTTAGATGAGGGCATAAACAACATTACTTTTTTGTTATGACGTTTTGCCACATCCAAAATAGATACACCAGCCAAACCTGTTCGTGGCTGAACATAAACAATAGTGTCTATCTCTTCAGGTAAAGAGGAGATGAGGCAGTCACCACCACGAACTTTTGATCCAACCAGATAGTCATCACGTACGACACGTACGCCATCATGCATTACTACTTCTGGTGTACCATAAGGATCTTCCCAGTCTTTGGCAAGGTTTAAGTAATATTCTTTTGCGTCTTCAAATGTGTAAAGGGGTCCAACATCCTTGTTGACCCCATCGACTACGTGTTTATTATGAGCCAAGTAAAGTTACTCCCCAATCGTTTCTGTAATAAAATGGTGGAGCAATGTGGAATGATGATCCATGCTCCATATATGTTCTTGCGTATGTCTCACCATCCATTGTGTACCAATCACTGGGTGGGATAATTATGTTTCCGTTGGATTGTTTATCGAGTTCGTCAATAAAGTGCATTGTAACGTCTCGACGATCAGCGGAAGATCCGTAGAACGGGGTTCCTTTAAAGAATCCAGATTTGGGAATACGGCGACTTTCCCACTCAACGGGTACTGGACAACTATATAGTACCTGCACTCCGAACTTGGATTGAAGAACTTCGCCCTCTCGGATGTACCGACTGACCAGATCTGCCACGTCATAATCATCGTGCCGGCAAATATGGTGCCTAATGTCAATAGAGCCAAAACAGAGATTGATGACGCCAGTAGGTACCACACCACGGAGCATAGATTCAAAACCATTTTTAAGAGCACCGTGAAGAGTTTTGCCATCGTTACGAAGCACACGATGCCTATGCCCACTAAAAGCAATAGTGTGAGAATCTCCCAAAGTGACTGAGTCATAGTCTAAGTCCTCTTGTTTCAAGGAAGGCACATTCTTCAACCTATTAGAAAGTGCATCACACCATTCTTCGGTAATACCTTCGTAAGTAGTATTCGCGCCAATACGCTTTTTCAGCATTGCTCCATAGTCTGGCATGTCCCAATCAAGTGATACGATATTATCACACGAAGCAACTAGGTTGATCCGGTCAAATACTTCCTTCGTTGCACCACCAAATAGGTTAAGTGTACCACCAAAGTTGGCACCATGGTCGATGTAAACCTTGTTGTACAATGTAACATTTGGTGTACATTTATTATTAATATCGGCATTAAGCTGCTCAGCCCACAGCTGAGACCAGCCATGGGTGTGAGACTTTGGATTAACCGGTATATTAGATATAGGGTTTGTGATTACACTAGTCATCGATAAACTGCCAAGCAACCCCGGCCTCTGAAAATAGTTCTTGAGTAAACTTAAAAGATTCTGTCCATACCTCGGGAGTATCCACTTGAGGTGGCATAATTACCTGTTTAACACCAACCTGGATAAGACCCTTTGCACACTCAGAGCAGACAGGAAGACCTGTAACATACACAGTAGATCCATCAAGGGAAACACCATTATATGTTGCGTTATAAATCAAGTTCATTTCGGCATGGACAACAAACTTATATTTAGTCTTACGGTCATTCAGCCGTTCTGGACTGTGACGGATATTGCGAGGAAAGCCATTATAGCCTTGAGCCAAAACCTGGCCTTTATCACCAACTGCCACTGCACCGATCTTGCGAGATGGGTCTTTAGACCAAGTTGAGATTTCCTTGGCGAGGCTTAGATAACGTTTATTCCAATCATGACGGAGTGTGGGCAAATCAGTATTCCTTATTTAACTAGATCGAAGTGGCGTTCGTATACGTGGAGATTCATCACTTGCCAGGTGAGATCGCCTTTTTCAACATGGACATCAAACTGTTCTGCTAGTGATCCGATGGCATAATCCATGAGATATTGAGCCCACGCATAATCATTCTTATATCCAAATACAACATCGTTCGAACGCATTTGAGATAGCATATGCAGCTTACCGTCACGGATATAAAAGGTTTGCGCATTAGTACAGATGAAGTCAGACTTGCCACCTTCATCGAACTCNACCCAGATTGATGGACGGTTGTAAACCATTTGAGCACGGCGAGAATCAGGATTGCTAGCTAGTTCTTCAATAGCCTTGTAATATTGACCGTGATACTTTTCAGAAAAAACTAAGTGACCATAGTTCGAATTAATGTTGCCATGAGCATCGGCCGAGTATTGCCATGCTGCAGGAGGAGCCTTATCTTTACCATGGATATCATTAATGTTGGTTGACATTGATTCGTACCAAGCTAGCTCGGCATCAATGTATTCTTGGTTTGGCTCTCCGAAGATCGAAGGCTCATCAGCAATGAAAGAAGCGCCAAGCATTTCAATAGTCTTGGCACCGGTTTTATCGGTAGTAAATGCTTCGTCTTTAAGTTTGCCAATAAAGAACTCACGAATACCGCTTACTGTTTGGTATNTACTCATTTTTTACTCCNTTTAGAATAGCGATCGTCTGACTCGGGATGTTCCATTTGGTGTACACGCAAGATAATAAGTTGCGTAATAGCATGGATCAAGTGAGATTTACTAGATTCAGGATCTAGATCCTCACCTTGCCAGAACGAATTAAGATGTCGTTGAATTGAAGAATAGGTACGACCAAAATTAGTAGTACCGCCATCATCACGCCAGTTGTTTTCACCATACTTAGCTGCACCGAAACCAAAGATCTCAGAGATTTCTACTAAGACTTCGGGTGGAATTAGGTGCAGAGGTGCTTTTCCATTATCATATTTCATAGTAGTATTATACCATATNTGTTAACGTTTGTACACACTTTTATATCGATTAATTTCACTATCCCACTCAAACATCTCGTCACACACGTACGCAATTGTATAGTCAGAACCACGCTCAATACGACCAGTACGCTCAAAGAAAATAACGTAATCAGAAACATCTTTATTCCACATCACTTTGCGTTCCCACAAAGAGGTGCGACCATCTACGCTTTTAGTATAGTTATGCAATACATTCTGCTTATACTCATCAGCCTCGCGATATGAAGAAAATGTCTTGACCTCTACTGATTTACCATCCGGTGAAAACACGTCTTTATAATCATCGGTGTCATCGGTATAACCACACTTTTCCATAAGGTACCGTTCAGCAATTAAGCCGTATTCAGTATTATCATAACCAGAGTATACTGGCTTGTACTCACGTTTCATATGCTCACGCAATGCTTTCGCATCGATATCTTTATTTGTGAACGTAGTTCCGACTTCGATATTCCAATTCATATTGTATTCCTCATAACAAATTCTAAAGCACGATCTGCTTCTTTTTCAAGTGGACGACTCTTGTACCAGTTACCGTTTGACATATCGAGCTGTCGACAAAGTACCGCGATCTCTTTCGATGTAATTGGGTAGTTCTGACGAACAGCTGATGATGCGATAGAAACCATAAGCTGGTACATCTTATGGTACCATCCAGTACCTGATATATCCTGATATTCAGTAATCATCTTATTCGAAACAAACGGGCAGTTCTCATACGAAGTCCAGCGGATATCCGTATTGGTGAGTCTATTTGCCCGTTCTTTAAGCAAAGCTTCCCGAATGGCAGGAGGAAGCTTGTCTATCATACCTACGTTTTGTTTCTCGGCATATTCATGCTTTGACATTAGTTCGTAAGGATCAATGTAATTACCANCATTAGTGAAAATAAAGTTGTCAGCACCAGGATACTGCGCAGGTACGTAATACATTCTAGATAGATCTTTAGTCTGCTTATCTCCGATGTTGTCGAGCTCTGTGTTGAGGGCGAACCAAAAGTGTCTAATTTTAGACTGTTCAACCGGGTGCGTAAGTGGAAACACAAGGCGAAACTTCGGCGAACCACTTTTACTACTAGCAGTAGAATAACAGACATAGTAATAACTGCCAAAGCGTTCTCTAAGTTCATTTTGCAGATCTCCTTTAAACTCATGGTCATCAACGTCAACAGCAGCCCAACCAGACCATGCAACNACGTTGTCNTTTGCACGAGTAGTGTCAGGTTTATAGACAGCNGGNGAAACTAATTCAGCATCTACCTTTCCTTTCTTAGGTTGCTTAGACAATTCATACAGGAGTTTCTCTAGCTCGTCAAAGCTAGAGAAATCCATTCGCCTATGAGTTTTATTGTCATAAACGTATCTTTGTTGTTCTTCCCACCAGCGTGGTGGTTTAAACAGCGTTAGGGATATCACCGTGATTATCCTTATGTGTTGGTGGTGTCCATCCAGATGGCTTAAGAAGATCTGGAAGCCCGAATGGGTTTGGCCGACCAGGCTTTACACCAGGCGATTTTGCCATATTCGCTTGGTAGACACGATCCCATGCTTCATTAGGATCTACGCCGAATACGTCTAGTGTCCCAATAGCAAACACGCACATGTCGATCAGGCCATCTACGATTTCTTCAGGATCTTTTGCTTCAATAGCATCGAGGGTTTCATCAAGTTCTTCTTTACACATTGAAAGACGGAAACGAAGATACTTGTCCATCAACTCTTTATTACCTTTATTGGCGTTAAACCATTCTTTAACACCAAATTTGTTATGCATCATGTAGATGTCATTTGCCCAATCAGACATTTAAATCACTCCATTTCTTTAGTTTTTCACGTTTAGCAGCAGCGGCAATAGCCACCATTTCCGGGTCGATAAGTCCGGCTTCTACTACCAGTTCATACATACACATCAAATCGCCAAATTCACGTTCGAGGGGTGGTTGCCGCCCATCTTGATTGGCAAAACGAATCACCTTCGAGCATTCAACAGCAACCTCGTTGCATTCCTCGGCCGTAACGACCATCAACTCTTCGATCATATTCATATATTATACTCCATTTTGGGTGAGATGTACACAGTTAATCCCACAATCCTTCATAATATTTTCCAAACAAACGGAAACCATTTGTCACTCGAGCTCGATGAGCTTTCATCTCATCCCAATCTACATGCTCAAAGCTTCCGCCAAGANNCTTAGATTCGTCTTCAATCCATTTACCAAAGAAAGATATTTCATCATCTTCTTCTAGTTTAGTTCCAAACGCAAAGATCATTTCATCCATTGCCCAATCCCATGCTTCAAAATAGAACTTATCAGTATTATGATCTTCTGGTTCTTTATAGCATTGAAGATTTCCTGGCCGATCTTCCATATCGACGAAGGGTGCCCTGTGTTTCGTTGCTTTTAGCTGGATAAGCATCGGATGAACGATATACGCTAAAGTGCTATCCATATTCCATGTATCATACTTATGGATCTTAACTTTATGTTTACTATCTAGATATAAGTTAATTGAATGGTTATAAATCCATTGCGTAACATCTTCGACCTTTTCAAGAAGTGCCTCAAACTTAGTAGTATTCTTTTCCCACTGATAGTCATACTTCTTATTCATATAACCATAATGAATTTGAGAAGTCCAACGATTTACATATGGACCAATATTAACTTTCAT
>JGI26253J51717_1000509_pt1 | contig 16307 bp, 16 predicted proteins | sample SaaInlV_100m_DNA_6_FD_51717 | JGI IMG/M metagenome (IMG submission 51717)
ATTCTATCAACAAAATAATAGCCTTAGGGCTGATTTCTTTCATAGAATTCCTTGCGTATTTTGTTAGGTGAAGGCCACCCGCGCAATAGGGCGCAACCGCTTTAGGGTTTTTTGATTGGTTTTGGAGCGATCATTGCGTCGCTGCGGGACATTGACCAACGAGCCTAAAATCTTTGCGTAGGGCAAAAACTGGACACTCGAGTCATTGGGTCCCACAAGCCTATAGCCCGCGAAAAACGCCTCAATGGCATCAGCTGGAATGATCTGTCCGCTTTCAAGCTCTTTGGAGCTGCGAAGAATGGCGGTATAATCAAGCAGCAGACAGGCGATGTCATGACCCACGGGCGCAGGTTGGTTTTTTGAAATATTGATTCCGGTTAAACAGGAGCCATCAAAAATCAGATTGCGCATATGAAAATCGCCATATTGAACCGCAGATACAGTTTGTTGATCGGAATATTTGTTTGCGAGTTCAGCCAACCGTTCAACCCCTTGCAAAATAGGGGTTTGGCGGCAATTTTCAGGTCTCCTGACTGAATTTTTTCGACCAGATCGTGGTAGTAATTCACCGCATGTTTTGGTTGAAAAATGCGGGTCTCCAGAAACTTTGGTTCGATGATAGGCATCCAACCATTCTCCAGCCAGTTGCAGCAGCTCAAGCTGCCTGGCGTTATCCTCTGCGGCATCGCGCATATACTCAGAAAAGGGTAGGCCTTCCGCATAGGTCGTTAGGCTGGCTTGATTGGCGATGTCCAAGCACATGGGTTTGATCAGAGAAAGGCGCTCGCTACGTTGAAAGGCGCGAGACGCTTTTTCTAATCGCAAATAATGTGCGGCAAAGGTGGCCTGTGCGCGGGGTCGCAGTTGTAGCCGATATTTGAACAGCCCATGGTTTGGGTGCTCTACCAAATAAGAAATGCGGGCCCGATCTGTCTCTTCGCGCTTCGACAGCAAAACATATGACCAGCCCACCATAGGCAGCTGCGCCTCCTCCAAAACACCTGGCCATGCAGCATGGGCCGCTCTTTCCAGTTTTGTTATGGGGTCTTCGAGCCACATGATAGCATTCCAATAATAAGCAAAAATTAAAGGCTTCAAAAAATAACCTAGACGAATCTAGGCCGGTGATTTCCGTGAAATTATACAAATCTTAACGTGTCATTGACCAGTAAAACATGTGGTTTTTTTAAATCCACGAAGGATTGATAGGATCAATTGGACCAAGTGGACCCCCGAATGTTAATTCGACGTGTCGCGCAGCGGCCAATAGCGCAGCTTCTCCTCGGGGTTTCCCGATCAGTTGCAGCCCCACCGGCAAGCCGCGCGGACCGCGTCCTACGGGCACCGATATCGCAGGCAGGCCGGTGGTTGTGGCCAAAAAGGCAAAGCGCAACCAATCCATATAATTGGTCAGCTCTACACCACCCACGTGATGCACCCATTCTTCAGAGGCCAAATGCGGCATACAGCCCACTGTTGGGCAAGCGAGGACGTCGAATGTCTCAAACAGGCTCAGCATATTATTGAACAGAATGGAGCGATTCAAATTGGCGTCGATAATATCTTCCAGAGTCAAAGCTTGCCCAAAAGCGGTGTTTTCAGCGAGCGTAGATTTGAAATTCGCTTGGACCTCCTGTGGTAGACGTTTTGCCGCCGTGGCCCACATAAGGCCGCGCAGTGTGTGATAGCTGCGCTCAAGATGGGTGAGATCGGGGCAGGTCTCTTCAATCCGTGCGCCATTCTTCTCAAGCTGTCGCATTGCCGAGGCAAGATGCTGGGCCATTTCGGGATCGACCTGTCCAAAGCCTCCCAAATCTGGGGCAAAGGCAATTTTCAGCTTTCCGTCAGCGCGAATGACGGCCTCTTGATAGGGAATTTCGGGTGCCGGATAGGAAATGGCGATCTGTGGATCAAACCCCGACATCGCATCCAAAAACAATGCACAATCTCTTACGGAACGGGCCATTGGGCCCTGCACCCCTTCAATTATGAAGGCCGCGTCCTGTCCCGGTCCGCCTGCAATGCCCGGGCTTGGGCGCAGACCCACGATGCCGCAATAGGCGGCTGGGGTGCGCAGGCTGCCGCCGTGATCGGACCCATGGCTCAGCCAAATTTCCCCTGCGGCCAAAGAAGCGGCCGCGCCACCGGACGAGCCGCCCGGATTGAGCGCGGTATTCCAAGGGTTTCGTGTTTGTCCAAAGACGTCATTGAAGGTGTTACCTCCTGCGCCAAATTCGGGTGTGTTGGTTTTGCCTAAAATGACCGCCCCACGCTGTTCCAATTGGTCCACCAAAGGATCACTTTTTTGCGGTATGAAACCCGCCAGCCCTTTGGTTCCAAATGTTGTGCGGACATCGGCGACGGCGTTGAGATCTTTGATTGTGATCGGCAAGCCCGCCAGCCAACCGGCCGGGGTGCTGTCTCGGCTTGATAAATCCACCGCACGCGCCCGCGCTTCACAAAGCGTAGGTGTGGCATTGATCAATGGGCCGGTTTGGGCAATGCGCGTCAAAGCTGCATCTATCAGATCTGATGAGGAAATTTCCCTGGCTTTCAACAGGGCAACAACTTCATGGGCTTCAAATTTGCAAAGTTCTGGGCCAGTGAACAATAGCTCTGATGTCATAATGCGCACCCTTCATATGATGGGTTAATGACTGCATCATAGGTTGGGGTGGGTCAAGTCAAAGGGGTAAGCTGGTCCATGGCCCGTTTTTGGCTCAGGAAAATATCTCCCGTGAGCTGCTCGAGAAACTCCGTTCCCGTTAATCGATCCATGACCGGCCCCTTAACCTCGGACAGATGGAAAGACACGCCCATATCTTCAAGCCGTTTATTGACCGCCTCTAAGGAGTCCAACGCGCTCATATCAATATCATTCACGGCAGAGCACATCAAAACCACATGGCGCAATTGTGGCTGCTGGGTGGCGCGGGCAAGCAGGTGATCTTCTAAGAAGCGTGCATTGGCGAAATAGAGGCTTTCATCCACGCGAATTGTCAAAATGTGAGGCTGGGTGATGACATCATAGCGCAGAACATTGCGGTAGTGTTCTGAATTTGGCACTTGCCCCACGGTTGCGATATGGGGTCTGGAGGATTTGTAGAGATGGATCAAAATCGAAACCAAAACCCCAGCAATCACCCCAGTTTCAACGCCGACAACCAGCGTTATGGCCATTGTGGTCGCGACGGCTGTGAAATCGGCCTTTGAATAGCGCCAGGCTTTTCCCAAGATTTTGAAATCTACCAAAGAGAGCACGGCGACAATGATCGTCGCGGCCAATGTGGCTTTGGGCAAAAAGAAGATGAGAGGTGTCAGAAACAAAGAGGCGAAGATCAAACCAACAGCCGTATAGGCCCCGGCCGCGGGAGTTTCGGCGCCGGCGTCATAATTGACGACTGATCGTGAAAACCCGCCCGTCACGGGAAAGCCTGAAGTGAAGGCCGCACCAATATTGGCGGCGCCAAGGCCGATGAGCTCTTGGTCTGGATCAATCCGCTGGCGTTTTTTTGCTGCAAGAGTTTGCGCAACAGAGATGGATTCCACAAACCCAATGACTGAAATCAAAACGGCTGATGTTAGAAGGCTGCTCCACAGATCAAGCGAAAATTTTGGCATTGTCAGTGGCGGCAGACCCTGCGGCACTGCGCCAACTATTTTTACGCCCAAGTTTTGCAGATCGAGCAGCCACACGAGGGCGGTGGTGGCAACAATTGCGGCAACTGGNCCCGTTTTGGCCATAATTTTTGCGACNGGCTCGGTCAGACCCAGCGTCAATANGAGCGGCAGCAAACCTTTGCGTACCCAGAACAGAAAGGCNGTTGTAAGGCTACCGATGAGCGCGGTGATCCAATTGATGTCCTGCCGATGTGCCCAAAGAGACTCTGCCAATTGAACCAAATTATGGCCCTCTGCCTGAATGCCTAAAATTGCCTTCAGTTGGCTCGCAGCGATGATCAGGCCAGAGGCTGTGATAAAACCAGCGATGACGGGATGGGACAGGAAATTGGCCATGAACCCCAAACGAAACACCCCCATCGCCACCAAGAACACACCTGACAAAAAGGCCAGGGCGATGGCTGCAAAGATATAGTCTTCACTGCCTGGTGCAGCGATGCGTGAGATAGATGCTGCTGTGAGCAAGGACACGACCGCCACGGGGCCCACGGCTAAAGACCGGCTGGTGCCAAATATTGCATAAAGGGTGATCGGCAAGATGGATGCGTAGAGACCCATTTGCGGCGGTAGACCCGCGAGCATGGCATAGGCTAAGGATTGCGGAATTAACATGATGGTCACAATCACCGCAGCGGTGAGGTCATTGGTCAAAGACCCGCGATTGTAAGTTCTGCCCCATGTTAGAATGGGCAGATATGGGGCGAGCATTGATGTGAGTTTCATGTGCGTGTTCCGGTCATGCGAGACGGGTGATAGAAATCTGGGCTAAAGGGCGGCCGCAGAAAGCCTTGGGGTGAGTGCCGTCAGATCATGCCCGGNCGATTTTGCAGCCGCGAGAATCTCATCNACGGATTGCCCANTTTGGGCTTGATNCAAGGCCCAAAGGGCGGTCGCGCGCATACCACTGCGGCAATAGGCGAAAATGGGCCCGGTGCTCTTGCTGACCATATCCGCAAATTCCGCGATTTGTTCTTCAGAGATCTGACCGGGAATGATGGGCAGGTAATGGGCTGCAAGCTCCAAAGTGGCGGCTTGAGTTTTCAGGGTGTCAAACGCGGGCTGATCGGGCCCCTCGCCATCAGGGCGCAGGCAAATAACAGATTTGATGCCAGAGATTTGAATATCTTCGATATCATCAATTTCAATCTGGGGTCCAACATAGAACTGATCTGAGAGCTTTTTCATAGACATAGCTTATCCTTTTGCCGCGCGTATCAACCGGGCAATTGTGTTTCAAAAATGGGTGGCGGCTTTACAAAGAGTTGATTGGTACTTTCAGGCTCGGGTGCCCGTCTTCATCTGTAGGAACTTCGCCTGCGCGCATGTTGACTTGCAAGGCTGGAATAATCAGCTTTGGCATCGCCAAAGTGGCGTCGCGCTCGGTACGCATTTTAACAAAGGATTCGCGGGTCGCATCTCCGCCAACATGGATGTTGAAGGCGCGTTCTTCTGCCACGGTGGTTTCCCACTGGATGTCGCGCCCATTGGGGCCGTAGTCATGGCACATAAACAAGCGCGTTTCATCCGGCAGGCTCAACACTTTTTGAATGGAATCATATAGGATCCCTGCATCGCCACCGGGGAAATCAGCGCGCGCTGATCCACCATCGGGCATAAACAAAGTGTCGCCGACAAAAGCCGCATCGCCCATGGCATGCACCATACAGGCTGGAGTATGGCCAGGTGTGGCGATGACGGTGGCTTGCATTTGCCCCACATGATAGCTGTCCCCATCTTCAAACAGCGCATCAAATTGTGATCCATCGCGTTGGAATGCGGTTCCTTCATTGAAGATCTTGCCAAAGGTGTCCTGCACCTGGATGATTTTCTCACTGATGCCGATCTTGCCGCCCAATTGCTCTTGCAAATAGGGGGCTGCGGAAAGGTGATCGGCGTGCACATGGGTTTCAATGATCCATTGTAGCTCAAGGCCCTGATCTTTGATTGTCTTGACGATCTCATCGGCGCTTTCGAAGGTAATCCGTCCGGCCGCGTAGTCCATATTCATCACGGAATCGATCACGGCGCAGGCGGTGCTGCTCGGATCCTTCACAATATAGCTGATGGTGTTGGTTTGCGCATCAAAGAAGGCCATGACTTCCGGCTGTTCTAGCGTGTTCAGTTTTGTGTCAGACATTTGATCACCTTTCTAAATTACTTATCGTCGCCGAAGTTTAAACCTGGTTGTCTCGCCGTTGGAGAACGTATTTTGAGGCTGCCATCCCTGTCAACATAGTGGCGACAAAGATCAGCGTGCCTTCAGCGGCCAGCGGCAGAGCCGTCATTGCTGGACCGGGGCAAAATCCGCCTAAACCCCAACCTACGCCAAATATTGCTGCACCTGTGATCAAACGTGCGTCGAAGTCCGTGCGGGTGGGCAGATGGAAGACGTCGTTGAAAAATGGCTTGCTGCGGCGGGTGACCAGCCAAAACCCTGGCATGGTGACAGCAATCGCGCCGCCCATAACAAAGGCAAGGCTGGGATCCCAGGTGCCGAAGAGGTCGAGAAAGTTTTGGACCTTGGCGGGATTGGCCATGCCCGACAGTAACAGGCCGAAGCCAAACATAAGACCGGACAGAAGTGTAACGAGGTTTTTCATGGCTTTAGCCTCCAAAAACGTGACGAAGCAGCAGGACGGCAATAAAACCGGTGCTCATGAAGGTTAATGTCGCAACAATCGAGCGACCGGAGAGGCGGGAAATGCCGCATACCCCGTGGCCACTCGTGCAGCCATTGCCCCAGACGGATCCAAAACCGACCAGAGCGCCGGCGAGGGCCAAAAGCGGCAGGTTGTTTGAAACGCTTTGCAGCGGAGCTTGTCCGTTGATCACGATCCAAATGGGTGCGGCGAGCAACAGACCGATCAAAAAGATCAGACCCTGTGGGAGTGACTGATCTTTGCCGGTGGGGGGGAGCATGCGCGATAGGATGCCGCTGATTCCCGCAATACGACCATGGGTCGCCATTAGTAAAACAGCCGAAGCGCCAATAAGGCCGCCTCCCAAAAGTGACAGAAGTGGTGTGAACTCGGTTTCCATAGTTGGCCCCATTGTTATGCCGTATTTGATATTCTCATTTTTATATATAAGTGATCACTAATATACAAGCGCTATATTACCGAGTTTGAAAAACAGGCTCAGAATTCGCTGTGCGGAGCTTTAGGGCGCCATCCTCGGCCAATGAATTCGCTGGTCAGCTGGAAGATTGCTCCCTATGTATAATGCATGGATGTTTTCGTGTTTGTCATTTTGTTGGTCACATGTTTTGCCGCTGGTGCAACTGGGGCTTTGTTTCAACCAGGTCGCTGGTATCAGGCGCTCAACAAACCGGTCTGGACTCCGCCGAACTGGGCCTTTCCCTTGGCTTGGACAACGATCTATTTTTCAGTTTCCTTCGCGGGTGCCCGCGTGGCGGATATGGAGGGAAATGCCATTGCCCTGGCCTTTTGGGCTATGCAGGCCGGCTTCTCGACCCTATGGACGCCGGTATTTTTTGGGCTGCGGCGATTGCGTGGAGCGCTATTGGTGATGCTGCCTTTGTGGGTCTCTGTATTGGGAGCCACCTTAGCGATGTTTGAGCTGGACCGGGCCGCAGGCCTGGCTTTTCTGCCCTATATTCTCTGGGTCACCATAGCGGCTGCATTAAATTACCGGGTTGCACAGCTGAACCCTACGGTTGCGCCCCGAGACCTATCGGCAGATTAGCCTTGTGATGGATCTATGGCCATACCTTGCCATCTGCGGCGCTTTCTTCTCGGTGGGGTTGGTATATGCCGCATGAGCCTATCTCCATTTATGTTGTGGATGGCGATCCACGGGCGCTGGACGCCCAAACAGCAGTTTTAAGCGCAGAGGGCTATGCCACGATTCCCTGCGGTTCAGCTGAGCAGTTCTTGAAACTGTTTGATCCAGACCTCAAAGCCTGTGTGGTTATGGAGCTGCATTTGCCTGGGATGTCAGGAAGCGAGCTGCAAGACTATCTCGCCTCCAACGGATTGGATATTCCCATTGTGATCCTAACCGCCCATGGCGATGTGCCCAGTGCCGTACAATCGTTACAAGTGGGCGCTGTGGACTTCATCGAAAAGCCGTCGCCTCAGTCCCGATTGCTTGAGGCGATAGGCACTGCTTCGGAGCTCATATTTGATCGAGAGCCGAGCCGTCTTTCGCAGAAAATTATTGCACAACGTCTGCGCTCTTTAACGGATCGAGAGCGCGAGGTCTTGGAGCATCTGCTCAAAGGCAAGCTCAACAAAGAGATTGCCGTAGATCTCAATGTGAGCCAGCGCACAATCGAAGCGCATCGCGCCCGCATACGCGAAAAAACACGGACCCGCGGGATTGTAGATTTGATCCGCATGTTTGGCTAAGCGAAGTAAGTATTANTACCTAAGTATTTTCCCTAATTATGCTNCAGTGTGTTCTGTGCTCTAAAGATTTTACCGATGACGATGGTTTTGATCGGACGTCAACAACGTAAACTAACTTCTGCTTANGAAATGAAAGCTTTATGATCTGGCGTTCAGCCTGCGTTTTTACGATAAAGTGAATATTNTGGAGGATAAGACCGAGTTTTAACATGGAACCTGCTGTACGGGAGNAGTGCTACAAAGNTGTGTAGCCCCCTTTCGATTTGAACTGATCGGCCCTCTCGCCAAGGGNCCCGTCGCTTCGCAATTCGATGCAGTGTGAATACCGGTGTCCATGTGAGTAGCGAGTGATAGGGGACACATGAATGTCGAAACAACAAGGCTCCGCTTCAGGAGTGCAGTCGACAGATGCCTTCGAATGGGAAGTGTATCACAACAGCGAAACAAATATATTTGAACTCAGCAAAAAGCTGCCGGAAGATTTGGTCGCCAGCCTGGCACGCGAAGTGATTTTACGCGTGGCGTCGAGGACTGTGGCGGCGGCGGTGGCCCGTCCGGTGTCGCAAGAGGAGTTGCTGGCATTCAGCACGGCTCTTGCCTCCGATAGTCCCAAAAGCGCCGCACAGATCATTGCCGCGGAACGCGAGGCTGGTCGTCCGGCAGAAGATATCTACGTCAATTTATTGGCGCCTGCTGCGCGACAATTGGGTGATATGTGGAACAGCGATCATATTACATTTGCGCAGGTCACGGTTGGTTCAGGCCGCATTTTTGCGATTATGCGGTCAATGCGGCANATGTTTGAGACCTCCGCGCCCGCCGAAGAGCCGGCGGTTATTTTCGCCTCCGTNCCAGGGGAGACCCANACGCTTGGGGTTCGTATGGCCGCAGATTTTTTCCGAACTGATGGGTGGAATATTTCTCTATTGATAGGCNTGTCNCACGATGATCTGCTTGCTGAAATCGCACAGATCTCAAGCCGTATGGTGGGCCTGTCTTTCAGCGGGGAACANTCGCTTGAGGCNCTGTCACAGCTGATTGTCGCGCTGCACATTTGCGCGCCGCATCTGTCCATCGTGATTTGCGGCCAAGAGGTAGAAGAGTTTCGAGCTATTTTGGAGCTCATGGGTGTCGACGGGATCGCTGTCACCATGGAGGATGCCAGGGCGCATTTTACGCGTCTGTCACAGGATAAGACGTGAATTAATCGCTCACACGAGGTCGTATTTGCGTAACTTCACATAGAGCGATTGCCGCGACAGTCCGAGCATCTCAGCTGCGGCGACGCGGTTGTTCGAGGTCATGCCAATCGCGGTTTCGATACACATTTTTTCAACCACATCGGTGCTGCGCGCGACAATATCTTTGAGGGACTGGCTGCCAATCAGCTCAACTACAGAATTAATCTCTGCTTCCGACATTTGACTGGTGGGTGTTGAGATCGCCTCGACCCTGCGGGCGTTGCGCAGGAGCAAAACACAAATTGGCTCACGTTCTGTGCGAATTTGCGTTGTGGAAATCTCAACAGGGCGCTCGTCCCCATGCTCGTTCAAAACCTTTGTCGAATAGAGCCGCATCTTACCATTGCGGCGGGCGCTTTCCAAAATTACGTTGAGATCGACCGATCCACGGGAAAAGAACTCGGACATGCTGCGTCCACTCAGGGTTTGCGCATGGGTTACATTGGCCAAAGAGACAAAGGCCTCGTTCACACTCAAAATCTGACCGGACATATTTACGAACACAATTGGGTCGACCCCTTTGTGGAAAAAGCTGACCAAATGCGTTGCCAGTTGGTCCACAGGTTCCTGGGCGGGCTCCTCTGGCTCAATTTTACACAGCAACATTTGCGAGGTTGCGCCACGGAACAATGTGGGGTCGATGCGGTAGGACCGGCCGCCCAGCGCCGATTTTGCCAAAATGGCCCCCATGGAGGNATCAGAGGCAGCGGTCACCATTCGGTCGATCAGGCTCGTCAGACCTTCGTCNTCAAATTCCGAGGCGAAGGAGGCGTCAATCAANTCGTTGCGCGGCCGNCCGAGTAGAANCTCAGCAGCGCTATTGCATGATACAATGGCGCCTGTTTCGAGTGTGATGAACACCGTTGCAACGTCGGATGAGTCCATCAAGACTCTGAGCCGGATTTCATGCTCCCGGCGCGCGTCATAGTCGTTTTCAAGAGCGATCTGTGCTTCCACCAGCTGTTGCTGCATTTCTGCGACGGGCCGCAAATCCGAACCCAAAAGCAATGTAGACCCGTCCGCTGCGCCGGAATGATAGGTATAGCGAACGGGCAATTCGGCTTGTTGGTCGGTGGCGCGATGGTTCAACTCAACGGGCCGCACCTCTTTTTGGCCCCTTTGAAACTCGGCAAGCCGGGCCTCAAACTTTGGCACAGATTCCTTGGTGAGCGTGTCTTTAAACTGCAGACCAGTCCATGGGGTCAAATTCAATTTTGGCGCCAAAAAAGGGCTGGTCACGGTTTGCGTGATCTCGCCATCGCTCGAGATGATAAAAGCAAAATCACACAGGCGCGAAATTAAATCCGCTGTGGCAGATTGATCCAAATTGGGAATAAGGCGGTCGGCCCATTCTGTTTTACCATGCGACGTCATTTGCAAAAGTCCTTCGTTCAATTTGCATTTCTAGATGCACCCACGTGGCAATCGTACTGTCAAATATCTGGACTTTAACTTTCAAAAGCATTGAGCAACCGCGGCTTTCCAGTCGTTGGTTTTGTAATCTGTTCCCGTAACCGCATCAAGGTTAATTTGAGCGCTCAGAATGCCGCCTCCAAGAATAACCTTTGCTGTGCTCCAATTACATCTAACATTTGAAATTATTTCAGATAATTTTTCGGCACTGTCGCGTGCGGACGCAGAAATAAACACGCCGTCGAATTGCTCACCTGCGCCAATCTGATGAACTCGATTGGCGGTGACATCCATCTCCAACTTAACGCGTGCGCCAACACATCTTAGTGTCTTGCCTAGGATAATCGCACCTAATGTATGTTGTGTTCCTTCCGGAACGATAATTAACAAACTCAAATTTTTACTCAGGTAATTCACGCCTTCCGGAACCTCTCGTTCTGAAAGACCGTGCACAGCAATCTGCAGACGACTCGCGCCGAGCGTCATGGCGAAGAAGGAAAGCGCGTCCTCCTCCCAGGCCCGGCCCAATTGGCAGACGGCTGCGGGTATAATCTCTGAAAATAGGGTAAAGTCCGAAAATCTTGCGGCTTGTAGCTCTTGAATAGCTGTCGAAACGGCTGCGTTTTTCGGATTGAGAGAGGCATCGAACAAGCGTTGGGCGGCTTGGCTTGTACTGATTGCAGGGGCCAATGGCGCGCGCGCTTCCAGGCTGCTGGCATGACTTAAACTGCTCGCCAAAACCTTAATAGCCACCTGAGCCACCCGGGCGGCTTCATCCCCTATACTCACTAAATTTGTGTGTTGGTGATGAGTCACGATGACCTTCCGAATACTGGCAGTAGGTCACCATGACCTCAGTCCCTATCAAAGATGACAGAGATGCTCGGGCATTGGGGCGCAATTGTCAATAATTTGTTACATAATTCGGGAAACCGTCGGTTAAACGCCGCATTTTTCGGGAAAGTAAAAACATTTAGACAAGAATTCTGCCAATAAGTGTAAATCAAAGTTGACAGACTGCGCCGCGCCTGCCAAATTTTGACCAGCCTATTGGCGAATTGGAAACCCGAATGACAATGACCGCGTCACAAAATTTGCAACCCTCTGGCCTCTATACTCAGGACCAGCGCAGTCGGCGTGACAGAACGGTTTGGACGACGGTTCAGGGCATTCTCGCGCCTTTGCAATTCTTGGTCTTTTTGGTCTCCCTCGTTCTGGTCATCCGTTACATGGTAACCGGTCTGGGCTATGAGATTATGACCCTCTCAATCATTGCAAAAACCTTGCTGCTTTATCTCATCATGATCACGGGCGCGATTTGGGAGAAAGTGGTTTTCGGGCAATGGCTTTTTGCACCAGCATTCTTTTGGGAGGATGTGGTCAGTTTTGGTGTCATCGCCCTGCATAGCCTTTATCTTTATGGATTAATTCAAGGCACCATCCCTGCCGATACTTTGGTTCTGATCATCCTGGCGGCCTATGCCACCTATGTGGTGAATGCCGGGCAGTTTTTATGGAAATTACGCGCCGCGCGCCTTCAGATGGAGGCCGCCTCGTGACTGAGCATATGCCCCCGCCGCCCGCAACGGGATGTCGAACCGCACCGGTGTTGAAGCAGCGCGGACAGCGCGAGGTATTTTGCGGCTTGACCGGCATCATTTGGCTGCATCGAAAGATCCAAGACGCGTTCTTTCTCGTTGTTGGATCGCGCACATGTGCGCACCTGCTGCAGTCTGCGGCAGGGGTCATGATCTTTGCTGAGCCACGATTCGGCACCGCGATTCTGGAAGAGGCAGATTTGGCCGGGCTGAAAGACGCGCAAGCAGAGCTGGATCGCACCGTCGAAGAGCTTTTGGCGCGGCGCCCCGACATTCGGCAGCTGTTTCTTGTTGGGTCGTGCCCTTCCGAGGTGATCAAGCTTGATCTGAACCGCGCCGCCGAGCGGTTGACCCAGACCTATGCCCCCAGAGTCCGCGTTTTGGAATATTCTGGCTCTGGCATCGAAACCACCTTTACCCAGGGGGAGGATGCGTGTTTGGCGGCTATGGTCCCCGTTTTGCCGTCAACCGACGCACGGGAATTGATTGTCGTTGGCGCCTTGCCCGATGTGGTGGAAGATCAAATGGTGGCGCTTCTGACCGATCTTGGCATTGGCCCGTTGCGTATTTTGCCGGCTCGTACGATCGAAGATGAAATTGCCGTGGGTCCCAATACGGTTTTTGCCCTGACCCAGCCATTCTTGGGTGACACCCATGCGGCCTTGATCCGCCGCGGCGCCCGCCATATTGCGGCTCCGTTCCCCTTTGGTGAAGAGGGCACCACCGCCTGGTTGTCGGCTATTGCTGAGGAATTCAACATTCCGCGCGCGCTGTTTGATCGTGTGACTGAGGCACCCCGACGCCGGGCCCGTCAAGCGATCAGCCAGGCCGCCGTGCCGCTCAATGATAAATCCGTGTTTTTCTTTCCCGATAGTCAATTGGAAATCCCATTGGCGCGCTTCTTGACCCGGGAATGTGGGATGACCGCGCTGGAAGTTGGCTCGCCCTATATCCACGACGCTTTGCATGGACCGGATTTGGATCTTTTGCCCACGGGTCCGCAAATTTCCGAAGGTCAAGATGTTGACCTCCAGCTGGATCGCTGCCGCGCGGCGCATCCGGATTTGACTGTTTGTGGCTTGGGTTTGGCCAATCCGCTTGAAGCGGATGGGTTCGCCACCAAATGGGCCATTGAGTTGGTTTTCACGCCCGTACATTTCTATGAACAAGCCGGTGATCTTGCCGCTCTTTTCGCCCGACCCCTGCGGCGTAAATCTATTTTGAAGGTGGCTGCGGAATGAAGCTCACCGTTTGGACATATGAAGGCCCGCCCCATGTTGGCGCGATGCGCGTCGCCACGGGTATGAAAAAGCTTCATTATGTTCTGCACGCGCCCCAGGGCGATACCTATGCCGATTTGTTGTTCACGATGATTGAGCGCCGCGACCACCGCCCGCCGGTGACTTACACCACATTTCAGGCGCGGGATCTGGGCGCGGATACAGCGGGTCTGTTCAAAAAAGCCTGCCAGGATGCATATGACCGGTTCCAACCTGAGGCGATTATCGTGGGCGCTTCTTGCACGGCTGAACTCATTCAAGATGATCCCGGCGGTCTCGCAGAAACCATGGGGCTTCCCATTCCCGTCATCCCGCTTGAGTTGCCCAGCTATCAGCGCAAAGAGAATTTTGGGGCGGATGAGACGTTCTTCCAATTGGTCAAACATTTGGCCAAGCCNCAAGCTAAAACAGAGCGTGTCAGCTGCAACATCATTGGGCCCACCGCCNTGGGGTTTCGGCATCGNGACGATGTGGCTGAGATTACAAATCTCTTGTTTGAGCTTGGNATTGAGGTGAATNTCACCGCGCCCATGGGTGCCACACCCAGCGATATTGCGCAGATGGGAAAGGCGCATTTCAATGTGCTGTTATATCCTGAAACCGGTGAAACGGCTGCGCGGTATTGTGAAAAAGAATTCGATCAACCCTACACGAAAATCGTTCCCATTGGGGCCGGCGCGACGCATGATTTTATCACGGAAGTCCGTGCGCTGAGCGGCAGTACCGCCCCGCTAGACAGTCAAGCCTTGCGGCAAACCTGGTGGTCACGCTCAGTGGACAGCACCTATTTGACCGGCAAGCGGGTGTTTATTTTTGGCGATGGCACCCATGTCAAAGCCGCCGCGCGGATCGCGCGGGATGAGATGGGCTTCGAGGTTGCGGGGCTCGGATGCTATAATCGTGAATACGCACGCGATATTCGGACGATTGCAAAAGAGTTTGGCGTCGAAGCGCTGATCACGGATGATTATTTGTTGGTCGAAAAAACCATCGAAGCGCTACAGCCCGAAATGATTTTAGGCACGCAAATGGAGCGCCATATTGGAAAGCGGCTGGGTATCCCTTGCGCAGTTATTTCGGCTCCGGTTCATGTGCAAGACTTCCCTGCGCGCTATTCGCCGCAAATGGGGTTTGAGGGTGCAAATGTAATCTTTTGACACCTGGATCCATCCGCTGGTCATGGGTCTGGAAGAACATTTGCTGCATATGTTCCGAGAAGACTTTGAATTCAATGATGCCGCAGGTCCCAGTCATCATGGTGGACACCAACCCTCGGGCACAGCATCGGTGCAGGTGCCAGCAGCGCAAGAGCAATCCTTGGCTTTAAGCACCGGCGGCGANGTGGCGATNTGGTTGGCGGAAGCNGAAAAAGAGTTGAAGAAGATCCCATTTTTCGTGCGNGGCAAGGCCCGCCGCAACACCGAGACCTACGCAACCTCGCAAGGGNTGTCGGAAATCTCTGTTGATACCNTGTATGAAGCGAAGGCCTTTTATGCGCGATGAGCTGACATATCCTTCGTATAATGTCGTGTTGCTGACATTGGACCGCCACGCGGCCGGTCCTGCAGCGCGGGCTTTGCCCAAGCTGGCAACCGATTTTCCAGGCTTGCAACTCAAAATACATGCCGCCGCCGAATGGGCCAAAGATCCAGAGGCCTTGGCCTTGGCCAAAGCAGATATTGAGACGGCGCATTTGATTGTGTCCTCCGTGCTGTTTCTCGAAGATCACGTGCAGGCCATTTTGCCAGACCTAAAAGCGCGGCGTGCGGCCTGTGATGCTTTGGTGGGTATAATCGCCGATCAGGAAATTGTGCAGCTGACCAAAATGGGTGAGCTGGACATGATGCGGCCCGCCTCTGGCGTGATGGGGTTCTTGAAGAAGCTGAAGCCTGCGAAGAAATCTGGCAGCACAGGCGAAGGCCAGGCAAAGATGCTGCGCCGGATTCCCAAAATTCTGAACCTTATTCCTGGCAAGAGTCAGGATCTGCGGGCGTGGTTCTTGACCATGCAATATTGGCTCGGTGGATCTGACGATAATATTGAAAGCCTCGTGCGCTTTTTGATTTCGCGCTACGCATCCCGGCCGGAATGGCGCGGCGTTGCGGCCCCGGCGCCTGTCGAATACCCCGAAGTGGGCCTTTATCATCCAGACCTGCCCGGCCACCATATCACCACAGATATTGCGGATCTGCCGCAAGAGGGTACAGGCCCAACAATTGGGTTGGCCATGTTGCGCAGTTACATTTTGGCCGGTGATACGGCGCATTTTGACCATGTCATTCGGCGTTTTGAAGCGGCGGGGATGCGGGTCATACCGGCCTTTGCTGGAGGGCTCGACAGCCGGCCAGCAATCCAAGCCTATCACATGGGGAAGATCGATGCCTTGGTCTCATTGACGGGCTTTTCTCTGGTAGGTGGGCCCGCCTATAATGACAGCGAGGCGGCTGTAGAACTCCTGAGCGCGCTCGATGTGCCCTATATCGCCGCGCAGCCCTTGGAATTTCAAACCCTGTCCCAATGGGCCAATGGCGGCCAAGGCTTGAGCCCGATTGAGGCGACAATCCTTGTGGCTTTGCCCGAAATTGATGGGGCCACAAATCCGACCGTGTTTGCAGGTCGGCACGGGCCGGATGGCTGTGATGGCTGCGCTTACGCCTGCAAAGCGGCAGGCACGGTAAAAGCCATGGCGCCCTGCCCGGAGCGTATTGATGCGCTGGTCGAAAA
>JGI26253J51717_1000511_pt1 | contig 16293 bp, 12 predicted proteins | sample SaaInlV_100m_DNA_6_FD_51717 | JGI IMG/M metagenome (IMG submission 51717)
TGACCGCAAATGGCAAGGTTCGCGGCTCTGCTGCCTTCCTAAGCCATAACCTACGTCGCCGTTCCCAGAAAATGAAACGTCAAGCTCGTGGCACCATGATCTTGTGNGATGCGGATGCGCGCATCGTTAAACGTTTCCTTCCATACGCTTAACGGAGGCTGGTAAATGGCACGCGTTAAAAGAGGTACCACGACTCACGCCCGGCACGCCAAGGTAATCAAGGCGGCNAAAGGCTATTACGGACGTCGTAAAAACACATTCAGAACCGCTACCCAAGCCGTCGATAAGGCACGTCAATATGCCTATCGTGACCGGCGTGTGCGTAAGCGGGAGTTTCGCGCTTTATGGATCCAGCGGATCAATGCTGCTGCACGCCTATATGGTGTAACCTATTCACAGATGATGGGTGGCCTTATCAAAGCCGGAATCGAAGTCGATCGCAAAATGCTTGCTGATCTGGCGGTGAATGAGCCACGCGCATTTGAGGCCCTGGTAGAGCGGTCAAAAGCGGCAAGCTAGGGATCATCCCAAAATTCGAGACGACAGACGAGCCGTTGTGTTGACCGGTGCCAGAAAAAATGATTGGTTTTGACCATGATTGATCTGGCCACTGCGATCACGGCGGTTCGTTTTTTTAAGCCGACTTCTTTTTGAATCATATGACGACCGATGGTGAAACATAATGCAAAGCCTTGATGCCGTATCTTCAGAAATTATTGACGCCATTGGTGCCGTAGATAGCCTTGACGCGCTTGAGGCAATCCGCATTGACTCGCTTGGCAAAAAAGGCCGTATTTCGTTGATGATGCGCGATCTTGGTGGCATGGATGCCGAAGCGCGTAAACAGGCAGGTCAGGCGCTGAACAAGGTCAAGGACGAAATCGCCGCGGCAATTGACGCCAAACAGACGATGCTGGCATCAGCGGCGCTCAATGCAAGATTATCTGCCGAACGGTTGGATGTAACCTTGCCAAGCAGGCCCGAAACCGATGCACGGCTTCACCCATTGTCACGCACCATTGAAGAGGTGATCGCCATTTTTGCCGAAATGGGGTTTCAGGTTGCCGAAGGCCCGGATATCGAATCTGACTATTATAATTTTACCGCGCTGAATATTCCGCCCGAACATCCCGCACGTCAGGAACATGATACCTTTTATCTGCCAGCCGATGCTAATGGCAAACGCAAGGTTCTTCGTACGCATACATCGCCGGTGCAGATTCGGACAATGGAGGCCAAAGAGCCGCCAATCCGCATCATTGTTCCCGGGCGTACCTATCGTTCTGACCATGACGCCACACATTCACCGATGTTTCATCAATGTGAAGGGCTGGTCATTGGAGACGGCATTCATATGGGGCATCTTAAAGGGTGCCTGATTGATTTCTGTCGTGCCTTTTTTGGCGTTGATGATTTGCCGGTGCGGTTCCGGCCAAGCTATTTTCCGTTTACCGAGCCATCAGCCGAGGTCGACATTGGCTGTACCCGCGATAATGGTGCGCTGAAAATTGGCGCTGGTGATGATTGGCTGGAAATCCTNGGGTCGGGCATGGTCAATCCACGCGTTCTCGAAAATTGCGGTTATGATCCCGAAAAATATCAAGGATTTGCCTTTGGTATGGGCATCGAGCGAATTGCGATGCTGAAATATGGCATCCCTGATCTTCGTACATTTTACGATAGCGATTTGCGCTGGATGCGCCATTACGGCTTTTTGCCATTTGATGCGCCGTCAATTCATGCCGGTCTTGCTGGGGGGGCTGTTTGATGAAATTCACCCGCGACTGGCTTTTTAGCCATCTTGAAACCGATCGGCCGCTGGCTGATATCTTGGACATTCTGCCCATGCTTGGGCTTGAGGTTGAATCAGTTGTCGATCGTGCGGCTGCCTTGGCACCATTTGTGATTGCCGAAGTGATTTCGGCAGAACAGCATCCCAATGCTGATAAATTGCGCGTCTGTATGGTCAATATTGGTACTGGCGATCCTGTTCAGGTGGTATGTGGCGCGCCAAATGCACGCGCTGGCATGAAAGGTGTTTTTGCGCCGGTTGGTGCCTATGTTCCGGGGATTGATCTGACGCTGAAAACCGGTGAGATTCGCGGCGAGCTGTCAAATGGCATGCTATGTTCAGAACGCGAAATGCAGCTATCTGATGAACATGACGGCATTATTGATCTGGCGGCAGATGCGCCTATTGGCGCGTCATTTGCAGCCTATGCGGGGCTTGATGACCCGATTATCGAAATTGCAATTACGCCCAATCGGGCCGATTGTCTTGGCGTTCGCGGTGTTGCACGTGATCTGGCCGCGGCGGGTTATGGCCATTTAAAACCGATTGATACAAGCCCGCTTGAGGGCAGTTTTGACAGCCCTATATCGTGGGATCTGAATCTGGCGCCGGATGAGGCCCATCTATGCCCGTTGGTATCAGGCCGCGCCTTTACCGGATTGAAAAATGGCAGCAGCCCGGCATGGATGGCAAACCGCCTAACAGCCATTGGCCAACGACCAATCAGCGCCTTGGTTGATATCACCAATTATGTGATGGTCGATCTTGGCCGCCCGCTTCATGCCTATGACATTGATAAAATCGACGGTGGTAAATTGATCATTGGTCGGGCAAAAGCCGGCCAAACCATGACGGCACTTAATGAAAAAACCTATGATCTTGACGAAGATATGCTGGTGATTGGCGATGCGAATGGCCCCGATGATCTTGCCGGTATCATGGGTGGTGAGCGGTCTGGCGTGAGTGATGCCACCGATAAGATGTTTCTGGAAATTGCGATTTTTGATCAGATTGCCGTTGCCACGACGGGCCGCAAGCTAAATATCCATTCGGATGCCCGCTTTCGCTTTGAGCGCGGCCTTGATGTGACCTCTCCTGAATGGGCGTCGGGCTATGTGGCGCGATTGGTGATGGATATTTGCGGAGGACAGGCAAGCCATATGGTGGTCGCTGGTGACGGTGCCAAATGGAAGCGTGAGGTTTTTCTTGCAAACGATAAGGTTGAACGGCTGACCGGCATGATCGTGCCAAAGGGACGCCAGGCCGAGATTCTGGAAAGTCTTGGCTTTACCATTCGCGAGGATGTGGCTGGCTGGCAGGTTAGCCCACCACCGTGGCGTGGTGATATTGACGGCGCTGCCGATCTTGTTGAAGAGATCAGTCGCGTCTATGGATTTGATCATTTGCCGATGGTGCATTTGCCGCGTGAGCATGTTGTTGCCCAACCAGCAGTAAATGTGGCACAGGCGCGTCCATTGCGGCTGCGTCGGGCTATGGCCGAACGTGGCTTGACCGAAGCGGTAACATTCTCGTTCCTTGCCGAAAAAGAAGCGGTGATGTTTGGGGGCGGTGATGCCAGTCTGCGCCTGGTCAATCCAATTAGCGCTGACCTATCAATCATGCGCCCATCAGCCTTGCCAAATCTTTTGTCAGCTGCCGCCCGCAATCAAGATCGTGGTGAAGCTGATATTGCGATGTTTGAGGTTGGGCCGGTCTTTCTTGGTGATGAACCTGATCAGCAACGTACCGCTGCGGCGGCAATCCGGCATGGCGCAATGGCGCCACGCGAATGGCATGGTAGCCGTCGCCCCGTTGATGTGTTTGATGCCAAGGCTGATGCCGAAGCCGCGCTTGCGGTTCTTGGGGTGCGGCGTGGCAGTTTGCAAATCGAATCGGGAGGGCCTGATTATTTTCATCCGGGGCGTTGTGGCAGGTTGCTACAGGGCCGTACATTGCTGGCGCAATTTGGTGAATTACACCCGCAGGTGGCCGCGCATTTCGGACTGCGAAATGCGCTTGTTGGCTTTGAGCTGTTTTTGGAAGATGTACCATTGGCAAAATCGCGGGGGCCTGCACGTTCCTATTTGAAAACGTCACCATTCCAGCCGGTCAGTCGTGATTTTGCATTTATTCTTAATGATGATGTGCCGGCAAGTCAGCTTCTTCGCGCGGTAAAATCGGCAGCTGGGCCATTGGTAACTGATATTCAGCTATTTGATGTTTATCAGGGCAAAAATATTGGTGATGGTCAAAAGTCGCTTGCCGTTACTATCACTCTGACGCCGCAAAAAGCGACATTGAGTGAAGCTGAAATCGAAGCGATTAGTGATGCGGTTATCGCTGCTGCTGGCAAAAATTGTGGTGCTGTTCTTCGCGGTTAGCGCGACCGCATTGCCGAAACGAAATCGCTTTATCACGCCAATCTATCCAGTTGGGTCGGGCATTCGGATCACCAAACTACACCAAGATGGCTAATTTGGTAAAAATGATTACATGATCTTGGCGAAACCGTATTGATTTTGCCTCTGCCTTGTTGCGAATCAAAGCAAATGGGCCGATTCTTCTAAAAAATTGCGACTCTGATAGTCCTGCGAAAAGCATTTTAAAGCGAAAACTTATCTTGTTCGATTGAGCATTAATAAAATTTTATTATTTTTCTCAACAAGCCTTGTTTAGTTTCTGCCATCTGATTGCCGTTATCGTTACTGCCTACCCATTTGATCAAATAATCGAGCAGATTATTTTGTTAATACAAATTTAACCAAACCCTACCTAACGTCAAATTGTGAACTCGTAAAGCTGACCTGCCTAGAGAGGCTGGCAAAGGGATGTTTTTTAAGTCCCGTAAAGTTTTAGGTTTTTGTTTCGTGCCGGTTGTTTCCGGATTTGCCAATCTCGTTTTGAGGTTATGTTTTAGGAGGGTTATCAATGGTAGCTATGGGTTCTGTAGCAAAAACCACTCATAAAGCGGCTTATGGCGTCCTTGTAGGAACTTATGGTAAGCTCTCTTTTAGCGTTCACAATTTTGACGAAAGGTGGCTGGGCGTCACCACCCGTGTCAAGGCAGCGTCGCTACATGACCCGTTTTTTAGGCCCATTTGGCAACAACGGTGGCAGATCAAAGGGATATCTGTTCGGCCGCAGTCACCAATATCGCCGTTGGTTTCGGTTTTGCTGCTAATTGGCTTGGTTGGTTGTTCCAGAGATCGCGGCGAATTAGCCTTGAAGAAAACCCCAACTTTAATTGACGAGGACGCTTGCGAAAATCGCGAGCCAAAGGCGCTGGCAGTCGTTGAAATAGCAGAAACGATGGGGCGGGTGCCTATTCACCCATCACATGGCGAAAACGATTGTCCCGAAAATCTGCGTGTTGGCGAACAGGATACAGATGATATCCTATTGGTAGGCGCATCTCGGCCAGCTTTGGTGTTTATCACGCCCAGCCTCTCACCGATGCCGATTATGCCGCCACCATCATCACTGCCTGAACAGGTGCCGATGCGGCAAAAGCCGTCACCGCCTTTACCGCCTGATGCGCCAGCCACGCCGCGGCCGCAGATAATCGAGCGCGCGACACCGCCCAAAGACCCCGTGCCAACCAAAAATGAGCCTGCGCCAACCATCCAAACCGCAATACAAATAGTAGCTAATCCCGAAATGCCGTCAGGTGATCCGAAGGTGGCCGATGAAAAAGAAAGGCTGCCTCAAGATCAAAAACTAGGAGATGAGGGCCCCCTTGACGGCGTTGTCACGGGCAAGCCTGCGGAACCTAATGTAAAAACGCCGCCGGTCATTCCAAAACCCGATAAACGCAAAATAGCTTATGAAAAAGAGGTGAATGACATCGGTTTTGTGGAGCCAGAAAAGCCAGTCGATGAAAATCTGCAATCAGAGATTGATGCAAATGATAATCTAAAGGCAGATGATCTAGACACGCCTGCTGAAGATGAGCAAAAACCAGAGGCAAAACGGTTTGGCGCGGCTGCTGTTGAGGATGTCATTGCTGATGATGACGGGGCTGAAAATGATGACGGGGCTGAAAATGATGACGGGGCTAAAAATGATGTGCGTTCTCCGTCTGCATTAACCGCCCAAAACCAAAACCCAATCGTTGGGCCTAGTGATCATAGCGGCGCAACGACGCCGCAGGTTATCCTCGGCACGGCTCATCTTGATCCGCCATCAATCGCATCGTCGCATGGTGATGTTGTGTATTTAGGTACTGGTGGATGGGCAAAGAATCCCCAGATTGCAACGCTTGGCCAAGGGGTTGATCACATTATCTATTCGGTCGGTGTTGGCAAGATTCGAAATGGCTGGCAGCCTTCTGACGGTGCTCAAAAAATCCTGAATTTTGATATTGGCACCGATAAATTATGGTTTAAACAAGGAGGTGCTTATGACGGCTGGATCCATGATATTAAGGGGCTTTTATCGCGCATCCTTCAAGGCACCATTTCCTATGTGACCGCAGATAGCGGCACCGATGGTAATCCTGATGACGATATCATCACTTCGGTCGTGGTGGCCGGCCCGAAACATAAGCCCGTGAATGGGGTGATTCACCAGATTGAGCTGCATTTTCACCAGCCAGATGACCAGCGTGCTGCATTTGATATTTATAGCCAAAAACTAAAAGGAGACCATCAGGGTTCGATGGCAACATTCATTGAAATCATGGGTGATAGTTTTGGCATGCTCAATGATTGGAATGATCTCGGCTATGATGCAGGCACGCTGCCATCTGAGAACCTGCCCGTAATCCTATAGTTAAAATCAAGATTTTAAGACATTATCTCAAGCTCAGGTGACGGAAATAACCCGCTAACATCTGCCCCCGAGGCAAGCTTGTTCAATATGTCTTCTTCATAGGCCATGCGGGCCAGCGATGCCTCAAGCACAGCGTCGGCGCGTTCCAGCGGCACAACCGTCACGCCATCATCATCGCCAAGAATGATGTCTCCTGGCATAACCACAACACCGCCACAGCTAATCCGGTCATCAATTGAGCCGCCCCAGCCTTTATGCGGGCCAGCTGGAGACAGGGCGCTAAGATAAACTGGCAATCCCATTTCGCGCATTTCAGCAGCGTCACGCGCCGCGCCATCAAGAACAACCCCATTGATGTTTTGCAATTTGGCGCGGGTGTTCAAAATACCGCCCCAGACAGCGCGATCATCATAATTGGCAGCGTCAATCACCAGCACTTCATTTGGGCGCAGTCGACTGATCACCTCATGAAGGGCCGCATTATCACCCGCAAGAACGCTTACGGTGCGTGCCTGTCCGGCCATTGTCATGCCCGGTGACAGCGGTGAGATACGCCCTGCCATCACATTTTGACGGTTCATAACATCACCAGCAATGGCAGGTGGAATTGTCGCCCATTGGGCTAATTTATCGGCAGAAAGCGGTGTGAAGTCATTGGTAAAAATTTGAACAGGCATTTATCTACTCCGTGGCAAAGCCATTTCCAGGGCGGGTATATTCAGGGCGGGGTGGGCTGAAAACATCAAGGATAACGGCGCCATCAGGCCCGCCGATAACGCCATGTTCAATGCCGCCAGGGCTACACCAGAAATCACCTTTTTGAACATGAATTTCTTCGCCATCTTGGATGCGGATCGCACTTCCCTCAAGCATAACGCCCCATTGTTCTTGCGGATGGCTATGGATCGCGCCAATGGCATTTGGGGCAATGCGAACAATTGATAACATTGCCTGATCACCCGGGAAAATGCGGGTTGTGATGCCGTCAACAAGGGTGCGGGCAATGCCCTGTTCCATCGCGTCAATATTGAAAAAATTTGTATCTTTTTGACTCATTATAACCTCAAGGAAAAGGGGGGGGTAAATCGTCCCGGTGAACAGGCTGTTTTAGGCTTGGATAGGGTTTCAGAACTGCCGCCGCAACGGCACTGAAATATTCTGGGGCTGGCAGAATGGCGAAATCAAGTAGATTCGACCAAAATCATCGCCCTTGCCCAGAATTTGCCATCGGCGATGGTGCCAAACATAAGCTCACGACCCACTAACCGCGAACATCATGGCTATCGGGCGAATAGGAGGCGGATCATGATCGCCATCATCAACATAAATAACAGCGTTGACAGTGGCAATTTGACAGATGTAATAATATAACATATCACCTTGATGGGGAGCCTACCNAAAAATGATCTGATAAACCGGTTGTGGGGCTGATGAGAGACTGGCCTTTCACATGCCGACGATTGGTCATCCATTAGTCTTTTTGGGTGATGACTTGTTGAATTCATGAAAAGAAAAGAGTGGCGAAATGGCGATTATACGAAAATGGGTCAAGGGCGTAACGGCAATCGGGCTATTTTGTGCCGCAGTGATCATGCCAGTTAAAATGGTGATGGCCGATCAAAAGCCACTATCAATTGTGGCGTCGATCAAGCCTGTTCATGCGCTGGTTGCCGGGGTGATGGGCAAGCTTGGTACGCCGCATTTGCTGCTCGAGGCACCATCATCAGCGCATCATTTCACCCTAAAACCATCGCAAGCCCGCGCCTTGCAAGATGCCGATATTGTGTTTTGGATTGGCCCTGAAATGGAGCAACCCTTGACAAAGGCGCTTGGTGCGCTTGCCCCCGATGCGCGATCAGTGGCGCTGGTTGAAAGCGCCGGTCTTGTTCTTTTTGATTTTGATGATGGCGGGTTGCAGCCAGACCATCATGATCATGAAACCAAAGGCGCGCATGATGGCCATACCATTGATCCGCATGATGGCCATGCCATTAATCCGCATGTCTGGCTTGATCCCGTCAATGCGCAAATCATGCTTGGCGTGATTGCTGATCATCTTGGCAAGGCCGATCCGGTCAACGCCGAAACCTATGCCGCCAATGCCGATGTGATGCGCCAGACTCTTGGTCAGTTGCAAACCGATATTGCCCGCCAATTAGCGCCATTTGTGACATCTGAATTTCTGGTGCTTCATGACGCCCATATTTATTTTGAACGGCGTTTCGGCTTGCGTGCGCATGGTGTCGTTACAACCGAACCTGATGTGATGCCAACGGCAGCGCGAATCAAAAAATTGCGGCATGATCTGGAATCACATCACATTGATTGTATTTTTGGCGAACCGTTTTTGGGGCAAAAGGCTGTGGCTTTGATTGCCGAAGGCAGTGATATCCGCATCGGCCAGCTTGATCCGCTTGCCAGCCAGCTGCCAGCGGGCGCACCGCTTTATGCCGATCTTTTAAAAAGCTATGTTGCGGCCTTTAAAGCCTGTCTTGCGCCGTCAAAATCTTGAGCCAGCTAGCGTTTGTCAGCAATGATCATATCGGCAGCTTTTTCGGCAATCATGATGGTTGGGGCGTTGGTATTGCCAGATACTAATGTCGGCATGATTGACGCATCAACCACCCGCAGCCCATCAATGCCATAAACACAAAGCCGTTTATTAACAACATCGCCTGATTTTGCATCTGGCCCCATACGGCAGGTCGATACCGGATGGTAAAGCGTCACGCCGGTTTCACGCGCATAGGCAAGAAGCGCATCATCGCTATCCAGATCTTTCCCCGGCCGCATTTCAGATTCGACAAGCGTTGCCATGTAATCGCTTTGCATGATTTCACGGGCGATTTTCATACCCGCAACATGAACGCGGCAATCTTCTTCGCAGCTAAGATAATTTTGCTGGATTTCAGGTGCCATCATCGGGTCGGGTGATTTGATATGAACCGAACCGCGGCTTTCGGGACGAAGCTGGCAGGGGCCAAAGGTCATGCCGGGGAATTTATCAAATACGCGTTTGGCAGGATTGGCAAAGCTGGCATGCGCAATGTGATATTGAATATCTGGCCCAACCAGCCCGTCGCGTGAGCGGACAAACCCGCTAAGCACACCAGCGGGAAGGCTAAGAAGGCCCCGCCGCGTCAATCCGTAACGCAGTATCTCGGCGGCAAGCCCAAGGCCATGGGCGCGATTATTCAAGGAAATATTGCGCCGTAACCGCCATGATAAGCGCGAGATATAATGATCGGTCAGATGACTGCCAACGCCGGATAATTCATGCCGAACCTCAATTGCGTGACGGCGAAGATGGTCAGGCGCGCCAATGCCCGATAGTTCAAGGATCTGCGGCGATTGAATGGCGCCGGCCGATAAAATCACCTCGCGCCCAGCTTTTAGGTGATGCGGCTTGCCATGGCGGTTGTAATGAACCCCGTCAGCGCGTTTGCCGGTAAGGCTGATTTTGGTAACATGCGCATGGGTGATGATGCGTAGATTGGGCCGGTTTCTGGCTGGCTGCAGATAGGCTTTTTTGGCGGAAAAGCGGAGACCGTTTTTTTGCGTAACCTGATAATAGCCAAAACCATCCTGACTGGCGCCATTATAGTCGCTGTTGCGCGGATATCCCAGCGTTTCAGCAGCATCAATCACCATATCCAATGCTTCGTAACGCGAACGAACCGGGGCCACATTCAATGGCCCACCAACGCCGCGAAGGGCCCTGTCAAAGCCTTTGTCACCATTGGTAAGCTGCTCACAATTTTCGGCTTTGCGGAAATAGGGCAAAACATCGTCATAGGACCAGCCAAGATTGCCGCGCTGCGCCCAGCCATCATAATCGGCAGCTTGGCCACGAACATATAGCATCGCATTGATTGCCGATGATCCACCAAGAACCTTGCCGCGCGGAATGGCGATGCGTCGATTGCCGCTGCTATCTTCGGGTTCGGTTTCAAACATCCAATTCATTGCCGGATTGACCATTGTTTTAATATAGCCAGCCGGAATATGGATCAGCGGGTTAAGATCTTCGCCGCCCGCCTCAAGAAGAACAACATGGCAATTAGGATCAGCACTCAAGCGCGCTGCCAGCACACAACCCGCTGACCCGCCGCCAATGATGATATAATCGGGATGACTTTGACCAGATGACATGATTTAGGCCCTTTAAATAAGACTTGTTATGCCTCGTATCATAAGCGTGAAACCGGCGCAGGCCAGCGCAAAATGTACGATATGACGAAAGGTTGCTTCGCTTATGCGGCGCCGCGCCAAATGACCGGCCTGTTGTCCGGCCACCGCGGGTATCAACATCACTGCCGATAGTAGAAGATTGTCGCCAACCGGGAACCCAGCATGTGAAATGCCAAGCCATAAGGCCACATAGCCAAGCGATAAAAACACCCCAAGAAGCATGGCAAGATCATCTTTTTTGACCCGCATCATCATGAATAGTTGAAGGCTTGGAAAAGAATATATCGTTGTCAGACTGCCAAGAATGCCTGACGCAATACCGGCCGGAATGATCAGGCGGTTCATGGATTTTGGCGCTAGCGACCGGTTTTCGAATTGGCGAAGCGGAAAGCTGGATAAAATGGCGTGAAGCGCGATCATCAGCCCAATCAAGATACCAAGAAGACGGCTATCAATCGCCACCATCAATGGCGCGCCAACAAGCATGATGATGGTTGATGTGGTGACCAATGGCCAGAATCGTTTCAAAATGGGCCATTGATTCCGATTCAGCCAAATCTGGTGGATATTTGCAATGGTGATCGGCAGGGCAAGAATTGCCACAATTTCGGGAAGCGGCANCACAAACAGCATGATTGGCGTGGCAATCAGCGGCAGGCCAAACCCCAATGCTCCTTTGACAAAACAGCCAAGAAGTACAGCCATCAAAACCGCCAGACCATCAGCTGATAAAAAACTATCGATGATCATCGCCGCTTACTTTTTTAAAACCGCCCTTATCAAACCGCCCAAAACAGCGGGGGCATGCTTGGCGTTGCAGTGGGAACAGGCCTAACCCGATGGTAAAGATCATGGCATGACTTTCTTGGTATCGTTGCAAAATAGATAGATTTTAAATCGACGGGTGATTAGGGCAGCTCTATAGATGATCAAGGCGGGTTTTGGTCGCATTTTGCGATTTATATGCACGGTTTACGAAACCAAAACTTAGCATGAAAAGGATTGTCGGTTTAGAAAAATATGCGTAGCGTTACATCCCTAAAATGGGACAGGGCAAAAACGGGTTGTCACTATTTTTGCATGGTGGGTGATGGCTTGGGTTGCGCCGTTTCATGGAGAGCATGCGCAGGTCATGCGCAAATCGTGAAAGTTGTCTATGATCATAGATCGTTATTTCCGGGTTAAATCGTGATGAGCATAGACGTGATCATGCTGATCATCGCCGGTGCGTTTGCTGGTGGTTTTGCCAATGGCCTTGCTGGATTTGGCACGGGCTTGTTTGCGCTTGGCTGGTGGTTGGCGGCAATGCCGCCGCTCGATGCGGTGATAACGGTTGTGATTATGTCGCTTATTGGCGGCGCGCAGGGACTTTATGCGGTTCGCAACGCCATTAATTTTGGCGATCAAATGCGGTTTTTGGTGCCAGCTGCGATCGGCATCATGTTTGGTTATCTGTTTTTGGATGCTGTCAATGTCACAATGCTAAAGCTGCTGGTGGCCAGTTTGCTGATCCTGTTTGGCGGCTTTTTCACCTTTCGGAAAACGCTGCCAAAATTGACAAAACGTTATCTTGCTGCTGATGTTTTTGTCGGGTTTGTTGGCGGGTTATTTGGCATGATGGCGGGGATGTCAGGTGCAATTTTGACGATGGGTTGTTCGCTTTATGATTGGAGCAAGGCGCAGCGCCGCGCCCTAGTCCAGCCATTTAATATGATTGTTCTTGGTGTTGTTTTGGCCTTGATGATGTGGCGCGGGGTTATTGATTCGCGCATATGGCTTATTGTTGCGATCGCCTTTCCCTTTTCGGTGATTGGTACGCAAACGGGTATTATTGTTTTTCGCCGNTTGAATGATCGACAGTTTCAACGATTATTGATATGGTTAATTCTTGCGTCAGGCCTTGTGCTTTTGGGGCGCGAACTCTTTGCCAATATGTCTTCTGGATAGGGAATTATTGGCATTTTTATCAAATGTCATAGGCATGATCATGCCGCAAATCTGATAAAATATATAAAGGAATGGTTATGAGCGAAGTGCCAATGGGAAGCCGTGATGATGTTTTAGCTGGTGGTGGTACTGGCGGCACAACAAGTTCGCCAATGGCATTTCCGATTCCGGCTGAAGAGCTTGGCACTGTCTCGATTGTTCCAAATGGTTCATTTGAGGCCGGAAGCTATCAAACATTTGTTCTGACCTATATAGCTGGCAAATTTGGGATTGATGATTCCGGATCAATGCGGGTCTGTTTTCGGTTTGCCAGTGATCAAACCCGCCCGCAATTTGAAGATCCCAAGGGGCCNAACTACACCACGATCGAGGCATCAAATAACGCGGTTCTGACCTATCACTATGACCCAAAGGGCAATGTGCGGCCGTGGGACAGAACGCTTTATATCAAGGTTGTTCGCGGCTTTCTGCGCGAAGGTGACAAGATCACCATCACCTTTGGCGACCGGTCAGGCGGATCACCTGGAATGCGGTTGCAAACATTCTGTGAAGATAGTTACGAATTTCATACCTTGATCGACCCGATTGCAACCTATTGCTATCAGCCGATGCCGCTGCAGCCGGTGATCAAGATCATTCCTGGCAAGCCTGACCGCTATTTGGCGGTGGCGCCGACAATCCGCGCGATTGATGAACGCTTTTCGATCAAATTCAAAGGCGAGGATAAATGGGGTAATCCATCCGATCAATGCGACATTCAGCTCTATCCGCGGGCCAGTCATCCGGTTACCGGCTTGCCAGATGTGATCAGCCTGAAACCGGGTGAATTTTTTGGTGTGATTGATGGGTTGTCGGTTGCCAAAGCTGCGGATTTGCACATTGATTTTCTGGACGATGCTGGCACGGTGATGTGCCGAACAAACCCGATCAGAATCGAGCCTGCGCCAATATCTCGCCATTTCTGGGGTGATCTTCACGGCCAGTCAGAAGAAACCATTGGCACTGGCAGTGCCGAGGCGTATTTTGCCTTTGCCCGCGATTACGCGTTTGTTGATGCGACTGGCCATCAAGGCAATGATTTTCAGATCACTGGTGATTTCTGGTCACAGCTTGACCAGCTTTGCCAGAAATTTAATGAAGATGGAAAATTTGTTGCCATTCCAGGTTATGAATGGTCAGGCAATACGGGGCTTGGCGGTGATCGGAACATCTATTTTCCGAATGAAGGACGAACCATCCGGCGATCATCGCATGCGCTAGTAAGCGACCATTCGGATATCGACACTGATTGCAATTCGGCCGAAGAATTATTCGCTGCTTTTGCCGAACATGGCGAGGATGATGTGGTTGTCTTTGCGCATTGCGGCGGACGCTATGCCGATATCGAGCTGGCGCATGATGGCCGTTTTGAAAAGGCCATGGAAATCCATTCAAGCTGGGGCAGTTTCGAATGGCTGGTGCAAGATGCTTTTCGGCTTGGCTATCGCGTTGGGATTGTTGCCAATTCGGATGGGCATAAAGGGCGACCGGGCGCCAGCTATCCGGGCGCGGCGCTGTTTGGCGCTGTTGGCGGACTGACTTGTTTTTTGATTGATAAGCTGAGTCGTGAAACGATTTTAGAGGCAATCCGCAAACGTCACCATTATGCCACGACTGGTGGTGAAAATGGCCGCCCGCTGATCACGCTTGATGCAGATTTTCCGCAAGGCGGCACAAAGTTTCATGATGATCCGCGGCATGGCCGCGACAAAGGCATGGCGGCCAATCAGGCGATCATGGGCGATATCGTTCATCTGCCATCAGGTGATGTGTCAATCAAGGTTGATATCCGCGCCAGTGTGGCCATTGAACGGGTTGATATTTTCAATGGGTTAAACTTGATTGAAACGATCCGCCCCTATGCAAAAGAAGATCTTGGCAGCCGTATTCGCGTGGTTTGGGAAGGTGCTGAATATCGGGGTCGGTTCCGGCAGGTGATTTGGGACGGTTCAGCCTTCCTGTCTGAAAATGAAATCATATCGGCAAACCCAATCAATTTTTTCAATAAGGATAAAACGCTGAACCAGCCTTCACCTGTTGAATTGAACTGGCGTGCTTTGACCACAGGCAATATTGGTGGATTCGACATGATTCTTGCTGACCCCTATAGCGGTACATTGAAAATCGAAACACCATTGATCAAGGCTGGTGTGCCTTTGGAAGATATCGGATTCGAGGATGAAATTTTTGATAATAGTGGGGTTTTGCCGCGCTATCTAAAGCTGTTCCGCCTGCCGACAATCAACCCGCATCAATCGATGCAGTTTGAACGCAGCATTTCATTAGAGCCGCAAGGCGATAATCCTATCTTTATTCGGGTTACGCTGGAAGATGGCACATTATGCTGGACCAGCCCGATCTATCTTTACCGCTAGCCTGCCCTATCACAAATGCATGCACATCGCGCCCTTGGATTAAGCTCCATAGGTGCATTTGCGCAAATATTCGGTCACTTCGGTTCGGGTGCCGAATTGGGTAAGTGTGCTGGAATGGATCGGCTGGCGCATATTCAGCGAAATTGTATGGCCCATCTTTTTGCAGATTTCGCGGAACATCAAGGAATAGCCAAGCGTTACGCTGATCCGACGCGCCATTTGATATAGCAGCGAATTGCGCCCATCAAAATAAAACGGGATGGTCGTTGTGTCGGGAACCTGTGCCAGTTTTGCGGCAAAGGTTTTCCATTCGGTATCAATGGCATCGCCAACAACATTTGGCGCCAGCGAAATTGCACCAGCCGGAAAAACAATTACCGCGCCACCATCCTTCAAATATTTTGCCGCATCGGCTCTTGTCTTTAGATTGCTGGCCAGTGCGGCTTCGGTTTCATCAAAATCAACAGGCAGAATTTTATCCATAACGGCTGGCGCCTGACGAAGGACGCGATGGGTGATGATTTTGTAATCTTGACGAACCTCGGCCATTAAGGCGCAAAGCACCAAACCGTCAATCACGCCATAAGGATGGTTGGCAATGGCAAGTACCCGCCCAGTGGCTGGAATTGAGGCCGCAATACCATCAACATAGCTTCGTGTTAGATCGATTGAAATATCAAGCCGCCCAAGCGCGTCTGACCAGAAGTTTTGCGGCGGCAGGTCGTCATTCACATAGTCAAAATAGATTTTACGGATGCGTGGCTGTCCGGTGATTTTTTCGATCGATCTGATGAAATGGTTTGAAACCATACCCAGTTCCCCGTTCGCAAAGGAAAAAATAGGGTGCAAATCTGTGGATTGAGACGCGTTGGGTCGCATGCGTGGCGGGTTCCCTCAAAACCTGACGAATGTGGCCTAAAAGATAGCAGTTTTAAGGTGCGATGACAGCAGCAATTTCGTGTTTTATCGGTAAAAATCGAAATTTACGAAAAATATGTTCCGGTAGCACGCAGGCATTGTCTGAAATGTCAAAGCGCATCAGTTTCGGTTATGACCGTTCGAGGATCAAAGTTTTTTGACATGAAATGAATTGAAATGACGCGATGCGCTAGTTTTTTTACTGACTCGCTTTTGCTCAGATAAAATTGTTTTTTTACCCGTGTGAACGACAGGTTTTTT
>JGI26253J51717_1000519_pt1 | contig 16219 bp, 17 predicted proteins | sample SaaInlV_100m_DNA_6_FD_51717 | JGI IMG/M metagenome (IMG submission 51717)
ATCATTGCTCATCGACTCTCGACCGTCATGAATGCCGATAAAATCGTGGTCATGGATGAAGGCCAAGTCGTCGACAGTGGCCGTCACGAAGACCTCATCACGCGCTGTGATTTGTATCAGCGTTTGGCGAATCGACAATTTGAGTCAGGAGCCGAGGGCGGTGTAACGGGCCACGCATCCTGACTACATGGCGCTTACCAACAACCCCCGATCGCGCAACATCGTTAGCGCCAGCAATGAACGGGCTTGAGACCGCACTGCTCAAAGCGGTCGACCCATGCGAGTGCGTTNCCCCCCCCTCCTCGAGCGCCTTTTGTCTTGGCGCCCTTTGTCTTGGCACGTTTCTCTACGGAACCCGCTTCTGCGGCGCCTTTCTGAGCGGGGCCGTCGTTAAGACATCTTCCCCCACGTAAGGCCTGACCTGACGCTATCAGAGCGACTCGCATAGGAGGGGCTTTGCTAGCTGCCGGCGGCTTGGCTCCCAAAAAGGGTGCAGCTGCCCATAGGCAGTCGACCCTAATTCAGCGCTGTTCAGGGGGTAAAAACTCAGGGCAAAAAAAACCCCGCTTGAAGCGGGGTTCTCTATATTTACCTAAGATTAACTGAACTCTCGAATCAAAGTCGCAATACTTTCCTTGGCGTCGCCAAAGAGCATACGTGTGTTCTCTTTGTAGAACAGTGGGTTCTCGATGCCTGCAAATCCCGATGCCATTGATCGCTTCAACACAAAAACCGTTCGTGCGTCGGCGACATTGATCACTGGCATCCCATAAATAGGCGAGGACTCCACTTCACGAGCCGCTGGATTCACCACATCGTTAGCGCCAATGACAATCGCCACGTCAACGGTCTCCATTCGAGGATTGATTTCGTCCATCTCTAGCAACTGATCATAAGGCACGTCTGCCTCGGCCAGCAGCACGTTCATGTGTCCGGGCATGCGACCCGCGACGGGGTGAATTCCAAAGTTGACCTCACAGCCATTCTTTTCCAGCAGCTCGGTGAGTTCTTTCACCACGTGTTGCGCTTGCGCAACTGCCATACCATAGCCGGGAATAATTGCCACATTAGTCGCCGCCTCAAGGACGTAATACGCATCGTCTGCGGTAATGGGCTTGATCTCACCCTCGACCACGGTTTCCTCATTGGAGACACTGGCGAAGCCTGAGAACAAGACATTGGACAGCGAGCGATTCATCGCCTTACACATGATCTGAGTCAAAATGATGCCCGAGGCACCAACCAAGGACCCCGCCACAATCAAGGCGTTATTGTTAATGGCGAAACCCGCCGCGCAAGCGGCTAATCCAGAGTAGGAGTTCAGCAATGAAATCACTACTGGCATGTCGGCGCCACCGATCGGGATCACCGCCATGATGCCGAAGAGCAAGGCCAGGCCTATGACTAAGTAGAGCCAATTGGGGTCGGTTGGGTTCAGGCAAAACATGACTGCACCACCCAAAATACCGATTACAACGAGCGAATTAACAATTTGCTGGCCAGAAAAGGTAATCGCGCCGCTGCCGATCTTTTCTGACAATTTGCCGTAGGCAATCAGCGACCCTGTCAGGGTGACACCACCGATCAAAATTGACAGGACAATGGTGACCAGTGTGACCGTACCTGAGTCAGGTGACAACGCAGACCATCCCACCAACAATGACGCAGCACCGCCGAGACCATTGAATAACGCCACCATCTCGGGCATCGAGGTCATCGCAACGGCCCGCGCGGCAACCGCACCAATGGCGCCGCCCACCAACATACCCGCTACAATCCAAGTGAAATCAACGATGCCTTGGTCAAGCAAGGCAGCCACAATGGCGACCAGCATACCAAGAGCCGAAAACATATTGCCGCGCCGCGCCGTTGCTGGTGAACCCAACATCTTCAAGCCAAAAATGAAAAGTCCTGACGCGACGACGTATCCCAGTTGAGTAATCAATTCGGTCGACATGATCAGCCCTCCTTCTTCTTGAAGAAGCCAAGCATGCGGTCGGTCACTAAATACCCGCCCACTACATTGATACTCGCCAAGGTCACCGCACCGACGCCCAACCACATCGCCATGGTCTCACTGCCTGTCCCTGCTAGGGAGATTGCGCCTACTACCGTAATACCCGAAACGGCATTAGCCCCAGACATCAGCGGGGTGTGCAANGTCGCTGGCACCTTATTAATCAGCTCGAAGCCGAGGAAGATCGACAACATCAAAATGAACAACAAATACTCTGCACCGGACATATCAGTTGCCCCCCTCAATAATGTCTTTGATCGTCGGATGCACCACTGCACCACCGTGCGTAATCACGCAACCGGGAAGAATGTCGTTCTCTAAATCAAGCACGAACTGCTTGGTCTCGGTGTCCCAAGTGTCTTCGACTAGATTAAACATGTTGCTGGCGTACATCTGCGTGGCNTCTCGCGGTGCGAGATTGGCCAAATTGGCNGTCCCCACGATTGTGACACCATTCAGATCCACCACTTCGTCAGGCGCGGAACCTTCGACATTTCCGCCCGTTTCAGCTGCCATGTCGACTATTACAGAGCCCGGCGCCATGCCCTCTACCATGTCCTGCGTGACCAATACCGGCGGCTTGCGCCCGAACACTTGCGCGGTGGTAATCACAACATCAGAATCGGCAATCACGGCTTTTTGAGCCTGCTGTTGCATCGCAACTTGCTCGGGGGTGAGCTCTTTTGCGTATCCATCTTGCGTTTGGCCGGTGTCACCGAGGTCAATCTCAAGGAACTTAGCACCCAATGATTGCACCTGCTCTGCCACGACCGGGCGCGTATCAAAAGCCGTAACACGAGCGCCTAAGCGCTTGGCAGTTGCGATGGCTTGTAAGCCCGCCACGCCGGCGCCAATGATAAAAACCTTGGCGGGCTTCAAAGTGCCAGCGGGTGTCATCATCATNGGCATGATGCGTGGCATATGATTGGCNGCCAGGGTGACCGCGACATAGCCCGCTAAGTTTGCCTGCGAGCTTAACGCGTCCATTTTCTGACTGCGGGTAGAACGCGGAATCATTTCCATACTGACCGCGGTGACGCCCTGACTGGCAAAAGCTTTGATCAGGTCTTTCTCGTTAAAGGGGTCGAGGTAAGAAACGTGGATGCAACCCGACTTGAGTTGACTGATCTCCGCTAACTCTGGCTTGCGCAATCGGAGCAACATGTCGGCGCTAGCAAGCAATGCCGCTCTATCGGAGCCAATGCTGGCGCCCGCGGCCTCAAAGTCAGCGTCGCTGAAGCCGGCACCGACGCCGGCCCCCGCCTCAACAACCACCTCGGCGCCGAGGCGCACCAACTTCTTAACCGTCTCGGGGGTCGCAGAAACGCGATTCTCACCCGGCTGGGTCTCACGGGGTATGACTAATTGCATAGTGACGTTCGCCTGATTTTTTGGGGATCAATAAGGTCCCGGTTGTGTTGAAACTGTACTCGGCTGATTATCAGGGTTCACTACGCCGGCATTGCGCACTTGAACAGCGCCAATAAAGGCAAGTGAGGATCCATCAGCCAGCGTTTAGCTTTATCAGCGGGTTTAACCAACGATGTCGCAACCGCGTAAAGCGTAATGGCGCATCTAATACCGCCAAACAAATACATTCCTCACCTTCGAGCGCCACTGGCGTGTGCTTATCCCAGCCTTCTCGGACAATAAAGTCGCCTGGGTGATATTCGCCACTCTCGTCCGAGAATCCGCCACTCAGCACCAGTGTCATTTCACTGCCACCATGGGTGTGCTCCGGGATCTTTCCGCCCTCAGCGATCCGATACAGTGCGAATTCGTGGTCTAGATCGCCGGTTTTCAAGTAGCTAATGCTCAGTGATTGCGTCACGCGCTTCCACGCAAGATCTGCATAATCACCGTTGATGAGCCGATCCAATAGGCCTGGAAGTCTGTCATCGGACGCTTCGCTTCGGGCATATCGCAGGGGTTCAGGGTCGTCTAGGCGCGCTAAAACGCGATCCAGCATTGAATCTCCCACCGGCTGTGGGTCTAACTGCTCAAAATGAGCCCCTCCGATGTCTTCCAATCGCTCGACAATGTGCCGGCAGCGTTGGCAATAGCTCAAATGCGCTGCCACGCAGGCAGACTGCGCCATTGGGAGCACGCCGGCGGCATACTCGGTTAAAAAATCGGCAGGTGGATGATGTTTCACCATGATTAACTATTCCAAACTATTTTCGTGTACTACACCCTACGAAGGGCCTGTGCAAATGGTTCACGCCTCAACGCTAATAAACCTGTGACATTTTAGCGCTTAACAGCCTGCTTCACGCCTCCATCAGGGCCTGCAATTTCTGTATTGCTAACCGAACGCGCGACTTAACGGTACCCAACGGGAGATCAAGCTCTGCAGCTGCCTCAGAATGCGATTTTCCTTCCATATACACTTTGGCCAAGATTTGCGCCTGATCCGGCGGTAACTCACCCATCAGTTCACGCACTCGCTCTGAGCCACGGCGTGTATGTAAGACGATGAAGGATTCCTCTTCCTCGCTTTCGAGTTCAAAGTCGTCAGAAGCCAGCGGCGTGTCAAATTTTTGCAGGCGACGAAACATGTCCGTGCGGCAGTTCCGGGCGATGGTGTAGACCCAAGTCGAGGCGGCGGCCTTCTCCGGATTAAACCCACCCGCCTTCTGCCAAACCTTCAGCATCACCTCTTGCACGAGTTCGTCAGCGTGGGTCGCAGATAAGCTCGAGCCCGATAGCGCGAAAGCTTTGATCAGCGGGGCAAAATGCCTGAAAAACCGCGTGAATGCGGCACGATCCTGAGTTTCACCCACGGAGACGAGCGCTTGGCTCCACTCGTCGGTCCGTCGCCCCGTTGGCACGTTCCACTTGCCATTGTTCTGTGCTGGGGGCGCGGCGCTCTGGGTTGTTTTCTCCACCATGTAACACTCAAATGTCGATTTGATCACATAGCATACACATAGCCGCACCGCCTTAACACCGTCTTAAGAGAAGATTTCGTCATTGAACTCATTAACACCGGCGCTGATCCGGCTTTCTGCACGCCCCGTACCTACCCGTACCTTCTTCTCATCCTGATGACCGGAGTTTTGTCAGCAGTGAATATTGCAGTCATTGGAGCGGGCATCTCCGGGCTGGGATGCGCGTATCACCTGGCCAAGCGAGGCCATCGTGTCCACATTTTTGAAGCCCGAGACCGGATTGGTGGACATACCGCTACCTACGACGTGCATCTGGGCGCGCGTCGTTTCGCAATTGATACAGGCTTTATCGTCTACAACGATCGGAATTACCCCAATTTGGTCAGACTTTTTGATGAATTAGGAGTTACCACTCACGACACGTCCATGGGTTTCTCCGTCTGCGACGAAGCAACTGGTCTGGAATATGCGGGCAATAGTCTTAATACCCTGTTTGCGCAACGCGGTAACCTACTATCCCCCAGCTTCCTCGGCATGGTTCGCGAGATTCTGCGCTTCAACAAGTTGGCAGTGAGTGATCTCGATGCTGGCCGCCTATCACCGGACCAGACCGTCGGTGATTATCTCTCCAACAATGGTTTTAGTGATCATTTTGCCCGCCAGTACTTACTGGCCATGACCTCAGCTATCTGGTCTGCCGACGCTGAGGATGCGCTAGATTTTCCGCTGGAATTTTTTGTTCGTTTTTTCCGCAACCATGGCCTTTTGTCGTTAAAAGACCGCCCGCAGTGGCGTGTTGTAGAGGGCGGAAGCCGCGAGTATCTCGCTCCACTGACGCAGCGCGTCGCTGACTCTATTCGCACGCGGATGCCGGTGTCGCGCATTTTGCGGCCACCGGGCAAGCCGGTCGTAGTGCAATTTACTAACGGCTTAATGCGCGAATTTGACGAGGTGGTCATTGCAACACATTCAGACGAAGCATTGAAAATGCTGGGTGATCCAACTGACCATGAAAAAGCCGTTCTAGGCGCCATGCCTTATCGTGACAACGAAGTCATTTTGCACACCGATACCCGCCTGTTACCCAAAACCCAGCGAGCATGGTCTAGCTGGAACTACCGACTAAAACCCGGAAATGGCCGCGCCACTGTCACTTACAACATGAACATTTTGCAAGGCATTGATGCGCCCGAGACGTTCTGTGTCACCTTAAACGACACCGCTTCCATTAATCCGCATCGTATTTTGGGGCGCTTCAATTACGCGCATCCACAGTTCACGCTAGAGGGCATGCAAGCACAGCAGCGCTGGGCCGATATTAATGGTCACAATGGCACGTGGTTTTGCGGCGCGTATTGGCAAAATGGCTTTCACGAAGACGGCCTCGCCAGCGGACTCCGGGTAGCAGAGAGCCTGTGCTCCGCTCGCCAGATGGCGGCGTGAAAGCAGCCTTATATAAGGGTACGCTTCACCACGCCCGACACACCCCAAAGAAACACGCCTTCTCTTACAGCGTCTTTATGCCTTTTGTGGAACTCAGTTCGCTGAACGAGCTCACTCAAGCCTTGCCACTGTGGTCCACCAAACGTTGGGCGCCGGCTCGTTTTGTCAGAACTGATTTTCTAGGCGCCGAAGACGTGCCCCTCATCGAGGCCGTTCGAGGTCGTATTTTTGAAGAGACGGGTGAACGACACACCGGGCCCGTTTACCTACTCGCTAACTGGCGTTATTTCGGTTACCAAAACAATCCCATCGCGGTGTACTACTGTTACTGCGAACAGAATAAGGTCCTGCAATACCTCGTTGCAGAGGTCACCAACACCCCCTGGGGTGAGCGCCATAGCTATGTGTTACCGGTCCCAAGTGACAACGCACCGCTCACGACAGAGTTCGCAAAAGAACTCTATGTCTCCCCTTTTAACCCGATGAATATGACCTATCGCTGGCATAGCAATGCGCCGGATGATGCGCTGCAGATTCAGATTACGCTGTTTGCCGCTGAGCAGCGCGTGTTTGATGCCCAGCTGTCGCTCACGGCCACGCCGCTGAATGCGCGCTCAGCGATGAAAGCGATCGCTGCCTACCCCTTTATGACGATCAAAGTGGTGATTGCAATCTATTGGGAGGCCTTGCGTCTGTTTTTGAAAGGCGTCAGCCTGCATGCTCATCCGAAAAAATCCCACTAATATCACTCTCGACGTCAAACATCTTTGCTGAGGACCCGCATGAGCGAGTATCGCGTTAAGAACATCTCTAAACTCCCAATGCTCTTTGGACAAAAGCAGGGCGGGCTGGCAAGAACCCTAATACTGACAGTGCTCGGGAAGCTTCAGGTGGGCTCGCTGACGATGGTCGAGCAGGATGAGACGCTATTATTTGGTTCAAAAACTGATCCTGAAGGCCCCCACGCGGAAGTGCATGTCCACGATCTTGACCTTTACCGACGCATTTTGACCGGCGGCACCATTGCGGCGGGCGAGACCTACATAGAAGGCCTCTGGAGTAGCCCTAATCTCACGGAGGTCACGCGCGCCTTTAGCGGCAATATGGCGATGCTCGAGGCGATGTCCGATCAACAAAATTGGCTCCTGCGTCTCGCCTTGAAAACAACTCACTGGGGCCGCAGGAATACGGCCGCAAGATCTCGGGAGAATATCGCTGCACATTACGATTTGGGTAACGAATTTTTTTCACTCTTCCTCGACCCCAGCATGATGTACTCCGCCGCCGTATTCCCAACACCACAAAGCGATCTCGCGGCCGCATCTCAGCACAAGCTGCAACTCATCTGTGAAGATCTGGAACTGAAGCCCGAGGATCACCTCGTCGAAATTGGGACCGGCTGGGGCGGCATGGCGATCTATGCGGCAGAGCATTATCAATGCCGTGTCACCACCACCACCATTTCAAAGGAGCAATTTGACTACGCCGTAGAGGCGGTCAAAAAACGCGGGTTACAGGACCGCATCACTGTACTCTTTGATGATTACCGAGATCTTGAGGGTCAGTTCGACAAGTTGGTCTCTATTGAAATGATTGAGGCAGTGGGGCATCAGTTCTATGACACCTACTTTGGCACGCTGAGCAGGCTACTAAAGCCAGAGGGTAAAGCCGTCATTCAGTCGATTACCATGACCGATCAACGCTATGAGCAAGCCAGAGACGCAGTTGATTTTATCAAGCGTTATATCTTTCCTGGCGGCTGCCTACCCTCGCTCAACGTCATCAGCAATGCGGTGGCCAACGTCACAGATATGCAACTCAGTGGCTTACGCGATATCACTCGCGATTACGCTGATACCCTACAAGATTGGCACGACACTTTTCTCACTCAGCTTGATCAAGTTCGCGCAATGGGCTTTGATGACCGATTCATCCGCATGTGGCGATATTATCTGAGCTACTGTGAGGGGGGCTTTCGAGAGCGTATTATTGGAACTTACCAAATTACGATGACGAAACCTTATTATCGACCCAACTGACCAGACTATATGCTGCTGTCCTTAGCACCGATCTTATTACTCGTAGCGCTGCTATCGACGTCGGTTGCTCTGTTCGGGTCTGATGCGTCTTATGGCCCGAATCAAGTCGCACTCGTCGTTGCGGCAGGGGCGACCATGCTGGTCGGATGGCGGCGCGGCATGAGCTGGCAGCAGATCCAAGACGGGATGGTCGGTGCCATTACCGTATCGATTATGCCCATGATGATTCTGCTCTCCGTTGGCGCTTTAATCGGAAGCTGGATCATTAGTGGCACCGTGCCCGGCATGATTTTTTACGGATTGCAGTTACTCAATCCTGATATTTTCTATGCTGCCTCAGCCGTTATTTGTGCACTCGCATCATTGAGTCTGGGCAGCTCGTGGACAGTTGCCGGTACCCTGGGCATTGGCCTCATGGGCATTGCAACNACCTATGGCTTGTCCCCCGCCATTACCGCCGGCGCGATTATCTCGGGCGCTTATTTCGGCGATAAACTATCGCCGCTCTCGGATACAACTAATCTTGCTGCGGCAGCCGTTGGGGTCGATCTATTTGAGCACATTAAAAATATGCTGTGGACGACCTTGCCGGCGTTTGCCTTGGCCCTGCTCTTTTTTGCCATTATTGGCAGTGAGGGGGCGGCCGCACCCGATGACATTACTCGTATCCGAGCCGCACTGTCTGACCAATTTGCGATCACNCCCTGGGTGCTGTCGCCGCTGGNGCTGATGCTGGCAATGATTTACTTCAAGATCCCCGCTTACCCCGCCATCTTACTGTGCACGCTATGCGGTACCGCTTACGGTGCGGTCTTTCAGCCCGAAGTAGTGCGCACCATGGCCCTAACAGCCCATCCGGACTCGCCTGCGCCACTGTTACAGGGGTTGTGGATGGCGCTCTTCTCCGGCTACCAATCGCCGGCTGACATGGATCAATTAAGCCAGTTGCTCAATAAGGGCGGCTTGGCCAGCATGCTCAATACCATCTTCCTGATTCTGACTGCCATGACTTTTGGTGGTTTGCTCGATAGCACCGGTATTTTGCGACAGTTGCTCGACTTAGTTTTGAAAGGCGTAAAACGGACGGGCGACCTGATTCTGGCAACGGTAGGTGGTGGGATCATCACTAATATTTTAGCTGCGGATCAATTTCTCGCGATCACCTTACCCGGGCGCTTGTTTATCTCCGCGTACGATGATCGCGGCCTGAGTCGACTGAGCTTATCGAGAACACTCGAAGATTCGGCAACACTCACCTCCGTACTGGTGCCCTGGAATACGTGTGGTGCTTTTATGGCGGCAACATTGGGGGTGGCTACCTTCACCTACGCACCCTACGCTCTGTTCAACTTGATCTGTCCGGTCCTCGCGGTGCTGTTTGGCTACTTAATGATTGCCCAACCCCAACAGACCGCAGTGAGTCCATGAACTGGGATTATGATCAGCCGTTCACCCTCGCAGTGACCGTTGAGCCTCACCATATTGACGCGCTCGACCACACGCGCAACACCCATTACGTCGAATGGTGCATGGAGGCTGCGTGGGCTCATACCTCAGCTCTAGGGCTGGGNCCGGAGGAATACCGGCGGCTGGACCGCGCAATGGCGCTGACGCACGCCGAATACGATTATCTGAAAGCCACGCAATCGGGCGATGAGTTACTCGTTGGCACGTGGATTACCCAATGGATTGGCAAGATAAAAATGATTCGCCGTCTTCAAATCCACTGCCAGCGCACTGGCGANACCGTTTTCCGGGGCCNTTTGGAATTTGTCTGTATCGAAATTTCCTCGGGGCTCCCGAAAAGACCTCCTAAAGCGTTTATCGAGCGATATGGGCAAGCTTTAGTCAGTAACGCATAACCAGTCGGTTAGTGAGACGAGTTAACCAACGATTGGCCTCACCTTAGGCACGATGCCAGTCAAAACTGAGTGTCTCGGCCAGGCTACTCACCCCTGTCCGGAGGGCTAATAGTCGATCGACCCCCAAGGCCACACCCGCGCAATCGGGCAACCCCTCAGCCTGAGCAGCAAGCAAGCGCTGGTCGAGTTCACGCATGGGTAGCCCCCTTTGCTGACGCTGCGCGTTGTCTGCTAAAAATTGCTCGGTGAGCGCAACGACATCACATTGCTCCCAGTAGCCGTTAGCGACTTCGCATCCATCGACATAACACTCGAAACGAGCGGCAACAGCACCACGATCGACCGCCATCGTTCTGGCCAGAGCAGCTTGCGATACCGGAAATTCCGTCACAAAAACAACACCCCAGTCACTGATTGCAGACTCTACACAATGGCTCATTAACAACGCCAAGGTAGCGTCGTAATCGAGATCAGGAGGCATATCACCAATGCGCTGATGGGCAATGTCGAGCAATTTAAGACGGTCAACGCCGGGGTCAAGGAGATCAACGCTCAGGTGCTCTTGAAACAACGCGCGGTACGTCCATACCTGCCAACCAGTCCGGNCCAGCATCTCGCCTATCAATTCAGCCACTTCGCGAATTAACATCCGATGGTCCCAGTCAACTCGATACCACTCCAACAGTGAAAACTCAGGATTATGATGACGACCCGACTCTTCTTTTCGAAATGCTTTGCTGATCTGAAAAATATCGCCTGATCCAGCCGCGAGTAAACGCTTCATCGCAAACTCCGGTGAGGTTTGCAGGAACCGATAAGGGCTCTCGCCCATAACATCGGTCGAGACGGCAAACACCTCAAGATTAGGATCAGGAACGGTTGCCTGAGCAAGCAATGGCGTCTCCACTTCCATCACATTTCGCGCTGCAAAAAAGTCGCGAAGCTGATGCAGTAATCTCGCTCGGGCCGTGATCGTATCGAGCGACGCAGAGGGCCGCCAATCGCTCATCGGTTAGCTTTTGCTGGCACGACTCACGTATTCGCCACTTCGCGTGTCAATACGAATCACTTCTCCCTCGGTAATAAAAAGCGGNACTCGCACCACGGCACCGGTACCCAACGTCGCGGGCTTGCTCCCGCCTTGTGCAGTATCGCCNTTCAAGCCGGGATCGGTTTCTGTTATGGCCAGTTCGATAAAGTTCGGTGGAGTGACCGCCAGTGGTGCGCCGTTATACAACGTCACTTCGTATTGCTCCTGTTCTTTAAGCCACTTTTCAGTCTCTGNNACAGCGTCGCGATCTGCAGCGAATTGCTCGTAGGACGCNGGGTCCATGAAATACCAGAACTCGCCATCGGTATACGAGTACTCAAGCGTCATATCCATGACGTCTGCTCCCTCGAGCGAGTCGCCGGACTTAAANGTACGCTCCCAAACCCTACCCGATTTNAAGTTGCGCATTTTCACACGGTTAAATGCCTGTCCTTTACCCGGCTTCACGAACTCATTTTCAAGGATCGAGCAGGGATCGCCATCCAGCATAACCTTCAAGCCAGATTTGAATTCGTTCGTCGAGAAGTTTGCCATTATTGGGGACCCATTTGGTAAAGAAGACTATGATACCGCAGGCCATTACCAAGGTGCATCTGCCGATTTTCACGCCGCTGCAAATTCACCTTCGTGACCCATCAAATAGCAGACACCATCGAGACCGATGTGCGTGATTTCAATAGGGCTTGCTGCTCGGACCGCAGGCTTTGCGTGGAACGCGACGCCAAGACCGGCAAGCGCCATCATAGACAGGTCGTTTGCACCATCACCCACAGCGATACAATGCTCGGTGTGAATGCCCAGCCGACTTGCTAGAGCGCCTAATGCTTCTGCCTTGTACTCTCGGTTCACGATGGGAGGGACAACTTTTCCCGTCACTTTACCGCCTCTAATCTCCAGCTCATTCGCAACGACATGATCAAATCCATAATCGCTTTTTAAACGCTCCGCGATCGGAATAAATCCGCCGGAAAAAATCGCCAGCTTGAGACCACGCGCTTTTAACGTTGTCGCCATCTCACTGAGACCCGATTGCACGGGCAGTTGATCGGCTAGCTCGTCGACCGCCCCTGCATCTAGCCCTTCTAATAATGCTAAACGCGTACGAAAACTCTCGTCGAAGTCGAGCTCGCCGCGCATGGCGCGGTCTGTAATCTCTGCCACCTCGGCACCAACACCGGCAACTCGTGCCAACTCGTCGATGACCTCACAAGAGATGAGTGTCGAATCCATATCGAACACCGCTAAACCATAAGGGCGACAACGGGATAAGCGCGACTGCAGAGCGATATCGGCACCGTGTCATCAGACAGCTGTCGTAACTGGGCCGATAACTTCTCGGGATCGGGACAATCGATCAAAAACTTGACCACCTCCCGGTGATCGGCGAGTGATACCGGTACGGCTACCCGATGGGCTTCGACAACCTGACCCTGAACGGCGGATACGGCATTTTCTATCAACACCCGATTAACAAGCGCCCCTGAGGGAGCCATTACCACGATCACATGCATCTGATCTGTCACAAAAAAGTTCCTGAAAAAAAACGAGGGCTAGGGCGACCTGCTCCCTAGAATCGGTCTGTTAGAGTTTATACTGAACGCGGTGTCAATGGAGGCATCCTTTTGCAGCAGCTCATCCAACGATTACGCAATCAGCCCCTGTCGCAACAGCTCGCCTTTGCGGCGACAGGCTGGTGTCTACTGGCCACGCTGATACTCGTCGCAGTCGCTGCGCAATCAACCCAGTCGATTCAGCATCAAACACTGACGCAGCACGCTCACGCCGCAGCCCAGCAGTTGGCAGCCAGAGCGAGTAATGAGCTGGCGACAGGGGATCGACTCGGCTTGTCAGCCGAACTGCAATTTTTCACTGATCAAGCGTTATTTGCCGGCGCAAGAGCATTGGATATCGAAGGCACGGAGTTGGCGATATCGGGCTTTATACCCGCGGGTGCCAATGCTTATGAGCAAACAATGTCCATTGATGGCAATACCGCGGGCACGGTCGCGCTTTATTTAGATCTGAGCCAACAACAAACCGCCAGAGAAACCCTCATTTGGGGGCTCATTGCACTCTCTGTGTTACTCAGCGCCGCGGTCTACGCGCTGACACGCCCAATGGGACAGCGCCTGGCCCGAAATATTAATGACGCGGTGGCACAACTTGATGCCATTAGTGATGAGGCCTCGGTGTCAGTCAACGAAGTCGATAAACTAAAAGACCGCATCGACTCGCTACCACTTGATTTGCTGCGATCCCGGGATATCCAGACCCAAGGTGACGAGCATTATCACGATACGGCTATTTTATGCATCGCGCTGAAAACCCTGCCAACCTATCTCGAGACACTCGATGAATCGCGTCTGCAGGCGTACGTCTCATCCCTCCACCGGATGGCCTACGGCAGCGCCGGATTTTACGGAGGAGAGCTCTCGGTCATTCGGCAATTCGGCTTGGCCATCTTCTTCACCGGATCGCTCTCGGTCGGATCACCCGTGTTGCGCGCCGCCAGTTGTGCGTGGCTTTTATCGCGCTGCAGTGAGCTCGCAGAAAAACAGGAGCGACTCTCGTTCATGCCAGGGATGGCGATTGGTATCAGTGAGTTAGGCCGCGGTAATGACAAGGACATCTATCCTGGTCTGTACACGCAGGCAACGCTGGATGACCTATTGGCGCTGGCAAATCTCGACCTAGACGCCATTCTTCTCTCATCACACGCGGCGGAGGATGACGGGCTGACGACCTATATCGGCGTCGACGTGATTGACGAGCAATGGATGGCGATCGGAGACATTAGCGGCAGTCATCTCGACCTCCTGACGCGCCAACTCCACATTCTCCAGCGCGCCATTACGCCCAGCAGTGAGGACACCCCTCAAGGCTTTTTGCCGTTTTAAACGCTCTGGCTTACTCCACAACGGTCAAGCGTGTTACCCGTTGGTAACCCTTAGGTAGCTTGCTGCCTCGCCGGCCGCGGTCCCCGCGAAAATGCTCTAACTCCGACCACTTAAAGTTGCGATAATGGCCGCCTGATGTCACCTGCAGCATGTCACCCTCGGCGAGCACGCAAAGTCCCGCCACAAATTCCTCTCGCGATGCCGAGCGAGCAGAGGGAATACCGATCAGTTTATTGCCCTTCCCTCGGGACATTTCGGGCAGTTCGGCCAATGGAAACACGAGCATTCGGCCCTCATTGGTCGCAACCACCACAAAGGGCTCGGCGGCGCCGGTCACGGCAGCTGGCGGCAGCACCCGAGCGCCTTGTGGCAGCGTCAACACCGCTTTCCCCGCTTTGTTCTTGGCCTGCAGCTGTCCAAATTGCACGACAAAACCATAACCAGCATCGCTGGCGAGCAAGAAACGATCCGTCTCAGAGCCCGTCAATAAGCCCTCAAACGTCGCGCCTGATGGCGGGCTGATGCGACCTGTCAAAGGCTCTCCCTGCCCTCGCGCAGAGGGCAACTGGTGTGTCGGTAAGGTATAAGCGCGACCGGTAGAGTCAAGGACCACTGTCGGCAGATTTGATTTACCGAGCGCTGAGAAACGAAAGCAGTCACCGGACTTAAAGCTCAATGATGAGGGGTCAATGTCGTGTCCCTTTGCGGCACGGATCCAGCCCTTTTCAGACAACACAATAGTGAGGGGTCTACGCTAGCCAACTCGAGTTCGCTGAATGCCTTGGCCTCCTCGCGAACCGCCAATGGGGAGCGGCGAGCATCGCCGTGTTGCTCGGCCACCGCTTTGAGTTCGCGTTTAATGAGCGTCTTAAGCCTGGCATCGCTACCTAATGTTTTCTCAAGCGTATCCCGCTCTGCCGCCAGCTCGTCCTGCTCGCCTCGAATTTTCATTTCTTCAAGCTTGGCGAGATTCCGCAGCTTCAAATCCAAAATCGCTTCAGCCTGCACGTCAGTAATCGCGAATGTTTCCATCAAGATAGGCTTTGGACTCTCTTCCTCTCGAATGATGCGAATGACTTCATCGATATTCAAAAAAGCAATGAGATAGCCTTCGAGCAGATGCATACGCCGCTCGACACGCTCTAATCGATAAGTGAGTCGACGCTTGACGGTGGCTTTTCTGAAAACAAGCCACTCGCTCAGTATCGTCACGAGAGATTTCACCGCAGGCCGGCCGTCGACGCCGATCACATTGAGATTAACGCGGTAAGATCGCTCGAGATCTGTGGTGGCAAACAGATGGCTCATAACCGCATCGATATCAATACGGTTCGATTTTGGCAGCAAGACGAGGCGTGTTGGATGCTCATGATCAGACTCGTCTCGCAGATCAGACACCATGGGTAATTTTCGAGCCTGCATTTGCGCCGCAATTTGTTCTAAGACTTTGGCACCCGATACCTGATGCGGCAGAGCGTGAATCACCACTGCACCCTCCTCAATATGATAAGCAGCACGGACGCGCAGCGCCCCGCGACCCGTTTCATAGAGCGCATTCAGTTCTGCAGCCGGGGTGATAATTTCTGCCTCAGTCGGAAAGTCAGGTCCTTTGATGTGCGCACACAGATCCGCCACGCTCGCCTTGGGGGAGTCGAGTAGATGTATGGTCGCCGCCACCACCTCTGTCAAATTGTGCGGGGGAATATCAGTAGCCATGCCCACAGCAATTCCGGTGGTGCCATTCAGTAACAAATTGGGCACCTGAGCCGGCAAGACCGTGGGTTCGTCTAACGTCCCGTCAAAATTCGGCTGCCAGTCGACCGTGCCCTGCCCCAACTCAGTGAGCAGTACATCGGCATAAGCGGTCAGACGAGACTCGGTGTAACGCATTGCGGCAAACGATTTTGGATCGTCGGGCGAGCCCCAATTCCCCTGTCCATCAATGAGTGGATAGCGATACGAAAAATTCTGCGCCATCAGCACCATAGCCTCATAAGCGGCGCTGTCACCATGAGGGTG
>JGI26253J51717_1000534_pt1 | contig 16057 bp, 15 predicted proteins | sample SaaInlV_100m_DNA_6_FD_51717 | JGI IMG/M metagenome (IMG submission 51717)
TGAGATCTTCGCGACACTTGGCTTTTGGTTTATCGCGCTCAACTCCATTATTCCTACGGATGCTAGTGTTCTACTCGTTGGAGGAGTTGTCTCCTTTATCGTTGCCAGCAACGGATATAGGAATCGACAAAGACGGCTAAATAATAAAAAGTGATCTAAACAGTACTGGTCTGGTTTTGGAAAGGGCTGGACGTTGGGGGTTAAGCTTTAATATCGAGTAGTGCGCCTAGCATGTTGTCCGCGACTCGCAGGGTCATCAGGTTTGCGTCGTAAAGGCGTTTATTGGCACCCATCTCAATCGATTCCTCGAGAAGGTCAACTTCTGAAGGAGGCAGAGCGCCCTCCGTGTTGACACTTTGAAGCGCCGGCGACGCTGTGCCGTTGACTCTCTCGACTTTGACTTCAACACCATAGACACCAGCGACTGTCGTTACTTGCTGCTTCTGAAACCCAGCTGTCGATGCGTTAGCGATGTTATTGGCATTGGCCTGTAGCTTTAAAGTAGCCGCCTGAAGCCCTGAAAGTGCAGCACTGTTTACTGAGCCCACCGTACCTAATCCCAGCAGAAAAGACTGGGTGAGTTTAACTCTTATGACCCTTTGTGCAAAATCGGAGTACTGAAGCTACTCGGTTAAACAACGTATTGGCCCAAAAGTCGCACACCAGAACGACCCACTCACGGACAGCCAGCACTAATTTGATATGACAAGCTACTTCGTACGATGTGTGACTAAGTTGCCGTACTACAGGCCCGTCTTTATTACTTTTATGGGAACTCAGATGCAATAATGAAGACAACAAGGTCAGCGTATCCGTTATGTTTTAGTTGTTTTTTTTAGCTTAGGTTCTATCCTTATCCACGCATAAGCACAGAGGTTCAGCCGTTATGGAAACAGATATTTTTAGCCAAGAAACAAAGGTGTTGTCAGAAGTTAAAAGGCTTCAAGAGGAGGGACACTCGTCTCATGCGGACTTCAGCGCACTGGCTGATCAATACGGTAAATTACTTAGAACCACAAAAAAAATAATTAAACTTAGCGATAAGAATGAGCAGAGGTTAAATCAGTTAAAGCTGGAAGCTCAGGAAACGAATGAGCAGCTAGAGGGTATGTCGTCACAACTCTCAAAGTTCTTGTCCCCGCAGCTCTATAATTCTATTTTCTCTGGATCCAGACATGGGACACGTGTAAGCCGTCGAAAGAAACTAACAGTTTTTTTCTCTGATCTATGCGGCTTCACTAACTATGTAGAAAGCATGGAGTCCGAGGACGTTACAGACTTGTTAAATCTCTACCTTGAAACAATGACAAACATCGCATTAGAGCATGGAGCAACAATTGATAAATATATTGGCGATGGCATTATGTTGTTTTTTGGCGATCCAGAAACTAATGGCGTGCGAGAAGACGCAGTCCAATGCGTAAATATGGCCCTAGAAATGCTACGAGCACTCGATAACCTGTCAGACGAGTGGGCTAAATACGGATTAAGAGATCAGCTCCAGATGCGGATCGGTATTGACACCGGATTCGCGACAGTTGGTAACTTTGGGTGTGAGTCTCGTCTAGACTATACAGCGATAGGGGCGGCGGTAAATCGAGCATCCCGGCTTGAAACGGCGGCTGATAACGGATCGATATACATATCCGAGGACACCTATAACTTAGTTAAGGATTCAATTGTTGCCGAAGCATTACCACCTATACACCTAAAGGGTATTGGGGAATTCTTAGCGCGAAAAGTAAAGAGCTCCCGTGATTCAAGTGCTATCTCGATGGAGCTAGGTGAGCGCAGCGTATCGTTTGTTTTGGACAATCTATCTGAAACCGAGCTTGACGAAGCCGCGCTAAGTTTACAGAAAGCAATCGAAGACATTCAGTCGTTCAAAATAACTGGCTCCTGATGTTCGAGACGTTTGTGTGAGAGTCTTGTGCCAGCGCTAACTAACCCAGCCGCGATATACAAACAGTGCACCAAACTCATGCGCTTGGAAGTCAAACTCAAATTTTTTGACTCTACGTGCCATCTCAATAAAGCCTAGGCCTGCACCAACCGAGTCATCGGGAGGACCGTCCTTCAGGCGCTGTCGATAAAGTTTTCGAAGCTCCTTTGCATCTTTTACACTCAAGTCGACTAAGGTCGCCTCAAGTACGTCTCGTTTAGATTCTGACACAACATTTACCGCCTCTATCAGGAAGCCGTCATCTGCAATTGAGATTGCAATAGTGCCAACGCTATCTCCAGTCGATTTGGTCTTTTGATGAGAGTATCGAATGATATTTTGTGCCTGCTCGATAAAAACGCCGAAAACCCTATTTGCTACCACCTCCTCCGTCTCTTTATCAGATAATTGATGGCGAACAGGATTGGCAATTGTCGTAAGTAAATCTTCTGTCATCGGACCGGAATAGCAAAATACGGTCTTCCTGTCTTGCATGAAAGTATGTAGCCCTACAGTATCTCGTTCAATGTTCATAATAAGATCTCCTGAACCAATATTTGAAAGTGCTTATCCGGCTGCCTCGGCCTCTATCGCAACCAACTCATAGGTACAACTTTCAACGTCCTCCTGGAAATCTTCGCCTGCTTCCAACATCGTGTCGTCTTCTGTACGGTAGCACCACTGAATCAGAATCTCCCTTCCCGACTCAGCGCTCTCTTCTAAATACTCGAAAAAATCGAACAAGAATTTTGCTGACGAGCTGTTGAAGTAATAAAGCTCAATTACAACTTTGAATGATCCGTTACTAATCCCCATGTTTTCTTCTAAAGCCTCCAGAACCGGGGCAGACCATTCGGAAATATTCTCTGGATAACATTCGCCCCTTATCGAACACGATTGCTCCGTCAACTCAACATATGGGGTTCGCTGCGTCTGCTCAAAAATCATACTTTGTCTCCAATCGCTCGAGCGTCTGGCTCTATTACTGTTGTTTCGTTAAGTGAAAAAGATAGGAGTGTGAGGTCATCCCGAAAAGGAGCACCACCTCGGTATAAATCGACACTATTCATTATTTTTTCAACAATATATTTAGGCGTCCTATCTGTTGCCTGCTGAAGAAGTTTAAGTACTCTCCGTCGACCAAATGCGATTGGCTTTTCTTCTGGACTCATGACGTCCGTGATGCCGTCAGTGAGCATTACAAATGCACCAGCTGGATCAGAGATTTCATGGGTGGTGTATTCGAAGCCCTCTTTCATCCGAGTGGACCCGACTGACTTACGATCGCCACTTGTTTCCGAAGCTCCACCGGTTTGAACTTGGAATATCGACGCCTTAGCACCTGCAAACTCCAGCTTCCTCTCGTTTCGATAATAGATACAAACACCCCCATCAAAACCTTCTTCATTGGTGTTTTTCTGGTCTGTCCTACTTAAAGTGTCCTTCAGCAGCATATTTACCTGCGAGAGGTATTGACCAGCGCTCTGGTACTGGTCGGGGGTTATCGCCTTATCGAGATGGCTTCGTGCAATAATGGATAAGAAGGCGCCCGGTACTCCATGGCCTGTGCAATCAACAACTGCAATGTAGACCTTGTCGGGTAAATCTTTGATGAAATAAATATCTCCGCCAACTAAATCACGCGGTCTCCATTCAACATTTATATCGATGTCACCGGGATATGTTTTGGGTAAGAGAGCATTCTGAAGCTTGGCGGCGTAACGAATCGAACTATTAATTTCGTCCTTAGCTACCACCAACTCGTGAGTTCTCGCGTCAATTAGAGTACCCACCTCATCTGACATTTTCGAGAATGCTTTAGACATGATTTCTATTGAGGCATTTTCCTTCTCCTCATCGGTCCCAGTGGAAAGAGCGGTTCGCATCTCATCGATCTCGGATAGAAGCATTGATCGGGCGCTACCCTCTAACTGCTCAGAAAGGGATGACATTTTTTCGAACATAATTCCATCTCTTTCATCCCTCCGCTTAGCTCGATCTTTTCTCTGCACCTCAGACTCAACCCGATGCAGTCTGTATTCATTAATGGCTTTTTGAAGTCTACCAACTTCGTCGTACCGCGATGACAACCATCCTCGCTTGAGATTTTGCTCCCTTAGATCTCCTTCGCCCATTTTCTCGAGTGCAGAAATGGCCTCTAGAATTCGGTTGAACGAACTTGAAGTCACAAAAAACGTGAGTAATAAAATGAGTGCCGCCATTCCAGCGAATGCCAGCTGCGATTGCTGTTCCGAGTCTTTTAGTGCTGCAAGCAGCTCGCTTTGATCATCAAAGAGCAGGATCCTTAGTTCACTCGCACGTATGTTTTTACTGAGGGGTATGGAGGATACGCGCGAGCCTAGCAGCTCATTAATGTAGCTATATTGATAAATGCCATTTGAACGAGAGTGAGACATGCTATCTGCAATCAATTCATTCAACTCAGCGCTACGTTCCTCATCATAATAATCTTCGAAAGTAAGGGGTGTATCACCAACCGCAATTGCTGCTTGTACCTCAAAATTTTCAGCAAACATCTCAAGGCTATCAATGATATTCCTACCCAAAACGATCACCCCGATAGTCGCTTCTGCTTCGTCTTTGAGAGCGAAAGAGAGAGTGTCATTGACTGAGAGGGGTTTTTCTTCATTTAGGTCCTTTATCTGAACAACTTTCCGGGAAGAGTACTTGTCTAGTGATTTTGCAAATGCACCAAAATTGAGGAAGTAGTCCGGTGATGCAGATTCAGCACAGGGATCGACTCCAACAACGTAAAGAGAGGACTCGCAGTACAGCTGCAGTCCTCGGTTATCATAAGCGACTGCAAACGTGAGTTGCTCTAACTCAATAACGTCAGAAAAAATTGACCCCATAAGATTACTGACGGCTTCCCCATCTTTGGACTTAATCGCTTCAAACAGCGGATTACTGTCGCCATTGGACCCAAAAGTGTCCAAGGATCGATCCCAAAGATCTATATTTTCATAGGTGCCGTCTGAAGGATCAAAAATCAACAACTTATCCGCAAACTCAATATCCATATTACTTATCCAGGCAGAGCTATGTGCGGTGATACTTTCTTGGGCACTATATTCCCTGTTTGCTTTATTGATTTCCTGAGACGCAAAAAAACTGGTGAGGAATAGAAAACCAACGCCAACTATTATGATCCCAATAATTCTTGTTTTAATCTTCATGAGGCGTGTCCCTGTTCATCTTAGTCTTAGATTGCACGTTGTTTGCCACCTTGGACCGATCACTGAAGTTTAAACTTTAAGCGCGACGATATATTAGAAACGTAAACCGGCGATCCATTAAGCGTGGGTGGATCTAAGCGCATTCGCTCAAAATAGAGGATTGCAGCTTTATCGAAGACAAGTCTCGGTTCAGACTCGGCTACCCTTAGATCAATCATTTTGCCTTCTTCATTGACATCAAATTCGAGTTGAACAAAACCCTCAGCGTTCATCCGTTGAGCGCGACGCGGGTACTTTAATTTTGCCGTTGCGCTGATTCTTATCTTCACTTCCTCGCCCGATGGAGCGGTCCCAGTGAAGTAGCTTCCCGCCTGCTGGGAAGTTGCGACATTGGAAGACACCATCAGGCATGTCACAAAAAATGCCTTAACTAAAAGGGATTTAGAAATCTTCATACATTGGCTCTCTTTCTCTGTTTTTTTTCGCGACCAACGTTGCCCCTAACTTGCTTGGCCAGTCGCAGTTGTTAGACCAAATAATTACACCTTAACTGTAGATGCCTGCCCGAAAGCGACGCGACAAGGCCCTGCCACCAAACCCTTCTCACTGGCCTGATAACCATGTGACATTTGTTGGCATTTTTCAAATAAATTTGCAGTCTCTATTCCAATCTATTATTAACCTAGTGAAGGTTAAAAAAAACAGACCAGTTGGGGAGGGGCGTGACGCTTCCAATACTAGAAAAATATCGACCGCAAGTTCTTTGGATTAAGCGCGATCCGGTTGTCGATGCAATTTCAACTACTCTGAAGTCTCAGCTGGATTCCGCGCTCACCTATCACTCTTACGGTCACTCGGACGAGGTGACTGGCATGAGTATCGCTCTTGCTGCAGAAGACGGTATTGAGAATCATGATCTATTGCTTCTGGGTATCGCTGCCGCCTACCACGACTCAGGTTTTATTGAGCAAAGATTGGATCATGAACAAATAGGCGCGAACCTAGCCGAAGACGCTATGAGAGCTGATGTTCGATTTTCTTCCGACGATATTGAGCTTACAAAGCAAATGATCCTCGATACGAAATTACGGACCGTGGGAAGGTCCCATGACCTGAATACAAGATTGTCGCCCTGGCTGATTGACGCCGATTTGTCAAATCTAGGTAGGCCTGATTTTATTTTACAAACCAATTTACTGGCAGATGAGCTCAATATACCGATTGATGTGATGTTTAAAGATTCTCTTACCCTTATGGATAGGCACGAGTGGCACAGTCCTGCTGGGCGAAAAGTTCTGGGACCACAAAAACTCATAAACAAGGAAGCTTTAAAAGCTGATCTTAATAAAAAATCGTAGCGAAGTTATTACTAAGACGAACTAAAGCCGGGGACGGTTGCTGCATAGATAGCCAGCGATCTGAAGGTGCGAAGTAAAAGGATGTAAACAAGTCATGAAAATATCTTTCAGTACCATCATGGGTTTTGTGCTTGGTCTAGGCGCTTTCGTATATGCAGTTTTTGACGTTACGGGAGGAGTCACAGGGGTACTGATGTTTGCTAGTGCCGCATCAGGCGCCGTCGTGTTGGGGGGAACAATTGCAGCCACAATGATTTCTTACGAGTGGCGATATGTCGTCAAGGCCCTGAAAACGCTTGCTCAAGTTTTCATCCCTACTTCTGTCAACGCCAAGTCTCTTTTTGGCACTGTAGAGCTGGTCATCGGCTGGGGAAAGATTGGAGCGAGGGACGGCCTTTTGGCTCTTGAATCGGAGTTCAAAAAGGTCGATACCGATGACGACCCCTTTCTCGCACATTGTATCAACCTATTTCTGGCGGGTTATGACAAGGATAACTTACGTCAAAAACTCAATACTTTCATAGCTAAATCATATGAACGCAATATGGTTCAGGCCACCATTTTAAACACTATGGCTAATATTTCACCGGGCTTTGGAATGATCGGCACCCTTGTCGGGCTGGTAGCTATGCTAGCAAATTTAGATCCCAGTGATCCGAGCGGTTTAGGTACATCACTATCAGTTGCCTTACTTACTACGCTTTATGGAACCATGTTCGCACAGCTTGTGTTTAAACCTGCATCTAGGCGTGCAGAGCAAAAGGAGCAAATTCAAAAGTTCAAAAATCAACTCATTGCGGATGGCTTTTTACTTCTCCTCACCCGTGCAAATTCGGTCGAAATACAGGACCACTTAAACAGTTATCTGGACCCTGCGATTCATTTTGATATTGCACAGGCTTCGTAGAGGGGAATCAAGCAATGAGTGAGGTAGAGGAAGCGCCACCAATATACGACTCCGACCCGAGCGAAGACACCAGCTGGTTGGTGACCTATGGAGATATGGTCACACTGTTAATGGTATTTTTTGTTTTGATGTTTTCAGCATCGAAAATTAATGAAGAAAAATATGACATGGTCGCGCAAAGTATAAATCAAGGGTTTGATAGTCCCGGCCCGGACGCTTCAGTCAATCCTACCAGCGCCACTGCGGATAATGTTGTATCTCCGTTAGAAGACGCAAAAGCTAAATTTGATGAGCTTGTTATAGAGAAGAACCTTCAGGGAGAAATGTCCGCTTCGCTCAGCCCTTATGGCCTTAAGATAGAACTAGCTAGTAGTTCATTATTTAACTCTGGCTCCGCCGACGTCAAAGGTTCGATGCAATCCTCATTGGTTGACCTTAGCGGGATAATTCAGGGCCTTGGTGAAAAGGACTACATCGTAGAAGTGGAAGGTCATACAGACAACGTCCCGATCAGAACAAGACAGTTCCCCTCAAACTGGGAGTTATCCTCGCTTAGAGCCGTAAATGTTGCGAGATTGTTTGAAAAAGTAGGTGTGAAGAAGGATCAACTTTCTGCTATCGCTTACGCCGATACGAGACCGAAACTCCCGAATACAGACGAGACTGGAAACGCAATACCAGCCAATCAAGGTGTGAACCGTAGGGTCGTGGTCCATGTGAAAAAATTGAGTGCGGTGGATGATTGATAAAATAGTTTCAAGCTCGGGCCAATCAAAAGGCTACTGATCGCGTACTTACTCGGCACTATAACGAAACGAATAAGGTGGCTATTCGTTTTTAGCTAGCGTTTCCGATTCAAATTCATCATATGACAGCTCTAGTGCCAGCTCGTTGAACCTGCGCTCAAGTTCAGAGTCTCCTAGGAGTCTTTGAGCAACGTCGGCTCCCTCGCGTAAACTTCTTGCGTCCGGCGCTTCCCTCAATAACTGATCTAATAGCTCTTTGGCCACCTCACTGAGGGTTGGTATTTTTGCGAGATACAATTCTGCCAACTGAGGGATATAGGGAATATTGACTGAGCTATTTCGAAAATCTTCGCGAAGGGCTCTTGTTGCTCTGCGTGCTAGTGCCTCTATGACGATCTCAGAGCAATCCAGCTGATCCGCCGCCCATGCCAGATCGACAAAATCTCTAGTGAGCTTAGCGTGCTCTGCTGCAAGATCTAGTAGGCTCCTGGCTAGATCAACATCGCCGAGCTTAACCAGCAAAACGTCTATCAAGCTAAAGCAGCCTAAAAAACTACATTTGCTCCAATCGAAATCATAAGAACTTGACGAGCATAGGATGTGCGTTCCTAACGCCTTGGACTTTACAAATAAATGAAGACTTTTTTCCTCATCAAAAAATTCAATATCGGAAATGTTGTATCGCTCGCCACCAGAAAATATGTTCGTAAGTATGTTTGCTGAAAGAGGGAGATCTTCAGATTCGCTGATCTGGGAGAAGTCGATAGTACTGCTACCCGTTTCCAGCTGTGAAAGAGTTCCATCATTTAGTCCGTCAATATCGAATCTAACAAGCGCCGGTCCGTAATGATCTTGAAATAGATATAGCCCTATATCAGCCTCAATTAAACTCAATCCCGGAAACTGGGAGTTGTCCTCGGAGTGCGGCGACCATCCATATTGCTCAAAGTCTGCCGTGTCGCAGTAAGCCCCCTTATCGGAGCAGACGAAGGTAGGTGGCCGTGACTCAACCAATCGTTTAAAGCCGGAAGCGCCGCGGAGTATTTCATGCGCTATCTCAGGGAGGGCATCTGTTTCGAATGACGATATACTTAATCTGGTGGCTTTATGGGCAGAGATCAACAGCTCGCCTTGCCTTGCTTCAATACTGCGTATCGACTTATCTATTCGTTGGGTCTCAGCCATACAAACATATCCTCGATGTCGTCGGATTAGAGTTTACTCAATGCGACATAGTTTCATACAGGCTCATGTAAAAAAGATCTTTAGAAAACAACACCTTTCACGGGTGGTTTTGATTCCCAAAGACGCTAATTATTACAAGGCGACCCGGAAAGCCCAATTTAAATTTTATCGGAAGAGTCCTAATTATAGCCCCGCAAAATTTGAATTTATCTTCTCTGCACCGATCAAGGGGTGGGCAGCTTAACTGCAGGGTCAAAAAAGCGGTATAGCTTGAACTTCAACCTCTACGTCAAGACTCAACGTTGGGCAATCTACATGCGCTTGTCTGCAAAGTTCCTGTCTGCTCGAACCTGAATCTCTGTCGCTTGTTCGCCTCATTCCCGCATAGCTATTTTTTGTTCCTCGTTGAAGTTGCCAAAGCCTCGAGTAAAGACTTCGACTTTTATTCTATGTCTGAAATAAGAGATAGGGCTATCTCTCAAGCAAAGTTGGGGGAGGCACCTCCCTTGACGCCGCCACTTTTACCGTCACACTGATACTAGGTCTCCCCAGATACATTGTGCGGGGGTACTAGACGCAATGACACACTATGCTGATGCCGCGAATAAGCATCTCATAGACGAATCACAGCTAAAAAGTCCTGCTAGTCACCGCCATAGGTATTAACGGTACGTGCGTATTGTTGATTGCAGCTCCAGCGTTGTTTGTTAATAAACTCTTTAGCCTCCGTAGCTAGCACTTCTTTATTTGCTACTGGACGTGCAAAGGCGTCCTTTATCATTTGGCTAACTAAGCCGAAAACGAAAGGCGGATATTCGCCCTTTAAATTTTTATCCGCATATTCAAGTACATCTTCTGCGGCAGTTACCTGCTGCCTTATCTGAATGACGGTACCGGCAAGCTCAGCGAAGCTATCACACGCCATCCGGCGATCGGAGGATTCATCAACGCCTGCGAGACATGACAGAGGAAGAAGTAATAGCAATGGTAATGACTTCAAAATTTTTGACTCCAATATGGAAAAGTCTGAGTCAGCAGAAATCATGCCAGCTTCATTATTTTATGAATCGAAAATTTACAAACCACTCATGTTAAGGTTTTTATTAGACGTCGGAGCAAAGACGCTCGGGTGGTTTTTGGCACGAATATTTACGTGGGTCGCAAGAAGTAATTAGTTCCGCTCCCTTGCGGTGCGCGTTCTTAGAAAGCGGGGATTTTATTTATGAGGTTAGCTCTTTTGTGTTTTATGTTCAGCGCAGCCGGCTGTAATTTTTTGCCCGATCAGAAAAGTAACTTTGCATTAGTATTTACTGAGAAAGCAAAAGTCGATCCCTCCTTGGTTTATGGCTGCGTAGCTCGCTGGATCCGGTCACAAGACATAATAGTACTGACGACGGAAGCAGGGCTTATTCAAGGTTGGAACGGAGATAAAAATCCTGTTTTTTCGGTTCAGGCGAATGGAAGAAAAACCCGATTATACGTCCCGAAATCGACAATCAAAATGCAAAACAAGTTAGAGGAAATGATTTCATCCTGCTCAAAAAATCCGGAGGGCAGTAGTCCACCCACAGAAAATTTCTGGACTCCCTTTTACCAAATTTGAAACCGTTATTGTATGGCGCTGATTTCAAGATTATGTGTTATTTCTGTGCAAGGGGAGGTTGTGTCGCACCTTCGGAGTGCGGCCTGTGAAGCGGGCGCATTTTTTTGATCGATTCATGGAAAAGCGTGTTTGGATGTGATTTATGATCTTGTCTCCCGGAACGCAGCGGACTAGAGCTGGAGTATCGGCAACCCAAACCTTGTTTAGATCACTGTGTTACCGGTGCTAATGCGAGTTTGGTTGAACGGAATGGTGCCCAGAGACGGAATCGAACCGCCGACACGGGGATTTTCAATCCCCTGCTCTACCAACTGAGCTATCTGGGCAAATCTGAAGTGGTTACTCCGGAGAGGCCGCGTATTAAACCGTCGCGACCTTGAATCGTCAAGTAAACTCCGCCAAAGCCTTTTGATTATCGTCTGCAGACCCCGAATCGGCGGCAATGTCCTTTGTCATATCGCGATTTGACGCTAAAACAGCATAGATTGCGGGCAAAATCACCAAGGTAAACAGTGTGCCGATCAGCATGCCAAACACCAAAACAGCACCAATACTGTTGCGTGCCTCAGCACCGGCACCCGTTACAAGCACCAATGGAAAGTGACCTAAGACCGTCGCACCGGTTGTCATTAACACAGGGCGCAGTCGTGCGATGGCGCCATTGCGAATCGCATCAAGTTTTTCAACGCCCGCCATCCGCTCGTGATTTGCAAAGTCGACGATTAATATTGCGTTCTTAGTCACTAGCCCCACGAGCGTTATCAGCCCCACCTGAGAAAAAATATTTATGGTGCTGAAGTTCAAAAAGGTAATGGTTAAGGCGGCGAACAGCGCTAACGGAATGGATCCCAGCAGAATAATGAGCGGGTCTCTGAAGCTATTAAATTGTATAGCCAACACTAAGAACACGAGCACTGTTGCAATGCCCAATACGCCCGTCATGGTATTTCCTTCGCTGCGAAGCTCGCGAGACTCGCCCAGGTAATCCAGCACATAACCGTCGGGCAAGGTCCGCTCAGCAATGCTCTCGATCATGCTTAGCCCTTGGTCTTTGGTGGTGCCCGGTAAAATGGCGCCGTAAATCTTAAAGCCGTCTTTTTGCTGAAAACGAGTCAGGGCACGAGGTTCTGTTGTGCGCGTGAGGGTGACGAGCGAGCCAAATGGGACGAGCTCGCCACTTGGGATTTTGACCGGAATATCTAAAAGTGCGCTGGGTGAGTCGCGTTGCGCGTCCTCCAACATGGGAATGACACGGTAGGCCCGGCCACGCTCGTCAAAGCGGGTAATATAGGCGGGTGAAACCATGAGACCTATCTGGCCGGATAAGTCGCCCAGACTCATGCCTAGATCTGCGAGACGCTCCTTGTCGATTTCAAACTGGGCCTCGACGCGGTCAATTTTTATATCGGTTTCGACAAACAAGAAGTTACCCGATGACTGCGCTTCGTCGACAACACTGCGCGCCACTTTCAGCATGTTCTCGCTGCTGTCCGAGGAGGTAATAACCACCTCGACGTCGAAACGACCGGCTGATGGCAGCGACGCCTCCTCAAAGGGAATGGCCGAGACAATGGCTGAATCTTTTATGCTTTGGTAGATCTCAAATACCATGTCTTTTACGGGCCGATCGCGGTCTCCTGGAGGCACGAATTCTTGACCACCAAAGCCTCCTGTCGGCGTCACAATTTGCCACATGTACGAGGGCTCTGGTTTGTCGTCGAGCGTAGACACGACTTGATAAAAACCTTCTAAGGTCTCCGTCAGGGATGCCTCAGGCGCCGACTCGAACACCAGGCCGAGGCTGCTTTGATCTTCGACTGGAGACAACTCTTTGAGTGAAAACAGATACAGCGGTGCCGACAGCAGGGAGAAAAAGACACTTGCGGTGATAAGTTGATAACGCCACTTCAGCGAGAAGTCGACCACGCGCGCGTAGATGTCAGCTGTTCGGTCAAAACGGCGATTCACCCAGCGTGTGGTGGCTGACTCGTGCCCTTGGTCTGGACACACCCAGGCACTCAAAATCGGTGAGAGCGTCAATGCCACAAAGCCTGAAATCAAAACCGCGATGCCCAAGGCAAAGGCAAATTCTCGGAACAACACGCCCGATAAACCGGAGAGAAAGCCGATGGGTGCGTAAACAACAGCAAGCGTTGCGGTCATTGCCGTAATCGGTCCTAAAAGGCGACGTGAGCTTGTGAGTGCGGCGTCGTATCGCGACATGCCTGAGCGTAAATTACGCGCCACGTTTTCAACCACCACTATGGCGTCGTCAACCACCAGTCCCACCGATAACACAATGGCCAATACGGTCAGGAGGTTGAACGAGAAGCCAATAACAGACATGGCGGCTACCGCGCCCAACAAAGAAATCGGAATTGTCATGAGCGGTACTAAGGCCGTTCTAAACGAGCCCATAAGTGCCACTACGACGAAGCCGACGAGTAAAATGGTCTCACCTAGAGTGATGACAATTTCGCGCAATGAATCGCGCATGTAGTTCGAGATGTCGAACGCCATAAAGAGTTCTAGGTCGTCGGGGAGAATTTTGTTGATCTCCTCGATTCGGTCGTAAAGTGCATCTGCAACGGCGATCTCGCTGGCGCCCGGTGCTGCGTAAATGGGCAGAAAGACAACAATGTCTTGATCGTAACGACTCCGCATTTGCATCTCTTCAATGCCGAGCTCAATCCGGGCGACGTCACCGAGCCTAATTTCCGCCCCGTTTTCTGATCGAATGATCATGGATTGGAAGTCTTCAGCCGTCCGTGCCGTGGCGTCGGTTTTTAGCGTAATGCGTTGAGTCGCACTTTCACTCGCGCCCAAGGCACTAATGACATTATTACTCTGAAGCGTGTCACGGACCTCGTGCGCGGTGACATTGAGCGCCGCCATTTTCCAGGCGTTTAGCCAAATACGCATGGCCGGTCGAACTCCACTGTTCTCCACACGCTGCACGTTGGGGACCGACGTCAGCTGTGGAACGATATCGCGCTGAACAATATCGGTAACCTCGCCCAATGGCCGTGTTTCGGGGACCCTCACGGCGAGGTAGAAGCTGGCGTAAGGGCTGTCGGCACGACTGACCTCTATGAAGGGGTCTTCGGCTCCGTCGGGCAGCTCAAGTCGAATTTGGCTCAGTCCTGAGGACAGTTCCGCAAGTGCATCGGTACTGTCTTCATTGAGTTTCATCCAGGCCGTGACGATGCTCTCGCCCGAGGTGGTGGTCGATTCGACGTAATCGACGCCCGGTATTGCGTTTGCCACTCGTTCAATCGGTTCGGTCACAAACCCTTGTACCGATTCGGCGGTTGCTCCCGGGTAAGGCGTCATAATTTGGATCGACGAGCTCTTAATGACTGGAAATTGAAGCACCGGGATATCGATCGCGGAACGCAGACCCGCAAGGAGTAGTAAGAGCGATACGACGATGGCAATAACAGGGCGCTTTACAAAAATATCGTTCCAGCGAGGGCGATCCTGATAGCTCGACATGTCTANTTTGCTCCGCTATACAGCTGTGCCAGTNCGCCTTCGCCTAATTTGAATGACCCTGTGGTGGCGAACAGCGCACGGTCATCGAGCTCTGCGGTAAACAGCGCCTGAGTAGCCGTCTCATCGATGAGGCTGATGCGTTGCTGCTGGGCTCTAAAGGGACGTTGCGCGCCCGGTTCCGCTTTAACAAGCTGATAGACGTAGGTCCCTTGGGTATCCCAACGAATACTCGTCGGTGGCAAGGTAAAGACACGCAGCGACTCACCACTGGCCAGTTCTACTTGAACCAATTCACCGTGCTTGAGTGTCAGCCCTTGGGCTTGGGCACGAACGTCAAATGTCCGAGTGGCAGAATCGATCGAATCTGAGACCACAATGACGTTTGCTGTCCCCAAAAAGCCACCGTCGAGATCAAAAAGGCGAGCGGTATCACCGACGCGAATGTCGGCTAGGCCCTGAGGCACTTTAAAGTCAATCCAACGGTTGTCGCCTAATCCGGTGAAGGCCGTCACAGTCTCGCCGGCGTCGAGCATGTCCCCAACGACATGGGTGTAAATACCCATGCGACCTGAAAACGGCGCACGGATCGTCATTCGGGTCAGTTGTGCATCGAGCGCTCTAATTTGTGCAGTGAGTGCACTCAGACGCGCCTCTTGCACATCAATGTCGCCCTGAGCAATGAGCGATTGTTCCTTGAGTGCACGACTGCGACCTAGCTGCGTCATTACCAGATCGCGCTCTGCAGCGAGTGCTTCCTGTTGCGCCATGATGTCGGCTGAAAAAAGTGCGATGAGCGGCTCGCCCTTGGCAACGATGGCGCCAGGCGCATAAGGAAGCCCAATAATACGGCCACCAACCTCCGCGCTGATATCGACAAATTCGGGGCGCCTTACGGTCCCACCCAGCCGTCTTACTGGGGTGTGCAATTTTTGGTTAACACGCTGTGCCTCAACAACCTCGAAAGGCTCTGGAAAGGAGGCGCCGAATGCAATTGCAGCACTGATTTGCTGATATTTCACCGTCGCCAGAGCACCAGTAACTAAAAAGCAGCCGATCAACGTGACAAGCCAGGGCAATATTTTTCGCATCTAGATAAATCTCTTGAGCTTGCGGCNTNAATNAGCCTGGGAGGGGGGGACGTAGCCTTCGGCATGATCGTGCTCGGCACCACTGAAAAATAATTCCATTTGCTCCGACAGGTACTGGCGCGCATCTGGATCCATCATGTTGAGGTGCTTCTCATTGATCAGCATGGTCTGAAGTGCTTGCCAGTCGGCCCAGGCCCGCTTAGACACAGAGTCAAAAATGGCTTGGCCTTTTGCGCCGGGTAACGGAGGTCTGTCCAGGCCTTCAAGGTCTGTTTGGTAGCGTCTGCAATGAACTGTTCGCATGGGACTCTCTTTTGTTTTTTAGTCAATCAGTGACTTGAGCATTTTGAGTACGGGTGCGGGAAGCCCTAGGCTCAATGCGTTGCGTAGTGTAAACCAGCCCCATTCTTGACCGTCAGCGATTCTCGCATTTGTGACATTAACGGGGCACCGGATGGGCGTGATCTCGAGCTTGAAGTGGCTGAATGTGTGGTTGTGGCGTGGTTGCGCCTGTGTGGGATCACGCAAGGTTAAGC
>JGI26253J51717_1000535_pt1 | contig 16054 bp, 12 predicted proteins | sample SaaInlV_100m_DNA_6_FD_51717 | JGI IMG/M metagenome (IMG submission 51717)
CGAGATGCGGCGGCTTTGCAAACTTGGATTGATCGGATTTATGCCCGCGGCTATGTGGCCGTGGATACGGAAACAACCGGTTTGAATGAAATGCGCGCCGACTTGGTGGGTGTCTCATTCTGTGTCCAAGCCGGCGAGGCGGCTTATTTGCCGCTCGCGCATCGCGCGGGGCAATCTGATGATCTCTTCGGCACCGATGCTTTGGCCGAGGGCCAGATGGACCAAAAGACCGCTCTGGCCATGCTCAAACCGATGCTGGAAGATTCTACCATTCTGAAAATTGGTCAGAACATGAAATATGACACCAAGATTTTGGCGCGGGTCGGTATCCAAGTGGCGCCGATCGATGACACAATGTTGATGAGCTATGTGCAACATGGCGGCTTGCACAATCATGGGATGGACCTTTTGAGTGAGCGTTATCTCGATCATGCGCCCATCTCGATCAAAACACTGCTGGGCAGTGGGAAATCCGCAATCACCTTTGACCGCGTTCCCATTGATGAGGCCAGCCGCTATGCGGCAGAAGACGCCGATATCACCCTGCGCCTTTGGCAGTATCTCAAACCGCGCTTGCATCTTAATCGGGTGACGGCGGTCTATGAAAGTCTGGAACGGCCTCTCGTTCCGGTACTGGCGGATATGGAGATGCAGGGCATCAAAGTGGACAGAGATGTCTTGAGCCGCATGTCGAATGGTTTCGCGCAAAAGATGGCGGGGCTGGAGGCTGAAATTCACGAGATGGCCGGACGCAGCTTTAATGTGGGATCTCCGAAACAGCTTGGCGAAGTTCTCTTTGATGAAATGGCGCTTCCCGGTGGCAAGAAGGGCAAAACTGGCGCCTATGCCACTGGCGTTGATGTATTGGAAGATCTGGCGACGGAGCATGAATTGCCCGGTCGGGTTTTAGACTGGCGTCAATTGAGCAAATTGAAATCCACTTACACCGACGCGCTGCAAGACCATATTCATCCCGAAACCGGCCGCGTGCACACCTCCTATTCCATCGCCGGCGCGAGCACGGGGCGTTTGGCCTCAACCGATCCCAACTTGCAAAATATCCCGATTCGCACCGAAGAAGGTCGCAAGATTCGGGAGGCCTTTGTGGCCGAGGCGGGCAAGACCCTGGTCGCCTTGGATTATTCACAAATTGAGCTGCGCATTCTCGCTCATATTGCCGATATTCCAAGTCTGAAACAGGCCTTTGCCGATGGCATTGATATTCATGCGCTGACCGCAAGTCAGATGTTTGATGTGCCGCTTGACCAGATGACCCCTGAGGTGCGCCGTAAGGCAAAAGCCATTAACTTTGGGGTGATTTATGGCATCTCTGGCTTTGGCCTTGCGCGCAATCTGCGCATTCCGCGTGCGGAGGCCCAGGCGTTCATCGACACATATTTTGAACGCTTCCCGGGCATTCGCACCTATATGGATGATACCGTGGCCTTCGCAAAAGAACATGGCTATGTGCAAACGCTCTTTGGCCGCCGCATTCACACGCCTGAAATAGGTGCGAAAGGTCCGCATGCGGGCTTTGCCAAACGCGCCGCGATCAATGCGCCGATCCAAGGCACTGCGGCCGATGTGATCCGCCGCGCAATGGTCCGCATGCCCGATGCGATTGCGCATTTGCCAGCCAAAATGTTGTTGCAAGTGCATGATGAATTGCTGTTTGAAGTTGAGGATTGTGCTGTCGAGGCGCTCATTCAAGTCGCCAAACAGGTGATGGAACGGGCCAGCTTGCCAGTGGTCAAGTTGGATGTGCCTTTGATTGTGGACGCCGGATTTGGGCCGAACTGGGCCATCGCGCATTAGAGTCTGAGGCAAAGAGGGGGGATCCATGGTGAAACGCGGCCTATCAGCGGCGACCATTGCAGCGCAGGCGGGCGGATATATTGACGCGGCCAGCGGCGGGGTCGTGCCGCCCATCCAGCCCAGTACCACCTTCGCACGGGACCGCAGCTATCAGCCGCATCCCACGGGCAATATTTATGCCCGCGATGACAATGACGTGGGCCGCATTGCCGAAGCTCTTTTGGCACAACTGGACAATGCAGAGGCCGCGCTCTTGTTTCCCAATGGCATGGCCGCGATCGCAGCGGTGTTTCGCGCTTTGCCGGGCGGGGCGACGGTCTTGGTGCAGTCACAGATATATTGGGGCACAACGAAGTGGGTGCGGGAGTTTTGTGCCCGCCGGTCCGTGACCCTGATCGAGGCGGATTTGAGCGATATCGGGCAGGCGCAAAGCCTCTGCGCCCATCACCAGCCGGATTTGGTCTTTATTGAGACACCTTCAAACCCGTGGCTGCGGACAACGGATATCGCGCTTGTGGCAGAGGCCACCCATGCCGCAGGCGGGCGGTTGGTGGTTGATGCCACGGCCGCCACCCCAATTTTGACTCGCGCCTTGGATTTTGGGGCGGATATTGTCATGCATTCGGCGACCAAAGGGATCAATGGCCATTCGGATGTCTTGGCCGGAGTCTTGGCGACCAATGCGCCTGGTGATCCGCATTGGCAAGCGATCGCCATAGATCGCCATGACGCTGGCGCGGTGATCGGCAGTTTTGAGGCTTGGCTGCTCATTCGCTCAATTCGCACCCTGCCTTTGCGAGTCGAGCGCATGTCGCAAAATGCGCAGGCTGTGGCAGAGTTTTTGCAAAGTCACGAGGCGGTGGCGCATGTATTTTATCCCGGCCTGCCTGATTTCGAAGGGCATAGGGTGGCCAAGCGCCAAATGGCAGGTGGGTTTGGCTCGCTCTTGTCCTTTTGCGTGAAGGGCGGGGCTGTGGAGGCCCTGCGCGTGGCTGGTCGATTGAATTTGTTTCACCGAGCCACCTCTTTGGGCGGGGTNGAAAGCCTGGTGGAACATCGCCACACGATTGAGCCTCATACCGGCATTCCTGAGTCTCTTCTGCGCCTGTCGATTGGCATTGAGGATGTGCAGGATCTATGCGCTGATTTGGAACAGGCGTTAAAGTGCTGATCCTGTTCAACAAGCCGTTCAATGTCTTGTCCCAATTCACAGATCAAAGCCTTGCGGCCAGCGGGCGCGAGACCCTATCGCGCTATATTCCCGTTCCGCATGTCTACCCGGCCGGTCGGCTGGATCGGGACAGTGAGGGGCTGTTGCTCTTAACTGATGATGGCAAATTGCAGGCCCGGATTGCCGATCCGAAACATAAAATGGCAAAAACCTATTGGGTCCAGGTCGAAGGAGCCCCGCAAGAGAGCGCCTTGCAAAGCCTGCGCCGCGGGGTGCAGTTGAAAGACGGTGTCACCCAACCGGCCAAAGCGCGGCTGATGGACGAACCGGAGGGCCTCTGGCCACGCAACCCGCCGATCCGGGTGCGCAAGTCGGTGCCGGACAGTTGGATCGAGATGACCATTCGCGAAGGCAAAAATCGCCAAATACGCCGCATGACCGCAGCCATAGGCCACCCCTGCCTACGCCTCATACGAGCGCAAATCGGTGATTGGCATTTAGGAGATCTCAAGCCGGGGGAGTATAAGCGCTTGATGCAATTCTAGAGCCGTATTCTTATTTTCTGTCAAATAGTCAGCTCTTTCGACGGGATCACAGGGAAGAATGTGGATTGGGAGCGCAGGCCGAACCAGCTTTCACCCTTCCATATCTCATGCAGGCCCAGGTCGACCAAGCGGTAGAAGCTTTTGCGATCAATGAGGGCTTCCAGATTGCTGCGCACCAGAACATAGGGCGACGGTTCGCCGGTTTCGGGGTCGCGCTCCACACGGATTGGGTGGTCAGGGCCGGCGATCATTGTGTCGCCGACCTGCGTGGTGAAATGCAAATCGCCGTCGCGATGATCCACATCCACCGCCACAAAGGGGGCGTCATCCACTTGGATTCCGACTTTTTCAACTGGGGTCACGAGGTAATATTTCCCCGCCTCTTTTTTCAAGATTGACGAAAACAATTTCACAAGCGCTGGTCGGCCAATGGGGGTGCCAAGGTAGAACCAGGTGCCATCCCGCGCAATTCGGATGTCCAGATCGCCGCAGAACGGTGGGTTCCATAGGTGAACTGGCGGCAAGCCTTTGCCACGGGTTGCGGCTGAGACACTGGCGGCGATGTTTTCTGCCGATGGGGTCACGATATTTTGTCCGCTCATATCAGTTGTCATCTCTTTTTCTTAAGGTAGGCTAGATATATACCACATAGAAATTATTGCGAGGCAATCTTATGACCAAAGCTGATACGCTGGCGCCACAAATTGAAGACCTAGGCCACCGTTTGGCAAAGGCCCGCGAGATGATCCGCGGGGTGTTCATTGGACAGGAGCGGGTGGTGGATTTGGTGCTCATCACCTTGTTATGTGGCGGGCATGGTGTCTTGGTTGGCCTGCCGGGGGTTGGGAAAACCCGGCTGGTTGAGGCGCTGTCCACTGTCATGGGGTTGCGCGGCAATCGGGTGCAATTCACCCCGGATTTGATGCCCGCTGATATCTTGGGTTCCGAGGTTCTGGAGACCGCATCCGATGGCGCGCGGCAATTTCGCTTTATCGAAGGGCCCGTATTTTGCCAATTGTTGATGGCTGATGAAATTAACCGCGCCAGTCCACGGACGCAATCGGCGTTGCTTCAAGCTATGCAGGAAAAATCTGTTACTGTTGCGGGGCGCGACCGGCCGCTTGGGGTTCCCTTTCATGTGCTGGCGACGCAAAATCCGATTGAACAGGAGGGCACCTATCCTTTGCCAGAGGCGCAACTCGATCGGTTTTTGCTCGAGATCCAAGTGCCCTATCCGGATCGGGCCACGGAACGAGATATTCTTTTGGCGACCACCGGCGCGCAGGAGGCGGAGGTCTCTGCGGTCTTTGACCCCGATCAGCTGCTGGCGGCGCAGGCTTTGATTCGCCGCATGCCTGTGGGCGAGGCGATTGTGGAGCTTATTTTGGATCTGGTGCGGGCGTTCCGGCCGGAAGACCCAACAGCGCCGGAGCGGGTTCGCGAGAATATGCGCTGGGGCCCGGGGCCACGTGCGGCGCAGGCCTTGATGCTGGCCGTGCGCGCGCGCGCTTTGTTGCGTGGGGCTTATGCACCCTCGGCTCAGGACGTCGCGGATCTGGCGCCTGCGGTGCTCAACCACCGTATGGCATTGGCATTTGGCGCGCGGGCACGCGGCATCACTCAGCTTGAGCTGATTGGCGATGTCACGCAGATGATCTTAGACAAAAAGGCGGCGTCTTGAATTCAAACCCGCCCTTAAATGCAGCCTTTGAGCTGGCGTCTGACTGGCCACAGCTTTTGGCAGAGGCGCAACAGCTTGCTCAGAGTTTTTCACTGGGCGGGCACGGGCGGCGGCGCGCCGGGCCGGGGGATGTCTTTTGGCAGTTCCGCCCGGCACAGGCAGGCGATGCTTTGCGCGCGATTGACTGGCGTCGGTCTGCGCGCGCAGATGAGCAATTTGTGCGCGAAAACGAATGGCAGGCGGCGCAAGCGGTGCAGTTTTGGATTGATAATTCCGCTGCGATGCAATTTTCCAGTCAGGGAGAGAGTAAGCAGCATCGGGCGGCGATGATCGCTCTGGCGCTTGCTATTCTCCTCAACCAGGCCGGTGAGCGCATAGGCACCAGCGATGGCAGATTGCCGCCGCAAACGGGCCGGGCGCAGATTTCTGCTTTGGCACAGGCTTTGGCGCGCCGGGCGTCGCATGATTTTGGTGCACCACAAATTGAGGGCCTGACGGCGAACAGTTTGGCGGTGTTTGCCTCTGATTTTTTCGGGGACTTGGCCGCGCTGCGCGACACGGTGACACGGGCTGCAGGTCAGCAAGTGAAGGGTGTATTGCTGATGGTCTTGGATCCTCAGGAGCTTCACTTTCCTTTTCAAGGGCGCACCCTTTTTGAAAGCATGGCCGGCAGTTTGCGCCATGAAAGTCAAAAGGCGGATGATCTTCGGCAGCCTTATTTTGAGGCTTTGAAAGAGCGCAAGGCGCAGGTGGCAAATTTGGCGCAGAGTTTGGGCTGGCAATTTTTCATGCACAGTACAGATCAACCCGCAACCGGCGCCCTATTGGATCTTTATCACGCTTTGGAATACCGCCGATGACGTTCTTTTCCATGATTGGTTTTACCGCGCCTTGGTTGCTTGTGGGGCTTTTTGCTTTGCCGCTGTTGTGGATCTTGCTGCGGGCTGTGCCACCCGCTCCGATCCGACGGGTTTTTCCTGGCGTGGCGCTGCTTTTGGGGTTGAACGATGAGACCGTGCAAGCGGACAGGACCCCGTGGTGGCTTTTGCTGTTGCGGGCCTTGGTGATGGCCTGTTTGATTATTGGTCTGGCAGGTCCGATTGTGAACCCGGCGCCCAAGGGGCAAAATTTGTCAAAGCTGCTTGTGGTCCTGGAGGGCAGCTGGGCAGATGCTAGCGATTGGGAGGCGCAGCAACTTGCGGCTCTGGAGGTGGTGCAACAGTCGGGCAACCAAGGGCGCCCCGTGGCATTTTTGCAGCTCACGGCGCCACAAAAAGATCTGGTGTTTTCTGCAGCCTCCGAAGCCGCCCGGGCTATTAAGGCCGCTGAGCCGAACGCCTGGTTGCCGAAGCGCAACTCGCAAGGCCAGTTTGACTCTTTGGGGGATTTTGACACGCATTGGCTGGCCTCACCGCTCGATTGGCCTGGCCGAGACCGATTGGTCCGCGATTTACTGCGCCACGGATCCGTCGAGGTCGCCATGAGCCGCAGCAGCCCCATAGGTCTCTTGCCGGTGCGGGCTGCGGCACAGGGGATTGAGATTTCGGCAGTGCGGATGGCAGCCGGACAGGCACAGGGGGTTGTGGTTGATATCTTGGGGTTGGACCCCTCCGGTGTGGAGCGCCGATTGCAAAGTGCTGAGACGGGCTTTTCTGCGCAGGATTTGCGTGCAACCACCACAGTGGATTTGCCGCTGGAGATGCGCAACCGAATTTCGCGGCTTGTGGTGGCCGGGCATAAATCAGCAGCGGCGGTGCGATTAACGGATGATCGTATTCAACGCCCAGAAATTGCTATTCTCACGGGGGAGACCTCTGACCGCGAAGGCTTGATCCTTTTTGCACCAGATCACTATTTGACCCAGGCGCTATCGCCCGTTGCGGATTTGATTGATGGGACATTGGATGATGTGCTCTTGGCCAACCCGGATGCGATTATTCTAGCCGATGTCGCCAAGGTTGCCTCAAAAGAGGCCCTGGCCGATTGGGTGGCGGAGGGGGGCACCTTGCTGCGCTTTGCGGGGCCGCGTTTGGCAGCGGCACAATTTGAGGCGCAAACGCGTGATCCGCTTTTGCCGGTGAAGCTGCGGGCGGGTGGGCGCACGGTCGGTGGGGCTATGTCTTGGGGCGCGCCGAAAACTTTGCAGAGCTTTGAGATTGATACGCCATTTTATGGCTTGCCGGTTCCCGATGAGGTCACAGTTACCGCACAGGTTTTGGCGGAACCTGGACCGGATTTGGCATCCCATGTGATCGCGCGCCTGAGCGATGGCACCCCCTTGGTGACCCGCAGACAGCTTGGGCAAGGGCAGGTCGTTCTGTTTCATGTGACCGCCAATACAGAATGGTCAAACCTGCCGATTTCAGGGCTCTTTGTGTCCATGTTAGAGCGTCTGTCTGTGATCGGAAGTGCTGCGAATTTCGAACCGGAGTCTTTAGCCGGCAGTACCTGGCAATTGGTACAGCAGATGGATGGCGCCGGGGAGTTGAGGCGGGTGGGTGATCGTGCCGGGATTGCGGGCGCTGAATTGGCACAGGCCGCGATTTCTGCTCAGACTCCCGCGGGCCTCTACCAAGGGCAAGATCGCCGTTGGGCGCGCAATATCCTTTCTGAAGATAGCCAATTAACCCCTGCGCGCTGGCCGGATGAGGTGCGGCTGTTAGGGCAAGATCAAGTGCGCTCGCATCGTCTGGGCGCTTGGTTTTTGGCGCTGGCTTTGTGTTTGCTGATCGCAGATGTTGTGGCCTCGCTTTGGCTTTCGGGCCGGCTGCGGGGTGGCGTCTTGGCGGCTGTTACAGGAGCCCTCCTGACAAGCATTTCCCCTGAGAACGCATTGGCGCAAATGTCGCAGGACCGCGCTATAGCCGCCAGTCGCGCGGTGGTTTTGGCCTATGTTGAAACCCAGGACGCGCGGCAGGATGAGATTTCCCGAGCCGGTTTGCTTGGGCTGTCACAGGCGCTTTTTCAACGCACCTCAATTGAACCAGCCCCGCCAATGGGGCTGTCTTTGGCCCGTGATGAATTGTCGTTCTTCCCCTTTCTCTACTGGCCGATCACCTTGGGGCAACAGGCTTTGTCCTCTGAGGAACTGAGCAAATTGAATCGCTACCTCAAAGGCGGCGGGATGATCCTATTCGACACAAGGGATAGTGACATTGCGCGGGTTGGCCAGACGACCAAGGAAGGCCGTGTACTGCAACAACTGGCCTCTGGGCTGAACCTGCCGCCCTTGGCGCCAATCGCGCCGGATCATGTGCTGACGCGCAGTTTTTATCTGCTGCAAGATTTCCCAGGCCGGTATCCGCGTGGGGGAATTTGGGTGGAAGCCCCACAAAATTCCGGCGTGCAGGTGGAAGGCATGCCCTTTCGCAATCTCAATGACGGGGTTACCCCGGTTGTGATTGGCGGCAATGATTGGGCGGCGGCTTGGGCCGTGGATGAGGCCGGGGAGCCTCTCCTGCCCGTGGGGCGCGGCATGGCTGGAGAGCGGCAGCGGGAGATTGCCCTGCGGTTTGGAGTCAACCTGATCATGCATGTTTTGACCGGCAACTATAAATCCGATCAGGTGCATGTCCCTGAACTTCTCAAGAGGTTGGGCGAATGAGGCTTGATGCATTGCTTTTTGATCCGCTTCTGCCACTCTGGCTTATGGTGGCTTTGGCGCTGGCTGTGCTGGGGGCTTTGGGCCTGGCGGCGTTTCGGCGGCTCGCGGGCTGGCCCTATCGCGGCTTTGCTGTGATCTGTGTCTTTTTGGCTCTGCTCAATCCCTCACTGAAAACCGAAGAACGCCAAGCGGAAGCGGATATTGTCCTCGTGGTTGTCGACCGCTCGTCCAGTCAGAGGCTGTCGGACCGGGTGGCGCAAACAGAGGCGGCCTTGGCTCATGTCACGGCACAGCTTGCGGATCGGCCGGGAACCGAGATGCGGCTGGTGGAGGTGGCGGATGCAGCTGGGCCGGGTGGTTCGGAAGTTATGACCGCTTTGGCGCAGGCCCTGTCTGAAACTGCGCGGGATCGTATTGCCGGTGCGATTGTGATCTCAGACGGGCAGATTCACGATACGGAGTTTGCCCCAAACTTGCCTGCGCCTCTACATCTGTTGCTTACGGGACGATCGCGCGATTGGGATCGTCGACTGTTGGTCAAAAATGCACCGGGTTTTGCGATTTTGGGCGAGCCGATCACCCTAACACTTTTGGTCGAGGATCAAGGGGCCGCGCCACAAGTGGCTTTGGCAGATATCATCCTGTCGGTGGATGGGGGGCCAGAGCAGCGGTATCAAATTCCAGTGAACCGTGAGGTTGAGGTCGATGTGTCGCTGGGTCACGGCGGCATGAATATTTTGCAGTTTTCGACACCTGATATGAGCGGTGAGTTGACCGATCGCAACAATGCTGCGGTTGTGCAGATCAATGCCCTGCGTGACCGGCTTCGCGTTTTGCTGGTCTCGGGGGTGCCGCATCCGGGCGAGCGCACATGGCGCAATCTGTTAAAGTCAGACAGCAATGTCGATTTGGTGCATTTCACAATTTTGCGCCCACCGGAAAAGCAAGATGGCGTGCCGGTGACGGAATTGTCTTTGATTGCCTTTCCCACCCGCGAATTGTTTCTCGAAAAAATTGGTGAGTTCGATCTGATTGTCTTTGATCGTTATAAGCGCCGAGGATTGCTACCAGCAGAGTATTTCGAGTCAATCGCCAATTACGTCCGCCAAGGCGGGGCGGTTTTGGTGGCGGCTGGACCGGATTATGCGGGGGTCAATAGTCTTTATCGCTCGCCTCTTGGGGCCATTCTGCCGGGCCGGCCGACCTCACGGGTCTTTGAAGAACCTATCATGCCGCAGGTGACAGAGTTTGGCCTGAAACATCCGGTCAGTGAAAGCTTGGAGAGTTTGGCACCAGACACCGGATGGGGCCGATGGTTGCGGCAGATTGAGGTCGAGGCAACCTCGGGTCAGGTGCTGATGACAGGGCGCGGGGACTCCCCTTTGCTGGTTGTGGACCGTGTGGGCAAGGGGCGGGTTGCGCTTTTGACCTCGGATCATGCTTGGCTTTGGGATCGTGGCTATGAAGGGGGTGGACCCCAGGCGGAATTGCTGCGCCGCGTGGCGCATTGGTCGATGAAAGAGCCTGATCTGGAGGAGGAGGCGCTATTGGCAGAGCCAAGCGAGAGCGGGCTACAGGTCACGCGTCGCAGCTTGACCGAAGGCCCGCTTGCGCCGCTTGAGGTGGTAACGCCAAACGGCGAGCGGTTTACCGTAGCTTTGCAACCTATGGCGCCCGGTCGTTATAGGGCTGAAATAGTCAGTGAGGATCTCGGGCTTTATCGTTTGAGCTCAGGGGATTTGCAGATCGTGGCTGCGCTGGGGCCGGCAGCACCGCGGGAGTTTGTACAGACCATCGCCACCGATCGGGTGATGGCACCCATTTTGGCCAAAACCAATGGGGGAGCTTTGGCCTTATCTGAGGGTCTGCCAACATTTCGCAATGTGCGCAGTGGCCGGCCGGCCCATGGGCGCGGGTGGATCGGGCTTGTCTCGCGCGAGGCCTATGTGGTGCAGGGCGTCGAGATTAGGCAGTTCTTACCCGCTTGGGTCTACCTCATTTTTGCCGCTCTTGGTCTTTTGATCGGTTGGTTGCGCGAAGGGCGCTGGGATAAATGATGTGTCGGTCTCCATTATCCCGGTTTTCAAAAGTGCGCTGGCCTGTGAGGAAAACTCACGGTTCCAGAGCATATAAAGCGTAATCACAAAGGCCGCCAGCATAACAGGGGCGCCAGCCAGCCAGGCCAGAGATGCAAGCGCGAAATACATGGCGCGCAACCCGCGGTTAAAGCTCAAGGCAGCGCGGATATTGATCTCACCGGCCATAATAGCGCGCGGGATCGCTTGGGGATGATCTGGATCATTCGGCACGGCTGCCATTAAGACGGCGCAATAGCCAAACAGGCGACTGGACCATACAAATTTCAAAAAGGCATGCACCAAAAACAGAGCGGCAAAGGCCAATTTGAATTGCAATTTGAGCGCAGTNGCCTCCTGCGATTGGGTGACGGCATGGGTAAATTCAAGCAGGCGATCTGGCGTGCCCATGATTGCCAAAAGCCCGCCAATGGAAATCAAAGCTGTGGATCCAAAAAAGGCAGTGCTTTGGCGCAGAGAGGCCAGTGTTTGAGAATCAAAAATACGGGGATCGCGGTCTACGAAATTGAGCATCCAAGCGCGCCGATAGTAGGACATCAGGGCGGTGACTGAAGCGCGTGNCTTGGGAGGGTTTTCGATCACATGGCCGATCAGAAAGGCGGCGAGAAGGCCAAATCCGACGACAAAAAGATCAAAANTGGTGAGTTGGGAGAGGATTACATCAAATATCATGCCTTCAGTGTAGCAGAGGATTTGCCCTTGCGATCCCCCAAAATTGGTTATAATTATTTACCAATTGGAGGGTTAAACATGGAAATGCCACAACCAAATTCGGAAATCCTGTCGAAAAAGGCGAAAATTGCGGCGGCGTTGCGCGCTGTTTTGCCCTATGATGCGGTGATTGATGACCCTTCTGAAACGCGGGCCTATGAATGTGACGCGCTCACCGCATATCGCTGCCCGCCGATGATCGCAGTCTTGCCCGCAACCACGCAGGAAGTCTCAGATATTTTGAAGATTTGCCACCGCGAAGGCGTGCCGGTCGTGCCACGGGGGTCGGGCACATCTTTGGCGGGCGGTGCGCTGCCAACGGCAGATTGCGTCATCCTGGGCGTGGCAAAGATGAATAAAGTTTTAGAAACAGACTACGAGAACCGCCTGATCCGGGTGCAAAGCGGCCGGACCAACCTCAGCGTGTCTGGCGCTGTGGAGGAAGAAGATTTCTTTTATGCCCCCGATCCTTCCAGCCAATTGGCCTGCGCCATTGCCGGCAATATCGCGATGAACTCCGGCGGGGCGCATTGTTTGAAATATGGGGTGACCACCAACAATCTGATGGGCGTGACCATGGTGATGATGGATGGTGAGATTGTTGAGATCGGCGGTGGCTACCTTGATGCCTCTGGGCTCGATATTCTGGGGGTGATCTGCGGGTCAGAGGGCCAGCTGGGCGTGGTCACAGAGGCCACCTTGCGGATTTTGCCCAAACCCGAGGGCGCGCGTCCGGTGATGATCGCTTTTGACAGCAATGAAGTGGCGGGTGCCTGTGTGGCGGACATTATCAAAGCCGGTGTTTTGCCTGTCGCAATTGAATTCATGGACCGTCCAATTATTGAAATTTGTGAGAATTTCGCCAAGGCGGGATATCCAGACTGTGAAGCGCTGTTGATTGTCGAGGTCGAGGGATCAGAGGCAGAAATTCAAGATCAACTGGATCGCATCAGTGCGATTGCGCAACAACACAATCCGGTCGAGCTGCGTCAAAGCCAATCTGCCGCGGAAAGTGCTGCGATTTGGTTGGGCCGAAAATCCGCCTTTGGCGCGGTGGGCCAAGTTGCAGACTATATGTGTTTGGATGGAACCATTCCTGTTTCTGCCTTGCCAGAAGTTCTGCGGCGGATCAAAGAGCTGTCGGATCATTATGGCCTGCGTGTGGGCAATGTGTTTCATGCGGGCGATGGCAACATGCACCCGCTGATCATGTTTGATGCCAACAAAGAGGGCGATCTTGAGCTCTGTGAAGCGATGGGGGCGGATGTGTTGCGGCTCTGTGTCGAGGTTGGTGGCTGTTTGACCGGCGAGCACGGTGTGGGCATTGAAAAACGCGATTTGATGGAAGACCAATACAGTGCAGAAGATCTGGAGATCCAAATGGCGGTCAAAGATGTGTTTGATCCGGCCTGGCTTCTCAACCCCTCCAAAGTCTTCCCCCTGTCGGTTTCCCAATCGCGGCGGGCGTCATGAGCGAAATACTCTATCCTGAAGATGAGGCGGCCCTTGCCGCTGCGCTCCGTGAGGCCACGGGTCCTTTGCAGATCATGGGCGGCGGGACACGCCAAATTGGCCGTATTGCGCCGGCGCAAGCCCTGAGTACGCGTCGCGTGCAGGGGATCACTCTTTATGAACCCGGCGCCATGACCCTGGTGGCCAAAACTGGGACAGCTATTGAAGACATTGAGGCCGTTCTGGCGGCGGAAAAGCAGCGACTTGCCTTTGAGCCGATGGATCACCGCGCGATCTTGGGCACATCGGGTCAGCCAACCCTTGGCGGGGTGATCGCCGCCAATGTCTCGGGTCCGCGCCGCATTCAAGTGGGCGCCGCGCGTGATTTTGCGCTGGGCGTGACCTTTGTGGATGGGACGGGGCAAGTGCTGAGCAATGGTGGCCGGGTGATGAAGAATGTCACCGGCTATGATCTTGTGAAATTGATGTCCGGCTCTTGGGGCACGCTTGGGGTGCTCACTGAGGTGGCGTTGAAGGTTCTTCCTGTCAGTGAGACCCAGGCCACTTTGAAAATTCACGTCACCACCTGGGCAGATGCGGTCGGCTGTATGTCGGCGGCGCTGGGCACGCCGTTTGATGTCAGCGGCGCTGCAACCGTGCAGGCGGAAGACGGCGGTTTTGACTGTTTGATCCGGGTTGAGGGGTTTGAGACCTCGGTTCAATACCGCGCGTCCGAATTGACGCAACGCCTTGCGAAATTTGGCGCGGTTGATGTGGTTGATGATCCTTGGGCTGAGGTGAAAGACCTAAGGTCTTGGGCAGCCCTCGACACAGTGTGGCGTATTTCAGTGCGTCCTACAGACAGTTTGAGGGTCATTGATCTGATGCAAGACCTGCAGAAAGAACCCGGGTTTCACTGTCAATTGGATTGGGGTGGGGGATTGATCTGGCTTGGGCTGGAGGCGGCACAGATTGCAAATGCACAGGCCGGCCTAGCATTGCATCAGGCCTTGCAGACACATGTGGCGCAGCTGAGTGGTCATGCGACTTTGGTGAAATCGGGTTTTTTGCGTGATCAAGAGCTGTGCCACTTCCAGCCACTCGGACGCGCAATTGAGCATGTTTCTCAAACCCTGCGCAAAAAATTTGATCCGCGTGGCATCTTAAACCCGGGACGGATGAGCTGATGCAAACACATTTTACCGAAACGCAGCTGTTGGACCCGCAAATCAAACGTACCAATGATATTCTGCGCAGCTGTATCCATTGTGGCTTTTGCACGGCGACTTGTCCCACTTATCAAGTGCTGGGTGATGAGTTGGACAGCCCACGCGGCCGAATTTATCTTATTAAGGATATGCTGGAAAATCAGCGGACGCCGGATGAAAAGACGGTCAAACATATAGATCGCTGCCTGTCGTGTTTGGCCTGTATGACAACATGCCCCTCGGGTGTGAATTATATGCATCTGGTAGATCATGCGCGGGCCTATATCGAGCAAACCTATAAGCGCAGCTGGTCGGATCGTGTTTTGCGGTGGGTTCTGGCGCGAATTTTGCCCTATCCCAACCGCTTTCGACTGGCCCTGTTGGGTGCAAAAATTGCCCGACCCTTTCGCCACTTGGTGCCCGATCCTCGGCTGAAAGCGATGCTCGACATGGCGCCAAAGCAAATTCCCGCGCCCAGCCCCAATGATGACGCGCAAATTTTTCCGGCGCAGGGCCAGTTGAAATTGCGTGTGGCGCTTATGACAGGCTGTGCGCAGCGGGCATTGAATACGGATATCAATGACGCAACCATTCGGCTTTTGACTCGGCACGGCGCGGAAGTGGTTGTGCTCAAGCAGGGCTGTTGCGGCGCCTTAACCCATCATATGGGCAAGGTGGACGAAAGCCACGCACTGCGGCGGTGAATATCGAAGCCTTTGCCGCCGAAGATGCCGCGCGCGGGTTGGATGCAGTGGTGATTAACACCTCTGGTTGCGGTACGACCGTGAAAGATTACGGCCATATGTTTGAAGGCGACCCTTTGGAGGGCAAGGCCGCGCGTGTGGCGCAATTGGCGCGCGATGTGAGCGAAGTTTTGATGGAGCTGGACCTGCCAAAACTGCCAGATCAAGGCCTGAGAGTTGCCTATCATGCGGCTTGCTCTTTGCAACATGGTCAACAGATCAAGACCTATCCGAAAGACCTTCTGCGCCGCGTGGGCTATAAGGTCTTGGAGCCCGAAAACAGCCATCTGTGCTGTGGCTCTGCGGGCACTTATAATTTGATGCAGCCTGAGATTTCTGGTCAACTCAAAGCGCGGAAAATTGAGACCCTTGAAGCGAAAACGCCAGATGTCATTTCGGCGGGAAATCTTGGCTGTATGATGCAAATCGGCAGTGGTACGGATATTCCGATTATGCATACGGTGGAATTGCTCGATTGGGCCACCGGGGGCCCAAAACCTCGCGCTTTGTCAGGTCAACCGGCAGCCGGTCAGGTGCCAATTCTACGGTAACTCATGTGGTGGCGTGGCGAAAATTGGGGATTCCTTTGGCGCTTGGTTTTCGGCATAGAGTAATTTCGGCTTTTACTTGGGCATGATGGATCGCCCACAAAGAGCGCCAAGCGCGGGCGGTTATGGATTGCCCAATAATAGCTGCAGATGCGATAGGGGTAGGATGCAACATTTCTTGAAGCGGGCTTGTCTTGTCATCGGACTCTTACAGGGGGTGATGGGTTTAACTGCCGCCTCGGCAACAGATATGGATAGGCAATGGCCCGCTGTTGGGCGGCTCAATGTGACAGGCGGCGGGTTTTGCACCGCAACATTGATCGGAGAGTTGCATGTGTTGACAGCTGCGCATTGTGTTTTTGATGCGCAATCCGGAGCCCGCGTGGACGTTGATGATCTGGAATTTCGAGCCGGTTGGCAGGATGGGCAGGCCGAATCTTATCGCAAGATCGCGGCTGTTAAGGTGCATCCAGATTTTTC
>JGI26253J51717_1000537_pt1 | contig 16036 bp, 18 predicted proteins | sample SaaInlV_100m_DNA_6_FD_51717 | JGI IMG/M metagenome (IMG submission 51717)
TTTTTTCTTTTATTTTTTAATGTTTTAACAGAACGTTTTTGAAATTTTTGGTTCTTTTTTTTTAAAGAATTTTTTTTCTTTTTTTTCATACCTGATTCTTTTTTAAATATCAGGTTTTATAGATATAATCCCGTGTTCTATGAGCTGATTGAAAGTTCTTCACAATTTGTAATTGAAAAACAACTAAGTCTCTATATCTAAAAGCTGCAGCACAACTTGCCATATAAAATTCCCACATTTTAACAAATTTTTCATCAAATAAATCTTTAACCTCTCTCTTTTTATCTAAGAATCTTTCCAGCCAACTTTCTAAAGTTTTATCGTAGTGCCTAATAAGCGTCTCAGTATCAGACACTATTAGTCCTGTTTTTTCTATTGGGGATATGATTTGACTAAAAGAAGGGCATGTTCCTCCTGGAAAAATATATTTATTAATAAATTTGTTTGGCGGTGATGGGCTGTCAACTACACCTATTGTATGTAATAAAAATAGTCCATCATCTTTTAAAAGCTTATTCATTGTTTTAAAAAAAATTTTGTAAAATTTTTTACCCACATGTTCAAACATTCCTACAGAATAAATTCTATCGTAATGTCCTTTTGCTTCTCTATAATCAACAAGCTCGAATTTTACCTGATTATCTAGACCAATTCTTTTGCTTTTTTCCTGACAATATTTAATTTGATTTTTGCTTAAGGAAATTCCAGTTACTTCACATTTTTTTTGTTTAGCAATTTCGAAAGCCATTCCTCCCCATCCACAACCAACTTCTAAAATTTTTTGACCTTCTTGGATGTCTAGTTTTTTTACAATATGGTCAATTTTATTTTGTTGTGCTTCTTCAAGTGTTTTTGTATTTTCTTTCCAATACGCACAAGAATAAAGTCGGTGTTTTGTATCTAAAAAGATATCGTAAAGTTTTTCTCCTCTATCGCCTCCAATATCATAGTGGTGTTCTATATTTTTTTTAGATTTTCCAGGAAAGTTAAAATTAGTTAGATATCTATAAATTTGATAAATTCTTTTTGTTATTGCACTAGCAGTCGAAACTTCTTCTCTTCCAAGATTCTTATTAAATCCATTAAAAACTCTTTTAGAGATGCGTTTTCAATTATAATCTCACCTCTCATATAAGCTTCTGGAAATTCAAGTTCTGGATTAACTAAAAGTTTCCATTTAAGATTTTCTTTTAAAAGTTTAATTGTAATCGGTTTATCTTTTCTTGGATTGCCACAAATATATTTTTGTCCTTTTGAGTCTATTAAAATAATTCCACTTTTTTTATAAATTTTTGTAAATATTCTTGCTAAAATCATAAATTAAGCTGCTAAGTTTTTTTCAAAAGTAAAGTTAAGAGTATTCAATTTATCGATCAGCTCTTTTTGTTTTTCCTCCGTTAATAAAATTAAAGGTGGTAAAACATTTTTAAACTTTTTATCTCTAGTGGCCAGAAAACTATGTAAAGCTGATATTAGATTATATTGATCAAATGTTTCCCTAACGTTAATTAATTGATCATTTTTTATTTGAGTTTTTTTAGTTTCAAAATCATCAAAAACTTTTCTTGCTAAAGAATGAGTTACATTTGTTACTGCTGAGATGCAGCCAGAACAACCAAGTTCTAATCCTTTTAAAAGTTTTGCTTCAGATCCTGGAAACATTAAAAAATTAGGTAATTTCAAGTTTTCAAATAGATTGTATGAGGAATCTTTACATCCAATAATATTGTTAGGAAAATTTTTTACAAGTTTAGTAACAGCCTCTGCTGAAAATTTATATCCACTTAATTTTTCAAAATTATATAAAATTATTTTTATTTTTGGTAATGCTTTAATTAATTTTGAGTAAAAATCAAAAACACCTTCGTCAGTATTTCCTTTATAGTAAGCTGGTGGCATCATAAGAAATTCTTTAAAATTATATTCCATAGCATATCTTGCTAAATCAATATTTTCATTTAGTGAGTTGCTTCCTGTTCCTATAAAAAATTGTTTTCTTAGTTTGTGACTAGCTATCTTGGCTATGAGTTCTTTTTTTTCAGATGTTGATATAAGTTGACTTTGCCCTGTTGAACCAAAAAAGAAAACTCCATGTAAACCATTTTTTATAGCATCGCTAGCATGAGATATTGTTGCCTCCACATTTAATGTAGCGTTAGTATTAATAACGCTTAAACCCGCAGCATATACTCCTTTTTTAATCATAATCTTACCTAATTTATTTTGTCTAAGTTATATTAATAAAAATAAAAATGAAAGTTTTAGTAATACAACCAAAAATAGGGATGGGAGATATGGTTATTTATTTGCCATATATTCATGCTATTTCTAAAAAATATCAAACTCCTGTATCAATTTTAGTAAAGGATAATTCTCGCGCAAAACACTTACTCGTGGATGACAAACATATTGATGAAATAATTATTTTAGATAGATCTAAAAACAATAAAGGAAGCCACGATGGTTTATCTGGTTTTTTAAAATTGAGTAAAGAGCTAAAACAACGTCAATTTGATAAAGTTTTTATTTATAATGGATCTTTAAGATATTTATTAATTTCAAAATTAGCAGGAATAAAAAGTATTTCTCAATATCCTTTATTTAGAAAAAAAGACAATATTGTAACGTCGGCTAAAATATTCACTGAAAATGAATTAAGNAACATAGTGTCTACACAACCTGAACTTCAGATAAATAATGAAAAAAACATGATGGTTAAAANCAAATTATCTAAAAATACAAAGCATATATGTCTAGGTATTTCTGCTAGTGGCCCTACAAAGCGATGGCATATTAAAAACTTTATTAAATTATGTGTTCAAATTAATGAAAAAAAACCATCAAAATTTTATCTAGCGGCAGGTCTTAATGATCAAGATTTAATTCAGGAAGTTTTAAATTCTAAAATAGGTAAAAATTGTATTTCTTTTAAAGATTTAAAAATTAACGAAACGCTTCCTATAATTAAAAACTGTGATCTTTATATTGGAAATGACACTGGCTGGCTACACATTGCATCCGCATTGGGCATTAAATGTATCGCTCTATTCATGGATAGCCCTGTTCAAGCTTATGGTAAATACTCTAACAATATACATGTTATTATTCCTGAAGGAGAAACTGAAGAAACTACTACTCATGATACTTTAGGGGCTGAAAAAATATCTTTTGAAAAAGTTTTTGATAAATCTATTAAATTAATAAATTAAGCAAAATCAGATTTTAAAATTTTCTCTTTAGCCTCATTAACCAATTGGCTTAATCTTTCTGTTTTTATATCCCTATTCATGTCAGGATGTATTTTTTTCTGAAGCTGATTAACCGCCTTCAAAACTTCTTCTTGGGAACATCCTTTTTTTAAACCTAATAGTTTATAAGCCTCATCAATAGAAATATTAGATGAGCCCTGGGCCTGTCCGAAATTTCCTTGTGAGAATCTACCAGAATTTTTTAAGTATTGGATTAGTCTCCATAATTGAAGAACTTGAAGGGCTGTTAAACCTTTAATTTTTAAACCACTTAAAATAACAAACAAAAAAGGCAAAGAAAAAATATACTTACCACCTATAGTGAGTATTGTTGCCAATATTAACGAAAGATAAACCGTGAATTTTTTTATATGTGTTACGATCTTTTTAGAACTAGTACGTGCAAACCAGTTTAAAAATAAATAAACAATGACAAAGATGCATATTCCTAATAAAAACAAATTCATATAATTTCCTACTATGAATATACCAAATCTAAAAAAAATAAAGAGTGAGAAAAAGTATCACAATATTATCGTAAAAGATGAGTATGCCTGGGTAGACCAGCCCGATATTCTTGAAGTTTTAAAAGATGCAAATAAATTAAATCCAGAGGTAAAAGACTATATTAATGCTAATAACAAAATCACTGATGAATATTTTAATGATACAAAACTTCTGCAAAAAAGTTTATTTACAGAAATTAAATCTAAAATCAAACTTGATGACACTTCCTTAAAGTTTAAAGACAAGAAATATTATTATTGGGCTAAAACTGAGGCAAAAGGAAATTATGGTAAAAAAATTAGACAATTAATTGATGGTTCAAAACCGGAAGAAATATACTTTGATGGAGATGTAGAAAAAAAAAATTATGGATCAGAATATTTTGGTATCGGATCGGTAAGCATATCTCACTGTGATAGGTACATGGCTTACTCCTTAGATCTCAAAGGTTCGGAGTATTATACAATTTACCTTAGAGATTTAGACACCAATAAAAATGAAAAAGATATTATTGAAAATACTAGCGGTGGAATCACTTGGTCACTAGACAGTAAAAGTTTTTTTTATTCAAAACTGGATAAGTTCCACAGGCCTAGACAAATCTTCAAACACATTTTAGGCACGACAGTTAAAGAAGATAAACTAATATTCGAAGAAAAAGATGAAACATTTACATGCTCTATTAGCCTTTCTTCAGATGAAAATTTCTTTGTCATTTCAACGTCTGATCATATTACAACCGAAGAACATTTCTTTCCCTCCAATACGAACGAAATAAAACCAGTTTTATTTCAAAAGAGAGTAAAAGATGTTCGATACTCTATCGATTCCTGGAAAGGATTTTTTTATGTTCACACGAATGAAGATGCTAGAGATTATAAGATTTTAAAGTGTAAGGTTGACCAGATTGATAAATTAGAAATTTTTATACCTGCTAAAAAAGAAACAGTTATTGGTGGTCTTGATTTTCTAGATGAATATATTTTAAGAGGTGAAAAATCTGACGCTATTCCTAAATTATATGTAAGAAATATTAAAACAAACCATGAAGAAGAAATAAAAATTTCAGATGAAGCTATTGGTGTTCCCGGAGCTTCTTTAATGCAAAAAAATACAAATACTACAAAAATCAGAGTGGGCTGGGAAAGCATGGCTACTCCAGGCAAAATTTATGAATATGACATTATCACTAAAGAAAAAAAATTAGTAAAAGAAACTGAAATTCCATCAGGACATGATCCGGATAAATATGTTGTCGAACGTATAAAAGCAAAATCTCACGATGGGAGAATGATACCCATCAGTTTAGTAAGATTAAAAAACTCTAAACAAGATGGAAAATCTAAAGTTTTACTTTATGCTTACGGAGCTTACAAACATAGTGTTTCTCCTTCTTTTAGTGCTTCAAGATTTTGTTTGGTTGATCGGGGAATCACCTTTGCAATTGCCCATATTCGAGGTGGTGGTGATCTTGGTGATGTATGGCATGAAGAAGGTAAAAAAAAATTAAAAAAAAATACTTTCTTTAGATTACATCGCTTGTGCAAATCATTTAATTGAACAACGTTACACTAGCAAAGGTGGTATTTGTTTTTATGGTGGTTCGGCCGGAGGTCTTACTGGTGGCGCCGTTGCAAATATGGCTCCAGATTTATTTTTTTCTATGTTACTTCTTGTTCCATTTGTTGACACGATGACAACTATGCTTAACGAAAAATTACCCTTAACACCTGCTGAATGGGAATTGTGGGGAAACCCTATAAAGAATAAAGATTACTTTGAATATATTCTTTCCTACGCACCATATAATAATATTGAAAAGAAAGATTATCCTCCAATGCTTATTACTACTTCTTTGTTTGATAATCGTGTTCTTTATTCGGAACCTGTAAAATATATTGCTAAACTCAGAGAAATCAAAACAGACAGCAACACTCAATTACTGAAATGTAAAATGGAGGCAGCAGGTCATGGTGGTATGAGTGGTAGAGATAATGCTATTACAGAACTAGCAGAAGAATATTCATTTATTTTAAAAACAGCAAAAATTTTAAATTAAATCCTCTCAAATATTATCAAAAAAATACTCTGCTAGATTTATTCCTGTTAAATCGTAATAAGTTTTTAAGCCTGTAGGACTAGTTACATTAATATCACCAATTAATTTACCATTAATAAAATCAATACCTGCAAAATAGATGTTTGATTTTTTAAGTTCACTTGCAACAAATTTACTAATTTTTAATTCGTAGGGGGTAATCTTAATTTCTTTTGCTTTAGCACCTTTGCTCATATTAGATAAAATGCTTCCTAATTTTGGTACCCTTGAAATACCACCTTTAACTTTACCATTAATAATAAATATTCGTTTATCTCCTTTTGATATTTGTGGAATAAACTTTTGAAACATCAAATGACTATACTTTTTAATATACTTTAAGATTTTTTCTTTATGAAATTTATTTAATAACTTAACATCATTACCACCATAACTTTCAATAGGTTTGATAACTACTTTTTTATTTTTATTAAAAAATTTTTTTATTTCATCTAAGTCTTCGCTTATCAAGGTTGGAGGCATAAATTTAATTAATCTAAGTGAAAAAAGTTTTTCTGGAACCTCTCTTAAAGCTTTCGGGTTATTAATAATTTTCAATTTTTTAGCGATATTTTCTAAGATAAATGTTGTGTTTATATATTGTTGATTAAATGGAGGCTCATTTCTAATTAACAGAACTTTTGCTTTAACCAAATTCAAGACGCTTTTATTGAGAATTTTTATTGGATTTTTTGAATTATCTTGAAGCTTCAATATGCTACATCGGGCAATTGCTTTTCCATCTATAAAACTTAAGTCTTTTGGTTCATAATAATAGATATCATAATTTCTTCTTTGAGCCTCTAAACCTAAAAAAAAAGAAGTGTCAGTTTTAATATTAATTCTTTTTAAGCTAGAACCCTGAATAGCTAAAATTTTCTTTTTCATTTTTAAAAAAATCTAAATTTTTAGTTTTGTTATATTGCTCAAGTAATAACTGAGCTCTATTTTTCTTATTCGCAACAACATTTTGAACATGTTTTAAATATACTGTTTCATCATTACCTTTAGAATTTATTTTTTTTCTATTTATTAAGCCCTGTTTAGCTAACTTTAAAAATATAGCACCCCATTCATGTAATTTCTTTCCTTCTAGCTCTGTCTCAAGACCTTTTTGAGGAGATTCTAAATAAGCATTCATAACGTTTTCTTTTTTCCATTTCATTATAATTTCAAAAGCTTCATCAAGTGCATTATAAAATAAACCAGTAAAAAATGCTGGACCATCACATAAACATTGCCAGTCACATGCATCAAGAGATCGGACTTCAATGTACTGTTTTAATCTTACTTCTGTAAAGATTGTTGCAAGATGTGTTTCAAAATCTTTTAAATTAGCTTCATCTTTAAGATTGGAAAAATTTCCTAAAATAAAATCTTTAAAAGATTGACCATTAGGTTCTACATATTTATTTCTTATGGCAAAAAGAATTGGGTATTCAATTACATGATCAAAATATTTTTCGAATGTCATTTTTTCAAAAGCAATCGGCATTATTCCTCCTCTAGCCGTATTTTGCCAAACTTTATTTCTATAAGAATAATATCCTGTTGGTTTTCCTGACTCGAAAGGTGAGTTTGAATATAAAGCTATAGTAAGTGGAGTTAAATAATTTCCTAATCTAAATATTTTTTCAAAATTGCTTTCTGAAGTGTAATCATAATTTATTTGGATTCCACATGTACGGTACATCATATCTAAACTTTGTTTTCCTCCTTTGGGCATTTCCTTTGTCATAATTTTGTATCTTGTTTTTGGATTTTGAGGTACTTCACTTAAATTATTAAAAGGATCAAACCCGATAGAAACCGTATTTATATAAGACCCTTACTTGCAGCTTCTATTTCTTTTAAAAATTTTGAACTTTCGCTGCAGACTTGATGAATATTTTCTAATGGAGCACCTGACAATTCACATTGAAGTCCTGGTTCGGTAGTAATTTGTTGATTACCTCTTTGCATGCCAATCATATTTTCTTTTTCTAATAGAGGTTTCCAACCATCACTTTTTAAATTTTCAAATAATTTTTTTAACGTTGGATAAGAAATTCTTTTTCTATTTTGACCTTCAAATAAAAATCTTTCATGCTCTACTCCAATTTTTAATTGATCTATATCTTTAATTCCTTTTGAGAAGTACTCAATAAATTGAGCTTTATTTTTAATATCCATGCTTAAAAACAGTTCTTACTGCTAAAGCCTACTACCATATTTTTTGGGTTTATCTCAAATTTTCTTTCACATTTAATTTTATATTTCTCTGTAATGTAGATGTAATTCCTATTTCTAGTCTTCAAAAACTCAACTTTATCAGGCTGACCATAAAAACTTTTGAGTTCTGCTTCTGGTTTATTTAACCATTGACTTAATTCTTTTTTTTCTTGTTCGGTTGTTTTGTCTATTTTTGTGGTGACTGTCTGGCAAGCATTCAACACTGGGNAAACCAAAATTATAAAAAACAAGATTTTTAAACTTTTCATAAACTTTAATTCATTTTACACCCAAAACTTATAAACAGAAATATTAAGCATAGGTTGTAAAATGTGTAAAATGATAAGTTTAATGGGATTTCTAATTCGATATGGGTTATTCACCCATAACGGGAGGATTCATAATGTTAAACAAATATTTTGAGTATAGAAAACACAAAACAAATTTTAAAACTGAAGTAATTGCTGGTGTAACGACTTTTCTTACAATGGCTTACATAATGTTTTTGAATCCCTTTATTCTCTCTGGTGAATTCGCTGGAACAGATAAAGGTTTTTTTGATTTTGGAGCAGTATTCACTGCAACAATCTTAGCAACGGCTGTGGCCTGTTTTATAATGGCATTCCACGGTAAAACTTGGCCAATCGGTTTAGCACCTGGCATGGGAATTAATGCCTTTGTCGCTTACGGTGTGGTAGCGGGAATGGGTTACACTCCACAAGCAGCATTAGGTGCTGTACTTGTAGCTGGAGTAATCTTTTTAGCTATTTCATTAACGCCTATAAGAGCTTGGTTAATTAATTCGATACCTCGAAGTCTTAAGCTGGGTATTGGAGCAGGTATAGGATTATTTTTAGCTATTATTGGTTTAGAAATAATGGGTGTAGTAGGAGATCACCCAGTTACACTTGTTACTATCGGAGATATTAAAAATCCTTTAGTAATTTTAGCATGCTTAGCTTTTGTTTTCATGGTTGTTTTAGAAAANATGAAAATAAGAGGGAATATCATCATTGGAATTTTACTTTTTAGTATTATTGCGTGGGCTACTGGCTTAGCTAAATTTAATGGTGTAGTTGGATCAATTCCTCCGATGACATACTTGTTTGAGTTTGATCTTAAAGCTGCTCTTACTGCAGGTATGGCTTCTGTTGTCTTTACTTTATTGTTTATAGATTTTTTTGATACAGCTGGAACATTAACTTCTGTAGCTAATGTCGCTGGTAAAGTAGATAAAAAAGGTAAAGTGCAAGATATAGATAAAGCTATGCTTTCTGACAGTGTTGGGACAGTTGCTGGAGCTATGATGGGAACAACAACAGTCACAAGTTATGTAGAGTCAGGTTCAGGTGTTAAAGCTGGTGGAAGAACTGGAATGACTTCTTTAGTTATTGGTGTCTTGTTCTTGGCTTGCTTATTTTTTGCACCTTTAGCAACAAGTCTACCTAAAGAAATAGATGGAGCTGCTTTACTATACGTTGCTATTTTATTCGTAAGAAATATTACGGATATTGAATGGAATGATATAGGGGAGTCTGGTCCTGCTGTTCTTGCTATGATTGTTATGCCGATGACATACAGTATTAGCAACGGTATCGCTTTAGCATTTATCGCGTATGCTTTAATTAAACTTTTTACTGGTCAGTTTTCAAAAACTTCTCCAGCAATTTGGGTAATCGCAGCATTAAGTGTTTTAAGTTTTTACGTAGCTTAAAAATTTTAGGGCCGGTTAAAGCTGGCCCTTTAACTCTCCTGATGTTTTTTGACTAAATCTTCAACTCTCACCTCTTCATAATTCTCAAAAGGCTGCACGATCCACGGATTACTATTAAGTTTTTGTGCACAATAATCAGGTTCAAACGTTGAGTCTTTTTTCTTCCAAAGCACTGCTGTTTTTATATCTTTAATATTTCCTTGTAAGGGCGGATACTTTCTTAACCAATCTATGCTTTTATTAAGTGTTACTCCTGTATCAGATAAATCATCACATAAAAGAAGGTTTCCCTTCATCTCTTGAACTGTTGAACTCATTTCTCTTGAAAATACAAGCTCTCCTTGCTGATCTTCAGTTCCTTCCCCTGAATAAGACTCTACTGCTAAGTATGCGCATTTAAGTTTAAAAACCCTACTCAAAACATCAATGATTGGAGCTCCACCACGCATAATCCCAATTAACATGTCGGGTTTAAAGCCGCTCTTATAAATTTGAACTGCCAATTTTTCTACGATTAGATTATACTGCTTCCAATCAATAATAAGTTTATCTGCCATGAAAAAAATTAGTTTATTTTTAAGGAGTTGTAAATGAAAGGTTACGTTGTTTGTGTTTATAAAAGTATAAGCAGTGAAGAAAAATTGAAAGAATATGCTGTTAAAGCNAAAGCAGCAGTTGAAAAATATGAGGGAAGATTTGTAATTAGAGGGGGTAAGACAACAACTAATGAAGGTGAAAAATCCCCAAGAACTGTGGTTATAGAATTTTCATCTTATGATAAGGCAAACTCCTTTTATAATTCACAAGAATATCAAGAAGCACATGATATTTTAAAAGGTCACGCTGAGCGCCATCATCAAACGATAGAGGGCGCTTAATATTGTATAGGTTCGTTATCTATTGATCTCCACAAATACCAGGTTGCTACAGAGCAATAAGGGGTAAATTTCTCATAAAGTTGATCTACAAATTTTTTAGGAGGAAAATATTTTTTTTTATAATTATTTGAAATAGCCCTTAGTAATCCTATGTCTTGAAGGGGCCATATGTTCGATCTATTGAAAGTAAAGAGTAAAATCATCTCTGCAGACCATCTTCCTATTTGTCTTAATTCTGATAAATACTCTATAGCTTCTTCGTCAGTCATTTTTTTAATTAGATTTGGTTTAAAACTTTTATTAAGAGTTTTTTTAGCCAAGTCTTGAATTCCTTTTACTTTTTGCCGACTTAAGCCGCAACTTTTTAAACTGCTAAACGTTAATTTGTTGACTGTTTTTGCATTTATTTTATTTTTACATTTTTTTTTAAACTTTAAAAATACTGAATTGGCTGCAGCAACACTAATTTGCTGACCAATAATACTTTTACAAAGAGAGAAAAAAACATCATTGCGAGTTACAAGGCTACCATCCTTATAATTATTAATAAGTTTTTTCATTACTTTATCTTTTTTAGATAAAGTTTTTTTTGCTTTAGCCCAGTATTTTGGAGTTTTACTCATGTTCTTGGAGCTACAATTTGTTTTTTTAATTTATTCTCTCTAATGAAAATAATTAATGAGCTAATAATAACAAGTCCTGCCCCCAATAAAGTTAATATCTTGGGAAACTCATTCCATATTAAAAATCCAAAGATTATTGCAAAAACTAAACTTAAATATTTTATTGGGGTTACTAAAGATGCCTCTGCTAACCTGTAACTTTGCGTAAGTAAAAGATTGGCTACACTGCCGCATAAACCAAGTATAAAAAATAACAAAAAGTCAAAAGGGGTTGGCATAACCCAATCATTAAAAAAAACTGTGCTTAAACCTAGTAGAGCACACAAAGAAGTAAAATAAAATGCTATTGTATAATTAGCTTCTGTTTTTGACAGAGATCTTACACTGATTGCTACGCATGCAAAAAATATACAAAAAATAAATGGTGTAATGTAATAGTAATTTAAATCTATGAAAGCAGGTTGAACAATTAATAACATTCCTAAAAAACCTAAAAAAACTGCAGACCACCTCTTTACACCAACTCTTTCAGATAAAAATATTATTGATGCAATAGTAACGAAAATAGGTCCTCCAAAAGTTAAAGAAACTACATCTGCTAAAGGCAGTTCTCTTAAACCAAAAAATAATGCGATAATTGCTAGTGCACCACAAATTGCTCTAAATGCATGAAGGCCTGGACGAGATGTTTTGTAGAAAGAAAAGATTTTATCTTTTGGAATAATAAAAAAGATAGGAATAAAACCAATAAAGAACCTTAAAAATAGAACTTGTCCAATAGGATAATAATCTAGCCATTTAACGCAGATATCCATAATGGAAAAACAAATCACACTTCCAACCATGTACAATACGCCTATTTGATTTTGAGTTAACAATTTTATATCCTTTGTTTCTTTATCATAAATAACTTATGCAGAAATGTACACTTGCTCTTGGCTGTTTTTGGAAACCTGAAGAAACCTTTAAAAGTAAAGCAGGAATAATAGAAACTGAGGTTGGCTATGCCGGAGGTTTAAATGAAATAGTAACTTACGAAGAAGTTTGCAATGGCAACACGGGACATGCTGAAGTTGTGAGATTAACATTTGATGAAAATATTATATCTTTTAAAAAAATTATAGATTTATTTTTCAAAATGCATGACCCAACTCAAAAGGATATGCAATATCCAGATGTAGGGACACAGTACAGAAGTGAAATTTTTTACGAAACAGATCAACAAAAACAAGAGGCCTCTAAAATTTTAAACGAATTTAACAAAAAGTTTGATGGTAAAATTCAAACTAATATTTCAAAAATAAAAAACTATTGTAAAGCTGAAGAATATCATCAAAAATATATTGAAAAGAATAAATAATGAATCAATTAGTCTCTACAGAGTGGTTAGAAAAAAATATTAAAACTGTTAAAATTCTAGACGCAAGCTGGCATTTACCTAATGTCAATAGAAATCCTTTTGAGGAATATAAATTAAATCATATTCCTAACTCTATTTTCTTTGATATAGATAAAAATTCAAATCAAGAAACAAGTCTTCCTCATATGCTTCCAACAAAACAAAGTTGGGAAAATATTGTATCAAACTTAGGAATAAATAATTCAAATCATGTTGTTATCTATGATAACTCAGATGTGTTTAGCTCTTGTCGCGTATGGTATACCTTTTTATATTTTGGTCATAATCCAAACCTTGTATCTGTATTAAATGGTAATTTTAAAAAATGGTTAAACGAAAATCGACCAACCTCAAAAGAAATTAATAATACCAACACTTCAAAATATCTTGCAAATGAAGATTGCTCACTTGTTGTAAACAAAGATCAAATTAATGAAAATATAATNAAAAAAAAATATCAATTGATAGATGCAAGAGGTGAACAAAGNTTTTTAGGNTTACAACAAGAACCTCGTAAAGAACTCAGAAGTGGAAATATAAACGGATCTATAAACTTGCCTTTTCAAAAACTAATTGACGAGCGAGATAGAACTTTTAAAAAAAAGGAGGATTTAATTAATATTTTTAAAGATAAACAAATTTCAATCGATAAAGAAATGGCTTTTACATGTGGTTCAGGCGTAACCGCGTGTATTTTAGGCCTAGCTAATTCTATTATAAGTGGTAAAAAACCAATTATCTACGACGGTTCGTGGGCTGAATACGGTTTAAATTAAAATATGAAAACTTCCAGTAAAATTAAAACATTTTTAATAATTTTCTTTGTAGCTATATTTGCAATCATAGCTGCTAGACATTTTATTGGACTTCACTTTAAGAAAAAATTCAGTGTAAGACCTGCCCCCGGTGTCATTGTCAGTAAAGTTGAAAAATCCCTTTTTTATAAAAGTATTGAAACTTTTGGAACAGCCATAGCGCAAAACTCAAAAACTTACAGAGTGCAGGCGAGCGAAATAGCAGGAAAACTAAAAATAAATAATAGATTTGTAAAAAAAGGTGAAATTATCTTAACCTTACAAGATGGAGAAAAGATAATTGCTGATTTTGCCGGTAAACTTGGAAAAAGAGAAATAGCCCAGGGAGTATTGGGTTCTGAGAGTTTAATTATTACTTTAGACGATCTTAAAAAAATTATTATAGACATAAAGGTACCTGAAAACTACGTTAGCGTTTTAAAATCTGGATTAAAGGCTGAAGTAACGAGTTCTGCTTATGAAAAAATCTTTAAAGGAAAAATAGAAACTATAAGTTCACGTATAGACCCATCTACAAGATCAATTCTATCTAGAATAGTAGTAGATAACTCAAATTTCGAAATAATTCCTGGTCAGTTGATGACTGTCAAAATTATTTATGATGAGATTCAGCAGATCGGAGTTCCAGAAAGTGCAGTGACTATCCAAGGAGATACAGCTTTTGTTTACACAGTAACTGACGATGCTGCAAAAAAGCAGAATATAAAAATAGGCAAGAGAAATTTTGGAAAAGTTTCTGCTATATCTGGGTTAAATGAAGGGGATATAGTTATTGTTGAAGGAGTTTCCAAAGTGAGAGATAAAGCAAAAGTTAAAATTGTTACACCAGCAAAATAGATGTTTCTAACTGACCTTTCTATTAAAAGACCTGTAGTAGCCTCAGTGATGAGTTTGGTTCTCGTAATTTTTGGTCTGGTAACATTTCAAGAAATTCCAACAGACGAATTACCTGATCTTCAGCCACCTGTTGTGACTATTCAAACAGAATATAAAGGGGCATCAGCTGAAATAGTTGATACTCAAATTACTCAAAAGATTGAAGATTTTGTTGGAGGAACTCCTGGNTTAGAAACAATAGACTCTTTTAGTGAAGACGAAAGCTCTAGAATAACTTTAACATTTGAAACAGATCTTGATTTAGATGATGTAACTAACGACGTTAGAAGTTCAGTCTCTAGAGTTTTAGATAATTTACCAGATGGAGCTGAACAACCAGAGATATTTAAACAAAGTGCAGGTATGCGTACAACAATGTGGTTGTCTTTTAATTCTGAGACAATGACAGATTTAGAATTAACAGATTATGCTGATCGTTTTTTAACTGACACTTTCTCTACTGTTGATGGAGTAGGCAGAGTTCGTTTAGGAGGTCAAAGAGAGTTATCATTAAGGATTTGGTTAGATCCGTTAGCACTTGCAGCGAGAGATTTAACTACTCAAGAAGTTGAAGCTGTTTTAAGAAAAGAAAATGTTGAATTTCCAGCAGGAAGAATTGAATCTAAAGATATTGATTTAACTATAAAACTAGACAAGGCGTATAATAATTTAGAAAACTATAAAAACCTACCTTTAAAAAGATCAAAAGATGGATCAATTATAACTTTATCAGATGTAGCTAGAGTAGAACTAGGTGCTGAATCTACAAGAACTTTATTTAAAGGCGATGGTAAACAAGTAGTAGGTATAGGTATTTACCAACAGTCAGACGCTAATACGATTGCAGTTGCTAATGGTGTAAAAGATAAAATTAAAGAACTAAAACCTAGCCTACCTCCTGGCACAACATTAGAAGTTTCTTTTGATAGAAGTAATTATATTAAAGCGGCAATTCAAGAAGTTTATAAAACACTTTTTATTGCGTTAGTTTTAGTAACAATTATAATTTATCTTTTTCTTGGAAATATTAGAGCTTTAATAGTTCCTCTAGTAGCATTACCAGTATCTTTAATTTCAACTTTTCTTGCAATCTACATTTTTGATTTTTCAATAAACCTTTTCACTTTGATGGCTTTGGTTCTTGCTATTGGAATCGTCGTAGATGATGCAATTGTTATGTTGGAGAATATAGTTAGAAGAATAGAACTTGGAGATACTCCTTTGGTCGCAGCATATAAAGGAGCTAAACAAGTTTCATTTGCAATTATAGCTACTACCGTAGTTCTTGTAGCAGTATTTGTGCCACTAATTTTTATTAAAGGTATTACTGGAATATTGTTCACACAAACTGCAATCACGCTAGCCTCTGCTGTTATCATCTCAAGTTTTGTAGCCTTATCTTTAAGTCCAATGCTAGCTAGTAAATTTTTAAAACAAAATATGAATAAATCAAAATTAGTTTTGAAATTTGAAAAATTCTTAAAAGATCTTACATATCTTTATAAAGTCTCCTTATTAGGTTGGATTAAGAAAAGAACAACGATTACAATTTTTTTAATAGCAACTCTTTCTTTAACTTTATTTTTTTTTAATTTTACAAAAAAAGAATTAATAGCTCCTGAAGATAGAGGGGCATTCTTTGTGATTGTTAAAGCACCTCAAGGATC
>JGI26253J51717_1000539_pt1 | contig 16018 bp, 16 predicted proteins | sample SaaInlV_100m_DNA_6_FD_51717 | JGI IMG/M metagenome (IMG submission 51717)
TACAAATCAATGAAGGCCTCTTTAGTATCTTCGTCAAAACGATTTACACAAAGCTCAATTGCTTTTTGGCGATCATTAAAGATTGAAAAGCTTTGAACAATGTGACAAAGGCGACGAGTAGAAATGATTTCATCTACACCGTCATCTTCAAACGTTTTGCGAATTGTTTCACTCCATACAGTAAGCAAATCGGCAAATTCTTTATCAACACAATTATACTTTTCCATGTGCTTCATTACGATTTTGCGTTCAATTGAAGATGTAGGATAGGGTTGCTCGAGGGTGATTGTAAAGCGCTCAAGGAAGGCTTCATCGATGATAGTTGCTGCAATAAAGCGACCATCATCTGAGCCTTTACCCTTGGTGTTCGCTGTAGCAATCACATTAAACCCGTTTGAAGGAGAAACGACCTCACCAGTTTTTTTGATGAGAACGGGTTTACCCTCGAGCACTCCTTGTAGACACATGATCTTATTTGATCCACGATCGATTTCATCGATGAGGAGAATGGCGCCACGTTCCATTGCTTTGATGACTGGTCCTTTTGCAAAGACTGTTTCACCATTAACGAGGCGGAATCCACCGATCAGATCATCTTCATCTGTCTCAGGAGTTATTTGAACTCGTACATATTCACGATTGGCTCGAGCACAAGCTTGCTCTGCCATCATGGTTTTACCATTACCAGAAAGACCAGTAATATAAGTTGGATAGAAAATTCGAGATTGGATGATTTTTTCAACATCCTTGAAGTTACCCCAGACAACATATGTATCTTCTTTTTGAGGGACAAAAACTTCGTCGTTAACAACAGAAGATACTGAAGTCATAGGAGCATTTACCTCTTCTTCTTTGAAAGGGACAACTTGCGCAGTAAGGCTATAAACACCACGCTTTACCTTTGGTTGTGACGTAATGTATTTATAAACTGGGCTTGCTTTCATGCCAAGAGATTTACCTACTTCAATAACTTCGTCTGGTTTGAAATCAGTACGATTAGGATATTGACGAGCCAATTCTACCAGTAGTTCACGTTCATTAATCATAATATAGTCTCCACATCATCATCATTTATAAGTATATTCTACCATACTTCTCAGTGAATGTACACAGTTATTTTCACTTTTATGCAATTATTTCTGCAAATTTTGCTGATAGAACCCTATTACCTTTCTTAGAAGAAGAGTACTTCTTAAAAGCTTTGGCAATCTGAGCTTTTGAAGCGTTTTCATCAATTTCAAGTTCTTCAGTATCTGTATCAATAGATTTACGATCTGACTTTACTACAAAGTAGCGATCAAAGCCTGATACATTATCCATACTTAAGAACTTTTGCTTATTGTATTTTTTGCGAAGATCTTTCAATTCTTCGGCGCTAATATAAGTATTGGAGTTTTTCCAAATAGCTCCATTGAAATCATATGCTCGTTGAGCAAGGAAGAAGCCGACTGTAGTAACATCCATATTACGAAGCTGATTCAACAAGAAAGATGTTACTTTATGTGCTTGACGAGATACCTTATGTAGTTTACCTCTAATATTAATAATAGCTTCACCCCTATAACGAACATATTCGGAAGTATTTACACGAACATTATGACCATCACCATCTGAAAGAAGAACAAAGTTTACTTTTTGTACTGGATTTTTAGCTTTGAAATCTTCAATAATATATTTAGAAACCATTAAAGTTTCATTCAATGGAGTTCCACCAAAGTGTTCTACTTCTGAAATATAGCCCCAGCCATAATAATCAATAGAACGCTTCCACAAAGATTTAAAAGCGTCTTCATAAACTTCTTTTTTCATTTTAGAAGAAAGCAATTCAAATACTCGTTGACTGCGATGATCTATCTCTGCTTCACCGACATGAGAATATGCTCGACCCGCAGAATCACCTCCAGTAAAACCATAAACTTCAAAAGGAATGTTTACCTTTTTACAAAACATTGAAAGGTTCAAAACTTGCTTTAATGTTCCACCCAAGATGTCTGCCATAGAACCAGAGAAATCAATCATCATAACCATACCNTGAGATTTTGCATCTGCAAGATTAGTTACACGAGCAAAAATATCATCAGTAAATTTATAGTTATAAAGCTTATTNACATCTAAGGAACCTGAACGAGCTGATTGAGCTCGNCGAGTACGAAACGCAGCTTTACGCATTTCAAACTCTTTTGCGAGAAGATTAGTTACTTTCTTAGTTTCATCAATAAAAGCTCTATAGTCTTTTTCTTCAACTTCACTATTATAACCACTAGCAGCACGAGATATTAGAACTTGATCGTATGTAAATAGCATATCTTTGAATTGGTTGCGAGTAATATGCTTCATGTAAACTGGTTGGCGACCACGCGCATCTTTATCAAGTAAATCACTTTCCATTGACCGGAAAACTTCATCAGTTTCTACCTTTTCAGGAGAAGTGTCACCAGCTCCAGCTTTAATGGATGAACTTTCTTCTACTTCGTCTTCTGCTTCCGATCCTTTTGAAGCTTTAGTTTCTTCTTCATTCTCGATAGAGTTCTGTTCGCCTGCCATAGGTAGATCATCCCTCGTATCTCCGAGATTTTCATTCTGATTGACATCGTCATTTTGCGAATCATTATCATTTTTCTGCTCCTGTGCGTTTTCTTTCATATACTCGTATAAAGCTTTACAGGCTTCTATAACATCTTCCCAAGTATCTACTTTGAATGCCATATCAACTAAAGGTTGCTCTTCAGTAGAGAAAGGAACTTCAACTAAATCACGAAGCTTTGCTTTAATGTTAATNCGATCAATTAAAGAGTATGATTCAATANCACGATCTTTTGTACCAAAGAAATTCTTATCAAATAAGTCTTTATAGCCAAGTTTAAAACAACGAACAAGACCAGGATATTTAGATTGAATCTTTTTCTCAATACGAATATCTTCTACAACATTCACATATGACCGAGGGCAACCAGGAATAGTAGTTGCAGAATTATGCCATCCATCAGCAGGAGTATAAAGGGCGTGACCAACTTCATGACCAATCAAAAGATCAGTAAGATTTTTAGAAACATCTTTCCANAGTGGAAGACCAAGAACACGCTTTTCAACGTCAAAGAAAGCTGTCTGGTAATTGCCATATTGAACATCAATATTTTCATTAGCCAGCAGCTTTGCTAAGATAGATTTAGATTGTGTAGCCATGACATTTCTCCATTTGTTAAGTATATTCTACCATAACAAGAAGCAAATGTACACAGGTTTGTGCACTTTTTATGAAAAAAGATTTCCTTAGAAATCAATCACTTAAGGTCAATGTCTAACTTTTTTTTCATTTTCTTTTTAAGACGGTCCATCTGAAGCTTGGAAATATGATCGTAATAGAACTTACCTTCCATATGATCGTACTCATGCTGAATGATTCTATTAGAGATACCAGTAAAAAGCATCTCTTCATGATGATTTCCCTCAATATCAATATAAGATATTCTGCATGCATCAGGTCTTTTAACACCAATAAAGACACCAGGGAATGTTAGGCAACCTTCTTCTAAGACAAGAGGTTTATCTGAAAACCATGTAATTTTTGGATTAATAAATGTTTGCTCATAATCTCTATATTTAACAACAAACATTCTTTTATTAATACCAATCTGGTTAGCAGATAATCCGGCACCACCAAATTGAGCTACTAACTGATACATTGATTTTGCAAGTTCACTGAGACCTTCGAGATCTTTTTCAGGGTTTTCAATAAACTCCAAAGGCGAAGTAAGTAATGGGTTATTATAGTCAGCTAAATTCATTATGCTCTCATCTTACTAAAGTTATGTTCTTTTACGAACTCAATTTTACTTCTAAATTTCCCATCAAGTAAATCACCTTTGTGAGAAATAACAAATACNTTTGTGGCTTGATCATCTANAGTGTAAAGGATCTTCATAAGGTTATCAATACCATCATGATCTANAGATGAGTCAAAGGTTTCATCTAGAATAAGCAAATTAGTAGAAGTTGAATTTTTCATTCTAGCAATTTGGCGCCAAGTAAACAATAGAGCCAAATCGATTCTTTGCTTTTCTCCTTCAGAAAAAGAAGCATAGTTAAAGGAATCCCTATGGCGCGACTTAATAGTTTCATTGAAGCTTTCATCTAAATTGAAAGACACAAAGAAATCAAGTACCTGCAAATATTTATTTACTAAGTTATTCATAACAGGCAAATATTGTTTGATTACTTTTGTTTTAATACCAGTGTCTTTTAACATTTCTGAAGCAGCTTGATTATATGATTTAGTATCAATCAATTTTAGCTTTTCTTCAGATAAAATATCACGAGATTCTTGTAATTCAGATAACTCTGCATTAGCTTTTGATAAATCACCTGTAGAACCTCTTAATGAATCTATCTCAGTCTCAAGAGAGTGTATTTGTCTCTGCAACCCGGCGATTGTAGAATTGTTAGTTGATATACTTGTTGTTTTTTCTCTAACCTGCTCCGCAATGCTATTGAGCCGTTCAATAGCCGATTCCACAGTAGCTGACTGTTCAGACGCATTAGAAATTGCCTCGTTAAGTTCTTTGGCTTTGGACTGGGCATTGGACAATTTTTCGTGTCTAAGATTAGAGTCAATACCTTGGGAACATGTTGGGCATACATCATTCTCTTCATAGAATTTTGCGGCTTTGACGACATCTTGGACTTGTGTTTGAAATTGGAATTGGAACTGTGAGAGTTGTTGCCTTTTATCATGCGACTTCTTAAGGCTCTCGGCAAGACCTTCTTGTAAACCTTCGATCTCTTTTGACAATTCGTTGTTGNCCATATTGAGCTCTTCAATTTCGTTTTGATTGGCATCAATCTGGTCTGCTTTCTTTTCAATTTGCTCATCATTTAACTCCGTAATATCACGAATATATTTTTTCTGAAGAGCAATCTTTTCTTTATTTAGATCATATTCATATGCAATACTACTAATTTCTTCTTTCAATTTTGAATCTTTATCACGAAGGATTAAATTCATTTTAGAAAAGACACCAATATCTAGTAGATCCTCAATTACATCTCTACGATGACCAGCCGGTAATTGCATAAATGGAATAAAAGAAGAAGAACCTAAGACCACAATTTGGTGAAATGACTTATGATTCAACTTTAAGATATTTTGCTCTAAGAATTTTTGATAATCTTTAGCGGCAGATGATTGATTAATCATATTGCCATTTTGCCAGATTTCAAATTTAGTTGGTTTAATACCACGTTTTACAACAAACTTATGAGAGCCAATAGAAAACTCTACATCAACCTCAGTATTCTTATTATTAATCGTATTTACTAGTTGTGGCTTATTGATATTACGATGTGGTTTACCAAACAAAGCAAAGGAAAGAGCATCGAGAAGAGTACTCTTTCCTGCGCCATTTTGGCCAACGATTAGTGTGGTTGGCGATTTATCTAGTTGAACTTCAGTAAACTCATTACCTGTTGATAAAAAGTTTCTCCAACGAATTTTCTCAAATCGAATCATACTATTTCCATACTTTGAGCTTCTACATAAAGCGTTCTCATAAGGTTCTTAATACGACCTTTATCTAGGTCAGTTTCAACTGCTTCAACATATGAATCTAAAAGTTCGGTAGTATCTTCTACAGAAACAGATTCATCTTGAACATTATCACCAGTAAACTCTTCGAACGTTTCAGCAATTTTTAGTTCATGAATATCTTCATTTTGAATACGATCAATAAGTCTATCAAACATAAATGGATCAGTCTTTTTTACCACCACAACTTTTACAAACTTATCTTTTAGATTTGACGTATCGTAACTATTATAATCTATTTTTTCATCGTTGTAAAATACTTTTTCAAAAATAGTATATGGATTACGAATTTGTGTTAGTTCACGGGTTTCAGTATCAAGAATATGAAAATACTTAGGGTCATCACAATCAGACCAAGTAAATTCCATTTGCGTGCCAAGATAATGGATATGTCCCTGATTAGATTTAGTNTGAAAATGCCCAGACATTACAAGTTCAAANCGTTCAAAGATTTCAGAAGTCATACCATGAGTATTTGGCATACCTTTCATCATATCAAAACCAATCAATTCCAAGTGAGCTCCAAGAATTGGCGCATTACACTTTTTAATAAAATCAATTGATTCAGCATAGTTTTCTGAGTTAATCCAAGGGACTACAGCAATATTCAAACCATCATAATTAAGCACTTTTGGCTTCATGATAATATTAACATTTGATGTATAGTAACCTAGTAGCTCTTTTAGAGATGTCAAATCATTAGTATTCTTATAGAAAACATCGTGGTTTCCTGGAATAATATCCATATGAATACCTTCTTTCTTAAGAACATCTAAGAAAGTCTTACGATTCGAATTTTGTGCTTTGAAATTGATAAATTTGCGGTGGTCGTAATAATCACCTAGGTGCAGAATTTGATTAATTCCATGCTCTTTCAAATATGGAAAAAATACATCTTTATAAAATTTTTCTTGATAATTTAAAAAGATTTCTGATGAATTACGAATACCGCAATGGGTATCATTAATGATTGCTATTTTCATCTAGTCCCTCAAGGATTTCACGTTTGAGCTGGTTAGCTCTTTCATATGCGGCAATAGTATCTCGGCTTTCAGGGCCTTTTAAGCTTCTTTCAAGATTTGCCGCTTTTTGTAGCTCACAAAATTTAATAAACTTGTCTTTAAGTCCCACATCACTCTCCCATAAACAATTCAATACCTTTAGCGTTTTTGGCTTTGATTTTTTCTTCTTTTGCAAAATCTTTTAGCTGATTATCAGTATCTTTTACTTTATCAATACGAGAACGAAGTTGATCAATAAAGTAACGACTATTATCAGTATCACCATCAAGACCCGATTGCATAAAGTCATCAATAGAAGCTTTTTCAATCCATTTGAATTTAATGTCTTGTTGTTTCTTTTCTTTTGCAATACGGCGTAGGAATGCATAATAACAAATTTGTGTAAAGTATGCAAAAGCATTAGGATTACCTGTACGAGTTGCAGCTTCTATGTTATAATTCATAACAGCTTTTAAGCAATTCTCAACAGCATCCATTACCATCTCTTCACGGTAAGTGTATCGAATAAAATTAGATTTGTGAGACAAGCCTTCGGCAATCTTAAGGAAACAAGTTGCAATATAATCAGTAACAATTGGAAGTGCTTGACCTTCCTNTTGGGCTTTATTTACTGATGAGACGTATTCAACAACTTTATGAGAGAATTCTCTATTGTTGACATAATGTGGTTTATCTTTTGGTTTGATTTTTGCCATGATATACTCCTAGCATATATTATTAGTTATATTATAAACTAATTCTAAGGAAATGTACAACACTTTTTGCAACATATTTTTTAAAATAATTGCATTTTTATGCACTTTAGGGGTTTACAGATTGGGAAAACTGTGGTATAATTAATAGAGTCCGGTGAGAGAGGGGGATATACTATCTCTAATGTAACTTCTTAGATGGTGATTCCATAAAATTTAGATCCATGTCTTCATCACTAGCATCTTCCATACCATTATCTATATCACTAATATTATCAGNTTTAAGCGCTGCTCTGATATACTTTTCTTTAATTTCATCAGTAACTTCACTCGCAGAAATTACATTTCGCGAGTTTAACTTAACCAAATTATGCTTTGCAAATGGAAAATATTTTGTGAAGAAATAAGTATCATATCCATTTGTAGTACTAACTAGATTTAAGTTCATAGGTCTTTCAACAATTATATACGCACCTTGTATTTTATTTATATACGCAACAATCTCACTTCCATCTGCAAACTTTATGTGCTGAACATCCATATCGTCTAAAGAATTATTTTCTTCTATTATCATAAAGTTATCTCATAGATTTTATATTTGAACTTTTCTTTTGTATAAATCTTGATGCGTTCTGCAGCATGATTAAGTGTATAGTTCTTATTACTCTTCCAATGGAGATCATCCGCTATATCGTATAACTTTGTTTCTCTACCATCTTCAGACTTTCTCAATCCTCGTCCAATTGATTGAAGGACTTTGATTTGAGATTTTGATGGGGATGCAAATACAATATTATGCAAATTACGAATATTAATCCCAGTGGAAAAAGTGCCAAGGCTTGCAACAATAATAGCATTCTTTTCTTTTTCAGTAATAGATCTGACTTGTTCTCTTGTATCTACATCGGTAGCACCAGAAACAAAAAATATTTTCCTTCTAGCATGAGCTCTACTCTTAATCATATCATATAATGGTTTACCATGCTTTTCTACTAATTGGAAAAGTACTAATGTATTACCATCTTGATCAAGAGCTAAATTTGAAATAAAGCTATTTCGTTTTTCATGGCCAACAATAAAGTTGATTTCTTCTTGGTACTTAACTTTATTTATAAGCCTACATTCAGCATCAGAATATTTCATAAGTAAAACCGAAATATCTAGTGCAGATAAAGATCCTTCATCCATAAGACTCTTAGTTGTAGTCACATAATACGCAGGTCCAAAGTAACCTTCAAGAACAAGTTTATGAGTATTAGTACCATCAAGAGTACCTGTAGTACCAAATCTAAACTCAGCTTCTCTACACTTTGAAAGAATGGATGTAAGACTTTTTGCTTTAAATGTGTGTGCTTCATCACCAATAACCATACCATAATCTTCAAACCAATGTCCTGGCATTTTATAAATTGATTGCCAAGTTGTAATAACAATCCTTTGATCAAAAATCTTTTCCTTTCCAGAATAAATCTTATGACAAAGTTGTTCTACATTAAAGCCATCATCAAATTCTGAATAATCACCAAAGTCTTTATACATTTGTTCTACCAACGAAGTAGTAGGAACAACAATAATTACTTTCTTATCATAATTTTCAAGATACCAACGAATCAAAGAATAAATGATAAGTGATTTACCAGACGCTGTTGGAGAGATAAGCAAACTACGCTTATTGGTTAAACCCTGCTCAATAGCATTTAATTGGTAATCCCGCGGCTCAATTGGTTTTCCTCTAGATGTAATAGTCATATCTTTCATGAATGACATATCAACATCAACTTTAGATCCAGCTAATCCGTAATAGTTACTATGCTCTAACGCAATTTTATAATCTCGGCCAGGTGTATTCGCAAATTCTTCTACGTACTTGTATAAGCCAGCTGGTAGCTCTTTATTGCGATTATCATATAAGCGAATTTTACCATCCCATATTTTATTCTTATAGGATGGCATAAATTTATAACCAGGAACATAGAATGTGAAAAAATCTGAAAGCTCATTAGCAACAGATGGTTCACAGTCAATNTGTAGGAAAGCATGATTTTTATTATGTATTTTAAGGTCGCTCATCCACCACTCTCAAACCTTCTCCAGTCAATCATATTTTTAATAGTGGAGTGTCTCCATCTAATGTTATTTATGATCTCTTCCAGAGTCTCAATTAATGTTTTTAGATAATCTATTTTTGCTTGCGACTCTTGAATATGCGGATCTGAATTATAATAATAATCCATTTCACCCTTTAGAATCTTAAGACCATTTAAAGCATCATATTCCCAACCACGTTGCTCAATATCTTCTTTTGGCATCTTACCATTATACCATAACCACTTATCTCTAAGCAGCACTTTAAACTCCATATCTCTACGCTTCAATTGAAGTTTAGATACAGANAACATTTCTAGATATTTTGCATGAAGTGAAGCTGTTTTCTTAGAAGCTTCATCTAATCTGAGATCATCAATCTCAGAATCTTTTGCCCACATTTTTAAAACGTCTTCAAGATTTAGCATAATATAGTTTCACCTTTATAAAAATTTATAATAACTGTAATTGAATTCCGCTACTGCTGTTAAATAATTTACCGATTCGCCCGTAACTTCAAATGGTAGTGAAGATAAACTTGTTGGATGAGCATCGACAAATTGGATTTGTTGTACTACGTTATTACTGGAATTATATATTATCANNGNAAGATCACGGTTTTTGCGAGTATTNAAATCATCTTGTCCAACCATACCAAACATCCAATCATGAATCTCTTTATAGTTGGTAAAGTTTTCGTCTACAATAAAAGTAAGTTGCAATGGTGCATACACAATTTTATCNGCGGAAANAAGAATATTTCTTTTTGGNGTATTCATTGCTGCGCCATCAACTGACATATCAGGAATAGAAGCTAATTGAACTGTATATTGAGCATTTGGATATTTAAGATTATCAATCACTAAACGAAAACTTGAAGGATTTGCAAAGCTAATATTTTCTACAAGAGTAGAAGTAGGTTCAGTAGAATAGTTAATTTCATTAGTATATGCCATAATCGTTCTCTCTAATGTTAGATTATATCATTATTTATATGATAAAAAAAGGGGCTCCGAAGAGCCCCTTAAAGGTTGGTAGGTTAAACCCTACTCTTTTTATTATGTGCCTAAGATGTTTGTAACAGCAAAGATACGGTAGTACTGGTTAGCACGATCTGTACCAGTTTCAGCAGAAGCTGCGCCACCCGCGAATGGGTTAGCAACCATGCCGTAACGAGTTTTGAAACCAATACGTGGCTGGAAGTCTTCTTCACCAACTGCACGAACCATTGTTAATGGAACATATGGCGCATAGAAGAGACCTGCATCGTATGGGTTTGTGCCACGGTAACCTACGTTTACATAATCCTGTGTTGCATATGGATCGATGTATACTTTTGTGCGACCGTTAAGAACACCAGCAAATGTGTTGCCTGTGTCATCTACGTTCAAGTTAGCTGCAAGTGCTGGAGTGTAATCCAACATGCCAGCTGCTGCAAGAGCAGATGCAACGTCTGAGGAACAGATGATGAAGTTACCTTTACCGCGACGTGTTTCACGAGCGATTGTGTTAGCTTCACGTTCGATCTGCATGATCAAACCTTTGAACTTCTCTACTGACCAACGACCGTCTGAGTCACCGTCAACATCAAATACGCCGTTTACAGCAGTGTTAGATGTTTGTGCGCCAAGCTTAGCTTTTACGTTGATTGTACGAATTACTTCGCGGTTGATTTCTGCAAGGATCTCAGCTGACAAGATGTTTGCCAATTCTGATTCTGCATCAAGACCGTGAATTGCTTTCAAGTCTTGTGCAAGTTCCATTGTGTACTCAGCTTTGAGTGCACGTGATTTTGCAGTTACTGATGTTTTCTCGATTGAGAAAGCCATTTCGCCGAAGTTGCCACCTGTGTTACCAAGTGCTTCAACAGCTGCAGTAGCCATACCAGCACCAGTTGCGAATGAATCTTCGACGCCATCAGCTGGAGTAGTATCTGTACCGTATGAACCCAATGAATCGGATGCACCAGCGTGTGAACCTGCACCGGAGTGAGATGTATCTGCTTCACCAAAGAGAGCTTCTGCGCCGGCTTTTGTGCTGTAACGTGATTTCATTGCGAAGATCAAGCCTGTTGGGCCGTTCATTGGCTGAACACCAGCTACATCATATGCCATAAGGTTAGGCATTGCACGACGTACAAGTGAGATAAGTACTGGATCGAAAGTATCGATGCCCGCACCAGTTGCGTTAGCAGCTGTTTCGTTAACCATACCGAAAGCCGCACGCTCTTCGCGCATTGCTTTTTCTTGGTTTTCGAGAAGTACCGCTGTTACAGATTTACGGTAGTTGTCTTTGATCTCTGGAATCGCAGCGTTCTCGAGGATCGGCTGCCATTTTTGAGATGCATTTTCTGCATTAAACATTGTTGTTTTCTCCTAATGGGATATTTTTATTTTACTGATTTTGCAAGAGCAGCGGAATATCTTTCCATGATTGATGATAACTGAACTTCTTCAGTGCTATCAGCATTCATAGATACTTCTGCAGCTTCTACATTTTCTGTTACGGGTTTAGCAAAATAAGATTCTTTCAATGTAGATACTTTTCTTGCGAATGTATCTGCATCTTCAAAATCTACATCTTCAGCCAATGACTTAAGCTTTTCAGCTTCAGTTACTGCTAAGTCTTTAGATGCTTCTGCTAAGATTTCTGCACGACGAAAATCCGATACTGATTCGCTCAAACGAATATTATCTTCAGTAGCTTTTGTTAGTTGGCCTTCAAGCTCTTGTACTTGCTCAGCAAGATCATCTACCATATCAACTTTTGATTCTGGTACAGTGATGTAATGCTCAGTAAATACACCTTTCAGCGCATCCATAAATGATTCTGCAATTTCTGTGCGTAAACCATTTTCAACTGCTACACGATTTTCTTCCATCCAGTTTTCTACAACGTAGTTTAAGTAACCATCTACTTTTTCTACTAATTCGTTGCGAATACCAGCAGTTTCTTCTTCTAGATTTTGAGTATACTCATCTTCTAAACGATCAATCTCAGCTGAAACTTTGCTTTTTACAGCTGCTTCAAAGATTGTTGCTGCTTTTTCCTGGAATCCTTCAGACAAAGAATCATCAGAAGATACTAAGGCATCAAGGTCAGCTTCAAAGTCATATGACTCTTTTACTTTACCTTTTGTTTCTTTCATTTCTTCTTCATCATCGTCATCGTCGTCATCGCCGTCTTCGTCATCTTTACCCATCATACTTTCGTAAGCGGCTTGTAAGTCGGCTTTTTTCATCTTGGACATTTCTGAGTACATGGCATTAATAATACCAGCCTTAGTTTTAGGAGCGGCTGCTTCTTCAATAGCTTCTTCAGCTACTACTTCTTCAGCTACTTCTTCAACTTCGGCATCTTCCGCGATGCTTTCCTCGTTCTCAACTTCAACTGTTTCTTCGAGGTTATCATCTTGGAGTTCTACTTCAGTAACATCTTCAATGAGATCCAACTCTTCTACTTTGGTCTCTTCAGACATATTTTACTCCTTGATTGAGAGTTAAAGTTTTGAGAGGAAATCGTTCCACACCTTCAATTGGCTTTCGGCCAATTGGGATGAAGATGCACGCTTGATTTCAGTCTCATATTTTTCAATCTCTTGTTTTTGTAACAGACCATTTTCCCAGATCCATTCGACGCCTTCCATAATCCCATTAACGAAAGCTTCTGGTGCTGAGGGATCTTGGACAATGTCCACTGTCGCAAGAATNAAATCATTACCTACNACATTTACCCCGTTACGGTTTACAAGAGTACCCATACCACGACTTGAAACACCCAACTGAACACCGCCTTCGACAAGACCTTTTACGATCTGTCCCATAGGAGTATCTAGTACAAGTGCTTTCCCCATCACATTATTACCATCCCACTTAAGTTCGGTAATACGATGAGAAACTTTATCCAGATTAATTGTAGGTCCTTCAGGGTGATTTAGTTCACCCACAGCTCTACCACGACTAACCTGTTCTGTAACATATTTATTTACGGCTGATTCCATTACTCCGCGAGGATAAACACGGCCGTTTCTATTTTTAGACTCAGCCTGCATAAAGATACCTTCAATGATGGTATTCTTTTTACCGTTCTTTTCTTCGGTAACGTAGCTTAGATTATCTTCATAAAGTTCTGTAATAAGCTTCATTTAATTATGCTCCCATAAGATCTGCGAATTCCTTCGCAGCCTTTTCTGCTTCTTTAGCATTCTTATATTTATCGTCCAGCAAATCGCCGTCGATATAAACAGAAAACTTGGAACCATTCTGTTTAATAACAGCTTTAGATTTTTTACCNACCTTGAATGATTTTACTTCTTTTTCAGAAGCTTCACTCAGGGTTAAGGTCTGTCTCAGTTCCTTGAACTTCATTGTTCCCAATTTCCTGTTCTAATTCTTGTGTTACGCCATTATATGTATCATTAGCAATTTCAATCTTTTTAGTATCAATTGCTACATTTAATTTACTTGCCATTAGATCATTAAATATGTTATTAGCATCAGCTGTTTTACTATTTGCTAATGCGTTAATTAAATCAATTGTTTCAGTCATAATTCACCTTTTGATATATTTATAATAAATTAAATTTCAAGATCGTCTTCATCTGGAATTTTACCAGCAGCTCTTTCTGCATCAATTTGTTTAGACATCATATCTATATCCTCATCAGATTGTCTGAGAATATTCTTTTGAACCCACTCTTTAGAGTAATAATTACCAACATACTCATCTAATTGCGCAAGTAGTTCCAATCTTTCTCTAATGATTTCTGCTTCTTTTAATTCCGAGAAATATGAATCACGAATAAAGTCAACAGAAATATTCTCTCTAATATTTCTCCAATCGGCTTCGGTAATAATACCCTTTAGTAAAAGCTGAGTTTTAAGAAGATCAAGGAATAACCAAGAGAATTTTTTACGAAGACGATTGATAAATTTCTGGAATTTAACTTCGTCTCTCGAAATTTCAGTAGAACGTCCAAGTGAGAATTGAGCTTCTTGCTCTAATCTATTTACTGGAACGTTTAATGATCTATATAGTTTTTTCTGGAAGTAGAAAATATCATCAATTTGACCTAGGTTTTCACCACCTGGAAGTGTTGTAATCTCTGTACCTCTACCACCTTCACGACGTGGGAGCCAGAAATCTTCCAACATTGACATATGTTTACGATCATCTTTGATTTCACCAGTAGATGCATCATAAACTAATTTGTTTCTATATTGGTTCATAATACTGCGTAAGTATTCTTCTGATTTACCTTTTGGAAGGTTACCAACATCAATATAGAAAATACGACGTTCTGGAGCTCTTGATAAGCGATAAATTACTAATGAATCTTCCATCATACGAAGTTGATTCACTGGCTTAATTGCTTTATGCAAGTAAGAAAGAACGTTTTTGCGGGATGTATCTAATAAACCTGATGTAGTATATTGGATAGCATCTTTAGAAATCTTTAAGCCTGAATTGGACTTTGACATCGAGGTGTCTTGATAAAGATAATACTCATTGACACTCTTAATAATTTGAGCGCCAGTTTTTGGATCTTTTTCTTGATCAATTTCTTTAACTTTACGAATACGTGTAGGATCAATTGGACGTAACTCCAAGATACCCTTTTTAGGACTCTTTTCATCAACAATAAGATGATAAAATAAACGTCCATCAACATACCATTTACGGAATGTTTCGTGACCATAATGGTTAAACTGTAATAGTTCAACTATATTTTCAAATTCTTGTCTTACAAGTTTTTTAATATTATCAGGTAAATCTAAATCATCAGTTACAATATCAATTGGTGCAGACTTAGTATCCGATACAATTGATTCATTAATAATATCTTCAATTGCAGCATCACATTCTGGATGCATAGCAATATCTCTATAACGCCTAATAAGATCTGCTTCGTTTTTAGCTCCTTCAGTTCCAGACAAGTCAATGTACTGGCCAAAGTGACCTCCGCCAGCTTGGACATAACTAGAACCATCATCCTCTAATGGAGCAACAAAAGATTGCTTTTTAGCATCTTCTTTATCTTGCTCTTTTCGCTTTATTTCGAAACCAAATAATTCAGCCATTAAATCTTCCTACGTTATAATAAGCAGAGAGGTTTTATCCCCTCTGCTATTATTTATATGCTATTAAGAAGTGGTATTAGATTCCCAGTATTGAACTTGAAGCTCAACTGTGAATTCTTCGATAGCATTTTCGTTGTCAAACGATACATCAATTGCTGCTACATTTGTTGGCCATAAGCCTCTGAATGTATAACCTTTGACTTCTGCACCATCTTTATCAAGTTGATACACAGATGCATCAGCAAAATAATTTGAAGGTGTAACTTCACCAGTATTTGCATTGTGAGAGTTGATGTAGTTCATCCAACGCTCGAATGCATCACGAAGCAAGAAGTTTGTATCGTTCAATACCGTAATAGTCCAAGGTTCAAAAGTACGATCGCCCGCAATTTGAAGTTGGCGCCCACGGAATGGAACAGTAATTGGTGCAATAACTGATGCTGGAAGTTGCGCGGCTTTGATTAAGAAACCACCTACTTCAGATTCAGATGCACCTGCGATACCAGCTGGGAAACCCATTTCTACCTTGAAAAGGTTAGAACGTGCGCCACCACCAAC
>JGI26253J51717_1000555_pt1 | contig 15709 bp, 15 predicted proteins | sample SaaInlV_100m_DNA_6_FD_51717 | JGI IMG/M metagenome (IMG submission 51717)
GTCAGTTCTTGCATGCCAATTACAGAAACCAGTGACGACATTTTCAGCATATAAACCAGTTGATTGCCTAACGCTGGAAGAATACGACGTATGGCTTGCGGTAAGATCACAAACCGCATCGTATCTTTGTAATTTAATGAAATGGAATGTGACGCTTCATATTGGCCTCTATCGATGGATTGTATTCCTGCGCGGAATATCTCCGCTTGGAAGGCACTATCGGACAATGCCAGGGCAATTACTCCAGCCCAGAAAACGTTTATTTCCAGACCTGTCATTGGAGGCAGGCCATAATATACCCATAAAATGAGAACCAGAATAGGAACCGATCTCACAATTTCGACATAGACGCGATTAAAATTCCTAAGCCACGGATTTTTCGATAGACCGGGCAGGGCGACCAATAATCCAACAGCAATCGAAATGAAAATCGAGGTGAAGGATAGCAACAGCGTGAAATAATATCCCGACATAAGGAATTTTAAGTTTATCCAACCGGATTTGCTGTAGGGGTTGACCACATACCATCCCCAATTGTCAGAGCAACCCGACAGAAACAGCATTAAAAATAATAAAATTGCCAGCTTTTTCATCTAATTACTCTAGTGATGCAGAATTTGTTGAAGAAAGGTCTTACACCGATCGGTATCTGGAGAATCAAAAAATTTGGCTGGAGGCGCAGTTTCAACGATCCGACCTTGATCCATAAAAATCATTGTATCGGCCACCCGCCGGGCAAACCCCATTTCATGGGTGACGCAAATCATTGTCATTCCGGTATCGGCCAGTTCAATCATCACCTCAAGCACTTCGCTGATCATTTCTGGGTCCAAAGCCGATGTTGGCTCGTCAAATAATAGAATTTTTGGCTCCATACATAAAGACCGGGCAATCGCCACCCTTTGTTGTTGCCCGCCCGACAATTGGCCCGGATATTTATGCGCTTGTTCGGGGATTTTAACCCGTTCTAAATACCCCATGGCCCGGCTATCCGCCTCTTGACGGGTCACTTTTTTGGCACGAACCGGCCCAAGCGTGATATTTTCCAAAACAGTCAAATGGGGAAAAAGATTGAATTGTTGAAAAACCATGCCAACGCGCGATCTGATCTGTTCAAGAGATTTGGTTTTATGGTTTAATATGATGCCATCAACCGTAATTGATCCCGCATCATGGATCTCTAATCCGTTGATACATCTTATTAATGTAGACTTTCCAGATCCAGAGGGGCCACAGACAACAACGCGCTCTCCTTGCTTTACGCTTAGCGAAACATCCTTTAAGGCGGCGAATTTACCAAAATTTTTTGAGATATCTTTAATCTCAATATCATTATCTCGTGGGCTTTTAGGCATGAAATCTCCAAATATTCGCCCTAACAAACACCTCAAAACCGATAAAGGCAATGATACGATGCCTAAATCTCCAAATCTTGTTGCTTTTTCTGCAGCTTTGCGTTCCTTTTGTTGAGGAAATTACAAATTATGGAGATAATCATGAAGTTAGCTAAGGTAATTGCAGCAGCAATGGTAATGGCGGTGTCATCCGTTCAAGTCCACGCGGGCGCTTTACAGGATATTTTAAGCAGCGGAACGTTGAAAGTGGGCACGACGGGGGATTGGAACCCGATGACGATGAAGGATTCGGCAACCAATTCGTATACGGGGTTTGATATCGATGTGATGACCCAGCTTGCGGCAGACCTTGGCGTTGAATTAGAGCTGGTCCCGACAGAATGGAAAACGCTGGTCGCTGGCATTACGGCGGGCAAGTACCATATGACGGGATCTGCCTCGGTTTCGCCAGCGCGTGCAAAAGCAACAGGCTATTCTGACAGCTATTTCTCGCTTGCCACAGTTCCGCTGACGTTGAAGTCAAATGCTGATAAATATAAAGATTGGGAGGATCTCAACAATGCGGATGTGCGCGTTGCTGCAACCCTAGGTACAACGCAGGAAAAACAGGTCAAACAGTATTTCCCTGATGCGAAGCATGTGATCGTAGAAGCTCCCGCGCAGCCGTTCCAACAGGTGCTGAGCGGTCGCGCTGATGCACATATTACGTCAAACGTAGAGGCGAATAAATTGGTAGCGATTCATTCTGATTTGATGATTGTACCGGTTTCAGCGCCAAAATCACCCACGCCAATCGCGATGTTATTGCCGCAGGCAGATCAAGTTTGGATCAATTATGTGAACACTTGGATCAAACTCAAACAAGAGCGCGGCTTTTTTAAAGAATTAGATGATAAGTGGAAGCTTAATTAAAACCCTCAAAAGGTGCCTTCGGGCACCTTTTTACGTCTAGGCCCGCGAGGCTGCACAGTCTCCACTTCGTGAAATATAGTTTATTTTAAATGAGACTTATCCATTCAACTTGGCAGGAAATTGACGCATATTTGGCGATATCGGATGGTATTCTTATTCCAACCGGCTCGATCGAACAGCATGGTCCCATCGGTTTGATTGGCACTGATATGCTTTGCGCGGATGATATTGCNGTCGCGGCTGGCGAAGCGGCAAACTTTCTTGTTGCGCCGCCGCTGGGATACGCGCCTGCTGAGTTCAATATGGGCTTCGCAGGGACGATTTCGATTTCTCAAGAGACCTATCGAAATTTATGTGGCGAGATCTTTCACGCGCTAGAGCGGCATGGTTTTCGGCATATTTATATTTTAAATGGCCACGGCGCCAATTTAGAGCCTTTAGCCGAGGCTGCAGATGCAGTTTCAAAGGCAAAATTGCGGATCAAAAGCTGGTGGGANTTTGAGGCTGTCAATCTGCTNCGTCAAGCGCTCTACGGAGATTGGGAGGGTATGCATGCCACCCCATCCGAAATCGCTATTACGCAAGTTGCGCATCGCGGCGTGGATGCNGCTTTGGCCAGTGCGCCACCTGAAAAACTTACCCAAGATTTTGTTCGAACCCATGCGGGTGACAAACATGGGTCGGCAGATGAACATCGTGCGCAATTTCCGGATGGTCGGGTCGGATCGCATTCGGCTTTGGCCACTCGGGCGCATGGTGCGCGGCTCAAAGCTGCGGCTGTGTCTGCTCTCATTAAAGACTACGAAAAATTCGTAGGGTCTTAAGGTTGATCAAGGCATCAAAGCCGAGGGTTTAATTTTAATTGTTGCGTCACGCAGTTCAAATTCTGATAAGTTTGAAAACTGCGAGCAGGGGAGAACATATTATGGATTGGCAAAAGTTTCTGGATGAAACCATTCAAAGTACGGGTGTGTATCACAAAGAGGCGTCCGAACTTTTTACGGCTTTTGCTGCTATGGGCAAGGCGGCGAAAAAAAGTGATGCTTTAGACGAAAAAACAAAAGAGTTGATTGCCCTTGGCATTGCGATTTCAACCCGCTGCGATCCCTGCATCGCGTATCATATGAAAGCGCTTGTGCGGCTGAAAACCTCTCGAGAAGAACTTTGTGAAGCGCTTGAAATGATTTCGTATATGGGAGGAGGGCCTTCTATCTCTTACAGCGCCAAAGCCCTGGAGGCATATGATCAGTTTTCTCAATAGTTGGAGCTACACGCCCAAGTGGTTTTAGAGGGCCGTGATGCATAATCCATATCACGGCTTGATCGTGGCCTTGCCAAAATCTGTGTTTTTGTCCTTATATGGCGGCGTTAATCCTTGGCGTGGGCGCGCGCCATCAGCGGTGAAGTGAACAGGAATGAGTGAGTTGATCAAAAACGTTGAGCAGGCTGCGAAGAACATTTTGTTTAATTGCGCAAAAGGCGAGGCTGGTGATACGCTTCTGATTGTGCACGAAGCTTGTGATGAGGGGTATTATGATCCAAAGCTTCATGGGCTCGTCGCCGAAGCGGCCAAGACGCTTGGTTTTGAGGTTACGTTGTTCGAAATCGCGTTTGAACCAGATATCAAAGACCCTAGCCCTGAATTGGCGGCAAAACTGGCGGCAGCAGATCACAGTTTGTTTCTGGCAAGATTGGGCGACCAGCTTCGATTTCAGAAGAATAAGATACCCGCGCGCTCGATCATCAGCTATGCGATTGATAGTGATATGTTTTTATCCAGCTTTGCTCGGGCAGACTATGCGGGTTTTGCAGAGCTGAAAGGGCTTATAGAGGCAGCGTTTGCGGCCGCAAAGCGCATTCAAGTCACCTGTCCTGCGGGCACCGATTTTTCAGGATCTCTGCAAAACGGTGAGTTTGAACATTCGGATATTTACTTAAAACGCTTCCCGCTTTCGATTTTTAACCCTGTTCCGATATTTGCATTCAGCGGGTGCATCGCTCAAAATGGATTTTTGACCGGAACCGGGTCGCAATATTATAAGCCTTATGCCTGCGAATTGCGCGATACGCTTTTGATTGATTTTAAAGGCGCGGACATCACCGGGTTTAGAGGCAGTCAACGCGATATTTTATCGGCCCAAACCCATTATGAAATGGTTGCTAAAAAATATAATATCGATCCCTATTTCATTCATTCTTGGCATGCAGGAATTCANCCGGCCTGCAGCTTTGATCATCCGGCGTCAGAAAATTTNGAGCGTTGGAGCGGCGCTGCATTCGGCAATCCTCGTTTGCTGCATTTTCATTCTTGCGGAAAAATTCCTCCGGGCGAAATTTCGATAAATGTTGTTGACCCAAGCATCAGGCTGGATGATGCTTTGGTGTGGGAAAAAGGTGTGTTGCATCCTGAGCGGTTGCGTGGAGGCGATGCGCTTTTGGCACGTTTTTCCGATTTGGCGCAGGCGTTTCAAAACCCTGCCAAGGAAATCGGGCTGGGGCCTGCAGAGCGGCTGTCATTTTCGTAAACAACCTTACTGTTAAACATGTAGCGGATTTAAAGCTCAATCTTTGATGCGCTGGGGTTTGGAGCCTTTCAAAAATCTGTCGCTCATGGTGTTGCAGGAGTTTCTGAGCCGTAAATTTGAAGGAAAATTTTGCGGCTCACATGGTTTTCACAGGCGGTGCCATCACTCGGGGAAGGGCCGCTTAATAAGCGCTTTTGGCGCTGTTGTTCCGGCTGTCGCAAAACGGGGATGTAACCGGTCTATTTCCAATGGACTAACCGCAGCGCGCATATTACGCTTTGCCAGATACGGGGTGCCGGCGCTGGCCGAAAAAAGCGTTGTGTGGATTGAGCACAAAGATCGAAGGGGCTAATACATGTTTTTGCAGAATTGCTGGTACGTTGCCGGTTGGAGTAAAGACTATAAGCAAGAGCTGCGCGCGCAGACTTTGTTGTCAGAAAATATCGTTTTTTACCGCCGCGCAGATGGCAGCCCTGTGGCCTTGGAAGATGCCTGTCCGCATCGCAAATTGCCGCTTTCGCATGGCCAGTTAAGCGAAGATAGGGTGATTTGTGGGTATCACGGGCTGACTTTTGATTGCAGCGGATCCTGCGTTGAAGCGCCCACCCAGCGAGCCAATATTCCCCGCCGTGCCGCGGTGAAATCTTATCCGGTTGTTGATCGATATCGGTTGCTTTGGATTTGGATGGGCGATCCAAACAAAGCCAATCCAGATGATATTTTTGAAATCAAAAATTTTGACAATCCCGATTGGGGATATACCGAGGGCGGCGTTTTGCCGATTGCCTGCAATTATTTATGGGTTGTGGATAATCTACTCGATCCCAGCCATGTGGCTTGGGTGCATGTCACGTCTTTTGGCGGCAGCGGCACCGATGATCAACCGCTTGATCTTGAGAAAACAGAAGATGGTATCATTGTCTCGCGATGGATTTATGATCAGCCACCATCGCCCTACTATAAGGATCTTCTGCGTTTTGGGGGAAATTGCGATCGTAAACAACATTATGAAATGTCTATTCCCGGCATAGCGTTAAATATGTCAATCTACACGCCGCCAGGAACGGGGGGGCCAAAATCCAGCCCGGTCGAGAAGACCTATGTCAATATTTCTTATAATTTCATGACCCCGGTTGATGAAAAAAACACGCAATATATCTGGTTTCAACATCGCAACACGGATCCGCAAAATGCCGAGATTTCCGAGAAAATGAATGCCGGTGCGCGCATGGCCTTTCTCGAGGATAAAGTTATCCTCGAAGAGGTTCAAAAAGGCATGGATAATATGATTACGCCGAATATCGATTTAGGGCTGGATGCGGGGGCCAAGCTTTTCCGGCTTAAGCTGCAGCGAATGATTGACCAAGAACAAAACCACATTGACAAAACGGCTTAACGGGCCAAAGGACTGCGCTGCATAGTTTGCGCTATTTTCAGCAAATAAGCGCCTCGTCAGCGCAGCGTACAAAGGAGAGAAATATGTCTGCTTGGATAAGGATGATTTCGGATGAAGAGGCGGATGCGCCTTTGAAAAAAGCGCTGGATTTTGCGCGAACCCCGCATGGCACCGTGGATAATGTTATGCGAGTGCATTCTCTGCGCCCCAGCACAATGAACGGACATGTGGCGCTGTATCGGGCCTGCCTGCATGATGATCAAAACACCATTCCCATGTGGTTTCAGGAGGTAATCAGCTCTTATGTTTCGACTTTAAACAATTGCCCTTATTCTTATGCCAACCATTGGGCGAATGCGCGCCATTTAATGGCGGATGATGAAAAAGCCGCAAAGGTAGAGGCCGCCTTGCGCGCCCATTCGCCGCGCGATGTCTTTGAAGGCGCTGAACTTGCGTTGTTGAATTATGCTGAGAAGTTAACTTTATCGCCTGGCCAGATCACCAAAGAAGATGTTGATTTGTTAAAATCTGCAGGGGTAGAGGATGGTGAAATTCTTGAGGCAAATCAAATTATTGGCTACTTCAATTATGTCAATAGGCTGTTAAATGGGTTGGGCGTTAGCACCGCTGGGGATGTTGTCGGGTATTATCAATCGGACTGAATGGTTGCGAAATAAAGAAAAGCTTCCTTTTTAAGTTCAGAGGGAACAGCGGGGCTGTGACGATAAAATTTGAAGCCGTCGTCACAGTTGCCGGCGTGATAGAACCCTTTATAGCCTTTGCAATGATGAAGGCATGATTTTAAAACATCAGCTTTAAATACAGCTTTATCGGCGGAAGGGGCGAAATGTCTGGTCCTTGCACAGTCTTTATAGCTCTTTGTTAATCGCATAAGCTGCGCGCATAGTAATGAGAGGCGGGTTTAGCGAAATAATTGGAACGCCCGCATGCGGATCGGCCAAACTGGTGCNCGTGTGCCGCCGCTGAGATGAAACAGAATTTCCACGTCTCNGNNTTAAAGANCTACAGGACTGTTTTGACCGTTTGGCCTTTTGATAAGCTGCCACTACGCATCTATGCTGAAACATGCGGCGCAAGACTTTGACGATTCTTAGTTCCCAAACATTCACGCTCTAGCATGCGCGAAATAAACGTTTCTGCATCGTTTTGAGGTTCTGTTAATGCAGAGGGTCTATCTTAAATAACATTGATTTCTCGCAAACATGGCATGCTTTATAAATTTAAGTCCAAACGTTTTTAAATTTAAATCAAGGCTATGTAGAGCCGTGTTTAACTTTTTTAGGTCAATTTACTTAAGGATCCAGATCTATCAACTGTTTTGGATGCCACGCATCGCAGATCATCTGAGCGGCGTCGGAAGATTTTTGGCAGACGCGATATTCGCCCGTTATATCGTTGGTTTCTGTCCAACTGCGGGCGCCTTGTTGATGATAGCCAATAAAGCCAACGAGGCCGAGGCAAATCATAAGAACGACACCTATTTTGCTTATGCTCATGGACGATCCCCTAGCGTATCTGCGGCACCCTAGTGAGGCTTGGCTCAGAGGTCAATTGCGCCGAAATTACGCAGAAGCCCTTCGGTTGTGGTGGGCACGCCGCCGTCTTTGCTAGGGGGGAATGAGCTTTTAACTTCACAAATAAGATGGCTTAGTGGCAGGTCTTCAACATTTTTGCCAATCTCGATTATTTCTGCCTAAGCGCGTTAAAAAGGGTGTTTACGGCCAATCTGCCGAATTTAATTGCCGCTTTCGGCCTGGCGCCTGTGAGAAGCCTAGATCAAGGTGGCAGCTTGCATCGGGCTTTGTGTTGATCAGTGACACCGCAAAAGCATTCAGCGTCTCTGAAAAATACCACGGCATGGGTCTGGGCAAATATCCAACCATTGGTGTTTGTTTGTTAGTTTCGCCGGATAAAACCGCAATTTGGTATTTTGTTTTAGATAAAGCTATTGCCTGCACCTGCGGCTAAAAGCGCGGCTGGCCCATGATAGATGGTCAATGTAAACAAAGTGCGATTATGCGCCCAATGAAACATTTTTTTCACATTTGGATTATCTGCTAGCCTGAGCATCGCGCCATGCCCGCCGGGAATGAATAGGGCAATAAAGGAACCCCTTGGATCATGGTTTGTCTGCAAAATGGGCAAGGCTTTTTGAGGTTTTAAACGCCGTCTCAAACGTATGGAGCAACCCTGTGACATACGGGTCTTTATCAGGCATCGCCCACATTTCGATCGCGACGCGGCGCCAGTGGGAGTGATCACATCGATTTCAAATCCTGCGCTTAAAATTTGAAGTATTGGCAAAGTCATTTCAACCGGGTGATTGCCCGTTGAAAACTTTTTACCATTGGCCATCGCCATTTAGCGCTTTTTTAAGACCATAAAAAACGGCCCTTCGTTTCTTTCGCTGAATTGGCGTATTCGCCACCGTCAAAATCAGGGTTGGGTGATGTTGCCAGTTTTAAAGCTAAAGGGGATGGTAAACAGGCCCCATCTTCCGTCGGGCTGCGCGCAAGACCAAGAATTTTAAAAAACGTAATAGATCTTCCAAGGTAAAAATGAGGGGGTTGCAAGTTGACTGTGTAAGAGCAGGATCTGTTTTTTATCCAGCGCGCAGCTCTTTGGCTGATATGTAAAATATTTTTTAGAGAACGATATATCCTGAAAGGGGAGGGTCCAAATCAGATCAGCTGGGCAGGCGCGCTGGTTGAATGTTTTTACATGTATCCAACCTCGGACGAGCAGAGCCTCGAGCAAAATACTGATTTGTATCAGTTTTGATAAATGCACCCAGCGCGCATCTGCGCCGCAAAAGCCTCAGATCACCGGCACGTTCAAGTTTCTGGCGCAGTCGCTTTGCAGGCTTAATAAGCATTAAAAACCAAGGGATGATTTTCGCCAGCCATTCGCCTGAAATCCGTTTAATCAACGGGCAGGCCGCTGGGTACAAAATCGGGGCTGCCCAACCGGCTTTTAGTGGCGGTTTTCCCCGTAAGGCTATGCAAAAACTTTATAATATCAGCGATTTGATTATCCGTTAGTGGGCGGGGCTTAATATCAATTTTTGCAGCTTGTCGCGCCATTTCATAGCGATCTGATTGGATAACAAAATCAATATCCTCCAACCAAGGCACCGAGGGTAGGGCGGCCATATCGCGCGTCCAAGCCGCACGCATACCTTGCGGGTCTAAATGATGGCGCAGGATCCCTTCTAAGGTTGGGTAGGCGCCGTTATGACCATAAGGCGCCGTTAGTGCAACATTGCGTAAGCGCGGAGTTTTGAAGCGATAGGCATCGCGCAGGTCATCGCTTTCACCCATACGTCCAACATCGCGTGCGGTTGGATCCCAGCGCCGTGCGCGGCCGGGCCCAAAGGCGGGCAGACCAAGCGCGTAGAATTTCTGATCGCTCAGTAAAGGGCCATTATGGCAATTTGCGCAGCCTGCCTTGCCAAAAAACAATTGCCGGCCCCGTTCGCTGGCCGGGTCTAGTGGCCTGCCCGAGGTTAAGAATGCGTCATAGGGGCTGTCAAAACTCTGCCACTCAAGATTGATGAAATCTCCCAGGGCTTTGGCGATTTCCACGATNGTGATTTGTTCTGGGCTGTCGATATCATCAAAGGCTTTGACGAACATATCACCATAGGCTGGGATTACGCGCACGCGTTTTGCCAAAATCGGCCAAGCCGCATCGATTCTGTCATGCACAGCGCCGGCAATTTCATTCTCTTTGGGGTTTCCAGCCATTTCAAATTGCGCCACAAGCGGAAAAATTGCTTGCGCTGAAATAACCGTGTTTAACCCATCTGGTAACCATTCCTGAGCCGGTGAGTTAAAGCCATTNTCATAAATATCGCTGATTTCAAGTCGTCCGTCTTGAAAGACTATATTGATAGATTTATGCCCCAAATTCCACAGCGCGGTGGCATTGCGTGGAATGCGCTTTTTGATTTTATCATCGCCCGTGCCAGCGCTGCGCTTAGGGCCTATCCCCACACCGCCTTCGCCAATGCCAAGGCTAAGCCCATCACCACCGCCATGGTCCGGGTGATGGCATGTGCTGCAACTAATGTTACGATTGCCAGAGAGAATTTTATCATAAAATAAAAGCCGGCCAATGCTTGCTTTTTGTAGGTCTAATGGATGAAACTGCGCCTCGTTAAGGGTCAGCGTTTCCGCCCATATGGCAGAGCTGCTCAACGCAGTAGCAAGGATAGAAATATGTATCGCACTAAACAGGTTTTTAAGAGGATGGGGCAGGTTTTGGCGTTGCAAACCGCGTTGATCAGCGCTGGGCCCGCTTTGGCCGAGCTTGAAATTGCCAGAGATCTGATGGAGGCGGGGAAATTTGAACAAGCGCGCCATGCGCTGTGGCCGGCAGCCCGTTCGGGCAATGCCGAGGCCGAAGAATTGATTGGCGTAATGTATGCGATGGGCTTGGGCGTAGAGCAGGATTTTGAGCGCGCGTTTGATTGGTATTTGCGCAGTGCAATGAAAGGCCATCCGGGCGCACAATCTGGTGTNGCGTGGTATTATGAACTGGGGCTTGGCATGCCCGCGCCTGATTTGACCCGTGCCTATATGTGGTATGTGCTCTCTGCGATTGGTAATGATCCGGATGCGATGATTAGCCAAGAGGAAGTGGTTAAAAAAATGACGAAGGAGCAGATTGAGAAGGCGCATGTTTTGATCGATGATTATCGGGTCTGGTTATATCCGTTCAGATAAGAACGGATGCAAACCAGCTTTGCAAATGTTTTCAACATTTTTGACAGAAAGATACGAAAGTGGGATCTGCGCAGCGANACATGCTGCGCAGACCCATTGTTTTTATTGAATATCCGCTGCGCGACCGGCGGAAATATCGGCCTCTGCGGCGGCAACCGCTGACGTCAGTGCATTAAACACTTCTTCGCCTCCATCTACATTGGCTTTGAACCAATCATAAACGGGCGCTGCAGCTGATTTGAACGCTGCTTTTTCTTCAGGTGTCGGNACGTAAAGGTCTCCGCCACCAGCTACAAAATCGGCATAGGCTTGAATTGATTTACGCTTTGGTGAAGCGAAGGTGGCCTGTTGCAATTGTGAGAAACCATCGGCAACGATCGTACGCATTTCTGCTGGCATTGACATGAATGTGTCATTTGACATCCACCACAAAGCGCCCATATAGGCATGGCCNTCCAAAGTCACATATTTCAGGCCTGCATCTGGGAATTTCATCCCCATGATATCGGTGATGCCGTTTTTAGACCCTTCCACCACACCGGTTTGAAACGATGTGAACAGTTCAGGCCATGGGATCGGCGTAGGAGAGGCGCCAAGCGCTTTTACGAGTTCTTGCGGAAGATCTGCAACAACGGTACGAATTTTCAAACCGGCCATGTCATCTGGGTTTTGAACGCGGCGTTTTGTATTCGCGAAGTTGCGCCATCCGCCGGTATTCCCGATTGTCATCAAACGGATTTTATCGCCAGAGTTTTCAAGCGCCATTTTGCGCACTGTGCGAGTAAAATCACCGGAAAGAACGTGCTCAGCAACGCGATCATCCGCCATCAAATAAGGCAGGTCCAGAACTTGCACATATGGGAAGATACCGGCCGCGCCGCCTGATGTCGAAATATACACATCGATTGAACCATCGGCCACACCTTGCAAGCATTCCGCGCCTTTTGAACATAGCTGCGTGCCGATGAATAATTCAACTTCGATCGCGCCGTTTGAAGCGCTTTCAACATAGTTTTTGAACACAACAAGACCATCATAGTCTTCATCGTTCTCATTCGAGTTGGCTGTGGCTCGGATTGTGTAATCTGCGGCATTGGCAGCCACCGCCCCTGTGGTTAGCATCGCTGCAAGCGTCAGCGACTTGATAGTACCTTTTAGCATGTTTTCCTCCCTAGAGATATTGCAGTTAAGGTTAGTTTACGAACCCGGTAAGACGTGGGATCGTCATGGAAATGGCTGGAATATAGGTGATTAAGAAGATCACAAATATTTCAACCAAAAGAAATGGAATGATTGCGCGGGCGATACTATCGACTCTCTCTCCTGATACAGAGGAGGCCACAAACAGCACCAAGCCCATCGGTGGCGTTGCCAGCCCAACCGTTAAATTTACGCTCATTATGATTGCAAAATGAACTGGGTCAACGCCCATACTGATGAAAATTGGCCCCAAGATTGGCCCTAAAATAATGATTGCCGGCCCAGCGTCTAAGAACATTCCAACAATGAACAGCAAGATATTGATCAGAAAAAGTAAAATCAGCGGGTTTTCCGAAAGCGACAATATAAACGCTGCAAGGGTTTCTGGAGCATGGCTCAGGCTAACGACCGTTTTAAACGCCATTGCCGCGCCAACCAGCAATAATACAACCGAAGAAGTCATCGCCGCTTTTGTAAGAACTTGAGGTAAATCCTGCAGTTTCAGTGATTTTAAAACGAATAAGCCGATAAAAGTTGCATACCCTACCGCAACAGCCGCGGCTTCTGTCGGGGTAAATATCCCGCCGAGAATACCGCCAAGGATGATCACCGGCGTCATCAAAGGAAAAAATGCTTTTAGGCTGGCTTGGCCGCGGGCGCGCCAACTGTATTTAGCGCTGGCAACTGGAAAATCATAGCGGTCGGCCATGACCTTTACCATAAGCATCAGCCCTGCACCGACCATAACCCCCGGCACAATACCCGCTAAGAACAATGCGGCGACGCTCTCGCCCATTACATAGGCGTAGATAATCATGATGCCAGAGGGGGGGATAATGGGCCCAATAACCGAACTTGCGGCGGTAATTGCGGCCGCAAAACGCCTTGTATAGCCTTGTTTTTCCATCGCGGGGATCAGCATAGAGCCAAGCGCAGAAGTGTCCGCGACGGCTGATCCGGACAGGCCGGCAAACAGCATTGAAGATAAAATATTCACATGCGCAAGGCCACCGCGCAGATGCCCCATAATTGCCTGAGCGAATTCCACCAAACGGCTTGTGATTCCACCCCGGTTCATCAANTCGCCCGCCAGCATAAAAAATGGAATGGCCATCAGCGGAAAGCTGTCCATTCCATTGTAAACGTTGCGATATAAGAGGGCGATGTCACGTTCTTGACCGTTGAGCCATAACAAAAGNCCGGGCGCCGCCAAAAGCCCGAAAAACACCGGTAGACCAATCACCAAAAACACCAGAAACAGGGGNAGGAACCACATCAGCATTATTGCGCACTTTCGCTGTCAAGAATAGGAATATCTCGTAAATGGCGATGCTCTCCCCCGAGGGTGATAATTTGGCGGATAATTAACTCGACCGTAGCAAAAATCATTAAAACGGCCCCCACAAAAAGTGATAAATACATCCACGCCAATTTGAGTTTAACGGCTTTCAAACCGATCAGCTGCAGCGGNAGCTTTAAAGAGGCGCTGGCAAACAGCCATCCAGAATTAACGTGTTTCCACCCCAATTTTACGGCAACGCAAAGCACCATAAGAGACACTGTAAACAGAAACAGCGTTAATAAGGTAACGCCCCGGCGGGGCAAAAATTGCGTCAGCGTTTCAATCGCAACAAATCCACCCTGACGCAGCGCAATTGGCGCCATCAAGCCAGTGAGCCATAGCATAAGAAACCGTGCCGCTTCATCGGGCCAGGGCAGGGCATTGTTCAGCGCATAGCGGCAGAAAACCTGCAGTAAAATTATAAGGACCATAAGCGCCAAGGCGATGACTGAGATCCAACGCCCAAACCAGCCGCANATATCATTGAAAATTTGCAATGGTTTGAGAAGGGTTAACAGCGCATGCATTACATTATTTTCCCGTCCACAGTCGACCGAGGCGCGCTTTGTGAGGCTTNGCTTTTATGTCGTGACTCGGCTTTTGCCGAGATAGAACGCGCGCGTTGTGCTGCATAAGCTGCGTTTAGCGCTCCGCAGTTATTGTTGCGCTTGGATGTTAAGATAATNTTGTCGTTCATTTTCTAGCCAAAATTTAAATTTGCAACCAAGCATCTATTTTTCACCATCAAAATCAACATGCCGAACACGGTGTTCAATTTTTTTATATGCTGNAATTTGGACAGGTGAATGTTCGCTCCGTCATCTTCTTTGCGCCTTGGCTAACATTCAAACGCGGGTAAATCAATAGTGTATCAATTATTGAAGGCATGAATTTTTCATTTGGCGCCCAGCACGTTCATTACAGCGCGTTAGCAGTCCTGATTTAAAACTGGAAAGGAGCGCTCAAAAAAAGGGATGGCGTATCTAAGTAACGTTTTTACCTTTTGGAACTTCGGCAGAACGAGCTTGTATAATGTAACTATTATGGCCAGTTTTATTTATCTTCAGAAAAATTTTTTGGTTTGATGCGATTGGCGCGTGGGTCGCCACCTTTAACCCGGATTAGCGCGTCTGGCGCGGCAATACGTTTGATTTTTTTTAACGCTTTATTGTCGAAGCTTCTTGCTTGGAAAAGAAAAAACCCCAAAAAACGCGGTGAAGGCGGTTCGATCAGTTTTTGAATGGCAGGCTTTACCACGCGGTTGTATTTTGACGTTGCGCTCTGCGCAGCCTCGTATGTTTTTAATGTCAGCTCATCCAGCGTTCTCTTTTACGCTCAAATTCAATGTGTTTATGACCGGTTCAAAAACACCTCTAGCGGTTTAGCTGTCACCGCGCCTTCCCTTGCTATTGCATGGTCTAAAGTGATCAGCTTTGAAGCGATCGCTTTAGACAAGGCGTCACGCCAAGTAACAGCTGTTTGCCGCACGCCCTATCCGATTAGCTGGCAATGGTTCAACAAAATGTGGGCTGATCTTGACAATCCTGATGCCTTCGCACCTGCCGTCGCGCAAACATCCATCGCCGTCATTAATTTTTTACCAACGCGCAAGCATCTCAAAGCGTGCTTCATCCTGAAAGTCGAACATATTGCTATTGCCGATGCTCCCATTGGTCCCTTCATTTTGTTTTTAAATTTCTGGAATGTTTCGCATCATTGGCGCGGGATCGAAACGCGCGCTCGCACCTGTGTGTGCTTGGGTGCTGAAGCCTAACGCCTTTGTGTTGACGAAGGGGCCTTTGGGGGCGAAAACAGCGTTCGACGGTGTGTTAGTTCTGCGCAAGGGGCAATTTGGCTTAACGGTTTTTGCTTCTTAGGTTTTTACAAAACGTAAACTAATGGTCACAGATGTGAAAGTTTAGTTCTGTTTTTTGTTGGTAGACATTTCTAGCTGATCCGAAATCAAAAGCGTTTATTGTAAACCCGCGTAATTGCTTCAACGGAGCCAGTTTTTCTGTTCCATGAGTTTAGAATATTCCTCTGCGACTTTTTCAGCATGTGTCTCTGCTTCTAAGATAAGTTTTTTCACCTGCCACTCTGCATGGGTCAGCTTATGCCACCCAATGCAGGTGGCTGTCGGTGAACGTCCGCAGATACATTTTTTCACATCATTTCCCAACGTCTCGGGTGGCTCGCCCGCGCCTTGAATAAGCGATTAACCATGATCGCCA
>JGI26253J51717_1000562_pt1 | contig 15606 bp, 9 predicted proteins | sample SaaInlV_100m_DNA_6_FD_51717 | JGI IMG/M metagenome (IMG submission 51717)
AAAGGAGACGCTACTTACCAGAACATCGCAGCCGCTTCGATCCTCGCAAAAACTTACCGAGACGATCTTATGCGTGAACTCGCACTGGCCCATCCTCACTACGGCTGGGAGCGCAATGCCGGCTATCCTACTAAAGGACATCGCGAAGGCATAAAGACGCACGGTGCTACGGAACACCACCGCAAAAGCTTCCAACTTCTACCGAGCCAATTGAACCTATTCGATTTGTGAAAAACTGTAGGATTTACACCCTAAAGTAGTGCAAACGGCAGCGTAGCTTTAGGTATAAATTCGCCACAAATGAAATTGGTCAAATTCAGTGCATTACTTCTTGTAGCAATCGTCTTTACACAATGTGGTAAGGATGCCGCGCCTGTCTCCGCTCCCGCAATGTTGCCCGTGGATGCACCACTCATTATACGTATTAATGACGCTGAAAAATTCACAGCCTTTTCTGACTCCGTTTCCCTACCCTATGTACAAGCCATTGATGTCGCTATTCTAAATAAATACAGCAATGGACCTTGGACCGGTGCGTTAGTTGCCTCTGGGGCGGATAAATTTGATTGGATCTGGACCTTTAAAGACACGCTGGGTCAGGGCGGCTCCATGACGGAAAATGAGACCATTTATTCCATAGACAGCCTATATGGGTTCAAAGTGGGGTCCACGTGGACGATTAGTAAAAAATCGGCGCTTTTGCAGGATTTATTGAACCAGCGCGCCAATGGGTTTAGCCTTGCGAAGGACGCCCAATTCTCTTCACTTTGGAACAGTGCCTCAAAAGCGGATGTCATGAACTTGTTCATTCAGCATAAAGAAATAGCCGCCGTAGGAAACCAATTCTTCCAACAAGATTGGAGTTGGATGACACATGTCGCAGCATGGAGCGAAATAGATTTGGCTTTGCGTAAAAATAAGCTCATCGGGACATCAGTTTCCCTTTGTCCAGACAGCGCACAGGTCTTCCTCAATACCTTCACTAGTAGTGTGAGGTCGGAAAATATTAGTAAATATGTTGCTTCTTCATCAACCTACGCCTTAGGAATGAAAACAGGTAGAGTGGATGTTTGGCTGCGTTCATTTAATGCTTACCGCGCTCAAAAACAACGACTAAAACCCGCACAACGGATTACTAGTGAAGCGAATGTGGACCCTATCCTTTTTAGCACAAAAAACTTAACTGGAAATTTTATCCGAGTAGGCTATGGAGATGCCACCATTTGCCTAATCCCGCTAAAGGTAGGTAGCTCGAGTGAAGTGGCAGAAATACTCTCAGCACTTTCTTCAACTTCTGGTACTACTGATGGGCGCTCAAGCGGAACGCTTAAGGACACACATAAATTTCTGTTTAGCGCTTTGTACGGCTGGTTCTTTTCTAATCTCGGGACACCTTCATGGACCGTCAATAAAGACGTCTTAGCTCTCGCCCCCAACGCAAAAATTCTTGAGGTCTACATGAGTGAGATTGGCCTTGGAAAAACTTGGGATGGCGTTGAAGCATTTGCGCCCCTTGCAGAAACGTTAGACAAAGCAGACCACCTGACTTTTGCTACTAGTTTAAAAGCATATACCGCTACTCCATATTGTCCGGGCGATGAATGGCCAGGAAACTTTAATAACGCCCTATTAGGCGGCTCTATAGAAGTCAAAGATGCACTAGCATTCGGTTCGCTCACGGTTCAGAGCCAAAAAGAGCAAGCGATAAGCAGCTCGTATTTATGGTCTACACCCTTAGAAGCTCCTGTTATTGCAGGACCATTTTTGGTTAAAAACCACCGTTCCGGGGTAAATAATGTTGTCGTGCAAGACGAAACAAATACATTGTATTGGCTGAACGAAGTGGGCGAAGTGCAATGGACGAAAAAATTGGACCACCCGGTCATAGGTCCAATTGAGCAAGTGGATTTATTCAAAAATGCCAAATACCAATTGGTCTTTACCACTTCCAACCAACTCCATTGTATTGACCTACTGGGAAGAAATGTGGAAGCCTTCCCTATCGAACTCCCATCGACTACTACGTTAGGCCTTACGGTAGTGGATTACGATAAGAATAGAAACTACAGGTTCCTTGTTCCTTGTGGTGATCGGTTGTACAACTTTACTAGTGATGGTAAACGGGTGGAGGGCTGGAAAACCGACGCATCCAATGGAACCCTAACGCAACGACCATTCTTATACCAACGTGGCGGAAAAGACTATATCATTACCTCGACCCTCGAACAGGCGTTCATTTTGAACAGACGCGGAGAAAGCAGAATTAAAACCAATGCACTTCCCGCCACTGCAAATCCTTGGGCACTTTCACCAAGTGATTTACCTAGTATTCTTCGCGCGGGTGATGACGGAGAGCTTCAAGAGCAAAGATGGGACGGTGCGGTAGAGATTCTAGAACACGACGTAAAAGATTTGATTGGCCTAGAACAACAGAGCTATGGACGAATTTATTGGTCGAACGAATCCGTTACCGTACAAAGTGGAAGCAACCGCTACAACTTGGCTATTGATAACAGACGTATATCGTCCGTAGAGACCTACCCGGGTGGAACAGGCGTAATCTACTGTGACGACAACACCATTCATGTTACCCTTCTCAACGAACCCATATCAAGCGTCACGCAGTTCGACGGGACCTACGCCAAAGCAGGTCGTTTGACTACTACAGGTCCACCTGTTTTGGTCATCGCACAGGGCAACGCCGTTATTGCGTATCAGCTGTAATTATTTCTGACGGAAGAATATTTCGATCGGGGCACCATGGAAATCAAATTCCTTACGCATCTTGTTTTCTAAGAAGCGTTTGTACGGCTCTTTTACGTATTGCGGTAGATTTGCGAAAAAGGCAAACTGAGGCGTTCGTGTAGGCAACTGCGTACAAAATTTGATTTTGACATATTTCCCTTTGACCGCTGGTGGTGGAAAGCCTTTGATAATTTCCAACATGGTATCGTTCAGCTTACTGGTCGAAATCTTTTGCTTTCTACGTTCGTACACTTTTACTCCTTCTTCGAAGGCCTTAAGTACGCGCTGCTTCGAAATGGCGCTTGTAAAGATGATAGGGAAATCTGTAAACGGTTCTAATTTCTTGCGGATATGCGCCTCAGCATCGCGAATGGTATTGGTGGATTTTTCAACCAAATCCCATTTATTAACGACTACAACCAAGCCCTTTTTATTCTTTTCTACCAAGGAAACGATAGAGAGGTCTTGCGCTTCAAATCCTCGTGTCGCATCGACAATCATCATACAAACGTCTGCATGTTCGATCGCGCGAATAGAGCGCATGTTAGAATAAAACTCTAAATTTTCATGGACCTTGCCCTTCTTTCGAAGACCGGCGGTATCAAGCAGCATGAAATCAAAGCCAAATTTATTAAAACGAGTATTTACAGTATCTCTCGTAGTTCCCGCGACTTCAGTAACGATATTACGTTCTTCATCGAACAGTGCATTTACAATGGAGGATTTACCAGCATTTGGTCGTCCTATAATGGCCATTTTTGGCAAATCATCGTAGTCGTCCACTGGATTCTCATCCATGTAAGAAACCAATTCATCAAGTAAATCACCTGTTCCACTTCCGTTTACTGCGCTGATCGTGTGGTACTTTTCAATACCTAAACCGTAGAATTCCGTAGCCTCTAACTCAAGCATGCTATTATCTACCTTGTTTACACAGTACACAACCGGCTTTTCAGTCTTGCGAAGTAATTCGGAAATGATCTTATCGAATTCTGTTAAACCCGCTTGAAGGTCCAATACGAAAAGTACAACCGAAGCCTCTTCTAGCGCCAACTCGACCTGACGGCGAATCTCCGCTTCGAAAACATCTTCCGAACCGTCAATATAACCGCCGGTATCAATGACAGAAAATTCTTTTCCGTTCCAGTCACTCTTGCCGTAGTGGCGATCGCGAGTCACACCTGCAACGCTATCAACAATAGCGTCACGGCGTTGTATGAGACGATTAAATAATGTGCTTTTCCCAACATTTGGGCGTCCCACAATGGCAACGATGTTACTCATAATTAATTCTTATATCCAAAACGCTTCAACTGTAGATCATTGTCGCGCCAATTCTTCTTGACTTTTACAAAGGTTTCCACGTGTACTTTTTTCGCGAAAAACGCTTCTAATTGTTTCCGAGCACCTATTCCCACTGCTTTTAGCCGACTCCCTTTGTGGCCTATTAGTATGCCTTTTTGAGAATCGCGTGCAACATAAATGATGCATCGCATGCGAATAATATCTTCTTCCTCCTTGAATTCCTCAACATCAACTTCGACGCTGTAAGGAATCTCTTTTTTGTAATTCAGCAGGATCTGTTCTCTTATGATCTCACTAACAAAGAAACGTTCTGTTTTGTCCGTTAACGCATCTTTATCAAAGTACGGCGGACTTACGGGAACCAATTCTTTCAATCGACTCAATAAATAGTCCGTATTCGCCCCTTCGAGGGCACTGATAGGAATGATCTCCGCATTAGGCAAACTGGTCTGCCAGTAACCTACCTCTTCCTCTAAGGCCTCTTGTGTGGTTGTATCGATCTTATTGACAATCAAAAGCACGGGAACTGTTGTAGTCGCCAGTTTTTGAAAAAAGCCTTCATCCTTCAGTGCGCGATCGCCAGGTTCCACCAAATACAAGAAGACATCAGCATCTTCAAAAGCATCTGACACAAACTTCATCATGTGCTCTTGCATTTTGTAAGCTGGCTGAATAACCCCTGGCGTATCTGAAAAGACAATCTGGTATTCCGGTTCGTTTAAGATACCAAAGATGCGGTGTCGAGTCGTTTGTGCCTTTGGCGTGATGATGCTCAATCGCTCACCGACCATAGCGTTCATCAGTGTACTCTTCCCTACATTGGGATTACCGATGATATTGACAAAACCGCTTTTGTGTTCCATGCGGCAAAGATGCAACTAAATCGTGCAGTTACGAGCACAATTGGCCTTCTTAAAACTTCAGCTGCTCATCTTTATCCCATAGACCCCATGATGCGCCCACATCGCCCTCCTTCTCTATCTTCCAACTTTCATCGAATGAAGAGAAATAGAACATAGGAATATCTTCAGCAGACGACCAGCGCTGTGCACTAATGAAGTACTTCAGACTGTTTTCAAATGAGGCATGAGCGCCACCTATACTCTGACCGCTGCTAGGCCAACCGGTTTCAGTGATGAATACAGGCTTGCCTTTACCGGCAATCTTGGCTTCCATGTACATTTGTTTCATGTACATCAAAGAATAGTCTAAGGCACAACCTTCCCAATAGGGGTAACAATTCGCAAGGATTACATCACAAACATCCGCAACTTCGGGATGATCGGTAAACTCGTAATAGGCATCTACATAACCAACCGGTACACCAGAAACCTCAGCCTTGACACGCTCAATGTAGTTCACCAATGCATTTACTTCAAGGTCTTCGCGGTACAATACTTCGTTACCTACCGCTGCAACATCCACTGCACCCTGTCGACACAAATTGATGAGGCCTGCAATCTCAGCTTCGTTCTTCTCGAGATCGTCCCCCAGCCACGCACCAACTAGGGTTTTTATACCTAATTCATGTGCAATCTGCGCAATCAATTCGTTGCCTTCCGTACAAGAAAACGTACGCACCCAAGAAATGTGGGGCTTTAGAATACTCAATTTTCTACGAACCTGTGCCTCTGTGAGCTGATCACCAGGTTGTTGCCCTTCGTCATAAGCACTAAAGCAGATACCATGAATTCCGGCATCTAATAAACTACTGCTAATATTTTTTAGCTCATTCAATGTATGTTCAACAGCCGTAATGCCGGACAATGACATAAATTTTTCCTTTCTAAACGACATGTTTGTGTCTTTAAAAATTTAGTTAGCTGGTTGATTTCGTTGGTCCAATTTCGCGCGGACCTCTCTCGCGTATTTCTCATCTACATTGTACTTCCACATGACCGCGATAGCGATGAGCGTACATAGAATTGGTAAGCCCGAAAAGACCATTCTTAATTGGTCTACCGCACCTTCTGGCTGCGCTACTGCGCCGCTTTGATACTTTACTAATGTCAATATCAAGCCACTTAAAGCGCCTGCAAAGGCGAATCCAAGCTTGACCATCCACCAATAGATTGCTCCAAAAACACCTTCTCGGCGTTTACCCGTTTTCAGCTCATCGATATCCAAAACGTCGGACGTCATAGACATCATAATGGTAAACAAGCCACCGATACCGAATGAATGGAATGGTAAGGCAAATAAGAAGAGGTACGGTTTGCCTGGAACCATAAGGAACCACAACATAACATAGCCGACAATGGAAATACTCTGCGAAATGATAAAGGCACGCTTCTTACCCAGTGATTTTGACATGCGTGCGACAATAGGAATTACCAAAAACGTAGTCACCAATGCACCTACGCTACCAAAAAGTGTAGGCCAAACCCCCACAGCGGATGCATCATCATTGAAAAGGTGNCTCTTGATGATGAAGAAAGTAAAACTCGCGATAGTATTAAAACCATTGAAGATTAAAAACGTCGTGATGCATAGTTTTCGGAATGACGGTAGCGCAAACGCTTCAACGAAGCTGCGTCGGATACTACCCAAGCTACGAATGATATTTCCAAGACTCAGCGACTCGTAATCTGTCCGGTCTAAAGTAGATTCACCTTTGATGAAAATTGCGGGCACCATTGCACAAATGGTAAAGACTATACCTACCCATACCGCTAAGGTTCGTGTAGCAACATCTCCTGATGGGAACCATTCAGGGTCGTACATAATGACCCAAAACCAAGGCGCAATGACCCATGCCCATTGACCGATCCATTGTGATATGGCCATAACGGTCGTGCGCTCATGAAAGTCGTTACTCATCTCATAGCCCATACTCACGTAGGGCACGCCAAAAATGGTAAGGCCCAAATAGAATACAAACGACCAAAGCATGAAATACGTGAAGTTGTAGGACAACGTATTTTCACGGTAGACTTGCCACAATAAGATGAAGGATACCCCCATTAACAGGGCACCTATGAATACGTATTTTCTTCGTCGTCCCCAGCGNGAACGCGTATTATCTGAAATGAATCCCATGATGGGATCTAAAATGGCATCAAAGGCACGAGGCGCGAAAAAGATTACACCCCACATCCATCCAGGAAAACCTAAATCTTGGACCAATACAACCATAAAAATACTCATGGCCGCTGGAAACATCTGATTCGCCAACATACCCACACCAAACGCGATCTTTTGGCCCATTGGGACTTTTGTTGCTCCTACTTCACTCATATCATATGTCTTTAGGTTCTATTACTATGGTTTGAAGGGCTTGCGCATCAATGGCAATCATTCTTGCTGTTCCGTCAATATTCAAATCAAAACTTCGTGGCAATTCACCTTCATTAAATACAACCACAACGATGGATCCATTTTCATTTTCAGCGGCCGTTACCATAAGGTCACCGTCGGTGTGGCTTACCTCCAGCACTTGCGCTCCTGGACGGATGTGCTTACTGAAATGTTTCATAACGTAGTACAGCGGCGTGTAATAGACTTCATCCTTCTCTGGATCGACGATAATAGGTGCAATACACCAGTTTTTCGCCCAATTGGGCCCACCCTGCGTATCCAATACCATGTTCCAATCTACCCAGCCTTGAACCCAATGGTTTAGACACCCAATGATATCTCGTGCGTAACGGTTCACCGGAGCATACTTCGGATGCAGGTAGCGATTTTGTTCTTCGCGCCAGTAATACCCCCAATCTGTCGCCTCCTTTTGCCAATACCACGCATCATCGCGCCAGACCGGGACTTGATTGTCTACACATGCCTCCGTTTGAAGCAAGATCTTTTCAGGTGCGGCATTTCGTGCATACTCCAACATATCTGGAAAATAATCGTAGGTGCTCTCGTACCAATGTACAGCCAGGCCATCATAATAGCGCTTCGTTGTATCGTCACGGTACATGACATCTGCCCATTCCGGTGCACCCTGGCGGTTCTGATCGTACCCCATGATGATGAGATCGCCCTTACCATCGGCCTCCAAATGCGGACCCAAATGATTCACGACGAAATCGGTCATTTCCTCAGGCGAGTAATGCATACTCTCCCAATTATTTCCGTTACCGTGCGGCTCATTTTCCACAGTGAAACCCCAGATATCAACTCCTTCTGCGCGAAACGCATCGACGTACTTACTGAAAAACAAGGCCCACGTATCGTAATACTCTTTTTTGAGTTTACCGCCTACGTAGTTATTGTTGTCCTTCATCCACGGTGCTGCTGACCATGGGGAACCGAATATTTTAAACCCTTCTTTTGAAACCCCTTGTGCATCTTTAATCATTGGAAGGATATCTGCACGATCCGGATCGATGGTGAAGTGCTCAAGCAACGTATCACCTTCAACGGGTGTGTAGGAGTAGTTCGTAACCGAAAAATCACAAGAATTCATGTGTGTGCGCGTCAATGAATACGCTGCTCCGTCGTCCCCGAAATACGCTTCAATAATTTCTGACCGATTTTCTGGGCTCAATAAATTGATGTTATGAGCCGTGGCCTCCGTAAAAGCACCGCCAAAACCAATAATGGTCTGTTTTCTATTTTTTGTATCGATTGAAACGATTGAGTGCTGTTCGGATTTCTGAAAATCCTTCTTTTCAGCGTATAAACTACCACTAGCTGAGGTTTCAAAAACATTCATTTGCGATGTGCTATTAGAGGAACAACTGGTNATAACCAAAACGGAAAGGATGAACCAAAGTGATTTTTTCATTCGTCGTTAGTATTTGTGAAACGCTGTTTAATCGCGTCAAAAACTTCTTTTTTCTCTCTGTTGATATCGACAATACCCCAATATTCTTCATTCGGAGCGCCGTCGTAAGGTACCCCGGAACTGTTGGGTGCCCAGCCACCAATATCCTGTGTTTCTGGATTACCAGCCTTCCACCAACCATCCGTGAACGAAAAGAGNGTAATGCCCATACATTCATGCTCGTGGGCCAAAATTTCATCTAGAATGTGAGCTACCGCAGCAGCNTGAGCGCTTTCATTTGTGCCCTCNGNAAAAGTATCAGTAGCAACAGNCATGTAGCTGTCTGCNCCAACTTCTGAGAAATAGAATGGTTTATCACTGATTGCAGCCCAATCGGTAAAAAATGATCCTGGTACATCCCAACGGTACACGTTGAAACCCCACATATCAAGATTGCGACCTTTGTACAACGCAACGGAATCCGGAATTTCTCCATGCGCAGTAGTTACTGGATGAAAGGTATCAATAGCGTGTATGGCATCCACTGCTTGTTCTAAGGCATCGTACCAGTTATTCAAATCGTCGTTGAACCACTCAGGNTGGTAGTTATATTCATTCCCTAATTCCCAGAGGTAAATGGCTGGATGTGCTTTGAATTGGGCAACATAGTCAATGTAATTGCCTGATATTAAATCAAAAACACTGTCCTGGTTGTAACCAAAACTCGTGATGACACGCATATCTGCAGCGGCTATTTTATCAAGAACCCATTCCTCGGTAATGGGAACATATACTCGAATGGTGGTAATCCCTGCCTCTTTCATCAGGGCGAGATCCTCGTCCAACATTTCCCAGCTGCGCAAGGTATCGCCAACGGACACCGGATGGTAACAGATGGCCTTAAAGTAAGTCGACGCATTTTCAATATTTTCATCTGCGTGCTCTTCTGCTTGTTTTGTTGAACAAGCTGCAAGTACCGTGAGTCCCAAGAGTGCGGTAAAGAACTTCATCATTATCTTCTTCTTTTAGGCGCGCTTACCGTTTGAAGCATTGCTGTTGTATCTCCTCCAAAGGTTTTAGTAATCGGATTGCCTCCTCTTAATAAACCCTCGAAATCTCCATTATCTACGGACTCCCACAAAGCGAATTTCGCCTTTCCATCCAGCGTAATTAGCCCAAAGTGGTTCTCTGATCCATCCGTGTGGTTTGGATCTTTCCATTGCTCGTCAAATGCTTCAAAATAGAAACAGCTTATTCCTTCCGCATCCGTCCATTCACGCATAGCTTGATGGTATAACGCCTGTTTGTATTCATCTGCAGCAAAGGAGCCGTTGTTACCATAGAAACCTACACTCACTGAAGACCAACCCGTCTCACCAATATGTATGGGTTTTTCCGGATCAATTCCATGTACATAAGACTTCACACTTTCGTATTGACCTTGTGCATAAAACGCCGCACGTTGCATGGCTGAAAGCACTCGGTCATGATCAGAATACCCCTCTTCATCTGAGGCTGGACTCTCCCANTAAGCGCTGTTGTAGTGTGTGTCGTGAAAAGGATAGGTATGTGCACTAACGTAATCTACTGCTTTAACGAGAGCCTCCAGTTCAGGCAGATGATAGTCCGACTCTCCTCCGCCCCAAGAGGCAAAATTATCAGAAGACGTAATCCACAAATCCGGTGCTAATTTTCCGACTTTCTTTAGCTCCTGTAAGTAATTTACATATTTCAGAATCACCGATGGATGAACAAAATAGCTCGAAGCCCAATGCACCATCGCCTCATTACCTACTGCAATTACCTTTACGATATCTGGGTATTCCGTAGCATAACGTACTGCTTTCTGAATCTCACTTTCATTGTTTTTTGGGTCTTCGATGGAATGATCTGGATGGTCGGTCCAAGCATTCAAACAATCGATCCATACGCCCAACATAACGTACATTTCGAATGTAGGGTCCTCATTTTTCAATTCACGAATGGCTTTTAGCACGTTCGGTGCATGAGCCAATTGCAGATTATACGTGCGTAAAATCTTAATGCCCATAGCAGACATGATCTTCAAATCTTCTTTCAACTGCGGAATGGTAGGTTGCTTCGCACGTTCCTTACCGCGGTAACCTCCAAAAGAGATGGCTCTATATTCAGGGTTACCTAAAATTTCAGCGGCGGCTTTTGATTTTGTCATAGGTGTATCTTTGGATGAACAAGAAAACAAGCTTGCTGCCAAGAGTACTAATGTGGCTACATTTCTCAGTCCTCGTATCATCTTAATTCTTATTTAACTACGCTTACTTCTAAACGAACTACTTTACCGGTGCGTTGGAACAATTCCCTCGTCCATTCGATACCCAGTGTGGTTCCTGGGATAGTACTCGTCGAAGCTTCCGTAACCACGGTTATGCTCGCAGATTCACCCAAACGGTAAACCACCGGTACTTGGCAATAGGTGAACGCTAGTGTGCCTTCTTCTAAGGCAATACTCGCTTTCTGATTATCTAATGTGATGTAGTTGAATGTTTTTGACGCCGTTAAAAACTCTTCTTTGCGCAGTATTTTGGGTACAAAGGATAATTGGCCATCCGAGACATGAACGCCCAATTCGCCAAAGCGACTAATTAAATCCTCTTTGACTTGACCAGTCATTCCTGGTTGTTGCGCACCTTTTCCTCCTGGCGTATGAGAATAGGGATCTGTTGGGAAGGCTCCATATAGTTCAGGCGATTTGTGTGCGCCGATACCTGCTAAAATCTCAAAGTAATGGTCGAACATTCTACCTACCAGGGTCGGATCATCTCCGTCTAGCGCAGCGTTCGTGTTTTCAAAAGCAGCTAGAAGTAGCTTTGAGACCATGTGCCAGTAAATAGACCCCAGTCCCTCATATCCAAAGAAGGTTCCGGAACGACCGGTAAATGATTTATGATCGAATACTTCTTCAAAAACAGTTGCTAGCAAGGTACGGTCCTTCGCAACCAGGGCCGCATAGTTGGCTGGCAATGCGTCCAAGGCTGCATGCAAACTGTTTACATTATTGAACATCCCGTTAAAGTGGTAAAGTCCATTGCGGTCTCGCAGTACTACCGTTTTGTTTCCGTCAGCTACCAAAACATTTACAAGCTCTGAGGCTTCTGCACGTGCTGCTGGAATGCAGTTCTTGTCGACAAATCGGGGCAATTCTTTGTTTGGATACAGAATATAGCTGTATTGATCTTTGCGGAACAGCGCGCTAGCCTTCAACGCATCTAAAACCTCAGTACCTTCATGAGCGCTCAAATATTTTGAACTCAATACAGCAACTTGACCTTCCAACATTTCTGGTAAATAGCTAATCTTCACCCCGGTTTCAGTCACCGTCATTAGATTATANGCATGGTACAAACCATCTGTGCGCTTATTTGCATCTATCGAATGCTCCATGTAGGCTGTTGCCATTCGGGCAAACGAACGAACGTCTGCAATAGAAACCGTCGTATAACTCCCTGAAAATCCAGCTTCGTAAATACGTTTTCTATAGTCACTTGCTGGCTCACCTAATCCGTCAAGTACAAGCTTGCGATCGGCATCGGAAATAGAACCGTTTAATAAATTTTGATGGGCTTCGAGCGTTGTCTTCACACGGGTAAAGAAGGTGGCCAATTCGGAAGAAATCTTCACTTCTCCACTTGCCTCTGCGAGCAATTGATCCATAAAACTTAAGAACCGACGCAAATAGTATAGCGTAACCATACTTACACCATTACCTACTAAGGCATTATTGGCATCGTTCCATTCAGGACGCTGCGTATTCATCCAAATTCCCCCTTCCGGGATGAAGTTTGAAACCTTCGCAAGCACTGTGGCTAGGATTTTCTCGATGAAGTTCACCTTGTGGATCGCTTGTCCTGCGTTTATCAGTAACGCACCGTCGATACCCAGGCTTTTGCGCTTTGCTTGAATGGCCTCTTCCGCTTCGTGGTCAAAGTCAATGGTATTCTTAGGATCTTTTAAAAGGTCCGCGTACTCCTTGATGCGGTAAGGAACATTCGCATAAACAAAATGATCTTGAGTGAAGTATTCCTTTAACGTACCTGGATAATAGTCTTCGATGAATTCAAGGAATTTGAGTAAATAGATGATCTGATGGTCCCCCCAATAGCCAATATAGGACCAAGGGTTATCCGGCTCGATGGTCTCCCAATCAAAACCGTCTTTAATGACGCGGTAAGGATTGTATCCATCAAATGTAGTAGCATTCAAGAACTTATGAATCATTCCCTCCATGAACTCCGGATAAGAATGCGCTAATGCCTCCCAATTCTGAAAAATATCGCGCCAGTTTCCCTGGTAATCTAAAATCTTCGACCCATCAACTTCATTGCGGGTATTGATTGAAAATTTATTCCAAGGTCGAGATGGATCTCCATGGCGACGACTGAATTTTAACGGCAAGTATTCGTAACTCAAACGCTTAAAATCGGCGTCTGTTGCTTCAGTAGCAAGAGCCTTTAACGTTTGAAGCGTAAAGGTTTCTTTAAGCCCTACTAAGGTTGACTCTACCCTTTTGTAGACCTCGATATTTGCTTTGTGTATGTAGTTGGTGAAATCCGCTTTTTCAATGGTGTAATTGTCATCAAATATCCCACCGCGCATAATGTTGAACATGGTGTTCGCGAAGTGACGGATGTTTAACAATCGATCATTCGTCAGCTGCAAGCCGTCTGAAGCCGCCACTAATTCCACGAGATGTGCTGAACCTTCTTCCACATCGGCCGCGACTTCCGCATGTAAAGCCTCAGGATTTTCAAGTGCCGCCATCAGATTGGCTACTTCTACAGGTCCTTTATTGACGTCTGCTAAAATGCTCCAGTGCTCCGCAGCACCGGCTGGAAGTTCAACCGTATCACAAAGCATGTAAGCGCCACGCTCTGCCTTAATGTCTACTTCTTGTTTCGGCATTTCGCCGTTTCTAAAAGCATTCAGTTGCTTTGAAGAAAGCAACCTAATCGCATTAGGTCTACCGAGCGACCATGCCACGTTCGAACGCAAAGCCTCACTTGGCTCAGCTTTATCAACGATGATTGCACTTAACGAAAAGAGGCCTAAACCGACCGATTTTTCCAATTCGCACTTTTTATAAGCGTCTACCAGGTTACTGCTCGCACCTTGCAGCGCATCCTCAACCCCATAAGGAAGTAGGTTTTGTATCCCGTCAATGAATTGGACAGTTACACCAACGCTACCGTGATTGATTAAAGCCGATTTGCGCACAAAGCCAAACTTGTCGCTTGAATTCCATTCATAAGTGAAGGTTAAACCGAGGTCGTGATTCACTTCCTCGAACTTCACTTTATTTCCGAATGAATTCTTGTACAGGTTGCGGCTGAGCTTGTAGACACCCTCATATTTTGACGAGAACGGCTCCCAAAGACTCGTCTTACCCGACTGCGTGATTAAGCAAAGGGTCTTTGAGCCAGTCGTCTCTGAGGATTCTGTGATTTTGTCATCGGTATAATAGGGAAACAATGCAAAGTTACTGTTCTTCCTACCCGCCGTTAGGCCGCCGGTACTCGATAAAAACATCCAATGGTTCGAATGGCTAACGATGCTCATAAAGAAGGGCCGCATGGCGTCGTAATTTGCTATTTTATAAAAGGTCTCGGCACCAATTTTTACCTCTGTTCCGCTAACTTCCTCGAATGAGGCTGCCCGTTTTTGAGCGCCCAAGTAAATTTCTTTGTGTGTCTTCATTCTAAAATTCCCGTTTCGCAGGACTTTTGTGTTTTAATAGGTCAGAAATACATTTTATCATCGTTTCAAGCCGTTTGCTCCCGTCAAACGAAGGGTTTGATTTAAAATAACAGAATGGATATATCCTATTCCATCACCAAAATCGGCTGAAACGGCTGTAAATACAAGGCTTTAAGGGCACTCGATTTATTCGCTTACAATAATAACAACTACAATAAAGAGATTAGCCGGACAATTACAGGACAAAGCCATAAAACAAGGACTTAAGGGTCTTTATTCACCTTTTAAGGAACAAGACATCTGTGAAGAATTTAACTTTATCTTTCTTGCAAAATAATTCATCCATGCGCGCGAGCCTATTCCTTACCGTTCTCCTTTCAGTCTGCATCACTCCGATCACTTATGGGCAATGCGGTCAAAACTACGATCGCGAAGTACGTCGGATTGTGAAGGCATCCGAGAAGTTGCCTCACGAAAAAACAAGGATTGTTTTTGCCGGAAGCTCCACCTTTCGACTCTGGGACAACATGGCTGAGAGTTTCCCAGAATACGAAGTGGTCAATGCCGGCATCGGAGGCTCATGCTTCGATGATCTTTACCGTTATAAAGACGGGCTCATTTCGGGCACCAAGCCAGATATCCTCGTTATCTATGAAGGGGACAATGATATCGTGCATGTAAAGGAAGACGGGAACCAAAGAGCCGTATTTGATATTCATTCGGATGCATGGAAACTTATGAATTGGATCCAGAATACGCACCCTAATCTTCCCGTGTTTCTCCTTTCACCAAAACCTTCGCCTTCGCGATGGGAGCATCTAGCAAAATACAAGGCAGTAAACAGCCGTCTGGAAGAATTAACCCAGGCATATAACTACTACTTCATGGATTGCTGGCCTTGGCTCACCGACAACAACGGACAGGTNGANNCCNNNCTNTTNNTNTCTGANANGCTNCANNTAAATGNNNAAGGGAANNNANNNCTNGGCCNTTNTATNNCGGAANCAATTCGCAATTCTTATCTCGACGAANNAACACTNGATGCATTCGTAGACCAATGGCACCTAGCTGCCGCTATGGCAGATTCGGCCGATTATTTCGGAGCCTTTTACAATGAA
>JGI26253J51717_1000570_pt1 | contig 15492 bp, 18 predicted proteins | sample SaaInlV_100m_DNA_6_FD_51717 | JGI IMG/M metagenome (IMG submission 51717)
CAGGAGAAATTGTTAATAGTGATGGTTCGAGTATGGGTCAGCACAGCGGTGTTCATGAGTTTACTGTTGGTCAACGAAAAGGGATTCCAGGAGGACAAGGTACTCCAAAATATGTTACAAAAATAGATGTACGAAATAAAAAAGTATTTGTAGGTGATAAGAAAGATTTGTTAACAGCTAGCTTTTATCTTGAAGATGTTTCTTTTGTGAATGATATAGTAAATGATAACCTCACAATCCAAACTAGATATAATTCTGAAGATTTACCTTGTACGATAGAAATGCTCTCAGAACACTCTCTAGAAGTAACTCTATTGGACCAACATATGGAGTAGCTCCTGGTCAGTTTGGTGTTTTATACACCGGCACAAAACTTATTGGTGGAGGAAGAATTACATCAAAGCTCAATGAGGCATTAACGGTATGAATGTAGACAAAGTTATTGAAGAGCTTTCTCAAGCTGAACATGCATATTACGTACTGAATAAACCAATCATGTCTGATGGTGAATACGATAAATTATTTAACGAACTAAAGCAATATGAAATTAAACATCCAAATGAGATAAAAGAGTATTCACCCACCCAGAGAGTTACAGGAACACCAGATAATGCTTTTGACCAAATTGAGCATCGACAGAGAATGTATAGTTTAGATAACGCAGAAGGCATTAATGATATTACAAAATGGTTTGAAAGACTCAAAAAAATAACTGACAAAGAACTCTATCCAATTTCACTTGAACCAAAAATAGATGGTCTAGCAATTTCTATTACCTATAAAGACGGAATTCTTCAGCAAGGGCTTACACGTGGTGATGGAGTCATTGGAGAGGATGTTACACACAACGTAAAGACCATCATGAACTTGCCATTACGATTAAACACACTTGCTAAGGGTGAAATTGAAATCAGAGGTGAAATATATATGCCAACAGAAAGTTTTAATGCGCTAAATAAAAAAAGAAAAAAGGATGAGGAAATACTCAAACGTCTTAAATCTTTAAAAAACCCAACTCCAGATGACAAGTCATTAATGGCAAAAATCAGAAGTGAGGGAGGCTCAGCTTTTATTAATTCAAGGAATGCTGCGGCAGGATCATTAAGACAAAAAGATTCGTCTATTACTTCTAAAAGAGATATTAGGTTATTGGCCTATCAGTTAATCGATCACACGAATCAGGATGCATTTTCATCACATGAAGAGCAAACTAACCTATTAAAAAAGTATGGATTTGAGACCAACTCAGTGTATTTAACTAATTCCATTAAAGATATTCAAAATACATTGCAAAGAATTGAAAATAAACGAAATAATTATGCTTATCAAATAGACGGAGTTGTAATGAAAGTTAATTCAACAGCTATACAAGATGAATTAGGATTCACTGCAAAGTCTCCACGCTGGGCTGTTGCTTTTAAGTTTCAAGCAGAGGAGCAAACAACAAAGCTTTTAGATATCAAGTTGCAAACAGGTCGAACAGGTGCCGTAACTCCAGTTGCTGTTTTAGAGCCTGTCAATGTAGGTGGAGCTCTTGTATCCTTTGCATCGCTGCATAATCCTGATGAGATAAGTAGAAAGGATTTAAGGATTAATGATTATGTTGTAGTTCGTAGAGCTGGGGATGTTATACCTGAGGTTGTTAGTTCATTAGACAAAAGACGAGATGGATCACAAAACAAATGGAATATGCCTTCTACTTGTCCATGTGGAGATTTTAAAATTAATTTTATACAAGATGAGAAAGTTCCTCGATGTAGTGGGGGAACTTCTTGTAAGATTGCTAAAAAAGAATCGATTATATTTTTTGCCTCTAGAACAGGTCTTGAAATAGATGGAATGGGTAAAGAAACTATCGAGTCTTTATTAACATTCGATTTAATTAAAGAAGTTGAAGATATTTTCAGTCTCAAATATGAAGATCTCATAAAATTACCTCAGTGGGAAGATAAAAAAGCATCAAACTTAATTACATCTATTGAAAAATCAATTAAATCACCCCCATCAAGACTACTAACAGCTTTAGGTATTCGCTTTATTGGTAAAAGGACTGCTAATTTGCTAATTCAAAACTTTGGCTCAATTAATAAAATTTTAGACGCTAACTCTGAAGATTTAGAAAAGATACACGGAATTTCAGTGAGTGTTATTAATTCCTTAAATGAATGGAAATTAGTTGAAAAAAACCTACTTACACTTAATACCCTTCAAGAAAAGGGATTTAATTTTGAGGAGATTAATACAGTTATTGATAGTGAGCTCAGTGGAAAAACTTTCGTTATAACTGGAACGCTCCAAAATTCAAACAGACAAGACTTTATAAATTTAATTGAAAAAAATGGAGGTTCTGTAACAACATCAATATCAAAAAATACAGATTTTCTTATTTCAGGTAGTAATCCAGGTTCAAAGTACAAGAAAGCCGTCGAGCTTAAGGTAGAAATTTTATCTGAAAATGAGTTACTAGATTTAATTATCTAATTATTAATATAAAACTTCCAAGAAAATTCACCGACGTCAGGTAGCCCAACAACCTTACTCCATGTGATTCGGATGTTCTGTTCTCCAGGATTCCAGCTTTCAAAAGTTTTATTTGGTCCTGGTTTCCATATGAACACACCGGTAGCTTCAACATTCATTATTTCAGATGAAGGAATTATGTAATTATTTACAATTAACACAATTTCATAATCAACTGGTAAGTTAATTTCTATTGAAGTTTGTTGTGGAACTTGGTAGTTGGGTAAGGGGGAAATACCCTCTATTACTGTGGGAAGTTCAATAGTTTCATCGTTATCTTGATAAAAGTTCACCCCTATAAAGACAGTAAGCATTAACAACAAAGTCAAAGAAAGAAAAATAAGTCTATAAGTGTTCTTTTTCATACACTAAAATATTATCTAATAACTAAAAAGAGACCAATACAAATTATGGAAAATTTTAAGGATAAAATCGAAGAAATAGACATCAATAATGTAACAGCAAGTGATGTCACAGTAATTGAGAATGTAATTCAACTATTAGATAATGGAAAAATTAGAGTTGCAGAACCTATTAAAATGACTGGGTCGTTAATGAATGGGTCAAAACTGCGATTCTTTATTACTTCTCAGTTAAAAACTTAGAAATCATTGAGTCCGGTGAACTGGAATATTATGACAAGATTGCACCTAAAAAAAATTATGAAGAATTAAAGATTAGGGTAGTTCCACCTGGCGTTGTTCGGTACGGAGGTTTTTGCGAACCTGGAGTTGTTGTCATGCCAGGTTTTGTAAATATAGGAGCTTACGTTGGTTCTGGGACAATGGTTGACACATGGGCAACTGTTGGTTCTTGTGCTCAAATTGGTAAAAATGTACATTTATCAGGAGGAGTTGGAATTGGAGGAGTACTAGAGCCACCTAGTGCAATGCCAGTAATCATTGAAGATGGTGCTTTTATAGGATCTAGGTCAATCATTGTAGAGGGAGTCAAAATTGAAAAAGGTGCTGTTATTGGTGCAAATGTAACCATTACAGGTACAACCCCAATTATTGACGTGACTGGTGAAGAACCAAGAGAATACAAGGGACTTGTACCTGAGAACTCAGTGGTGATACCAGGAACACGACCTAAAGTATTTCCAAGTGGAGAATTTAATACTCCATGTGCTTTAATAATCGGGAAACGAAAAGAATCAACAAATGAGAAAACATCACTCAATGACGCTTTAAGGACCTTTGGAGTTCAAGTTTGAAGTTAGATAAATTAACAGAAGAGTTAATTGCTATAAAATCTGTAACTGGTGATGAGAATAAAATACTAGATTTCATAGAGAACTATTTAATAAATTCAGATTTTTCAGGGGAAATCATTAGAAATAATGGAGGAATAATAGCTCATTATCCATCTTCAGATTCCAACATTGCACTCGTTGGACACGTAGATACGGTACCATTTGATCCAACCCAGGTAGTGATTGAAGACACCTCAAAGGTATACGGAAGAGGCTCAGTTGACATGAAAGCTGGAATTGCCGTTATGTTACAAGTTTTAACGAGTAATTTTGAGAACATCGTTGCCGTTTTTTATACAGCAGAAGAAGGACCAATGGTAAATAATGGACTTGAATTATTAATGCCAATCTTAAAAAGTGATTTCAATTTAGAATTTGCCGTAATACTAGAACCAACAAATGGAGAAGTACAACTAGGCTGTCTAGGATCTGTAAATGCTGATCTTCAGATAGATGGAAAATCATCACATTCAGCAAGGCCATGGATGGGCGAGAATCCGATATTGAAATTGTCAGAAGTAATTGGATTTATTAATGAAAACCAAATAGAAGAGCATACTATCGATGGTTTACTTTTTAAACAAATCATTACAGTTACGACTATATCAGGTGGTTCAGCCAACAATGTTATTCCTTCACACGTGAACTTGAATATAAATTTTAGGTTTTTACCAACACAAAACGAATCCGAGGCCTCAAAGCTTTTAGCTGATACATTTGCAAAATATGGAACTATCAAAATAAAAAATTCTTCAAATGGGGCACTACCTAATCTTGAATCTCAAAAGGTTAAAGATTTCATAAAAATTACAGGTGCAGATGTTACCCCAAAACAAGCTTGGACTGATATAGCGAGATTCTCACAGGAAAATATACCAGCTGTAAATTATGGACCAGGAGATCCTCTACTTGCCCATTCTCCAGATGAATTTGTTAATACGAGTCAAATAGTAGAATCATATGAGTCAATCGTGAGGTACTTAAAAGGGTTTTGAAATGGCAGACAAAATAGACATAAAAAATGTTGCTAAATTGGCATCAATCAAACTAAATCAGGAAGAAGAAGATAGATTAAAGAATGACCTTTCTATGATTATCGAACATTTTGACGCATTAAGCAAAATGGATTTACCAGATGATAAAATCAGCATTCATCCACTTGGTATGTCATTAAATCTAGCTGAAGATATTGCTTCTAAATCACTTACTCATAAAGAAGCTTTAAGCAATGCGCCTGAATCCAAAGATGGTCAATTTGTTGTCCCACCTTCATTGGATTAATGATGAATAACTATAAACTTCCAATTTCAAAAATAAATCAATTATTTAAAAATAAAGAACTTAAACCTTCCGAACTTTATGCTGAAACTTTCGAACGAGCTGCTATCACCGAATCTATTATTCATGGTCACTTAGAACTATTTCAAGAAGAAAATCTTAAAAAAGCTCTTAATTCAGATGAGCGATACGAAAAAGGTGAAAATTTAGGAACACTTGACGGCATTCCAATTGCAATTAAGGATAATATTAATATTTCAGGATATGCAACTACTTGTTCATCAAAAATGCTATCAAATTACATTTCTCCTTATGATGCCACAGTAATAACAAGACTAAAAAATGAAGGTGCTTTATTTACAGGAAAGACCAATTTAGATGAATTCGCTATGGGATCTTCCACTGAAAATTCAGCTTTTGGTCCAACAAAAAACCCTTGGGATAGTTCAAGAGTACCAGGTGGATCCTCAGGTGGTTCTGCTGCAGTTGTATCAGCTGGATCAGCTATTGCATCTCTTGGAAGTGATACTGGAGGCTCCATTAGGCAACCTGCATCATTTTGTGGAGTTGTTGGATTTAAACCAACTTATGGAACAGTTTCACGATTTGGATTGGTTGCATTTGCATCATCTCTAGATCAAATAGGGCCAATAACAAATCATGTTGAAGATGCAAGATTAATCTTTAATTCTATGAAAGGTCACGATCCTCGTGATGCAACTTCGTTAATAGAAAGTAAAGCTAAACAACCAAAATTAAAAAATGCAAAAATAGGCATTATTAAAGAGCTTATGGAAGATGGCATATCTGAAGATGCCAAAAAAGAAGTTCACAAAGTCGCTAAATTGCTGGAGGCAGAAGGTCACGAAATTATTGAAGTTTCTCTTCCTTTGACAAAAATGTCTATCAGTATTTATTATCTCATTGCTCCTGCTGAGTGTTCTGCAAATCTTTCAAGATTTGATGGCGTACGATATGGAAATAGAGTTCCAGGTAGCACAAGTTCAGAGATGATGGAGCTTACTCGTGCTAATGGTTTTGGACCAGAAGTTAAAAAGAGAATACTTTTAGGAACATATGCGCTTTCTGCAGGATATTATGATGCCTATTACGGCCAGGCATTGAAAGCTAGAGCAATGATGAAAAAAGAATTCACAGATATTTATGAAGATGTTGATTATCTAATATCTCCAACTACTCCTTCAGATCCATTTAAGTTTGGAGAAAAATCTGATAACCAACTAGAGATGTATATGTCAGACTTATGCACTATACCGGCTAACTTAGTAGGCATGCCAGCAATTAGTATCCCAACTGGCCTATCTTCACAGGGACTTCCTCTATCTGTTCAAATAATGAGTCCTTCAAATACCGATAATACATTATTAGATTTTTCTGAATCTCTTGAATCATTAGTAGCGTTTACTGAAGAACCAGTAATTAATGGAGTTGTTTCTTGAGTATTATCCCAACTATCGGAATGGAAACCCACGTGGAGTTAAAAACAAACTCTAAAATGTTTTGCAGGTGTCATGTTCTCGATACAGAATTACCAAATGAAAGTTTATGTCCAACTTGTTTGGGATTACCAGGTTCTTTACCTGTCCCAAACAAAAAAGCTATTGAGTTTATAACCCTTTTAGCATTAAGTACTAATTGCAGTATCACCAATGATGGAATGTTTCACAGAAAAAACTACTTTTATCCAGATTTACCTAAAAACTATCAAATTTCACAATTTGACCTACCTGTTGGCACAGAAGGTTCTCTAGAAATTGTTGTAGATGGTGAATTTGGAACTGTGGAAATTGAACGTGTACACATGGAAGAAGACACGGGCAAAAGTACACATATTGGTTCAGGACGAATAGATTCTGCTACTAGTACACATCTTGATTTCAATAGAGCAGGCATACCTNTAGTTGAAGTTGTGACAAAACCATTGATTAAATCTTCCAAGGAAGCAGTTGCTTATATCGAGGAACTCCGACAACTAGTAATCGATTTGGACATATCAGAAGGAAAGTTAGAAAAAGGCAACTTAAGGTTNGATGCAAATATATCTGTTGCACATGAAGGGGATAAAGAGTTGGGGACAAAAGTTGAAATAAAAAATATGAACTCTCTTAAATCTCTAGAGAAAGCTATAGAATATGAAATATCACGACAAACNAAGATGCTAATTGCTGAAGAAAATATTATTCAAGAAACTAGGCACTGGGATGAAAAAAAAGAAGTAACAAGTTCAATGAGATCTAAAGAGGGAAGTGCGGACTATAGATATTTTTCAGATCCAGATATTCCAAATATGATCTTAAGTAATGACTTTGTAAATGAAATTAAAACAATAATTCCAGAGTTGCCCTCACAAAAGAGAAAAATGTTTATTGAGACTGGTTTAAGTATAGAAGATGCCAACAATCTTGGAAAAAATAAAAATTGGATAGGTGATCTATACCTGAGTATTACAGAGATAACAGGTGATTCTAAATCTTCATTTAACTGGGTAACTGGAGAGCTTCAGGGCCAATTAAGAAAATTAGAAATAAAGGACCTTCCTAATTGGGTAACAGCAAAAAATCTNAGTGAAATAATACTGCTCGTCAAAGAAGATAAAATNTCCTTCACTTCTGGNAAAGAAATACTTGCAAACTTAATAGAACAAGAGATAGTTCCTGAAGAATTTGCTTCAGAAAATAATCTTATTCAAGAAAACAATATAGAAGAAATAAGCAAAATTGTAGAGGAAGTCATTGAAAACAATTCAGAAGTTTTAGAACGTATTGCAAACGGAGAAGAAAAGTTGATAGGGTTTTTAGTTGGTCAGATTATAAAAATTTCAAAAGGTCAAGTTAATCCGTCAGTTGCAAAAGAACTATTACTTAAAGAGATAAGTTCATAATCTGATTAACTATTATTGCTCCAAGCAAACCGAAACCCCCAGCAGCTAAATCGTCATAGAGAACACCTTTTTTACCTGGAATTTCCTCCATTTGAGCAACAATTTTTGGTGTTTTTAAAATATCTGAAGCTCTAAATATTATAAATCCTGTCAAAAGAGGTAATAATTCTGAGGGTGAAGCTAAAGAAGCAAAACTCATTCCTACTATTTCATCTAGAGTTATCCAACTAGGATCATTTGAAGCAGAAATATCATCTACGGATATAAAGTAAATAATTGTTAAAGAAATAAAAATTATTAATAACCAAATAATTTCTAACTGTAAAAAGTAAATTATTCCAACGAAAACTAATGATGCAAAAGAACCTCCGCCTTTTTTTTCTCCAAAAAAAGTTCTCCACAAGATTCCAGCACCAAATCCTGATGCTATAAAAGTTTTCATATTTGAATAATAGTATTTTTTATGGCTTCATTGAATAAAAGGTGTAGTATTTGTATTTAATAATGAAAAAATCAGAATTTATTTGGCTAGATGGTGAACTTGTTGAGTGGGATAATGCAAATGTTAGTGTTATGACACACACTCTACATTACGGTACAGGCGTTTTTGAAGGAATGAGAGCTAGAGAAACTGAAAAAGGCACTTCAGTACAATTCTTAGATGACCATGTTGATCGACTATACAGATCGGCAGAAGCTTATAATCTAGAAATACCTTTCAATAAAAATGTTATATCTAATGCAATTAAAGAGATAGTGAAAGTCAATAAGCTTAAGTCGGCATACATTAGACCATTAGTTTTCTTTGGTGACGGAGAGATGGGATTGCTTCCACAAGATATACCTGTAAGAGTAGCTATCGCAGCTTGGGAGTGGGGAGCCTACCTTGGTGACGACGCAGGNAGCCAAGGNGTAAATGTTTGTATTTCTGACTGGCAGAGAATTAGTCCAAAAAGTTTTAAACCTTTTGCTAAAGGTGTAGGTGGTTATATGAACTCAACTTTAGCAAAAATAGATGCAGTTAAAGAAGGTTTTGATGATGCAATTATGCTGAGTGACAATGGGACTGTCGCTGAAGGTAGTGGACAAAATATTTTTATTTATAAAAATGATCAACTCTTAACTCCATCAATTGAGACTGGCGCACTTGGTGGGATAACAAGAAAAATGGTTATAGAAATTGCTAANTACCTGGACATACCAGTAGTAGAGCAAGACCTCAGCCCTGCAGACTTAATCGCATCAGATGAAATTTTCTTTACGGGAACAGCAACCGAAATAGTGGGTGTCGTTTCTGTAGACTCTAATAAAATTTCCGATGGAACTGTGGGTGAGGTTACTTCAAAAATTAGAACTAAATACCTGGAAATAGTTAATGGTCAAGACGATAATTTTAAAAATTATATAACATTAATTTAATGTCTCAAGAACCAAATATAAAAATACAATTTCAAGAGAACAAATCTGAAACAATTATGCCAGTTCCACGCAGAATGCCATCAAGACCAGCTGAAACAGTAAAGCCTGATTTTGAACAGTATGGTAATGTTGGGCCAGACAGTGGGTTTGCCATGAAGATTGTTAATAAAGATAATGCGCTGTGGTCAAGCCACCCAAAGAAAAAATTAATCAGCACAATAATTGTTAACCTAATTCTATTTAGGGCATCCCACTTTGGCAGAGCTCCCACAACTCGTGATTTTCACCTAGTTCTTGGTTTACTCAGAATTACTGAACATAATACTGGAGAATTAACTGATGACGTTCTTAACATATGTTCTAAGGAAAAATTGCAAGGTGCCCATTTGAGTACTGTGTTTAATTTTTTAACATAGTCCCATATAACGAGGGTTCAATAAGGTATTTATATGCAAATAGTTAGAGCAAAATACGAGAATGAAATATTTTATGGTGACCTTCATGAGGGTAAGGTTACAAGATATGATGGGTCTCCTTTTGTAGTTTGGGAAAACACAGAAGAAGTTTACGATCTTGAGGAGATTGAATTATTAGCTCCAGTATTACCTTCCAAGGTAGTTGCAATAGCTAAAAATTATGCCAAACATGCTGCAGAGATGGGTTTGCCAGAATATAGCGAAAATATGCCAGAAAACCCAATAATATTTATTAAACCCTCAACTTCAGTAATAGGCTCTGGGCAAAATATTAAATATCCAAGTATTGGAGAGCACGTAGACATTGAAGCTGAACTTGCATTGGTAATTTCAAAGGTGTCTAAAAACATAGATAAAAATAATTGGATGGATCATGTATTAGGAATTACAATTGCTAACGATCTGTCGGAACGTGTCCTTCAGGGTAAGACAGGCCATTTTACAAGAGCCAAGGGTTTTGATACTTTCTGTCCACTCGGACCATATATACAAACTGAATTTGTGGATTCACCAGAACTTCAAATTAAATCATACGTGAATGGTGATTTAAAACAAGATGGTAATACTAGAGATATGATGTTTAAAATAGGAGAAATACTGGAATTCATTTCTTCAATTATGACCTTATTGCCAGGAGATGTAATTCTAACCGGCACACCTGAAGGTGTGAGTAAAGTAGAAAGAGGAGACGAAATCAAAATTGAAATCGACACTCTTGGTACGCAAATTAATACAGTTGAATAGCATATGAAACTAAGGATTGCACCATCACCAACTGGTTACCTACATATTGGTAATGCTCGTACGGCACTTTTTAACTGGCTTTACGCAAGAGCAAATAATGGTAAATTTCTCGTAAGAATAGACGATACTGACACTGCAAGATCTAGTGAAGAATATATGCAAGATATTGTAAAAAACTTTAAATGGCTTGGGATTGATTGGGATGAAGGTGTCGAAGTTGGTGGACCTCATGGAGAATATAAACAATCTTTACGGTTTGATAGATATAGGGAAATAGCAGAGTCTTTACTTGAAAAAAACTTGGCATATGAAGATGATGGAGCTATTCGTTTTAAGGTTCCTAATGAAAAAGAAATAACTTTTCAAGATATAACACGTGGATCTATGAAATTTAATTTAAACGACGTAGAAGATTTTATCATTTTGAGATCAGATAAGTCACCAACTTATCACCTGGCATCAACTATTGATGATATAGACTACGAAATAACAACAATTGCAAGAGGAGAAGATATACTTTCATCAACTCCAAAACATATTCTTTTAATGCAAGCATTAGATGCGGATATACCAACATTTTGCCACCTTCCTCTTTTGTTTGGACCTGACGGAAAAAAACTTAGCAAAAGGCATGGAGATACCTCTGTAAATACGTTCAAAGATAAAGGATTACTACCAGAGGCACTTTTCAACTATATGTGTCTTCTTGGCTGGGCTCCAGGCGATGATATTGAAATCTTCAATAGAGATTTTGCTATTTCAAAATTTGATTTGAATAATGTCTTACCCAATCCAGCAATATTCGATACCACAAAGCTTTTATGGATGAATGGTCAATACATCAGAAATATTGATGCAAACAGTTTTACAGCTATGGCAATTGATAAAATATCTCATAATATTGAAAGAGAATTATTTGATACTGAAANAGAGCGTTTAAATAAAATTTTGCCTTCTGTACAAGAAAGGTTGGAAACNCTCAATGATTTAAAACCTCAAATTGAATTTCTNTTAGACGAGCCTTTTGTANTGAATCAAGATGATTGGGATAGTGTTAACTCTGAAGAGGGTCAAGAATANTTAATGGCAGTTCGTGAAAAAATNAAAAATTTAGAAGAGTTTACAGTTGAGACAATAGANACACTTATGCGTGATGAACTTAAAATAATAGGAGTAAAACCAAAAATTGGTTTTCAAATAGTGAGAGTTTCTATTACAGGTACAAAAATAAGTCCTCCACTTTTTGAGTCAATTTTTGCATTAGGTAAAAATGGAGTATTGGCTAGACTTGCAGAAACTATTGAAAAATTATAACAATTAATAATTAAATTAATATATTCTTAATACTTATACGGCCCCGTCGTCCAGAGGCCTAGGACGCTGGGTTTTCAACCCAGAAACGCCGGTTCGAATCCGGTCGGGGCTGCCATCTTTCGGGGATGGTGTAATTGGCAACACAGTGGGTTCTGGTCCCATAGTTGAGGGTTCAAGTCCTTCTCCCCGAGCAGAGGCCCCGTCGTCCAGTGGCCTAGGACGCTGCCCTCTCAAGGCGGAAACGCCGGTTCAAATCCGGTCGGGGCTGCTAATATTTTCTATTTTCGTATACCATCTTGGTTTATGTCGCAAAAATTCCAAATAATCCTCCTCATCATCTAACTCAAAGCAAAATTCTTTATGAAAAATTCGTTCGTATGGAGTATTTTGTTCTTGAAGACTATTTATATGTTCATTAAAACTATTTTCTCCATATAAAAAATTATTAAAAAACTTAGTTCCCCCAATAATTGGAGTCCCGTTGTCTTTACTTGCTGCAATTACTATATCTTTAGATGTACATAAACTTATCCAAGTTCTTGCAAAATGTTTAGTTAAATATGGAAGATCGCTGTGAACTATTGTCCAGCTTTTGTATTTATTAATTTGATTTATAAAACTTTTAATTTCATTATTTAAACCTTTTTCTCCAGTTTCAATGACATTTATATTTTTCTTATGACAGAATTCTTTTACTTTAATATCATTGCTTACTACATAGATATCACTATCGCTGTCTTGAAATACATCTATTAGATTGAGTAATAAACCTTTAGATAATTTTATACGCTGATCCTTAGAAAGAACTTCTGATAATCTAGACATAGGATTTACAAAATCTCTTACGGGTATACCAATTAAAAAACTCTTCTTCATAATCTTATTTTTGTTTTACCATGCTATTAGGTTAGTAAATGTTATGAAAAGAAAAACAAAAATAATTGCAACAGTTGGTCCTAGCGTTGATTCTAAAAATAAAATTCATGAATTAATTGATTCTGGAGCTGATGTAATTAGATTAAACTTTTCTCACGGTACACACGAAGACCATAAAAAATTGTTGATTGGGTAAGAGACTATCCGAAATCAATTGCGATAATGCAAGATATACAAGGTCCCAAAATTAGAACTGGAATCTCACAAAAGGACACTTTTTTGAACGCCGGTCAAGTTGTCGAGCTAACTAGCAAAGAAAGTAAATCAACTGATAAATCTATATTTATAAATTATGAAAATCTATTGACGGACATCAAACCTGGCGAAAGGATTTTTATTGATGATGGTCAAGTTGTAATGAGAGTAATTGAACTGACTGGTAAAAACATGGCAGCAAATATTGAAATTGGAGGAGAGCTTAGAGATAATCAAGGGGTCGCTTTTCCAGATTCTAAACTTTCTGTTTCTGCGATTACATTGAAAGACAAGGAAGATTTAGCATATGGTAAAAAAATTGGTGTGGATATTGTTGCTGTCTCATTTGTAAGAAAAGCTTCTGATATAACTGAAGTAAAAGCACTTGTTGAAAGTAACATCAAAATTATTGCAAAAATTGAGCTTAAAGAAGCTATGAAGAATTTAGATTCAATTATTGATGAATCTGATGGAGTAATGGTTGCAAGAGGTGATTTGGGTGTACAATTACCACTCGAACAAGTTCCATTTGCCCAAAAGAAAATATTAGACACGGCTAACTATAAAGGAAAAATCTCAATCACAGCAACAGAAATGTTACAGTCTATGAAAATTTCATTTAGACCTACTAGGGCTGAAGTTACAGATATAACTAATGCTATTTTAGATGGAACAGATGCAGTAATGTTATCTGCTGAAACTTCTATCGGCGATCATCCTAATAATGTTGTGAAGGTAATGGCGTCAATCTGTGAAGAGGCAGATTCTAATAGTCACTATTCATCAATGAGATTTAAGACTTTATCTTCGGTAGATACTTTTGCTACCTCACTAGCTAAAGCTGCAGTTCAAGTTGCAAATGACATAGACGCTAAGGCCATTGTTGCATATACCGAAACTGGAAGTACTCCACTTTTGATCTCAAATTTTAGACCTAGTGCTCCGATAATTACTTTTTCTGCAAAAGATTTAACACTGAGACAAATGAATATACTTTGGGGCGTAGAACAAACAAAAATAGAAAGATTTGATACGACAGAGGAGATGTTCAAAATTGCAGATTCTTGGCTGCAAACCCATAAAAACTTTAAAAAAAATGATAAAGTTGTTATTGTTGCAGGAACACCTCCAAACCAAGAGGCCGCAACAAATTTATTACGTGTAATGAAAATAGGTGAGTGATGGGACAGAAAATAGAATTAAAAACTACATCTTTTAATAAAAATATAATATTTGATTTAAATAGATCATTATCAGGTCAAGACGGTATAACCTATCACAATATTGCGGATGCTTCACTACACGAAGAAGTAAGTGCTCAGTTAGCACTAAAACTCTTCCAGTTTTCAGAAGATATTGATAGTATTTTCATTCAATCAAATATTGTAACTGTAAATTTTGATAAGAATATGGGAACAGGAGTTGAAGAATTTTCAAAGCAAATTGAAAATTTCTTTCTATTTTACGGTGAAGAAGAATGAAGGTTGGCGTAACTGGAGCCAGTGGATATGTTGGAAAAAAAGTAGTAAAAGAACTACAAAACAACAGTCATGAAGTATTTAAATTTGTAAGAAGATCTGTAAAAAATGAACATGAAATTTATTGGAGCCCTTCAAAACAAGAAATAGATATCGAAAAATTCGAGGAACTTGATGCAATAATACACCTTGCTGGAGAAAGTATTGCACCAAAAGATTTACTAGGTTTTTTACCTTTTGCTGGTGGACGTTGGAGTAAAGAGAGAAAGTCTAGAATTTATTGGTCACGTAAATGGGCATCTGACTTATTTGTTTCTACCTTCGAATCTGCTGGAAAATTTCCTAAAATCTTCATAACCGCATCTGGCAATGATATCTATGGAGATCAAGGAGATAAAGTTGTCACTGAAGAAACTACATTCAACAGAGGTCAGTTTTTACAACTTGTAGCTGAAGAATGTTGGGAAGAACCACTGTATCAACTTAAAAAACTTGGAGTAAGAGTAATTTCTGCTCGTGCTGGAATTATGTTAGGTAAAGGAAACGTTGCTACTGATATTTTTACTCTTATTTCAAAATTAAATATCAGCAGTCCAATTGGCAAGGGGACACAATATTTTTCCTGGGTTTCTGTAAACGATGTTGCTAAAGCTTATAATTTCTGCCTCGAGCAGAATAGTATGGAGGGTCCTGTCAATATAACATCTCCACAACCCCTCATGCAGAAAGATTTTGCTAGAACTATTGCAAAAATAATGAATAAAGCATATTTCTTTCCACCAGTACCGGAGGTTCTTATGAAACTTGCAGTCGGTTGGGAACTTGGTGAGAGCCTTGGTTTAAATAGCATTAGAGCCATACCTAAAAAATTGCTTGGTGCAGGGTTTGTATTTGATTACCCTACTCTCGACACCATGAAAGAGGATTTCATCTAATGTCTTCATATGAAGATAGAATGTCTGAAAAATACGGGTT
>JGI26253J51717_1000572_pt1 | contig 15477 bp, 15 predicted proteins | sample SaaInlV_100m_DNA_6_FD_51717 | JGI IMG/M metagenome (IMG submission 51717)
CAAGACGTTGCCTGACCTGCCGATTCAGATTGGGGGCGGTATTCGGGACCTCGAGACGATTTCACAGTATCTGGCGTCAGGGGTTCAATACGCCATTATTGGCACCATGGCCGCGAAAGACCCTGACTTTGTGAAAGCCGCTTGTGCGGCATTTCCCGGTCATATCGTGGTCGGTATCGATGCAAGAGGTGGGCGAGTCGCGGTAGAGGGCTGGGCCAGTGACAGTGAGCTCGACGCGACCGATCTCGCGAAACGATTCGCAGACGTCGGTGTGCATGCTGTGGTGTACACCGACATCGATCGCGATGGCATGATGCAGGGTGTCAATGTGGAGGCTACGGTGGCATTAGCGCAATCCTCGGGTCTGCCCGTGATTGCCTCGGGAGGCATCAGTCGTATCGAAGACGTTGAGCAGTTGATGCACCATGCCGATTCAGGAATCACTGGCGCGATTACCGGCCGGGCCATTTATGAGGGAACACTTGATCTCAGTGCTGCCCAATCAATGGTCGATACATTTTTGGGCGTCGATTAGTGGCCCTAGCAAAGCGCATTATTCCGTGCCTTGATGTCGATAGGGGGCGTGTCGTTAAGGGCGTCAATTTTGTTGGGATCAGGGACGCCGGTGATCCCGTCGAAATCGCCCGTCGCTATAACGAAGAAGGCGCGGACGAAATCACCTTTCTCGATATTACGGCGAGCCATGAAGAACGCGACACTACGGTACAAACGGTAGAGCAAATTGCGCGTGAGGTCTTCATTCCCCTTACCGTAGGGGGCGGCATTCGCGCGCTACAAGATATTCGTACGATGTTGAACGCCGGCGCCGACAAGGTCAGCATCAATACGGCGGCGATTCATGATCCCGACTTGGTGAGTGCTGCTGCGGCGCGTTTCGGCTCACAATGCATTGTCGTCGCGATCGATGTAAAGCGCGTTTCTGAGCCAGAGTCGCTACCGCGATATGAGTTGTTCACACACGGTGGCCGCAAACCGACCGGCATTGAGGCGGTTTCTTGGGCGAAAAAAATGGCTGCATTGGGTGCGGGNGAGTTGNTGCTCACCAGTATGGATCGAGACGGAACCCGTGANGGGTTTGAGCTGACCATCACGCGCGAGATTACCGACAGCGTTGATATTCCCGTGATTGCATCCGGTGGGGTGGGCACACTTCAACACNTAGCCGACGGGGTGACACAGGGCGGTGCCGATGCGGTCTTAGCGGCCAGTATTTTTCATTTCGGCGAATACACGGTCCGAGAAGCCAAGCAGTTTATGGCCTCAGAGGGCATTCCAATGCGCCTGTGACCGCTTGCTTGTTCTAGCGGNCAGGCGAGGCCGTCAANGGGCGCCGAGCGAGGCTACTGGGATGCCGACGCGGCTGAGGCGGTGGTCTGATCAATAGGGAGCTCGGGCATCGTGTTCGGCCTGAGTAGGTTAATACCGCGTAACAACGTCAAAGCCTCGTAGAGTTGGTTATCTGAATTCCGCAGCTCGGTCAGCGATTCGCTTTCAGCCTCTGTATCAACTGGATCGCCACCGCTCAGGCTGCCTTGCAGATCCGACTCTTTCGTTCTCCGAGCCGACTCAACGCTCTTCACCTCTGCTCTTTCCACGACGATATCGGGGACGATGCCTTCAGCCTGAATGGAACGACCGTTAGGGGTGTAATAGAGCGCCGTGGTTAATTTGACAGCACGGGTCTCAGTTACCGGCAAAATGGTTTGGACTGATCCCTTACCAAAACTTCGGGTGCCCATGATGATGGCGCGGCGGCGGTCTTGTAATGCACCTGCCACAATTTCTGATGCGCTAGCGGAACCGCCATTGATCAATACGACGATGGGGAGATCGTCCAGCATATCCCCAGGTGAGGCTTCGAAGCGCTCGGCTGCTTGTGGGTGACGTCCCTCGGTGTAGACCACTAGTCCGCCGTCTAACAATGCGCCAGCCATATCAACACTGGCACCAAGCACNCCGCCGGGGTTGTTGCGCAAATCTAGAACCACCCCTTTCAGGTCACCCTCTGCCAGCGCCTCTTGCAGTACCGCAATGGCTTCGTTACCCGTATCTTTTTGGAACTGGGCGGCGCGCAACCAGAGATAACCTTTCATCAATGCTCGGCTTCTAACACTGGGCACTTTTATGATGTCGCGGATTACCGTGACATCAAAAGGATCCTGGGTGCCGCGTCTGCCAATCGTCAACAGCACTTCGGAACCGGTTGGCCCGCGCATCAGGTCTACGGACCGATCTACTGGAAGATCGCGGATCGATTCACCATCGATTTTGAGGATCACGTCTCCCGCTTCCAGCCCTGCTGCCTCGGCGGGAGAACCGTCGATGGGCGCGATGATCGTGATATACCCTCGGTCTTGTCCTATTTCGATGCCCAAACCACTGAATTCGCCTTGNGTGTTCTCTTGCAATGAGTCGTAGGCTTTTTCCTCTAGAAATACAGAGTGTGGATCAAGGCCGGACAGCATTCCCTGCACAGCCATTTCAAACAGTTTGCTGTCCGGTACCGATTCAACATAACCCTGACGGATTTGGTTAAAGACATCGGCAAACATTTGTAGCTCTTCAAGGGGCAGAGATTGGCGTTCCTCAAGACCCGATTGGTGAGGGTTATCGTCGGACACCTCGGCTGCTTCTTGCGCGCTAATGGGCTGGCACATCAGTGCAGTGATAACAAATCCAAGTCCAAACGGGCGGAGGAACGCTTCCATGGCGGAATCCTAAAAACAATCGAAGATGAATATTAACTGATTATCGTTGGGGCGCTGAGCGTTGAATCCAATCGGCGGGATCTACCGGTTCCCCCTGATGCCGAATTTCAAAGTAGAGCCCGGTCCGCTCGCCGCCACCGCTCGCCCCGACTTTGGCGATGATGTCACCCTGACGAACAAACTCTCCTTCGCCGCGAAGCAGGCTATGGTTTTGTGCGTAGAGAGAAAGCCACCCGTCTCCATGNTCGATGACAATGATGAGACCTTGGCCGCGTAACCAATCTGAAAAAATAATGTGCCCATCAAAAATAGCGCTGACCGGTTCANCTTGTGGTGCGGGGATGAGCCAACCCTGCCAGCGAATATCCGTGTTGCGTCTGGCCCCAAATCGATTGTTTGGCTTGCCATTGACCGGCATAGCCAGTGTGCTGCTTGCTTCGGAGAAGGNGAGCCGGTTCATGAACGCGCTCGGTGTTGCTAACGCCAATTCCGTGAGCAGCATATCCAAGTTTTTCTTATCCTCNGTGAGCACGGCTANGCGCTGTTGGTCATTTTTCAATTGGTCGTTAAGTCGCGCGATCGTCTGTTCTCGCTGAGCCTGTTGTGACGTGAGTTGATCGAGTAAGTCGGCAATAGCAGTNGTTTGTTGACTGGCTTTGCCCTCTGCTTTTTGCAGGCTGACAGCATTATTTTTTAATGTTTTAAGCCCTTCTTCGTAGCGAGTGACGGTGTCTTTTTGTGCTGTTAGCACCAGCTGGTAGTAGGCGAGATGACGAGCGATATCGTCAGGACGTTCCTCGCNGAGCCATACCCGCAATCCGCCCCCTTGATGCAATAACCATAGCTGCCGAATACCCATTGCCATCGTTTGCTCTAATTCAGCCTGTTGAGTTTGCAGTTTGGCACCCTCTTTTTGGAGTGCCGTTATTTCCTGTGAGAGCGCTGATCGCTTGGCTGTTAGAGTTGATAATTGTGTATCGGTTCTGCTAATGAGCCGTTCAGTGTCGCGCAGAGACACCTGCAAGGCGTCTCGTGCCGCTGATTGCTCCGTTAGGCGNATTTGTGTTGCAACGATATCGGTTTCTAATACGCTAATTTGCTCNCGTGTCTCTTTTTGTTTTGANGCAGTCTCGNCAGTGTCGGCTAACGCAAGCAGCGGCGTGGCGAGATACCAAAGACCTAGGAGCAATCGGTACCAGAGCTGCCCGGTTGTGGGCTGGTAGCGGGGCACGCGATGGCGGGCCATAGAGAGCGGACTCAGCGGGTCAACAGATTGCGACCCGACATGGCGGAGGGAATCTCTAGGTCCATCATCGTCAGAATCGTGGGTGCAATATCGGCCAGAATACCGCCGGCAGGATCCAAGTCCTGGAAGCGCGTGCCAAGGTAGATGAGGGGTACGCGCTCAGTGGTATGTTGAGTGTGTGGTTGGTCATTCGCGTAGTCTTTCATTTGCTCACAATTACCATGGTCAGCAGTGATCAGGCCCTCGCCGTTGTGCGCTCGAAGCGCGGACACAACCCTCCCAATACACTCGTCTAAGGCTTCAACCGCTGCGACGGCGGCGTCGAACTGGCCTGTGTGCCCAACCATATCGCCATTAGCAAAATTGACGACGATAAAATCGTACTCTCCAGCACCAATGGCGCGCACTAATTCGTCGGTTACCTCAGGCGCACTCATTTCGGGCTGCAGATCGTAGGTTGCCACGTCAGGGGACGGTATCAGTGTCCGTGTTTCGCCAGAGAATGTCGCTTCACGACCCCCACTGAAGAAAAAGGTGACGTGGGCATACTTTTCAGTCTCGGCAATTCTCAGTTGTTTTAGCCCTTTTTCCGCCAGTATCTCACCCAGGCTGTTATCGAGGCGGCTAGGGGGGAAGGCAACAGTGCAGCCCAGCGAAGCGGCGTATTCAGTGGTAGTGATGAGCGCTAATGCCGGTTTGGCAGGGCGATCGAAGCCCTGAAAATCGTCTTCTGTGAGGGCTTGGGTGAGCTGTTTGGCGCGGTCAGCGCGAAAATTCATGAATAGCACCGCATCGCCATCGGCCAAGGTGGCACGATCTCCGATGCCAGTAGGGGCCACAAACTCATCGTCTTCTCCCCGGTCATACGCGTTAGACAACGCCAGTGTCGCTGATGTGGTGAAGTAACGGGCGTCCCACTGCGTCAATAAATCGTAGCTTTGTTGGATCCGCTCCCATCGGTTGTCTCTGTCCATCGCCCAGTATCGTCCATGCACCGAGCCAATCCGTCCCACCCCGAGCTCGGCAAATACTGCCTCGGCTTTTTCGAGGGACGCTCGAGCGCTTCTAGGAGGCGTATCTCGGCCGTCCAAAAAAGCATGCAAATATAACTGCTGTGCGCCGCGCGCAGCTGCGAGTTTTAAAGCAGCGAAAAGGTGCGCTTCATGGCTATGGACGCCACCGGGAGAGAGCAGCCCCATGATGTGGACCGCTTTACCGGCCTGAACAGCGGCATCAATTGCTTGGCAGTACTCGGGGTTGTTATCGAAATCACCNTCGCTGAGTGCTTGGTCAATCCGCGTTATCGATTGATACACAATCCTACCCGCGCCCAAACTCATGTGACCCACTTCGGAGTTGCCCATTTGCCCTTCGGGCAGGCCTACATCAAGACCCGAGCTCGAAATTAACGTATGAGGTGCCTCACGCCACAGCTGATCGAGGTGGGGCGTTTGGGCCGCGCGAATCGCATTGTCCTCGGTTGCGTCGCGATGACCGAAACCATCAAGGATCATGAGCAGCGTTGTTGATTGTGCTGGGGCCACGGTCGACTGGACTCAATTAGAAGACAGACCAATAGTGTAACGCGGTGGCGGTGACTGAACACCTTTATACCGACGATGATACCGACGATCGATAGGCACTGAGTGGTTAACGAGACCTTGTTGGTGCGGCTCGAACACCCGATACCAAGAGCAATGCGCTCAGATGCGGCGTTCTATCGCACCAGGCAAGGTTCCCCATGCTTGTTGTGGTCGTATTACGGTGGGGCTTAGGCTGCTGGCGGCCAGCTGGCCGCCGTCATGCCTCGCGTCATGCCTCCCTTCATGATAAGGGTTCTCGTCTTGACTGGAGGGTCATTGATTGAACGGATATACTCGCCGGCCGCCGATCAGTTGTCGCGGGCGCGGCAGTCGGACCTAAGCTGGCGCAATGACAAGCCAAAAGGCTGGCTCGCTAGTTAAAGAGTGGGTAGTGATAAGAGGTGGGGTAACGTGTCGACAAGCTTAATCGTGCCATTTATGGCTGAACAATGGGTGCTCATTGCAGCACTCGCCGTGACGCTGATGATGTTGGTATTTCACGAAACGCGAAAAGCTGGACCTGCCTTATCGATCAACGAGGCGGTGCAACTGGTGAATACCGAGGGCGGTATCTTTGTTGATGTTCGTGACGCAGCGGATTTCGGTCGAGGCCACATTACTAACGCGGTGAATATCCCCTCGGCTGCGCTGGCTGGCCGGATGAGTGAACTCGAAAAATTCCGCGAAAAACCGGTAGTGGTCGTGTGCAAAATGGGTCAGTCTGCTGCAGGCGCGACTAAAGCGCTGAGAGCAGAAGGGTTTGCGCGGGCTCAAAAGCTGACCGGCGGCATGATGGAGTGGGATGCACAAAAACTTCCTGTCGTGACACAATGACCGGCGTCGTGATTTACACCACCCGTTGGTGCCCTTTTTGTACTCAGGCAAAAGCGTTGCTTGATCGAAAAGGAGTGAGCTACCAAGAAATTCCAGTTGATGGCGACCCAGCTGCTCGACAGCAGATGGCGCTGAAAGCGGGTAAAACATCGGTGCCGCAGGTGTGGATCGGTGAACAACACATTGGCGGTTGCGATGAGCTTTATGAGCTGGAGCATTCCGGCACGCTAGATCCCTTATTGGCGTGATGGCTCGGCGCGACCACCCATATACTTTGAGTAAGGAGAAAGACCATGGCTGAAGAGCAGGCCGCTGCACAGGAGCAGGCGTCACAACAACAGTTTGTGACACAACGAATTTACACCAAGGACNTCTCGTTTGAGTCTCCGGCAACGCCCAACGTGTTTCGGCAAGAGTGGAANCCCAACGTTAATGTCGACCTCAATACCAAGAGTAGCCGCCTCGATGAGGAGGGTAACCACGAGGTGGTCCTCACGCTGACCATTACGGCAAAGCTTGAAGAGCAAACCGCCTTTCTTGTGGAGGTTCAGCAGGCGGCTATTTTCTTCGTGTCGGGTATTGAAGATGAGGCGCTTCGACAGTTGCTATCAACCGTCGCACCAAACATCTTATTTCCTTATGCGAGAGAGGCGATCGATAGTTTAGTGGTGAGAGGCGGGTTCCCGGCATTGATGATTGCGCCGGTCAATTTTGATGCACTTTATCGTCAAGCCGTCGCGCAAAGAGCAGCGGATGAAGCTGGCGCGGCCTCTGACCCTGAGGGCGCAACGCACTAGGGAGTGTGGGGGTGATTACTTCATCGGCTTATCAAGCTCTTTGAGTTTTCGGGTCAGTGTGTTCCGCCCCCATCCCAACAGTTCCGCTGCCTCTGCCTTTTTCCCNCCGGAGTGCTCTAAGGCGGCATCTATCATGATCGATTCAAATAAGGGTAGCGCCTGACGGAGGACGTTCGACTGTCCTTCGGCGAGTTGGCGATTCGCCCAATCAGCTAGCTGGGCGTGCCAGGTATCGGTCTCTTTCCGAGGTGACGTGTCCGGCTGCTGAATCAACTCCGGCGGTAAGTCAGAAAGCAGTACCTCCCGTCCCGCCGCCATCACCGTGAGCCACCGGCAGGTATTTTCTAACTGCCTGACATTGCCCGGCCAAGGCAACTGAGTCAAAAAGTCCAATGCGGCGCTGGATAAGCTTTTTGTCTCGACGCCAAGCTCCTGACTCGCTGCCGTTAAAAAATAGCTGAGTAACTGTGGAATATCTTCGCGTCGCTCTGCGAGTTTGGGGACATGAATCCGAATGACATTGAGTCGATGGAACAGATCTTCTCTGAACGCGCCGGTTTCAACCAAGGCCTCAAGATTTTGATGTGTAGCGGCGATAATGCGCACATCNGCTGTGATGGAATCAACGCCGCCAACGCGNAAAAACTCTCCATCTTGTAAAACACGCAATAGCCGGGTCTGGGTGGCCGCTGGCATGTCGCCGATTTCATCGAGAAAAAGTGTGCCGCCCTTGGCTTGTTCAAAGCGACCCGCTCGGCGATTGTTGGCGCCGGTAAAGGCTCCCTTTTCATGACCAAAAAGCTCAGATTCCATGAGCTCTTGTGGGATCGCCGCCATGTTTAGCGCAACAAAGGCGCTGTTGNCCCGAGGGCTATGCCGATGAAGCGCCCGAGCGACCAATTCCTTGCCGGTTCCAGATTCACCGTTTATNAAAACGGTGATGTGACTGTGCGCCAAACGTCCGATGGCACGAAAAACCTCCTGCATGGCGGCGGCATTACCAATGATTTCTGTCGTGTTGTGGTTAGGGCTGGCAACGTCCGCCGTCACAGTCTGACTCCGTTGGGCCTGGGCGCGCGACACAACAGAGACCATTTCCTCAATATCAAATGGTTTGGGTAAATACTCGAAGGCACCTTCTTCATAGGAGTTCACTGCACTGTCTAGATCAGAGTGTGCGGTGGTGATAATAACCGGCAGATGCGGAAGCTTTGCTTTGATCTTCGAGAGAAGGTGAAGACCGTCCATGCCCGGCATTCTAATGTCGCTGACGACCACCATCGGTTCTTGGCTTGCCAATGCATCCAACACCGCTTGACCTGTTTCAAACAATCGACAGGTCTGCCCGGCACGCGTGAGTGCTTTTTCCATCACCCATCGAATTGAGCTGTCGTCGTCTACAATCCATACCTGTTCAGTCAGGGGCATATTGCATCTCCATGGGCAAGAGCAGGGTGAAGCAGGTGTCGCCGGGGACGCTCTTAACTTGAATNAGCCCGCCATGCTGATTGGCGATTCGCTGAGCAATAGATAGTCCTAAGCCGGTTCCTTGGGCATTACCTGTCACCATAGGTAGGAATAAGCTCGGCATTAATTCGTCTGGAACGCCCGGGCCATCGTCAGCGACCTGCAGCGCACAGACCAATTTGTGTCGGCTGCCGCCCACGGTGAATTGTCTAAAAACCCTCGTGCGGAGTGTGATCAGTCCGCCTTCGCCGCAAGCCTGCCAGGCATTGCGCACCAAATTCAGTAAGGCCTGGGTGAGCTGTCCGGCATCGGCATGAAAGTCAGGCAGGCTTGGATCATAGTCTCGCTCAATCTGCAGCGCACCTTCCGCTTCTGCCTCAATTAATTGTCGAACGTGTTCGGCGACTTGATGAATATTAGTGGGCTGAGGTTCTAAGCGTTCTCTGGGACCGAGCATTCGATCCACCAACTTATGCAGTCTGTCCACCTCGGAAATAATGATGTCGGTGTACTCTTGGAGCGCGGGATCCGGCAGCTCTGCTGACAGCAGTTGTGCTGCACCGCGGATGCCTCCCAGAGGGTTTTTCACTTCGTGGGCAACGCCTTTCATGATTTCTTTCAGTGAGGCCTGGGCCTGCCACTCGCTTTCGTCGCGGCTTATCGCCTGCAATCGGTCGACCATATTGAGCTCTAACAGCAAGCTGTGACTGCCGGCCTTTGTTGTGACTGGGCTGATCGTAATATCCACCGTTTTCTGTTGGCCTGAGCGGGTCGTTAGTGATATGGCCCTGCGCACCATAGGGTAATTTTCCGATAGCGCTTGATGCAAAAGGGGGTACCACTCATTGGACGCATCGAGGAGCGAGTCTAATGGATGCCCGCGGGCGCGACTCGCAGAGACACCGAGTAGGTTTTCAGCGGATAGATTGAGTGCGCAGACGTTTAATTCGGCATCGAGTAATACAACGCTGGTGGCGAGCAATTCGAGGTTATAGTCAGCGGGCAGTGTGGACATGGGGTTAACGAGCCACAGAGGGTCGTAATACAAAGACTGTGCTGGTGTCAGAGACATCCACCTGCGCCTGCGAGCTATGCAACCGGTAAACTCGTAGTTGATGCTCACCGCGATAAATATTGCTGAGTGACCACTGTTGCTGTCTTTGTGGCGCTCCATAAGGGGCACCATCCATTTCCAGCTGTAAGTGCTCAGCGTCGGTCAGGGGAGGACTGATCAAAACGGAGACGCTGAAATTACCGGGCCCCATCGGGATGGTGCTGCCGTCAGCTGGTTGCTCGATCCGGGTCTCAAAGGGGATGTTCACCGCAGCGGGGGCTGGCGAGGGTTCGCCCGGCTTGATGGCAAGCGGTTCGGTGGTATTGAGAGGGCGGATTGTATGCTGCTTTGCTGACTCAGCATTCACCGCAGGAGGCTGGTCGGTGAAGACGACATTGCCGTTATCATCGGTGATTTTATAGACGGGAGTTGCCGCAGCGGCAACGGTACAAAGTGCCCACAAAACGGCGATTAACCGTCGAGCGGTCTGGTAGGCGAAGCGTTTGCGATGGCCCTCATTCATGTTCACCTGTCTTGATGTCCTGTTTGGCTCAAGTCTGCCTCTGGTCAAGACGCACCACATTAGTGCGTTCTGATTTGGGCAGTGGTTAAAGAGTCAAAAGCCCGCACTGGGCGGGCTTTTGGGTTGTGACGATCACTGGCATCGTCGCCCTTACAGGGAGTAATACATATCGAATTCTGCTGGGTGGGTGGTCATATTCAGCCGCTCGACCTCTTCCCGCTTAAGTTCGATGTAGGCATCGATCATATCGTCGCTGAATACCCCGCCTGCGGTTAGAAAGCCTCGATCTGCATCGAGTGCATCCAGTGCCATCTCGAGGCTCGAGGCGACAGTGGGGATGTTGGCTGCTTCTTCTGGTGGCAGGTCATACAAGTCTTTGTCTGCTGGATCACCGGGGTGAATCTTATTTTGTATTCCATCGAGGCCTGCCATCAACAAGGCCGCAAAGGCGAGATATGGGTTAGCAGTCGGGTCAGGGAATCGCACCTCAATGCGCTTACCTTTTGGCGATGGCTCGTAAGGGATACGGATAGAGGCTGAGCGATTTCGCGCGGAATACGCCAACATGACCGGGGCTTCAAAGCCGGGTACCAAGCGTTTGTAGCTATTGGTCGAGGCGTTGGTAAAGGCATTGAGTGCTTTGGCATGCTTGATTGTGCCGCCGATGTAATAGAGCGCTGTATCAGATAGGCCCGCATAGCCATCACCAGCGAAGGTATTTTCGCCGCCTTTGGCAATCGATTGGTGACAGTGCATGCCTGAACCGTTATCACCCACGACAGGTTTGGGCATAAAGGTTGCGGTCTTGCCGTAAGCATGCGACATTAAAGACACAGTACTTGAGAATTTGTACTTCATCCGCTTTCGACACCAATGTGTTGAACTTGATACCGATTTCGCACTGACCCGCAGTGCCGACCTCGTGGTGGTGTACCTCGACGTCGAGTCCCATCTGCTCCATGGCTGAGCACATAGCAGCACGGATATCGTGCAGTGAATCGACGGGTGGGACCGGAAAGTAGCCTCCTTTGACACGTGGACGGTGCCCTGTGTTGCCGTCTTCAAAATCTAGGTTAGAGGACCAGGCGGCCTCTTCTGCATTGATCGAGTAACTGGCGCCGCTCATGTCGACATTCCACTTCACGTCGTCAAAGACAAAAAACTCTGGTTCTGGGCCAAAAAAAGCCGTGTCGCCCAGGCCGGTCGAGACCAAGTAAGCCTCAGCCTTTTTGGCGATGCTGCGGGGATCCCGCTCGTAGCCTTGCATCGTGTCAGGTTCAACGATATCGCAACGCAAAATAACGGTGGGATCATCGGTGAAGGGGTCGAGCACTGCCGTGCTGTCGTCAGGCATTAAAATCATGTCCGACTCATTAATGCCCTTCCAGCCTGAAATCGAGGAGCCGTCGAACATTTTGCCGCCCTCGAAAAAATCCTCGTCCACTGTNTTAGAAGGAACGGAGACATGTTGCTCTTTTCCCTTAGTGTCAGTGAATCGAAGATCCACCCAGCTGACGTCGTTTTTGCTGATTAAGTCTAGCGTGCGCTCTGACATGTCCTCTTCCTCTTTTGAAGTCTCTCCCCGTCATGACGGGATGTTAAAAATGCGGATAGTGCAAATGCACTGAGTAGCTGATTAATACAGTGCAAAGCTTATGCCAACTTTTGATGATGNAGAGAGGCCATCTAAGCTGCTGTTTTAANTCATTATTATGGATATNACCGACAACCGCAGCCCGCNATACGCACTATTATAGTGCATAATGNTGCGCTNTGCGCACTGTATTGGTGCTTTTGGNTGGGGGGAAATAGGGTGAACCACTAGCTGTTCACTGGTGTACACTCCGCGCGCGCAAAAACCCCTTGGCCGCCGACAGACGTGAGAGACCTATGAAAGCCCTTCGTAANATTGCCATTATTGCTCACGTAGACCATGGCAAAACGACGTTGGTGGATTGCCTTTTGCAGCAGTCCGGCACGTTGGATCGCAAGATGGCGGGCGCAGAGCGTGTCATGGACTCTAACGATCAGGAGCGTGAGCGCGGCATTACGATTCTGGCCAAAAACACCGCTATTCGCTGGCGCGACTACCGAATCAATATTGTCGACACGCCTGGGCACGCTGATTTNGGGGGTGAGGTAGAGCGCGTTTTATCGATGGTCGACTCGGTGCTTCTCTTGGTCGACGCAGTGGATGGTCCCATGCCACAGACTCGATTNGTCACGAGCAAAGCGTTTGAGCGAGGGCTGAATCCGATCGTNGTGGTGAATAAGATCGANCGAGAGGGTGCCCGCCCCGACTGGGTGGTAGACCAAATTTTTGATTTGTTTGACGCGCTGGGCGCAAACGAGTCTCAGCTCGATTTCCCCGTGGTGTACACCTCTGCGGTATTGGGGATTGCGGGTGACGACCCAGCCACGATGGCTGAGGATATGACGCCGCTGTTTGAGGCAATAGAGCGCCATGTGCCGGCGCCCGATGTGGACATTGATGGCCCTTTGCAGNTGCAAATATCGGCTTTAGATTATTCGAGTTATGTGGGTGTGATTGGCGTTGGCCGCGTGACCCGAGGCTCTGTGAAAGGNAATACACCGGTTACCATTGTCGACCGAGAGGGCGNCACTCGGCCTGGCAAGATTCTCCAAGTGATGGGCTATGAAGGCCTTGAGCGCACAGAAGTCTCCTCAGCAGACGCTGGCGATATTGTGTGCGTTACGGGGATTGATGGTCTGCTGATATCCGACACGCTGTGCGATCCCGCACAACCTGAGGCTCTGCCGGCGCTCACGGTCGACGAGCCGACTGTCAGCATGACTTTTCAGGTCAACGACTCCCCCTTTGCAGGTCGCGAGGGTAAGTATGTGACTTCTCGTAATTTGAAGGAGCGTCTGGAGCGAGAGCTCATTCACAATGTGGCGCTGAGAGTAGAGCCCGGTGATAGCGCCGACAAGTTCAAGGTATCGGGCCGGGGTGAGCTGCATTTGTCCGTNCTCATTGAAAATATGCGGCGAGAGGGCTTCGAGTTAGGCGTGTCGCGACCAGAAGTCATTCANAAAACGATCGATGGCNAAGTCTGTGAGCCNTATGAGCAACTGGTAATNGATATTGATGAACAGCATCAAGGCGGTGTCATGGAGGAGCTGGGTCTGCGNCGCGCGGAGCTTGCTCAGNTGGTGCTCGATGGCAAGGGACGTGTGCGGTTGGAATTTATTGTTCCCGCTCGAGGTTTGATCGGATTTCGTTCTCAGTTTCTGACCATGACCTCAGGCTCGGGCATTATGACCCACATCTTCGATCATTACGGACCAGTGACGACCGCTGTGCTAGCCGCCCGACAAAATGGGGTGCTGGTATCGATGGTGACGGGTAAAAGCCTGGCGTATGCCCTACATGCTTTGCAGGAGCGTGGGCGACTGTTTTTAGATCCCAATATTCAGGTATACGAAGGACAGATAGTCGGTCTGCATAGCCGAGGTAATGACCTGGTGGTGAACCCCACTAAGGCGAAGCAGCTCACCAATGTGCGCGCATCTGGCACTGATGAGGCATTGACCCTCTCCCCACCGGTGAAGCACACCTTGGAGCAAGCGTTAGAGTTTATTGAAGAGGACGAGCTGGTAGAGGTCACCCCAGAGAGTATCCGTTTGCGTAAAAAATGGCTGTTGGAGCATGAGCGCAAACGCGCCTCGCGCAGTGCTGCATAACCCTTAAGCTTCTCTCAGCATCTCCACATGCTCAATATTGTCTTCGTAGTACGGCCCATGGGTCATCACGAAGCCCATCGATTCATAAAACGCGGTTAAATATGCCTGCGCACTGAGTCTGACCCCTGCTGGCCAGCGCGCGTCACAGAAATCGAGAGCTCGTAACATCAGGTCTCGTCCTAAGCCGCACTCCCGATAGTCAGCGTGAACAGCCACTCTGCCAATCGAGCACTCTGAGTAACTAACGCCAGGTGGCGCCACGCGCAGCGTGCCGATGAGCTGCTCGTCATGGAGCAGTTCGAGGTGCCAGCACTCGGGGTCTTTTTCGTCCGCCTCTAAATAAGGGCAGGCCTGTTCCACCACAAAAATAGCGGTTCGTAGGCTGAGTAACCGATGCCATTCGGGTCCACTGAATAATGCAAAGTGTCGCCACCGCCAGACCAGTGCTTTACGGTCTATCGTTGATGGTTCTGCCATGGCGAATGTCTCCTAATGAGGCGTGGCGAGTTTGTTTAGGGCTGCCGCAAAGTGAAAAGCGCAGTTTCGTGGTATTCCCGCATGAGGGTGCGTTAGCATAGCGCGGTTCAAGAGTTTACGGCGGCGTGAACTCCCACCTCTTTTTGAGACCTTCGCCACTATGTCCGATTTAATGGAGCCTCCCGTCGACGTCGAGCAGATGTCTCTGCGTGACTACGCCGAAAAAGCGTACCTCGATTATTCCATGTACGTCATCCTCGATCGCGCGCTACCCCATGTGGGTGACGGCTTAAAACCAGTGCAACGCCGTATTGTTTACGCCATGAGTGAGCTTGGCCTAAAAGCCACCGCGAAATACAAAAAATCAGCCCGAACCGTCGGCGATGTGATCGGTAAATTNCACCCTCATGGTGACAGCGCCGCTTATGAGGCTATGGTGCTGATGGCGCAGAATTTTTCGTATCGCTATCCACTCATTGATGGACAGGGGAATTGGGGCTCGCCCGACGATCCAAAATCGTTTGCCGCAATGCGTTACACCGAGTCTCGTCTGACCGCTTATGCCGATGTACTGCTCACTGAGTTGGGGCAGGGCACGGTCGACTGGCAGCCGAATTTTGACGGGACGTTAGACGAACCCACGGTCTTGCCGGCTCAGGTGCCCAATTTGTTACTGAATGGCACCACCGGAATTGCTGTGGGCATGGCTACTGATATTCCCCCGCACAATTTGACAGAGGTGGTGGCGGCGACCATACATCTACTCGACTCCCCCAAGGCGAGCGTGGCGGATCTGTGTGCGCACATCAAAGGACCTGACTTTCCGACTGAGGCAGAAATTATCACCCCGGCTGCAGAACTGAATGCGCTCTATGAAACGGGTCGCGGGGCGCTGCGCGTCCGTGCTGCTTATCATATTGAGGAGGGTGCAGTGGTGATTCACGCTCTGCCGCATCAGGTATCGGGTGCCAAAGTCTTAGAACAAATTGCGGCGCAAATGCAGGCTCGAAAATTACCCATGGTGTCTGATCTGCGAGACGAGTCTGATCATGAGCATCCAAC
>JGI26253J51717_1000578_pt1 | contig 15400 bp, 16 predicted proteins | sample SaaInlV_100m_DNA_6_FD_51717 | JGI IMG/M metagenome (IMG submission 51717)
ACCTCAAATCCTTCGCCCCGCAAAGCGGCAGCGCATTCGCGCCCGCTGACAAGAGAGACTTCGCGCTCGGCGGAAAGCCCCCCCATTAACATTGCCACTTTTTGGGTTGCCCTGCTCGACATACCCGCTTCGCCTTTACCCGGCCCTGTGAGCCGATTTATTCGCGCCTGTTTTCAGGCGTCATTCCGGTTGATGATCACCAACCCGCATAATCTCCCACTCTAGCTGTATTCCGCTGGATTGGAAAACCTTTTTTCGCACCATTTCGCCCAAATCTTCTAAATCTTTGGCGCTGGCATCTCCGGTATTGATCATAAAATTTGCGTGCTGCGGGCTGATTTGCGCGCCGCCGATGCGCGCGCCGCGCAAGCCCGCCTCATCAATCACTTTCCATGCCTTTAAGCTGTGATCATCATCAGGCTGCCCCGTGCTGGAGAACCCGGCCGGATTGCGAAACGTGCTGCCCGCGCTGCGCAGCTTTGTCGGTTGCGATTGATCCCGCCTGAGCAGCTGATCTTGCATGCGCGCGGCCAAATCCTTTGGATGACCTGCCTTGGCGCGAAACGTGGCGGCCGTAATAACGCAACCCGCGGGAAGATCGCTAGCGCGATACCGCAAATTAAGATCTTTAGCGGGTAAGGTTTTGGACGCACCAGAGCGCAACACCACCTCAACGGTTTCCAAAACATCGGCCACATAGGTGCCATAACAGCCCGCATTCATTTTCACAGCGCCGCCAACCGCACCGGGTATGGTGCGCAAGAACGTCAGATCTAGCCCAGCTTGTGCCGCCTGTTTGGCAAGATGCGCATCCAGAACGGCCGCGCCAACCCTGATTTGATTGCCCGAAATTTCAATGTGATTAAACGCGCGCCCCAACCGTATGACAACAGCGCGCACCCCACCATCACGCACNATCACATTGCTTCCAACCCCCATCGGAAAAACATCAATATGGCTGCATAAATCTTTGATAAAATGCGATAAATCTTCTTTGCTTTCTGGAAGAAAAAAGTAATCGGCGGGGCCACCAACGCGCATCCAAGTTAAATCGGCCAAAGGACGATTGGCCGTCAACTGGCCTTTGGGGGCGGGCATATTCACCATTGCAGGCTCCTTGCAATTTCTTCGCATCATCCGTGATATCCGCGCATGGATGGTTTGTTCTGCAGCGGCAAAGCAATAAAGGTCAAGCTCAAACGCGCTTATTGGGCGCCGCGCGCCTTCTAAGATGAACGCAAACGCGGCAAGTCACCCCTATGAGCGCTCTTCGAGCATTAGCCAGTCTTCTTCAGCCTCAGAAAGGGCGTTTTGACGCTCGAGCAATGCTTGCGTTGCCTTTTCAAACTTTAACGGCGCAGCCGAGTACAGATCAGGCTCTGATAGATACGTTTCAAGCTTTACAATCTCGGCCTCAAGGCGGGCGATCAAGTCTGGAAGACTTTTTAAGCGGTGTTTCTCGGTAAACGATAAAGAATTTTCATGATTTTTATCAACGTCTTGCGCTGTATCTTTCATCTTTCTTTTTCAGCGATCTCGAGAGGCTCGGTTTGCGGCTTGCGCTGTGATTGATAATCCGACCAGCCCCCTGCATAAAGCGTTGCCTGGCCATCCCCTTCCAGCGCAACCGTCATATTGACCGTGCGATCCAAAAAATCGCGATCGTGACTGACCAGCAAGACGGTCCCGTCATAATCCGCCAAGAGCTCCTGCAGCAAATCCAACGTTTCCACGTCCAAATCATTGGTTGGTTCATCCAACACCAAAAGATTGCTTTGCCGCGCCATGATTTTGGCCAAGAGCAAGCGGGCTTTTTCGCCCCCAGAAAGCGATTTCACGGGCGCGCGCGCGCGCGCTTCATCAAATAAAAACTCTTTGAGATATCCCACCACATGTTTGGGTTGACCGCGTACCAGAATTTGGTCGGCTTTTCCTGAGACGCGCATCTCTGGATCGCCGGTCAGACTGTCCCAAAGGCTCATCTCAGGGTCTAACTGCGCGCGGGTTTGATCAAACACAGAGACCAGCAGATTGGTTCCCAAGACGACGCTGCCTTTATCGGCGGGTAATTCACCCAATAAAATTTTCAGAAGCGTTGTTTTCCCCACCCCATTAGGGCCAACAAAAGCAACACGATCACCCCGTTGAATTTTGATGGAAAAATCTTTGAACAGCTCTTGATCCCCGAAACGCTTGCCGATTGCTTCTGCTTCGATCACTTTGCGGCCCGATTTGCGCCCCGCCTCCAGTGCCATCGCCGCGCGATCCTGCCGTTTGATCATTGACGATCGCTCGCTGCGCAAATCTTGTAGGGCGCGCACCCTGCCCTGGTTGCGCTTACGCCGCGCGCTGATGCCCTCAACAGCCCAGCGCGCTTCCGATTTAATCTTCCGATCCAATTTATGGCGCTGGATGTCTTCTTCTTCCCACAATTTATCGCGCCAGGCCTCAAACCCAGAAAAGCCAACTTCATTGCGGCGCACCGCGCCACGGTCAATCCATAGGATTGCCCGCGTCAGACGCTCGAGAAACCGCCGGTCATGGCTGATCAGAACAAACGCCGCGCGGGTGCTGCGCAGCTCTTCTTCAAGCCATGAGATCGCCTCAATATCCAAATGGTTGGTCGGTTCATCGAGCAGCATCAATTCGGGCGCTTCTGCCATCAGCTTGGCCAGCGCTGCGCGTCGACGCTCGCCACCTGACGCCGTCGCTACCGGGCGGTCCGGTTGAAACTTAAGCCCCTCTGCGGCGCGCTCCACGCGATAATAATCACCCGGCTCCAAACCGCTCATCGCAAAATCGCCCAAAGTGTCAAACCCAGTCATTTGCGGATCTTGTTCCATATAGCCCACCGAGCTTGCCGGCGCCAAAACACGGTTGCCTCGATCGGCATCGACCAGACCGCTCATCACTTTCATCAAGGTCGATTTTCCAGATCCATTGCGCCCCACAAGCGCCACACGGTCGCCCGGTTGAACGATCAGATCCATCCCGTCAAAAATCGGATTGCCCCCAAAGGTCAGGGAAATATCTTTTAACTGCAAAAGCGGAGTACGTGCCATAGCCCGCCAGCTATGCGGCTTACTCTAAAAGGTCAAGAGAGCGCCCGCAAAAGACGTTTGCGCGCTGGCGGGATTCGGCCGACCTCAACCCCGGTAAATACATGGAGCGTGTTCATATGTTTATCTACAACAGCATGATCGCTGACCCAACCGCCCATTAACAAATAGCTGCGCAGCAAAGGCGGCATATGACGCATCGCCAACCGAACATCAGGCTTTCGCCGCAAGCGCGCCGCAAATTCAAACACATTGGGCGCCTTCACCCGCGGCAACCACCGCTTTGGCGCCAGATGCTTGTCGCGCAGCATCGCAAACGCATCCAGATAGGCTTTCGTGTCAGTGCCGCGAAACGACGTGCATCCAAACAGAAAATCTACCTTTTGCGCATCAACAAACTGGGTTAACGCACCCCAAGCCACCCGCAGGATATCGGGGTCTTGATTTTGCGGATGGATGCAAAAACGCCCCATTTCAACCAGTTTTCCGTCAAAGCTTTGCAAAGCTGATAGCTCATAAAACTGCGCAGAATAGCTTTTTTCGATATCGCTGCCGCCATTTAGATGAAGCAGCCTGAAACAACATACAAGCGCACCTGTTGCAACCTCTTCGATCAGCATATGCGCGCAAATATCATCGAACCGGTCTTGATCAAGACCAGTTTCAGATCGCAAATTAAACGCCAAACACCGCAACGCTTGTGCAGAGTGAACATCTTGAAGGTTTTCAGCAAGTCTGGCGGCATATTTAGCTTTTTTCAACATGATAGCCCAGCCACATCCCTGACAAATCGTGGATCATTCGCGCGCGCGCAGCACAGCAAAAACCGCTCGGTCTCTGCCACAGTGCTGGCCTTTTCCTTGCAATCGGGTTTATTCGTTGATGACCGAAGCGGCATCCGGGGATCCTATCGATAAAAGGATACGGCTGAACATCCCCTTCTCTTCCCTTGGAGGAAGCGTGACGCGCGGTTGCAACGCCACGATTTGACCATCCGACAAGCTGAATCGTTGGATGTTTTTCACCACATCATTTTTGTCAAAGCTGACCACCAAAATATTCCGTTCAATTTCTTCAGCGCCCCGTAAGCCTTTATTTTGCAATCGACTGCGCACATAAAAATATGCGTCTTGTTCGATCAAACCTTCTGTGGTGGGCAGCCCCAATTGCTCTTCTACGCTGGCGCGCGTATCGACGCCGACCAAAACATCGGCCACTTGATCGGGTGCCGGCATGTAACCGTGATTGCGGATTTGTCCGGCGCAGGCGCTCAACGTCACCAAAACCAGTGCGGATATGATCTGAAACCCTGCCCTACGCATCGAATGATATCTCGCCTCTTGTTTCGCTGTGATTTGATCTTTATGCCCAAACCCTAGCGCAAGTAAATGTTTCTCTAAAGGATGTTGTTATAAACATGCCCGAATTCACTACACCAGACGCAATAATCCGCCGAAGCGAGCTGAATGGTCAAAAACCGCAGGCTTTCGATCTACGCCCGAATGAAACGGATTGCGCGCTCATGGCTGCGACCTTATCGGTTAAAGGCCTCAAAAAACTACGGCTAACGGGCACGCTCAGCGCAACCGGAGCGCTTGAATGGGTGCTTCAGGGCGCTCTAGGGGCAACCATACAGCAGGAATGTGTCGTGACGCTTGCCCCTGTGGTGACCCGTATCGATACAAAAGTTTTGCGCCATTTTGTTCCACAAGATCAACTTATACCCTTGGAAGAGAGCGAAGAGGCCGAACTGATCTCGAATCCTGACGATTCGCTTGAGCCGCTGCCAGAAAGCTTTGAGCTGATGGAGATATTGCAAGAAGCTTTGGCTTTAGAGGTTCCGGAATACCCACGCGCTGCGGGCGCTGAATTAGGCAGCGTGAAAGCTGCCCCGGCCGGCACAACAGCCTTTCCAGAAGACCCTCCTAAACCTTTCGCGGGGCTGGCTGCCCTGCGTGCGAAAATGGACAAAGAGCAATAATTATGGATATCCAAGCCGGATAAACTGCGAAATAGCCGGGTTTTTTGTCGATAGTTGCAAAAAGAAGGTTGTAACGCACCCACAATTAGATGTATGCGCGGCGGATAATTTTACACTAACGCGGGACTGGGTTCCGAGCAAACGAGGTTCAGGCATGGCCGTCCAACAGAATAAAGTATCCAAATCGCGCCGGAACAATCGTCGCGCCCATGACGCCCTTTCTGCGGCCAATCCAAATGAGTGCCCAAATTGCGGCGAACTCAAGCGGCCGCATCACGTCTGCGCATCATGCGGGCATTACGCAGAGCGTGAAGTCATTGCTCTGGTAGATGAGATCGATCTGGACGAAGACGCGGCCTAAACGGCCGAAGGCGGGCGCAAATGACCACTTCGATTGAAAATACGAAGGGGGCGGCCGACAAAATTGTACTCAGCATTGATGCGATGGGGGGCGATCGAGGCCCTGCCGCGGTTGTGGCAGGCGTTGCCCGAGCCGCAAAACAGAATGCGCATCTGCATTTCATCATTCACGGCAAGAAATCGGTGCTGGACCTGCAAGTAGCCAAGCGCCGGGCTCTGTGGGGCCGCGTTGACATACGCGACACCAGCGATGTTGTTTCAATGGATGATAAACCTAGCCAGGTATTAAGNTCGGGAAAAAATACCTCGATGTGGTCTGCNATCGATTCGGTGCGCAACGGCGAAGCAGAGGTCTGCGTTTCCTGTGGCAATACCGGTGCGTTAATGGCGCTCAGCGTGATCCGTTTGCGCAAGTTGCCAGGCGTGAACCGCCCCGCGATCGCGATCCTATGGCCGTCCAACAACCCGCAAGGATTTAACGTTATGCTGGATGTTGGCGCCGATATCCGGGCCGATGCTCGGGATCTTTTGCAATACGCGCTTATGGGCGCCTCTTACGCCCGCACCGGTTTGGCTCTTGCGCGCCCGCGCGTTGGCCTTTTAAACGTTGGTACCGAAGATAATAAAGGCCGCCCAGAGCTGCGCGAAGCGCATGCGCTGATCAGCCGAAATGCCGAGNATCACGATTTTAGCTTCGTGGGTTTTGTCGAAGGCGGTGATATTCCTGGCATCAAAGCGGATGTGATTATAACCGACGGGTTCACCGGCAATGTCGCCTTAAAAACCGGCGAAGGCACGGCCAGCCTGATCGGTTTACTGCTGCGCGAGGCGTTTAAGTTTTCGCCCCTATCTCGGTTGGCCCAAATATTGGCCATCACCTCCCTGCAACGGCTGCGAAAACGCATTGATCCAAGACAGGTAAATGGCGGCGTGTTTCTTGGTCTGAACGGCACGGTTGTAAAATCGCATGGATCCGCAGATGCGCTGGGGATATCTGCCGCTGTGAAACTGGCTGTAGATCTCGCGCAATCGCAGTTTTCTCAAAATCTGGCCGCGCGGCTTGCATCTGTTGACACAATACCCCACGATGTCCCAACCACAGAGCAAGAAACGGAATAAGAATGACAGTAAGAGCCGTTGTGCGGGGCGTTGGCCATTACCTGCCCGAAAGAGTGGTGCCGAACTCAGAATTTGAAGCGCAATTGGACACCAGCGACGCCTGGATACAAGCGCGCTCTGGGATCAAACAGCGGCATTTCGTGGCAGATGGACAAACCACATCTGATATGGCGATTGAAGCCGCCAAAGCCGCCCTTAAAGACAGCGATTTGCAAAGCAATGATATCGACGCGGTAATCGTGGCAACTTCAACCGCAGACCTTACCTTTCCTTCCGTGGCAACCATGGTGCAAGCAGGTCTCGGAATGAAAACCGGCTTTGCCTATGATGTGCAGGCGGTATGCGCCGGATTTATCTATGCATTGGCAAATGCCAATGCGCAAATCATCGCCGGGCAGGCCAAACGCATCTTGGTGATTGGCGCCGAAAGTTTCAGCAAATTGATGGATTGGACGGATCGCGGCACATGCGTCTTATTTGGCGATGGCGCAGGCGCGTTGGTTCTTGAGGCCGAAGACGGCAAGGGCGATAAAGGCGATCGCGGAGTGCTTGCTGTTGATTTGAACTCTGATGGCGCTTACCGCGATATTCTGTACGTTGATGGCGGTGTTTCGCATCAAACGACCGGACATTTGAGAATGCATGGCAAAGAAGTGTTCCGACACGCTGTGGAAAAGCTGGCCCAAACCGCCGAAGCGGCAATGAAAAAAGCCCAGCTTATTGCCGATGAGATCGACTGGGTTGTTCCACATCAGGCCAACATTCGCATTATCCAAGGGACTGCTAAGAAAATGGGGATCGACCCCGAGCGCGTTGTGACAACCGTTCAAGACCATGGCAATACTTCTGCAGCATCGATTCCCCTGGCGCTCTCGGTTGCCAAAGAACGCGGTCAAATCAAAAAGAATGACGTGATCGTCACCGAAGCCATCGGAGGTGGACTGGCTTGGGGTGCGGTCGTCTTAAGGTGGTAGAGTTGAGCATCCGAGCCCCAAAACGTTAAAAAACCACGTAAATCGGTGATCTGTTGAAGCTGTGATATTGACTCGCAAATTCACTCGCCTTTACACTCACGTAAAACTGGGAGCGACAATGAGCGATAAAACATTGACCAGAATGGATCTGAGCGAAGCTGTTTTTAAAGAAGTGGGCCTGTCCAGAAATGAAAGCGCTGAGCTTGTAGAAAGCTTGCTCAACCACATGTCCGACGCTTTGACAAAAGGCGAACAGGTCAAAATCTCATCTTTTGGAACGTTCAGCGTGCGCGATAAAACCGCGCGGGTTGGGCGCAACCCGAAAACCGGGGAGGAAGTTCCGATAACACCAAGGCGCGTGCTCACGTTCCGTCCGTCGCATCTGATGAAAGAAAAAGTCGCATTGGGAAATAAAAGTTAAGGCGGCGCTGGGCAATGGAAAAAACCGCCGAAGCGTTCAGGACGATTAGCGAAGTTGCGGATTGGCTTGAAGTACCCACGCATGTATTGCGGTTTTGGGAAAGCCAGTTCAGTCAAATCAAACCCGTGAAACGCGCAGGCGGGCGCCGGTATTATCGCCCCAAAGATATGCTGCTGATCGGCGGCATAAAAAAACTACTACATGAAGATGGCGAAAGCATCAAAGCAGCAAAAAAAATTCTGAACAAACGCGGGGTGAAATATGTTGCCGCATTGTCTGAGACCCCTAGTTTTATGAAAGATCGAAACGATCAGGCGGCTGCCCGTCCAAGTGATGACGCGCCCAATATTGCCGCGATTGAAGATGTGAACGTCTCTGCCGAACGTTTGATCGATACCAGCACAAAAGTGATCCCATTGCCCTTGCCAAAAACTGAGCCCTCGCCAGAAATCGAGCCTTCGCCGCTATCCCCACCGCAAAAGAAATCTGTGGGGCGCAAAACGCCCCCCTTCCCCAGCGGCGATGCGAGACAGGCTTCGCTTTTCGATGATTATGAACCAAGCTCAAACTTTTGGGCGGATACAGAAGCTGACAATCCACCGAGATCTGAGCCAGTGACAGCGCCGTTTAATATCGCACCCAATTTTGGCGCTATAAAACATCACATCCGGCAGATGCCCCCTTTAAGCAAAACGCAAAAAACAGATTTAGCGCCATTGATGCAGCGCATGGCGGCGATATGGGGCAGCTATAGTAAAAGGCACAACACCCCTTAAATCTCGTCTTTTTCGCTTGCCCTGCCGAAGAAAATCACTAAGAAGAGCTGTATTGGCGGGCTATGGCGCAGTCTGGTAGCGCGTCCGTCTGGGGGACGGAAGGTCGCAGGTTCAAGTCCTGCTAGCCCGACCAAANTCAAAAAATAAAGCAATTTTAGAACGCATATTGCCCTTAACGGGAGTAAGCGAGCCTAGGTATTTCATCTGACCTATCGAAAACCGTCAGAACTTTGCAAAATTTCGCATGTCTCAATCCAGAGCGTAAATTATGCCGTTAAGGCGCATTGCGCGCCTTAGAACAAAATGTGGTTTACTGTTAATAGGGCCCGGTTTGTGATTTTTCAGCGGTTAAGCTCGAGGTGAAAGGATATGTATTTTAATCATAAGCAGGCCGTCTTAGTCGCAGCCCTAAACTTCTTAAACTTGTAAGCGCCGCTATCAAAAATGCATTTTACTAAGACGCATCTGTGAAAATAAATCGCATATGTGAGGCGTACAGAGGTTCAGCCTCTGTGAGCTTTGGCTGGTGCTCAATGCAAACACATTGTGGCCAAAAAGATCAGCTTGACCCGCTCTAAAATGGCATCAAACCCGCGTCATCTTAGTAATCTGCGTAGACCTCACCTAAGCCTTCGAACAACACAAAATTATAATAATGGTTCAAAAGATCGGCGGCGGCGCGCGCTGAGAACGAGTAATCTCCTGCCCGGTTTACCCTTTTAGCAAATTTTGGTCACTGATCTGTTCAACAGCCTGTTAAGGAAATTGCTATGGCCGCGTTATTTACAAAAATGTCGTCCGTAATTTTTGCAGTAAAAGATAACTGGAGCCTGGAAGCTTTTGGGCATTCGTGAAGAGGAGGCCGATTTCGTCTGTAGGTTTTCACAAATGCCGAGATATAAAAACCGGCCGCAATAAAAAACGCTAAAGAAGTACTTATTTAATTTCAGATACCTAAATCAATTCCTGCATATGGATTCACACGGTGAGGACAGCCTGTCAACACATGATCCATCCATAATTACGTGCCAATGTGGACCAAATGTGTGACAAAAGATGTTCAAGAGGTGGGACGATAGAAGACCCTTCAATGTCGCGATTTCGTAAAACTCACTCCAAATGGTAAGCAGCCTGTTTCGATACAATAAGTGGTTACCACAAAGGGGGTACGCATACGCCACACCCCCTCTATGCCCGTTATATATCCTTGAGCTTTGACAGTGAGGTGAGCTGGGGGTGTGTTAACCATTTGTATGGTCAGCGCGTAACCTGGAAACTTTTTAAAGTATACCTGCAATTTTCACTATCGATCTCATATCAATATCAATACCTGCAGAAAGTTTGGCAAAGGCCTGATTGGTTGCAAGCTCAGTGTATGTTGCTTCAATTGCAGCCATTGAGGGATATGTGACGCCCAGTAGATAAGTCCCAATATCGTTTCCTGTCACGGTATGGCCAAACCTTAATGTTTGAGCCCCATGATCTTTAAACGTTGAAGTGGTGGACGATAATAAGTTAATCACTTCGGCCTCATTTAAAGTCTTTGGCCTTGCNCGAGTAAGAACTAAATAGTTNGGCATGGGTGATAGCGTAGGTTCAAAGGGTATTGCTTTGCTCTGCATAACATTGCGAACAAAAGGTTTTGTTGCATGATCCTTAATCATGCTCTCATACGGTTTTGAGTTTGGAATGGCCTTCATCACATTCTCAAACCCTGCTAGGCTTTCAAAGAATTGAATAAATATTAAGGCGTTTGGATGCTTGCCACTTAGAACGCTGCCGTATGTAATACGCATGGCGCCATTGTCTTTGCATTCTTGGGCGAAATCACCCATTGCACCCATTAAGCCTGCTCTATCGTTGGTGTCGCTTGTCGCTCCGGTTATCACAATAAAATTTGGTTCACNCATAACGTTTCCTCCCTTTTTGTGTATGGTCACTTTGTGACACTTTGGGTCACAAAATTCTACATCACTAGGCTAGACCTCAAAGTCATTTCATCAAAGTTAAATAAATGAGACCGACAAAACTCTTCAAATCGCCTTTTTTANACGAAGCATAATAAAAATATTAATCAATAGGGATTTTCATTTGAGTTTCATATTAATTCTTTTTGGATTTAGGGTTGATCGTAAAAGCATCTAAGTTTCAAATTAAAGTAGATATATTGAAATTGGAGTACAAATGCGGCTGCTAATTTATGTTGCTTTGATGAGCTTAGCCACACATGCGCTGGCGAATAACATTATTGAAGGAAATCAGGGCTCAAAAATAAAGGGGAGTGTAGTTGAACGGTTTCAAAACCCCTGGGCCATGTCNTTTATTTCGCCTGACCGACTACTAGTTACGACAAAATCTGGTGATCTTTGGCTGGTTAATACAAATGGTGAAAAGTCTTTAGTCGCCAGCGTTCCCAAAGTCTTTTATGGTGGTCAAGGCGGTTTAGGCGACGTTGTTCCTCACCCAAATTTCAAACAAAATAAATTTATTTATATATCTTATATTTCCTCAGATACCGCAGGCGATACACGATACGCCACTGTGGTTAGGGCAGAATTAAATATAAAACATTCACCAAAGTTAGAAAACATTACAACAGTTTGGAACCAAACCCCGGCGAGATCTGGAAAAGGTCACTTCTCACATAAAATCACCTTGGGACAACAGGGAAGTAAACATGAAGGCAAAATCTTCATAACTTCCGGCGATAGGCAAGAGCAAACGCCCGCTCAACACTGGGATAAAGCATTAGGAAAGATTATTCGTTTAAATGATGATGGATCCGTACCCGGCGATAATCCTTTCCAAGACAAGGGAGAATTAGCAAAAACATTTTGGTCGATTGGTCACAGAAACTCGTTAGGAATTGCATTTAATCATAAGAATGAACTTTGGGCTCATGAAATGGGGCCGAAGCATGGCGATGAGCTGAATCTAATCCTTCCTGGAGCAAACTATGGGTGGCCGATAGTGTCGGAAGGTAACCACTATAGTGGTGCAGTTATCCCAACGCACGATACTCGACCAGAATTTCAAAAGCCAAAATTATTTTGGGTTCCCACAGTAGCTCCTTCTGGCCTATTTTTTTATCAAGGGGATGAATTCCCGGATTGGAACGGGGATGCTTTCCTTGGAGGATTAAAGGGCAGAGCACTCGTAAGGATAGAGTTCAAAAATGATCTACCAGTTGAAGCGGAGCGATTCAGTTGGTCGCAACGAGTACGTGACGTGGAGCTTGGAAGCGATGGTGCCATCTGGGCCTTGGAGGATGGCAGGTCAGGTCGCTTGATAAAGTTTATCAAAGCACAAGAGTAAATGAATCATATAAGAAGTTGGGTAATCGGTGTCGGGTGTGTCAGGTAAAACCAAACGTTTTTACAAAAAAATTTATAAAAACTTTGTTTTCAGGCTACGCAGGTGACGCCCTCACTGGTCAACAGTAGTTGGCGCCGCATGGCCCACGCCCTTGTGGCCATTATATATACTTAAACTTTGACAGTGAGGGGAGCTGTGTGTGTCAACCAGATTTGTTCTTCGTCAAATATTTACTCATTAAATTTTTTGCCCTTCGCCATTAGAAAGTCCATGCGTAAAAGGTTATCTTCAAAATATTCAGAAATGGCCTCATCGATCTCATTTCGTAGACTTGAAAGCTTCTCTGGTTCCTCAGCAAAAGCTTCTACCATTCTCTTAAGAGGACCTGCGCCCTTTTCAAAATTAGCACGAATATGTGCAACGCTTAGTCCCGGCATCTCAAGCTTATCACGATCAAATGTTAAATCATGAACCAAATTTTGAAGTCTCTCTTTGATTGTTTCGACAGACCCCCATTGTACTGGCGCTGCAGCACCATCGGGTAACGGCGGTCCATATTTAGCATTAATCTGAAAGAATTGCCCCATGAACAACTCTGGAGGCCAGCTTGAAAATGCTATTGTTCCNCCAGGCCTCAGCACTCGTAACATTTCTTTTATTGCGACATTGGGTCGAGGCGCAAACATATGCCCAAACTGACTAAGAACAATATCGAAGCTTTCATTTTGGAATGGTAAGTCTTCTACGTCTGCCTCATGAAAATCTATATCTAGCCCTAGGATTTTGTTGTTTTCATTTGCTCGGGCTATCAAGTCAGGCGTTAAGTCAGCTCCCGTCACTTTTGCGCCTGACCTTGCTGCGGTTAGAGCCNCTACTCCGGTACCGCAGGCAACATCTAGAACTCGGCTATCTGATAAAACTCCTGCAAACCGCACGAGCTTCGGTGCAGCGACACCGGTGAAATTCTCCATAGAGGCAAAATCAGACCATGTTTTTTTTGCTTTCTCTTTCAATTCGGCAAAATCATTCATCGTATTTTCCCTCCTTTTGTTTTTGATAGAATTTTAGTAATGCTCAGCATTTGTAAGCGCTGAGCATCACTTGATTAAATAGCATCTTACTGCTTCAGCCCTTTGTCCAAGCTGCAAACTCTTTTTCTGTAGTTGAAAATTCAATGCCGAGAGCAGGCTCATCGCCTATAACCCATGCATCATGACCTGGTGCAATTCTATAAGCGCTACCCGCAGAGATTGTCTCTTCGGAACCATCGTCGCAAACTACGTGAATTTTCCCCTGCATAAGCACGCCGATATGGCCGGCCTGACAGGAGTCAGTTCCAACATGAGGTTTAATGCACTCAGACCATTTCCATCCCGGCTGCATATTTGCTTTCGTGATATTAACTGGTCCAAATTTAATAGTTGCAGCATGTGTTTTGTCGGGTGTCATCGCTTCATCAGGGTTTGACCATGCTTTTGTCTCAATTGACGACATGTTACTCTCTCCTATTTCTGGTTAACAACTCAGAAAGATTAACATGAGTTTTTGAAAATCGTAAGAATTAATGAAAATATTAAATTTCCGGTAAGCATTCGGCGGAGTTGAGCACAGGTTAAGACGTTAGTTTGTCTTTACGATGCTTTCTGAGCGTTCCATAATAATAAAAAATGGAGCCTTTGAAAAATATGCCAAAGTTAACTTATGCCGATGAAAAACGTGAAGTTGAATTTTCAGAGGCCCAAAGCATTCTTGAAATTTCAAACGAAAACCAAGTTGAACACTTGCATGTCTGCGGCGGTCTCGGACGATGCTCTACCTGTCGAGTACAAATCCTGGATGGCTTTGAAAATTGTTCCGAGCGGTCTCAGAAAGAACAGCTTATAGCTGACAAGCTTGATTTCCCAGATGATGTACGCCTGGCTTGCCAAACGCTATTAAGTGGGGACGCAAAAATACGGAAGTTATTTAAGAACCAAGCAGATATAAAGTTTGCACAGGCAGCAATGCAATCATCTGGCTCAATTGGATCTAACAAACAAGTTGCGATTTTATTTGCGGATATTGAGGACTTTACGCCACTAAGTGAGAGACTAGCGTCGTTTGACGTGATGTATCTATTAAACAAGTATTTTGATTTTGCGGGTAATATCGTCATGAAAAATGGCGGTGAAATTAATAATTATATTGGTGATGCATTTCTGGCAATATTTGGGCTTGATGGTGAAGGCGATGAAACATTTCGGGCTGTAAAAGCTGGATTAGAATTGCAGTCAGACCTGAAAAACTTTGCCAGTACCGTCGAAGAAAACTTTGATGAAGAATTCAAAATTCGAATTGGAATTCATTTTGGAGAAGCCATAATCGGAATGCTAGGTTGCAGGGGCACGGAAAGATTAAGCGTCATTGGTGATACCGTGAATATGGCTGCTAGAGCAGAAAGTGCCAACAAAGAAGCAGATACGACAATGCTTATTACAGAAAACGCCTATAACCAAATCCAAGATAGAGTTGAGGTGGAAGATTTCATTAGAACGAAACTTAAAGGTACTAGTGAGAGAATTACTTTGTATGAAATTAAGTCGGTAAAAGGCGAAAGCCTAGTCGCTAAAAAGCATGATGCACTGGTGAAGGATGGAATAAAATGGACACGTGCAGGTGCCAGCAAAGATCTGTCAAAAGAAAATAAAATTGAATTCGAATTGGACGGTGATGACGTATTGTTGTTTAGGTTCAACGGTGATGTAAGGGCCGTTCAAAATACCTGTACTCATATGAATTTACCTCTATCTGGTGGGGAAATAGACGAAAATGGCCACATAACCTGCCCGTTCCATGGCACTTCATATTGCACCAAGGACGGTGGTGTTCAAAAATGGTGTGATGGGCTTCCAGAGGATATGCCTCCAGAGAACGTTCAGATGATGAAGTCGATGAAGCAGGTACCGCTCAATACGTTTAATGCAATAGATTACGAAGGTAACATTTGGGTGGCCAAAAACTAACAACATTTGTGCGGCAAGCAACCTCGGTGTCGGGTGTGTAGGGTGGCACCCTCTAGAAGAAGACGCTCCTATCGTTACCTTCGTTCACATTCTTTTCATTCTCTGGCTGCTCCTGGTCTTCAAACGCCTTGCTGAATTAGGTCGTGCATGGATCATGTCATTCGCAAAATCGATGTCTTCCAGCTTCAACCCCACGATCTCTGCCAGCCTACAGCCTGTTTCTCCTAAAAGTGGCATAAGCAATTTGATCTGACCTACTGAAGCTAAAGCCTTGTCGTATCCCCATTTCAGCTGATCATTGGCAAAGGTGCCTCGCTTATGGCTGTCTTCACCTTCTCCTTTGATAAAGCGCCTTGAGAATGGATTGCGCTTATCCAAGTCCAGCTCTGCATA
>JGI26253J51717_1000584_pt1 | contig 15295 bp, 10 predicted proteins | sample SaaInlV_100m_DNA_6_FD_51717 | JGI IMG/M metagenome (IMG submission 51717)
GGCTGGAGAAGGTCCCAAGGGTTGGGCTGTTCGCCCATTAAAGTGGCACGCGAGCTGGGTTCAGAACGTCGTGAGACAGTTCGGTCTCTATCTACTGCGGGCGTTAGAAATTTGAGTGGATTTGACTCTAGTACGAGAGGACCGAGTTGAACTGACCTCTGGTGCACCAGTTGTTCCGCCAGGAGCATTGCTGGGTAGCTATGTCGGGATGGGATAAGCGCTGAAAGCATATAAGCGCGAAACCCGCCACAAGATGAGATTTCTTTAAAGGGTCGTAGGAGATGACTACGTTGATAGGTCATAGGTATAAGTGCAGTAATGTATGTAGCCGAGTGATACTAATAGCCCATAGGCTTGCGCACGCACGCTCCCTGGTTTAGGCTAGGGAGCTGCACAGACTTTTACTCTTATGTTATTGAAGTATTTTTATTAAATGAGTGTGGAACTTGTTCCTCACACTGTCCTAGTATGTTAAGATATAGCGTAGTGTATCTGCGGCGAAAGCCAAAGAAAGCTACCAAGATTTAAGGTGATCATGGCGATGAGGCCCACCCTTTTCCATTCCGAACAAGGAAGTTAAGCTCATCAGCGCCGATGGTACTGCTATACCAAGTGGGAGAGTAGGTCGTTGCCTTTTTTTGAATCCCGAATACAGCAATGTGTTCGGGATTTTTTTTGCCCTATTCCCAAGGGAATATCAAGTATAGTCACATTTGCAATCACAAAAAAAGGGAACCCAACGGGTTCCCTTTAAAAAGCAATTACTGATGGTCCAGTTAGATTCTCGGTAAATCGCCTTCTCCTTTTAATGGTAAGTTAGAGCTCCCCATGAGATAGCTATCTATATGGTGTGCAGCCTGTCTTCCTTCTGCAATGGCCCAAACAATGAGTGATTGTCCCCTTCTTTGATCGCCAGCAGTAAAAACACCAGCTACATTGGTTTTATAGTTGTCCTCAGTTGCAGCAATATTTGTTCTTTTATCCATTGCTACCCCCAACTGTTCTGCTACTGTATTCTCAGAGCCTGTAAAGCCCATGGCTAATAAAACCATTTCTGCCTTCCATATTTTCTCTGTTCCAGGTACTTCTACCAATTTTGAACGCTGTCCTGGGCTGTGCTCCCAATGTACCTCAATGGTTTTTAAACCTGTGAGGTTTCCATTCGCGTCTCCAACAAATTCTTTGGTATTAATGCTAAAGAAACGCGAGGCCCCTTCTTGGTGAGAGCTAGTTGTCTTGAGTCGCATTGGAAAAAATGGCCAAGGCTGGTTTTCTGGTCGTTCGNTAGTGCCTTTAGGCATAATTTCAAAGTTAGACACGGTATTAGCCCCTTGTCTAATAGAGGTTCCAATACAATCAGATCCTGTATCTCCTCCGCCAATTACAATGACATCTTTCCCTGTAGCTAAAATGTCTTCATTGGTGTAGGTCTCTTTTCCTACGCGTTTATTGCTTTGTTTTAAAAAGTCCATGGCCTGAACCACCCCTTTTAGGTCTGCTCCAGGAATATCTAATGTCCTTCTTATAGTTGCACCACCGCTTAGTAATACAACATCGTAGTCTTTTTTAAGATCAGCTGCGTTTAGGTCTTTTCCTATTTCAATTCCTGTTTTAAAAACAATGCCTTCTTCTTCTAATATAGCCAAACGTCTGTCTATGACATTTTTCTCCATCTTAAAATCTGGTATACCAAACCTTAATAATCCGCCTGGTTTAGAGTCTCTTTCGTAAACGGTCACTAAATGCCCCGCCCTGTTTAATTGTTGTGCAGCAGCTAGTCCGGCAGGACCAGATCCAACAACAGCCACTTTTTTTCCAGTTCTTATGGCTGGTTTATGAGGCACAACCCAGCCTTTTGCAAAGGCTGTTTCTGCTACGCTTTTTTCAATATTTTCTATAGTTACTGGATCTTCATTAATACCCAATACACAGGCTTCTTCACAAGGTGCGGGACACAGCCTTCCTGTAAATTCAGGAAAGTTGTTGGTGGCGTGTAATATCTTAGCTGCCTTTTCCCATTTTCCTTTGTAAACGGCGTCATTGAAATCTGGAATCAAGTTTCCTAATGGACACCCACTGTGACAAAATGGTATACCGCAGTTCATGCATCTTGCACCCTGATCTTTGAGGTCTTTCTCTTCTAAAGGAACCGTAAATTCTTTATAATTCTTTACGCGCTCTTCTGGCTTTTCGTAAGATTCTACTTTTCTGTCGAATTCTAAAAATCCTGTTATCTTTCCCATTTTCCTATAAAGTTTGAGCGGTTTCTGCTGCTATTCTAACTAGTGCGAGTCGGTATTCTTCTGGGAATACTTTAATGAAATGCCCCAGCTGAGACTCCCATTGTTCTAATATTTCTTGAGCCCTAGGACTTTGTGTGGCGTGATAGTGATTTTCTATCAGTGTCTTTAATTGGTCTATGTCTGTCTGATCTTCTACAGCCAGTAGATTTAATCCTTCTTCTTTACAAATAGANTTAAAGGTCTTATTAGGGTCATAGACATAGGCAATTCCACCACTCATACCTGCGCCAAAATTTCTTCCTACTGCCCCGAGTATTACCGCTGTTCCTCCGGTCATATACTCACAACCATGGTCTCCAATACCCTCTACTACAGCTATNGCTCCTGAGTTTCTCACACAAAAACGTTCNCCTGCTTTACCNTTAATATAGGCNTCTCCTGCNGTAGCACCGTATAAGGTCACATTTCCTGTAATGACATTGTCNTGCGGAACAATAGTAGCTTCTACAGGTACTTTCACGACTAATTTTGCCCCAGAAAGTCCTTTTCCAAGGTAATCGTTTGTGTTTCCATACACCGTCATGGTTAAACCTTTGGTGGCAAATGCACCAAAACTTTGTCCTGCTGCTCCTGTAAAATTAAGTTTCAAGGTGTTGTCTGGCATTCCTGCTGCGCCATATTTTTTAGATATCTCATTTGAGATAATAGCTCCAACGGCACGGTCCGTATTTTTAATAGGAAAATCTAAACTCATTTTCTCTTTTCTATAGAGTGCAGGGTGGGCTTTTTCTATAATGTCAAACTCTATGGAGTCTTCAATATGGTGTTCTTGCTTAGTGGTATTGTACAGTTTTGTTCCAGGAATAACGTCTACCTGATGTAAAATTGGACTTAGGTCAATACCTGCGGACTTATAATGGTTTAATACTTTCTTTCTGTCTAGTTTTTGCACCTGGCCTACCATTTCGTCAATGGTTTTGAATCCAAGTTCTGCCATGATTTCTCTGAGCTCTTGTGCTATGAAGTACATGAAGTTAACCACGTGTTCTGGTTGTCCTTTGAATTTTTTTCTCAATTCTGGATTTTGTGTGGCAATACCTACTGGGCAGGTGTTTAGGTGACAGGCACGCATCATTATGCATCCTGAAGCAACTAATGGAGCTGTTGCAAAACCAAATTCTTCTGCGCCTAATAGACAAGCAATAGCTACATCTCTACCTGTTTTTAACTGTCCGTCACACTCCAACCTAACCCTATTTCTAAGGTCATTCATTACAAGGGTTTGTTGTGCTTCTGCAATCCCTAATTCCCATGGAAGTCCGGTATGCTTTAAAGATGTTAAAGGAGAAGCTCCCGTACCACCGTCAAAACCTGAAATCAGTATAACGTCGGCCTTGGCCTTAGAAACCCCAGCAGCGACTGTTCCAACCCCCACTTCTGAGACTAGTTTTACGTTAATTCGAGCTTCTCTGTTGGCAGATTTTAAATCAAATATAAGTTGAGATAAATCTTCAATAGAGTATATGTCATGGTGTGGTGGTGGGGAGATTAAACCCACATATGGGGTTGAGTTTCTTGTCTTGGCTATATCTGGATTGACTTTTGGACCAGGCAATTGCCCCCCTTCTCCAGGTTTGGCTCCCTGGGCCATTTTTATTTGAATTTCAGAAGCGTTGGTCAGGTAATTTGAGCTCACGCCAAAACGTCCCGAAGCTACTTGCTTAATAGCAGAGTTCTTCCAATCTCCAGTTTGATTTTTATAAAATCTTTCTGCGTCTTCTCCCCCTTCTCCGGAATTGCTTTTTCCGCCAATCCTATTCATGGCAATGGCTAAGTTCTCATGAGCCTCTTTGCTAATGGATCCGTAAGACATAGCACCTGTCTTGAATCTTTTCACGATGTCTGTCCACGGCTCTACTTCTTCTAGAGGAATTGGGTCGTAATTAGAGAATTCTAATAAACCTCTAATGGTCATGAGGTCTCTGGCTTGATCATTGACCAATTGGGCGTATTCTTTGTAAGTGCTCGTTTCGTTGTTTCTTACTGCTTTTTGTAATTTAGCAATAGAAAGTGGGTTGAATAAGTGCTTTTCGCCCTCTCTTCTCCACCTGTAATCTCCGCCTATTTCTAAGTCTAAAGAAGCCTCTGGTTGGTTTTCTGAAAATGCCCTAGCATGTCTTTTGCTGAGTTCTTTCTCAATTTCATGGAGGTCAATTCCCTGAATTCTAGAGGTGGTTCTCGGGAAGTATTTATCTATTACTTTGGTGTTAATCCCAATACACTCAAAAAGTTGAGACCCTCTGTAGGAGTTTAAGGTAGACACCCCCATTTTGTTCATTACCTTTAAAATGCCTTTTCCTACTGCTTTGTTGTAGTTCTGTATGGCAGTTTCAAAAGTATATGCTGTAATATCGTTTTCTTTGAGTTGTTCTGCAATAATTTCATTAACCAAATAAGGGTTTATGGCACTGGCGCCATACCCAAAAAGCAAACAGAAATGGTGTACCTCTCTAGGCTCTGCAGATTCAATGATTATACTCGCTTTAGATCTTTTTCCCAAACGCTGTAAGCCATTATTTACATAAGAACAAGCGAGTAGGGCAGGGATGGCTGCTTTGTCTTTTGAGATATACCTGTCAGAAAGGATGATGATATTACTGCCTTCTTCAATGGCTTTGCTGGCTTCTGCTAACAAAGATTCAAGTCCCTCCTCTAATCCGTTATGCCCTCTTTCTAGGGTGTATAACATTTGTAGGGACGTAACCTTGTAGTGTGGGTTTATATCGTAATTCTTAATCTTGTCTAAATCTTCTTTAGAAATTACAGGATTCTGAATTTTTAATTTTCTACAGTGTTCTTGGGTCTCCTCAAATATATTGTGGTCGCTACCAAGGGTAAGGCTAATGTCCGTAATCATCTCCTCTCTAATGCCGTCTAACGGAGGGTTGGTCACTTGGGCAAAGAGCTGTTGGAAGTAGTTGTACAACAATTGTGGTCTTTGCGATAATACAGCTATGGGTGTATCTGTTCCCATTGAACCAATAGGCTCTTTGGCTGTTTCTGCCATAGGCATTACTATGGTGTCTATGTCTTCTAAGGTGTACCCATAGGCTGCTTTTCTTTGGGCAAGTGGGGCTTCTCCAATAAATAAGGGGCAGTCGTTATATGGAATGTCTTTTAAATGTACGAGGTTGTCTTTGACCCATTTTTCGTAAGGATGCTTTTTGGCAATTTGTTCTTTAACTTCTTCATCATTGATGATTCTCCCTGCAGACATGTCTACTAAGAACATTTTACCAGGTTCTAAACGTCCATGATGCGCTAAATTTTTAGGATCAATGTCTACTACGCCAGTTTCTGAAGACATAATTACATAACCGTCTTTTGTCACAGAATATCTAGAGGGTCTAAGACCGTTTCTGTCTAAAACTGCACCAATATAATTTCCATCCGTAAAAGGAATTGAGGCAGGTCCGTCCCAAGGCTCCATCATACAGGAATAATATTCATAAAAGGCTTTTTTAGCCGCAGACATATTGTCGTTTTTTTCCCAAGCCTCAGGCACTAAAATCATCATGACTTCTGGAAGAGATCTTCCTGTCATAAGCAGTAATTCTACGACCATATCTAGCGTGGCTGAATCTGATTTGTTGGGTAATATAATGGGAAGGATCGCTTTTATGTCTTCGCCAAAAAGGTCGCTCTCTAAAAGTTCTTCTCTGGAACGCATTCTAGCGACATTCCCCCTTAAAGTGTTTATTTCCCCATTGTGACACATATACCTGAAAGGCTGTGCCAAATCCCATGTAGGGAAGGTGTTGGTGGAAAATCGCTGATGCACCAAGGCCAACCTAGTCACAACCCTAGTATCCTGTAGGTCTCTAAAGTAAAGACTAATGTCTTCTGGCATGAGCAAGCCTTTGAAAATAATGATTGTGGTGGAAAGGCTAGGCAGATAAAAGAACCCTTGCTCAGATAGTTTTGAGTTGTATATGGTGTGTTCTGCTTTTTTTCTAGCTATAAATAATTTTCTGTTAAAAGTAGCTGTGTCCTGCTCAGACTGCTCTTTTCCAATAAAGATTTGGGCTATAAAAGGCATGGTTTCCATGGCAATTCTTCCTGGCACGGATTTATTGACAGGGACTTCTCTCCATCCTAAAAGGACCAACCCTTGAGATTTTATTTCTTTCTCAAATTCTTTTGTACAGAAATTTCTTTGGTTGTCTTTTTGAGGTAAAAATACATTAGCTACCGCATAATTTCCTGGCTCTGGTAATTTAAACGAGCACTCACTTACAAAAAAATCATGGGGAATGTCAATGAGTATTCCCGCACCATCTCCAGTTTTACCATCTGAACTCACTGCGCCTCTATGTTCTAGTTTTTCTAGAATCTCGAGTGCTTTGTGGATAATATCATTGGATTTTTTTCCTTCTAGACTACAAATAAATCCTGCGCCACAATTGTCATGTTCAAATTCTGGGGAATACAGCCCCTGTTTTTTTAGCCTCATAAGTATTGGATGTTTACACAAAAATATCCAATATGTTGAATTTACGGCAATGATNTAGTCATTTATAACAAAAAAGTTCAGTGTTTTTAAAAAAACGTTGAAATAAATGTAATGTGATAATTTTGGCCACTTTTAAATGAGATTTCAATAATGGCCTTTGTTTAGTCTTTTAAAATAGCCCTAGATATTACCATTTGTTGGATTTCAGAAGTGCCTTCGTAAATCTGAGTGATTTTAGCGTCCCGCATGAGTCGCTCTACATGATATTCTTTTACAAAACCATTTCCACCAAAGACCTGAACGGCTTCTACGCTAACTTCCATAGCTACTTCTGAGGCATATAGTTTGGCCATTGCTCCTGATAAATCGTAATTGAGTCCCTGGTCTTTTTCCCAAGCTGCTTTGTAGACCAAATGCCTAGCAGCCTCAATTTTAGTATGCATTTGAGCCAATTTAAAGGCAATGGCCTGATGCTGACTAATGGGTTTCCCAAAAGTTTCCCTTTGTTTGGCGTAATTTAAGGCCAATTCATAAGCGCCAGCAGCTATACCGAGTGCCTGTGCAGCAATACCAATTCTTCCTCCTGAGAGTGTTTTCATGGCTAAGGTGAAACCAAATCCTTCTTCTCCGATCCTATTTTCTTCATGCACTTTAACCTGATTGAATTGAAGGGAGTGGGTGTCACTACTGCGAATACCTAATTTATTTTCTTTTGGCCCTATCACAAAACCTGGACTTTCCTTCTCCACAATAAAAGCACTAATACCTTTGGAGCCTTTTTTAGGGTCTGTTTGTGCTATGACCAAATAAATACTCGCACTACTTCCGTTGGTGATCCAATTTTTAGTCCCTGTAATTTCGTAGTAATCACCCTTTTTCACAGCCCTAGTTTTTTGAGAGGTGGCATCTGATCCAGCCTCAGGCTCAGAAAGACAAAAAGCCCCTATTTTTTTTCCATTACATAGATCGGGTAGGTATTTTTCTTTTTGCTGGGTGTTTCCATATTTTTCTAATCCCCAACAGACCAGTGAATTGTTTACAGACATGATTACAGAGGCAGAAGCATCTATTTTTGAGAGTTCTTCCATGGCCAATACATAAGACATAGTATCTAATCCGCTTCCTCCATAGCTAGGGTCTACCATCATTCCCATAAACCCCAATTCTGCCAGTTGTTTAATTTCTTGGATAGGAAAAGTTTGGGTTTCGTCCCTTTCTAGAATTGTAGGAAGGAGTACCTGTTGCGCAAAGTTTGAAGCAGCTTCTTTGATGAGTTTTTGCTCTTCATTCAATTTAAAATCCATAGAAAACTATTTTTAATCTATTCAAATATAATCATATTTACTATGCATGCATAGTAAATATGAAAACAATGATTTTTGAAATCAATTGATTTTTAGACCTTCAAGTATAAGCGCAATAATTATTTTTAAAGCAATCTGATAATTAATGATTTTTACTTGCTCATTTTTTTATATTTGTTAGCGTAGATGTTGGGATTCCTTTTGAGTCTCAGTTAAGTTGAAAAATTCAAAAACACCGTATATTTTATGGAAACTATTATCCTGATTGTATTTATTGTAGGTTACTTGGCCATTACCTTAGAGCACAACCTTAAAATTGACAAACTAATTCCTGCCTTGGCCATGATGGCTATTTTATGGGCGATTATAGCTTTAACTCATATGGATGTTTTTGAGGTAGACACGGCACTCCGCCAATTGGTTCCTACCCATATAGAGGAGATTTTATTGCACCATCTTGGTAAAACTGCAGAGATTTTAGTATTCCTTTTAGGGGCAATGACTATTGTGGAAATTATAGATTATTTTGATGGTTTTGCTACCATTAAAGGTTTTATAAAATATAAGAAAAAATCTAAATTGCTTTGGTTGTTTTCCATTTTGGCATTTATTTTATCTGCGATTATTGACAACTTAACGGCTACAATAGTACTGATCACGATCCTTCAAAAAGTAATTAAGGAAAAGGAAACGCGTATGTGGTTTGCTGGTATGGTGATTATTGCTGCAAATGCTGGAGGGGCTTGGTCTCCTATTGGAGATGTTACTACAACTATGTTGTGGATTGCCAACAAGGTGTCTGCCCTACAATTGGTGGAACATGTATTATTACCTTCAATNGTNTGTATGGTAATCCCTACTTTAATCGCTACCCGNTTTAAAGCTTTTCAAGGAAACCTAGATATAGATCCCACAGAAGAAGATGGCCCTAAATCAAGACATGGTGCTACCATGCTTTACTTGGGTTTAACAGCNATTGTTTTCGTACCTTTCTTTAAGACCATTACACACTTGCCACCTTATGTGGGTATGATGCTATCTTTGGCTGTAGTAGCCACTTTTGCTGAGATATATTCTAGCTCAAAATTCTCTTTATCTGACGTAGATGGTAAGAGTGAGGCGGCTGGTCACCACAGTCCAGTGCACCACTCATTGTCTAAAATTGAGTTGCCAAGTATTTTATTCTTTTTAGGGATATTGTTGGCTGTTGCAGCTTTAGAATCTCTTGGAATGTTATTTCATTTCGCAGAGGGTTTAAACGCAGCCATTCCCAATTCAGATGTTGTGGTGCTGTTATTAGGTGCAGGCTCTGCAGTGATTGACAATGTGCCTCTAGTTGCCGCTAGTATTGGTATGTTCTCTGAAGGATTAGACAATCCTTTGTGGCACTTTATTGCTTATTCTGCAGGAACAGGGGGCAGTATGCTTATTATTGGTTCCGCTGCTGGTGTTGTAGCTATGGGGATGGAGAAAATAGATTTCTTCTGGTACTTTAAAAATATTGCTTGGTTGGCATTAATTGGCTTCTTAAGTGGTGGTTTAACATTCATTTTATTGCGTGATTTTGTGTTGAACGCATAATTTTTTGCATTTTCTTACGTTAGCTTATAAATTAATTTGATTCTATTTTATGCAAGATAACTTGGCTGAAAATACCCTAGAGCTTGCGGCTTCTAGTGAGAAAACCCTATCCATTATAGACCTTATTTTTAATGGAGGTGCAGGGAGCGTATTTATTATGGGCTTACTTTTTGTCCTCTTGGCGGTAGCACTTTACATCTATTTTGAACGACTTTTTGCTATAAAAGCAGCAGCTAAAATAGACGCTAACTTCATGAACCAGATAAAGGACTATATCAGTAATGGTAAAATAGATGCCGCAAAATCACTTTGTGCTCAAACAGACTCACCTGTTGCTCGACTTACTTTAAAAGGGGTGTCTAGAATAGGAAAGCCTTTGGACGACATTAATACAGCCATTGAGAATGCAGGTACTTTAGAGGTGTATAAATTAGAAAAGAATGTTAGCGTGCTTGCTACAGTAGCAGGTGCCGCTCCAATGATTGGATTTTTAGGCACGGTGATTGGAATGATATTGGCCTTTCATGAAATGGCTACCTCTGGTGGTCAGGCAGAAATGGGGGCGTTGGCTTCAGGTATATATACCGCAATGACTACTACGGTAGGTGGTTTAGTGGTGGGTATTATAGCCTATATTGGCTACAACCATTTGGTTAATATGACCAATAAAGTGGTGCATAGTATGGAAGCTAACGCAGTAGACTTCTTAGACTTATTGAACGAACCTGTCTAGTTTTTATGAAATTAAAAGGTAGAAATAAGATCAGTCCAGAGTTTAGTATGTCTTCTATGACGGACATTGTGTTTTTGTTGCTTATATTTTTTTTACTTACCTCCAACAGTCCTAATGCGTTAGACTTAATACTGCCAAAAGCCAAAGGTAAGACCACTAATACCCAACAGGTTTCAGTGAGTATAGACGCAGATTTAAGGTATTTTTTAAATGAAAAGTTATTGGAAAAGAGCCAGTTAGAGGCTGTTTTAATTCAAGAACTGTCTGCACAAGATGCCCCTACAATTATACTTAGGGCGGCAGAATCCATTGCGATAAAAGAGGCTGTATTTGTCATGGATGTAGCCAACAGAAACCAATTCAAGGTAATCCTTGCAGTAAGGCCAAATTAATGGCATTTTTACAAACCACATACGAGAAAAAATCTTTTTGGACCACTGCTTTTATTCTATTAGCGGTGCTGTTACTCCTTTTTTTTGCAGGTCTTAGGTACCTAGATCCGCCGCCAGAAAATGGCATACTCATTGCTTTTGGAAATATAGATCCCGGTAATAGTTTAACGCTAGCACCTNNAATACAAGCCACTACAGAAGAAACAATTGTACCTGAGATGAATGCAGCTCCAGAAGTAAAAGAAGTAATGGTAGAGGAAGTGGTTTCAGAAGCGCTTGAAGAAGTTTTGACTACAGCAGATTCCGAGCTAGTTCTTCCCAAAGAGCTCGCTGAAAAAGCGACCGAAACAGTACCAGAAAAAGTGCCCGAACCAGCCATAGAAAAAACACCAGAGAAAGTAATCCAACAGGCATCGGCCGCTACAAAAGCGGCCCTGGCAAATATTTTAGGCGCTAAAGAAGCCCAAGGGTCAGGTATAGGAAATGATGNAAAATCTGCCAATCAAGGACTTTCTGATGGATCTAAGTATGCGAATTCATTTTATGGNAGTACTACAGGAGAAGTTCAAGGCTTTGGCTTTGGATTGGCAGGTAGAAGTTTGGCTTCTAAAGGATCTGTAACGCCTGATTGCAACGAAGAGGGCAGGGTGGTTGTGGCTATTACGGTGGACAGGTCAGGAAAAGTAATTGCTGCAGATCCGGGAGTGAAAGGCTCTACCAACAACGCCCCCTGCCTTTTAGCCCCTGCCAAAGCGACTGCATTTATGTATCAGTGGGCCCCAGATNCTGAGGCGCCTGAAAAGCAAATTGGTTTTGTAGTCATTAATTTTAAGCTGGGAGGGCAACAGTAATGAATTACACAGAAGCCACTCAATGGTTGTTTGATCAATTACCTATGTACCAGCAAAAAGGGGCTGTGGCCCTTAATGCTAAATTAGACGGGATTACACATTTTTGTGCTTATTTGGGAGAGCCACACCAAAAATTTAAAAGCATTCATGTGGCTGGCACTAATGGAAAGGGATCTTCTTCTCATATGTTGGCCGCTATTTTACAAGAAGCAGGTTATGAGGTAGGGCTATATACCTCACCACATTTAAAAGACTTTAGAGAGCGTATTAAAATAAATGGTCTTGAAATTTCTGAGGATGAAGTGGTTTCTTTTGTGTTGAATCACAAAGATTATATGAGCCAAAATGCCCTGTCTTTTTTTGAAATGACTGTGGCTATGGCATTTGATTATTTTGCATCAGCTAGGGTAGACATTGCCATTATAGAAGTAGGCCTTGGAGGGCGTTTAGACGCCACCAACATTATTAAACCTGAAGTCTCGTTAATTACCAATATTGGTTTTGATCATATGGACTTGTTGGGCAATACGCTCGCTCAAATTGCCATTGAAAAAGCTGGAATTATAAAGCATAGCGTTCCTGTGGTCATTAGTGAGTGGCATAGAGACACAGAAGCTGCTTTTAAGGCAAAATCTGCTGCTGTAGGTGCGCCCATTTATTTTGCTAGTGATCTTATTGAAAAGCAGTATGCAACGGATTTAAAAGGCGCTTATCAAGAAAAAAATACAAAAGGTGTTGTTGCTGCCTTAAGGCACTTGTCAGGATTTAATGTTACCTCTAATCATATTAAGATGGGTTTGTCTAATGTGGTTGGTCTGACGGGATTATTAGGTAGGTGGCAGGTGTTGCAACACAAACCACTTGTCATTGCAGATACGGCGCATAATGAAGCGGGTATTTCAATAGTGGTAAAGCAACTTTTAAAGACCCCCCATAAACGCCTTCATATGGTGTTGGGTTTTGTGAAAGACAAGGATTTAAATACTATTTTACCTTTGCTGCCTGTAGATGCCTTGTATTATATTGCTGCGCCAGCCATTCAAAGGGGCTTAGATCCTTTGGTTTTTATTGAACAAGCAAAACGGTACAATCTTTTTTGCAACCACTATGAATCTGTAAATGAAGCCTTTAAAGCGGCAAAAAAGCAAGCTAAAAAAGAAGACTTGGTTTTTATTGGAGGAAGTAATTTTGTAGTGGCTGAGGTGGTTTAAAAAAATGCATCTTTTTTTATTTTTTTCTTTTGGGAACTAAAAAACAATCCTATATTTGCACTCGCTTCTGCAAAGGAGTAAAGTAAGGGCCCTTAGCTCAGCTGGTTCAGAGCACCTGCCTTACAAGCAGGGGGTCACTGGTTCGAACCCAGTAGGGCCCACAAAAAGCCCCTCATTTATGAGGGGCTTTTTTTATACCCAAAAGTCACTTAATCCCCGGTTTTGAGCAGTTGGTCTGAATTTTTGGCCTTGGAGGGGATTGGCATGAATATTGTTTTATATTTGAAAAAGCACTAAAAAATCTAAACGATGAGATATTTTTTGACTGTATTAATTTGTTTGAGCGTTTTAACTACTTCAGTAGCTCAAGATAATAAGGAGAATAGTAAAGAGCCTACTAAGAAGGAGCTTAAAAAGTTAGCAAAACAAAGGGCTAAGCGAATAAAAGCAGAAGCTGAAGCCAAAAAATTTAATGAATTTAGGATAGATATAAATGCACCAACAGTGGCTCAGGCTATAAGGCAGTATTTGGGCGCAGCTAGGGTTCAAGGCAATAATGTGATCCTTAGAGACAGGAGTTCTATGAACACTGGGTCTCCTTATGCAGTTTGGGATGTAGATGGTGCTGTTCGTGATACACCACCCGCTGGATTAGACCTCACTACAATAAGATATGTAAAAGTATTGCGGTCTCTATCTGAAACAAATAAATACGGATTTATTGGTGGCGCAGGAGTTATTGTTATAAAAACAGCACTTACCTATAAAGAGTAATTCATTGCATACTAAGTGTTTAAAATCAATTTACCAATATATAATAGTTCTATTTTTAAACTATTATTAATTTTATAAGACAATTTTATTATACTTGCAGTATGATAAGATTGTTTTTTTTACTATTTGTTTCTGCGGCTTTTTCACAGCAAATTTCTCGCTTTGACAAAGCTTTAATTTGGAGAGATAGCTTGTTGTTGTTTTCTAGTGATTCTATTTATTCCGCTCCAATTTCACCATCTAGAAGTTTCTCTTTCTCTTCTTTGCCTCTAAAACCCAACAATGATTTACCAATACTAAAATCAATTATTGCTCCTGTAAACAGTCAAATATATTTTTTGGACCCATTGGGGGGTGGGGTGTTTGAGTTTCAAAAGGATTCTTTAACAAGAATTGACAAGTCTTATAAGCACCGAATGCAAATAAATGCTACCGTGTTTGTAAAAAACGATACCGTTTTTAAATATGGAGGATATGGATTTTGGTCTGTAAGAAACTTTATTACCTTCTTTGATCCTAAGTCTAAAGAGTGGGAAATATTACCTGCTCAGAATTCAGATATAGTTCCAGATGGAACAATAACATCCAAGTATGCTATTTCATCTGAGGAAATTATATTTTTTGGTGGCGAAAAATTAAACGTTTTTGATCAAGTAGATTTTTCTCCAGCCAATGAAATTTGGAAATTTAATTTTAAAGATAAACTTTGGACTTTTTTGGGAAATTCTGCCTTAAATTTTTCAGATTTTAAAGCTTATGTCCAAATGGGTGAAGAAATTTTGTTTTTATATGATAATAATTTAACACTGATCAATCCATTCACAAATAAGGTTACTAAATTTAATAACACCACTTTACATAAAAAGATCAATGTCACAAAAAATTTAATGCCACTATACAACAACAATCAGTTTGTTAGTTTTGTGAACTCAAATATTACGGGCGCTATAGGTATTGAAGTAAGGGGAAGAGATGAATTCTTTGGCCCGTTATTGGAAACTTCTAAGCTTTACAATGATTTTAATTATTTTTGGTTGCTTCTGGTTTTGCCTTTTGGTTTTGCTATTGCAGTGGGGTTAAAAAAATATAGACACTACCGATCAAGGGCCAATGCAATGACCCTTGAAAAAGGAGGATTAATTTATAAGAGAATTTATTATAGTTTGAGCGTAGAAGAAAATGGAATCTTACTTTGTTTGCTTGGTTCAGATGGCGTGGAGACTTCTAGTATTATGGAAATTATTGAAAATCCGAACCACAATTATTCTCATAATATGAGAACTAAAAATAAAATCATAGGAGAATTGAATTATAAGATGAAGACCATTCTTAAAATGGATCGTGATCTTATTGAGGCAAAAAAGTCAGATAAAGACAAGCGCATTATTATCTATACCATAGACAAGGCTTTCTTTAGTCATTAGTTTATATGGTTATGAAAAATCTACAGTAGCTAGATCCTTAAAAACTACAACGGGGAACTGTCTTAGATTTCCAGACCTGCTATTAGAGCTACAATATGAAGTGAAACCCTCTGAGGTTCCAAATGTATTTCCGTGATTATTACACCTGAATTTATTATTGGAGAAAGTCCATTGATTTCTGCTACCTAGATGGGGGCAACAGTTGTCAAAGGCCAAAAGCGCGTCTTCTGTTTTTCTTAAAAGTAAGAGCCCATTTTCCATATCATTTA
>JGI26253J51717_1000605_pt1 | contig 15071 bp, 17 predicted proteins | sample SaaInlV_100m_DNA_6_FD_51717 | JGI IMG/M metagenome (IMG submission 51717)
AAGAGCCGATGGAGGGACTCGAACCCACGACCTGCTGATTACAAATCAGCTGCTCTAGCCAGCTGAGCTACATCGGCTTTTCCAATTAATGGATCGCAAATGTATTGATTTATTTTTTTTGAATCAAAAGAAAAATACTAATTTTTAAAAAAAAATAAAATGATTACTTTTTTCTTTCTCTTGGATGATTTTTCTTATAGTCATTTATAATTTTTGGAAGCTTAATTTTAGTATAAATTTGAGTAGACGCAAGGCTTGAATGCCCCATTATTTCTTTTATACTATTTATATCAGCACCATTATTTAACATATGAGTTGCAAAGGAATGCCTTAAGACATGTGGACTAGTTTTTACCTTTGTCGAAACTTTTGAAAAATATTTTTTCACAACTCGATAAACCAAAGAAGGGCCAATCGATTTTCCTTTATTTGTTATAAAAAGATAAGAACTACTTAAACTAACTTCCTTACGAAGACTTAAATAATCTTTTATTCGTTTATTTAAATTGCCAAGAACTGGCACTAATCTTTCTTTATTTCTTTTACCTAATACTTTGATTAAATTCTCACTCAAAAAAACATCATTTAATTTGATGTTTATAAGTTCGTCTCTTCTAATGCCTGTAGAGTATAGAGTATCTACAATTAATAAATTTCTTTTTCCCTCAAAATCATTGCTAAAAACATCAATAACTTTAAAAACTTCATCCTCAGAAAATGGAATTATTAACTTTTTTTGGACTTTTAATCTTTTATGATTTTTAGAGGAGAAACTTTATTCACTTGAGTTTTCAACAAAAAATCATAGTATTTATTTAAAGAGGATATTTTTCGATTAATAGTTAAGGGAGAAAGATTTTTTTCAGAAAGGTTAATAATCCAATCTCTTATAATCGGGTAGCTTACTTTTGAGATATTACTAATTTCATAATGATCTAGGCAGAACAATTTAAATGTTTCAAGATCTTTTCTATAAGCTATAACAGTGTTTCTAGAGAAGTTTTTCTCTTTAGATAAGTAATCAAAAAAGTTTGGTAAATACATCTAACTTACTTAACGTAAAGTTAGGCAATTAAAGCAAAAAAGTTGGAAAGATTAAATATTTTCAAGATCTCTTAAGCCTTGTACATAAGAGGCTTTTTTGATCTTGTCTCTATTTCTTACTGAAGGCTTAATAAAAGCTTGTCTAGATCTTAAACTTTTCATAGCTCCTGTTCTATCGAATTTACGTTTAAATCTCTTTAAAGCTCTATCGATATTTTCACCTTCTTTAACTGGAATAATTAACATATATCTTTTTTCTAGGCAGCAAATATAAAAACATTTTTTATTTACTGGGAAATTATTTTAAAATATTTCTTGAGATAACTAATTTTTGAATTTCTGTAGTTCCCTCTCCTATTGTACAAAGTTTTGAATCTCTGTAAAATTTTTCAGCTGGAAATTCTTTTATATAACCATATCCACCATGGATTTGAACAGACTCATTTGCAACCCTGACACAAACTTCAGATGCATACATTTTACACATAGCACTTAATTTTGTCATCGGTCTATTATTGTTTTTTTCAAATGATGCCTTATGTATCAATAGTTCAGAAGCCTCGATTTCAGTAGCCATTTCAGCTAATTTAAATGAAATTCCCTGAAAAGAACTAATAGGTTTTCCAAATTGTACACGTTCTTTAGAATATTTAAGAGCCGCATTAAAAGCACCTTTCGCAATTCCAAGAGAAAGTGCTGCAATAGATATTCTCCCACCATCTAGTATTTTCATAGACTGAATAAATCCTTCTCCAACTTCGCCTAATCTATTATCGTCACTAATAATACAATTGTCAAATATCATTTCTGCAGTTTCAGAAGCTCTCATACCAAGCTTATTTTCTTTTTTTCCAGAACCAAATCCTTTTGTTCCTCTTTCAATAACAAAAGCTGTAGCATTTCTTTTTTGACCTTTTTCTCCAGTTCTAAAAATTGCAACTGCAATATCTCCAGAAATTCCGTGAGTAATAAAATTTTTCGTTCCATTTAAAACCCAATTTTTACCATCTTTAATTGCTGTTGAAGACATACCACTAGCGTCTGAACCGGAATTATTTTCTGTCAAACCCCAAGCACCAAGATGACGTCCTGAAGCTAACTTAGGTATCCATTTCTTTTTTTGTAAATCGGATCCAAAAAGAAGGATATGGTTTGTACATAATGAATTATGAGCAGCAACTGAAAGTCCAATCGACGGATCAACTTTAGAAATTTCTTCAATTATAGAAACATATTCGTGATAACCAAGACCAGAACCTCCAAGTGATTCAGGAACTAGTATACCCATAAAGCCAAACTCTCCCGCTTGTTTAAACAAATGTTTTGGAAAATATTGAGACTCATCCCATTCCATCACATTGGGTTTGATAAACTTGTTTGCAAAAGATTTAGCAGATTCAGCTACTAAACTGTTATTTGGGTCTAAATTAAAATCCATAAATTAATTGAAATATTCTAATAACGTATTAACAATATTAATGCCAAAATTAAGGTAATTTATGATTATAACATAAATAAAATCTACTGTTTAATAACTTTCAAATATTTATTAAGTTGTTCCTTAACAACAGGAAATAAAAAGTATAGTCCAATCATATTTGGAAATACCATAGCAAAAATCATTGCATCAGAAAATGCCCATATTGAATTCATACTTGCAGCTGCACCAATAACAATAAATAAACAAAATAATAATTTATAAGTTAAATCAGCTGCTTTTCCTCTTCCAAATAAAAATTTCCAAGACTGTAAACCATAATATGACCAAGAAATCATAGTTGAAACAGCAAATAATACTACCGCAATTGTCAAGAACACGTCAGAAAATGGAATGTACTGGGCAAAGGCTTGAGATGTTATTCCTGCACCCTCAAATGGAACACCATCAATCATTACAGTTCCTAAACCATCACCTCCATATTCAAAGTATCCACCAAAATTGAAAATTATTATAACAAGAGCGGTCATTGTGCAAATAACTACAGTATCTATAAAAGGTTCTAAAAGCGCTACCAATCCTTCACTAGCTGAATACTTTGTCTTTACAGCAGAGTGTGCAATTGAAGCAGAACCTGCTCCAGCCTCATTTGAAAATGCAGCTCTTTTAAAACCAACCATAAGAACTCCAATAACACCACCTACTCCCATTGCAGTAGGATTAAACGCCTCTGATATAATCAAGCTAATTGCATCATCAACAAATGTGAAATTTGATAATATTATATACAAACAAGCAAATAAATAAAGAAGGGCCATAAACGGAACTACTTTTTCAGTAACTGAGGCAATTCTTTTAATCCCTCCGATAATTATCACACCAACAACAATTGCTAAAATTATTCCAATAACAGCTCCAGCGCTTGTACTTTCAAAACCTAATAACTGTTTAACCACAATAGTTGCCTGATTAGACTGAGCAGCATTTCCACCACCAAAAGAACCTCCAATACAACATATTGCAAAAATAACGGCCGCTATTTTACCTAAATTTTCAAAACCTTTTTCCTTTAGTCCTTTTGTCAAATAATACATTGGGCCTCCATACACTGTTCCGTCTTCTCCAACATCTCTATATTGAACACCTAATGTACATTCAACAAATTTTGTTGACATTCCTAGTAAACCACAAATAATCATCCAAAAAGTTGCTCCTGGACCACCAAGCGCAATAGCTAAAGCTACTCCAGCGATATTTCCATTTCCAACAGTTCCAGAAACTGCTGTAGCTAATGCTTGAAAATGGGACACTTCTCCCTCACCAGAATCGTTTGATTCACTTTTATCATGATCGTCGTATTTTCCTCTAACAACATTAACTGCAGTAAAAAAATACTTGATATTTGGAAATCCAAAATATAAAGTGAAGAACATCGCACTACCTACCAGTAATAATATTACAAAAGGATATCCTCCAACTTGAAAGAAAACAACTTCACTAAAAAAATTAGAAATTGGAGCAAAGGCCTCATCTATTTTTTGATCAATACCTTTTTCCTGTGAAAAAGAAAGTGAAGTAGATAAAATTAACAAAAGGGATAAATATATTTTTTTCATTTGTTTTAGTTAAGTGTGAGAATAATTAACAAGATGCAAATAATAAATAATAATTCAAATGTTTTTTATTACAAATCAAACACTGATGATCTTTTAGAAGAAATTAAATCTTTAATCTTTAACCAAAAAGCAAGAATCAGATAGAAAAAAAAACCAAATCCAAGTGAGAAAAAACTACTGTATATAAAAAATATTCTAACATTTTTTTTCTTCATACCCAACCAATCAGCTAATCTTGAACAAACTGAATAACCGTGTCTTTCAAAAAAATACCTTAAACGCAACATCATTTTGAAATTTCTCCTTTCCAATTTGTAATACCGCCAAGAAGATTATAAACATTATTAAAGCCTAATTGACTCATTATCTGACAGGCTTGGGCACTTCTAGCACCTGATTTACAATATAGGTAATAGCTATTTTCTTTGTTATATGATTGAATTTTGGACATAAATGTATTTGCATCGTATATGTTTAAATTAGTAGCATTAGCAATATAACCTTCACTAAATTCTTCTGGTGTTCTAACGTCGAGAATAATATTATTTGTCTCAACAGACTCACTTGCCCATTTTATTTGATCTAAATCCATTTATTATTTTAATTTAAAAATAAAATTATTAAATATTTGTTGTTATGTATAATTTTCGTTTATATATTTGAATAATGTTTAAAAAATTATCACATTCTAATTGGTGGCGTTTACTTAATTTTAATTAAGTCGAGATAATCTTTTAGTTTGTTCAAATATAAAAAGGCTTGTTTATCGACAAGCCTTTTTTAATTAAAAACATATAATAGTGTATAAAATAAAAACTTTTAGAAAAAAAATATTAGCTGATACAATGACACCCGTTAGTATATATCAAAAAATTAGAGATAAATTTTCTAATTCAATACTTTTAGAAAGTAGTGATTATGGAGCTAACGATAATAGTTATGCATATGTGTGTTTTAACCCAATTTCAACATTTAAAGTTAAAGGAGATCAAATAAATCAAACATTTCCTGATAAAAAAAGTCAAAACAAAGAAATTGATAAACGAGTTAACGTTGTTTCAGAGTTAAACTTATTTTGTAAAAGATTTAAAACTTTAAAGTCAGATTCAAAATTTTTCGAGAGCGGATTAATTGGATATATGAATTATGATGCAGTAAAACATTTTGAAAAAATTTCATTAAAATCTAAAAAAAATGATATTGAAATTCCGGATATTTTTTATGCATTTTATTCAAATATTATTATAATTAATGTTTTCAATAACGAAGCTATTTTACTGCACCACAGCTATGATGAAAAAAATAATTTAGATGAAATTGAAGAACATATAAAGTCTAATAAATTGTCTAAATATCCTTTTTCAAAATCTGGAGAAATAAGATCAAATTTAAAAGATAATGAGTATTTGGATTTAGTTAAAAAAGGAATAAAACATTGTGAAAGAGGAGATGTATTTCAAATAGTATTGTCAAGAAGGTTCAAACAAAAATTTGAAGGTGATGAGTTTAATTTATATAGAGCTCTAAGATCAGTAAATCCTTCTCCTTATTTATTTTATTTTGATTATGGTAGTTATAAAATATTTGGAAGTTCGCCTGAAGCTCAACTTGTTGTTGAAAATAATAAAGCAGAAATTCATCCAATAGCAGGAACTTTTATAAGAACAGGAAATGATAATAAAGATTCGATTGAAGCTAAAAAATTAGCTATTGATAAAAAAGAAAATAGCGAACACATGATGCTTGTGGATTTAGCTAGAAATGATTTGAGCAGAAATGGGAATAACGTTACTGTTGAAAAAGATAGAGAAATACAATTTTATTCACATGTTATTCATTTAGTTTCCAAAGTGACCGCTACTAAAAAAAATAATTCCTCCACCCTACAAATTGCAGCTGACACCTTTCCTGCGGGTACATTGTCAGGAGCTCCAAAACACAGAGCTATGCAATTAATTTCCAAATATGAAAATTGTAACAGATCATTTTATGGTGGAGCACTTGGGTTTATGGATTTTGAAGGTAATTTTAATCATGCTATTATTATAAGATCATTTTTGAGTAAAAATCATGAACTCATTTTTCAAGCTGGAGCAGGTATTGTCTCAAAATCTAATCCTATTAGTGAATTACAAGAAATTAATAATAAACTAGGGGCCTTAAACAAGGCTTTAGAACTAGCTGAAAAAATCTAAACATGAAATTAATAGTTATAGATAATTACGATTCTTTCACTTATAATCTAGTTCATTATTTTGAGGAACTAAATTGTGAAGTTACCGTCAAAAGAAATGACGAGGTAACTTTGAAAGAGATTGAGAAATATGATTGCATAGTACTCTCACCAGGACCAGGTATTCCAGACGAAGCTGGAGAATTGAAAAACATTATTAATCATTTTGGAAAATCAAAAAAAATACTTGGAGTTTGCTTAGGTCATCAAGCAATAGCAGAAGTTTTTGGAGCTAAACTCAAAAACCTTGACGAAGTCTTTCATGGCGTAGCTAGTAAAATTGATATTATAAAGAAAGATTATATTTTCAATAATCTATCAAATCCACTAAATGTTGGTAGATACCACTCTTGGGTTGTAGAGGAACCGATTCCGGACTGCCTTGAGATTTTAGCCTATGATGAAAACAAACAAATAATGGCTTTAAAACATAAGGATTATGATATTAGAGGAGTCCAATTTCATCCAGAATCAATATTGACTGAGGAAGGAAAAGCACTTCTAAATAATTGGTTAAAAAATTAATTAATGAAAGATATAATTAACAAACTAAGCTCACATAATACTTTATCTAAAGATGAAGCNAAAGAAGTGCTATTAAATATTTCAAAAGGAAAGTATAACAATAGTCACATTAGTTCGTTTTTGACAATTTTTATGATGAGAAATATTACTTTGGAGGAACTGCAAGGTTTTAAAGAAGCATTACTTGAACTATGTATTAAGATTGATTTATCTGATTATAATACAATTGATTTATGTGGAACAGGAGGAGATAATAAAGACACATTTAATATTTCTACGTTATCAGCTTTTGTAACTGCTGGTGCTAAAGTAAATGTTTCAAAGCATGGTAATTATGGAGTTTCATCATCTTGTGGATCAAGTAATGTATTGGAGTTTTTAGGTATCAAGTTTTCAAATAATAAAGATTTTTTAAAAAAATCAATTGAAAAAAGTGGAATATGTATTTTACATGCACCTCTTTTTCACCCCGCGATGAAAAATGTTGCACCAATAAGAAAAGAACTAGGATTAAAAACTTTTTTTAATATTTTAGGACCTTTAGTAAATCCATCTTTTCCAAAAAATCAAATAGTAGGTGTATTTAATTTAGAGCTAGCCAGGCTTTATTCCTATTTATTTCAAAAAACAAATAAAAACTATGCGATAATTCATTCTTTAGATGGTTATGATGAAATATCACTAACAGGAAACGTTAAAATAATAACTAGAAATGAAGAAAACATATTTTCGCCACAAGATTTAAGTTTACAAAAATTAAATTCAAAATCTATCAATGGAGGAGAAACAATTAAAGAGTCTGCAAAAATATTCATGAATATTTTACAAAATAAAGGAACTAAATCTCAAAACCAAGTCATTTTTGCAAATGCAGGATTAGCTATTTCTACCGCATTAAATATTTCAATTGAAGATGGTATTGAAAAAGCAAAAGAAGCTTTAAAATCGAATAAAGCATTTGAGGCATTTAATAAACTTAAAAACTTAAGTGAATAATGACTATTCTAGAAAAAATAATAGAAACCAAAAAAAAGGAATTAGATATTGTTAAAAAAACAATTTCAATTGAAGAATTAAAAAAACTTTCAGATTTTGAAAGGAAATCAATTTCTTTAGTTGATAGATTAAAAAATAGTTCACATGGAATTATTGCTGAACATAAAAGAAAATCTCCTTCAAAGTCAATTATAAATAATTCTATTTCAATTAATGAAATAATTATTGGTTATCATAATGCGAATGTTTGCGGAATTTCTGTATTAACTGACAAAGAATATTTTGGAGGAAGTTTGAATGACTTGAGAAATGCCAGAAAATTAACAAATATTCCAATTTTAAGAAAAGAATTTATTATTGATGAATATCAAATAATCGAAGCCAAGGCAAATGGTGCTGATGTTATACTGTTGATTGCAGCATGTCTTGAAAAAGATAAAATAAAGAGTCTTAGCTCATTAGCAAAAGAAATTGGACTTGAGGTGTTAATTGAAGTACATGATGAAAATGAATTAAAAAAATGTTTAATAGACACTATTGATATCATTGGAGTTAATAACAGGAATTTAAAAACTTTTGAAGTTGATATTAATACAAGTATAAAATTATCTAATATGATTCCTGAAAATTATTTAACAATCTCAGAAAGTGGAATTTCAAATTACGATGAAATAATAAAACTTAGAAAAAATGGATTTAAAGGTTTTTTAATCGGAGAATTATTTATGAAAAATAATAATCCAGGAAAAGAAGTTTTAAATCTAATTCAAAACATAATATGAAATTAAAAGTTTGTGGGATGAAATTCTCAGAAAATATTAGTGAAATTGAAAGCTTAAAGCCTGATTTTATGGGTTTTATTTTTTACAAGAAATCAAAAAGATTTTTTAATGAATCAAAATTAATATTAAATGATAAAATAAATAGAGTTGGTGTTTTTGTGAATCAGGAAATCAATGAAGTAATTGATAACATAAAAAAATATAAACTTGATTATGTTCAGCTTCATGGGGAAGAAGATGTCAGATATTGTTTATCAATAAAATCAATTTGTAAAGTAATTAAAGTGTTTAAAATTGACGATACTTTTAATTTTGATAAAGTGAAAAAATTTGAAAATGTTTCAGATTATTATTTATTTGACACAAAAACTAATCTTCACGGTGGAAGTGGAAAAAAATTTAATTGGGAAATATTAAAAAATTACAATTCAAAAAAATATTTTTTTTTGAGTGGAGGGATAAGTGAGAATGATATTGAAGAGATTAAAAAAATTAGAAAAATTTATCCAATTATCGGAATAGATATAAACAGCAAGTTTGAATTACCTAATTTAAAAAAAGACAGAGCTAAAATAAAATCATTAATTGATAAAATTTAAATAATGAATAGTACTTATAACGTTGATAACAAAGGATATTACGGCGAATTTGGCGGTGCATACATTCCAGAAATGATGTATTCCAATATTGAAGAATTAAGATCTAAATACATAAAAATATGTTCAGAGACTAGTTTTAAAAAAGAGTTTGACGAACTTTTGAAAGATTATGTTGGCAGACCTACTCCTTTGTATTTTGCAAGCAGACTTTCAGATAAATATAATACCAAAATATATCTAAAAAGGGAAGATTTATGTCACACTGGTGCACATAAAATTAATAATACAATTGGTCAAATTTTATTAGCTAAAAAATTGGGCAAGACAAGGATTATAGCTGAGACAGGTGCCGGTCAACATGGCGTAGCTACCGCTACTGTTTGTGCGTTAATGGGTATTGAATGTATTATTTATATGGGTGAAATCGATATAAGTAGACAAGCTCCAAATGTTGCTAGAATGAAAATGTTAGGTGCGGAAGTCAGACCTGCAACTTCTGGAAGTAAGACTCTCAAAGATGCAACAAATGAAGCGATTCGGGATTGGATAAATAATCCAATTGATACGCATTACATAATAGGCTCAGTTGTTGGCCCTCATCCCTATCCTGATATGGTTGCTAGATTTCAATCGGTAATTGGAAATGAAGTCATGAATCAATTAGAAACACTAGAAGGCACTAAAGATCCAAATTACGTAATAGCTTGTGTTGGAGGAGGAAGTAATGCTGCAGGTTTATTCTATCCTTATTTGGATAATAACAATGTTAATATCATTTGTGTTGAGGCAGCAGGAAAAGGTATAAAATCTGGAAAAAGTGCAGCAACTTCAATCTTAGGAAAACAAGGAATAATACACGGATCAAAAACATTACTCATGCAATCTAAGGATGGACAAATTACAGAACCTTACTCTATTTCTGCTGGTTTAGATTACCCTGGAATTGGTCCAATGCATGCAAATTTGTATAAATCTAAAAGAGGCGAATTTTACTCAATTAATGATGCTGAAGCTATGGATTGGGGGCTAAACTTATCTAGACTTGAGGGAATTATTCCCGCAATAGAAACATCACATGCATTTGCTGTTTTAGATAAAAAAGAATTTAAAAAAAATGATGTTTTGGTTTTTAATTGCTCTGGAAGAGGGGATAAAGATTTAGATACTTATATTGATTATTTCAAATTATAACAATGAACAGAATAAATAAAGTTTTAGAGGAAAAAAAAGATATTTTATCAATATATTTTACTGCAGGATACCCTAACATTGATGATACAGAAAAAATAATTACTCAATTAACTAGGTCTAATGTTGACATGATTGAAATTGGTCTTCCTTTTAGTGATCCACTAGCCGATGGTCCAACTATTCAAGAAAGTTCTACAACAGCATTAAATAATGGAATGAATTCAATTAAACTTTTTGATCAGTTAAAAGATATTCGAAAAAAGACAGATGTTCCTTTAATAATAATGGGTTATTTCAACCCGATATTACAATTTGGAGTTGAAGATTTTTGTAAAAATTGTCAAACTGTTGGAATTGATGGATTAATAATACCAGATTTACCTGTAGAGGTATATGAAAAAGAATATAAATCTGTATTCGATAAATACAATTTATTAAATATGTTTTTAATAACTCCTCAAACTAGTAATGAAAGAATACGGTTTATTGATAGAGTTTCTAAAGGATTCATATATATGGTTAGTAGTTTTAGTATTACCGGAGCGGTAAATTCATTTGATGAAAATCAAAAAAATTATTTTAAAAGAATTAATTCAATGGATTTAAAATCCAAATTATTAATTGGGTTTGGAATTAGCAATAATAAAACTTTTCTTGACGCATCAAAAAACAGTAGAGGAGCTATAATAGGATCAGCATTTATAAAGTTTTTAAAAAACAACAATAAAGATAATATTGCTGAATTTATAAATTCAGTCAGAGGAGAATCATCTAGTAAACACTAATTCTTGAGAAATTTCGCTTTGCTCAGAACTAAATGAATAACCGCCATAATCAAATTGCTTTAAATCATCAGCTGATTCAATATCATTATCTAAAAGAAATCTTGTCATCATTCCTCTAGCTTTTTTTGCATAAAATGAAATTATTTTAAATTTTCCGTTTTTAAAATCTTTAAAAACTGGAGAAATCATATCCACCTTNAACAAATCTTTATTNATAACAGCTGAATATTCATTACTAGCTAAATTTATTAACAGTTCATTTATATCCAATTCTCTATTTAAGCTATTGGTAATTTTATTATTCCAAAATTCGTAAAGATTTTTAGAGCTGCCTACAACTAGTTTAGTTCCCATTTCTAATCTGTATGCTTGCATTAAGTCTAAAGGCTTAAGTAAACCGTATAATCCAGATAATATTCTTAAAGAAGCTTGAGCTTTTTTGATTTTAGTTTCACTTAAAGTAAATGAATCAATTCCAGAGTAAACATCTCCATCAAAAGTAAATAATGCAGGTCTAGCATTATTGGAATTAAAAGGCATTTCAAAATTTAAATTTCTATTCCAATTTAGTTCTGCTATTTTATCTGAAATTTTCATTAATTCTTTCAAATGTTTTGGATTTTTTGTTTTTAAAACATCATTTATTGTTTTTGATTCTTTCAAAAACTCTGGAAATGAAAAATCTAAAGTCGGCAAAACTCTATCAAAATTTAGTGACTTTGCTGGGGAAATAATAATTTTCATAAATAAAACATTAATTGAAAAATAATAAATTTTTCACAAACTTGAGTAATTCCTCCATTTTTCTAAACACTGTTCAAAATCATCAGGAAGATTACATTCAAAATTTAATTCTTTTTTAGAAACTGGATGAACAAAACCTAAAGACTTTGCATGAAGAGCTTGTCTAGGAATTAATTTAAAACTATTTAATACAAACTGTTTGTATTTATTAAAAATAGTCCCCTTTAATATTTTATCACCTCCGTATCTACTATCATTAAAAATCGGATGACCAATGTGTTTCATGTGAGCTCTAATTTGATGAGTTCTCCCAGTTTCTAATTGACACTCTATTAGAGTAACATAGTTAAATCTTTCGATGACTTTATAATGAGTAATTGCACTCTTACCAGATTCGTTATCTTCAGGTACACTCATTATTAAACGATTTTTAGGATCTCTAGCTAATCTCTCATTAATTGTTCCTTTTTCATCATCTAAAATTCCCCAAACAAGTGCATAATATTTTCTTTTAGAGGTTTTTAAAAAGAACTGTTTAGCCAAATTAGTCATAGATATTTCATCCTTAGCTATTACTAAAAGTCCACTAGTATCTTTATCAATCCTGTGTACAAGACCCGGCCTACCATCTTTATTTTGAGGTAGATTATTAAAGTGGTGAATTAATCCATTGAGTAATGTTCCATTGTAATTACCATGCCCAGGATGAACTACAAGACCTGCTGGTTTGTTAACAACTAAAAGATTATTGTCCTCGTGTATAATGTCAAGCGGCATTTTTTCGCCAACTAAAAGATTTTCATAAGGTGGATGGGAAAACATTACCTTAACCAAATCTCCAGCTTTTACTTTATGGTTTGATTTTACAATTTGCTCATTAATAAATATAGATCCATTTTTAGCAGCAATCTGAATTTTATTTCTAGAGGAGTTTTCAATTCTGTTCATTAAATACTTGTCAACTCTTAATGGCTCTTGTCCTTTATCTGCCTTAAATTGAAAATGTTCAAATAATTCACTATCTAAATTATCACTTGCCTCCATAATTATTTTTCTTCCGTTTTGCCATTTCCTAAGATTAAATCAATTTTTGATTTTTTAGGAACCATATCTCCAATATTTAATTTATTACCGTTAAATAAAATTTCTAATACCATATCTTTTCCAATATTATTTTCGTAAGAAACATCTCCAATTTCTAAGCCCGAAGCTAAAAGAGAAGAATTTGCACTTCTTTGAGTGATTTGTATAATNTTAGGAACAGAAACCTTTCCNTAATTGCTAGGATTTAAAGTAAGGTAAATCTTTCTATTTTTTTTGACTTGAGAATTTGATTTTGGCAATTGTTCTAAAACTGAAAATTTTGGATAATCTGGATTATANAAAGCTGAATCAAGAATTATATATGAAAGATTATTTTCTTCTAAAATAACTTTAGCTTTATTAAGGTTAACACCTTTTAGTTCAGGAACATTAATATATTTATTGTGATTAGTTGTAATATTTAAATAAAAATAAAGAACTAGAACAAAAAAAAGAGTTAAAACAATAGCCTTAAACAACTGTTTAAAAAAATATTTAGAGAATATATATTTAATAAAATTCATGAAAAAATCAATGAGACAAATATATAAAATAAGCTTACTAATACGATTTGAAAAAAAATAAATGATATTTTTGCTAATATGAAAAAAAATNTTGCTGTTTTAATGGGCGGTTTTTCATCCGAAAAAGAAATATCATTAAAAAGCGGTGAAGTTATTTACCAAAATATTAATAGATCAAAATATACTCCTTTCAAAATTGTAGTGAATAAGGAAAAATGGATTTATTTAAATAGTGAAAATGAAGAATCTAATGTTAATCTTGAAGACTTTTCAATAATTTCAAATGATTCCAAAATCAAATTAGAAATTGCGTTTATAATTATCCATGGATCACCTGGTGAAAATGGATTAATTCAATCCTTTTTTGAACTTAAAAACATTCCTTACACTGGCTGTGATCCTTACACATCTGCATTAACTTTTAACAAAAGGGACTGTTTATCTGTTCTTGAAAAACACAATATACCAACAGCAAATTCTTTTCATATAAATAAAAACGAAAAGTTTAAAGTTGAGGATATTATTCAAAAAGTTGGTTTACCTTGTTTTGTAAAAGCTAACAGATCGGGAAGTAGTTTTGGAGTTTATAAAATATATGATGAAAATAAATTAATAGATGCTATTTATAAAGCTTTAAAATATGATGATGAAGTTTTAATTGAATCTTTTCTAGATGGCATTGAAGTTTCAGTTGGTGTTATGAACTATCAAAAGAACATTAAAGTTTTTGGAATAACTGAACTTATTACAGAAAATGATTTTTTTGATTATGACGCAAAATACAATGGAAATTCAAAAGAGATTACACCTGCAAATATTTCAGAAAAACAAAAACAAATAGTTACTAATCTTTCCATTAAAATTTATAAAAAACTTGGTATGAAAGGATTTACNAGAAGTGAGTTTATTATTATTAATGACATTGCATATTTTTTAGAAATTAATTCAGTTCCAGGCATGACCAATGAAAGTATATTCCCAAAGCAAGCACAAATGAGTGGAGTTTCTATTACTCAGATATGTGATGAGATAATACATCAAGCAATTATNTAAATTTATATATTTACTCATATGAAAAAAGCTATATTTCCTGGATCTTTTGACCCTTTCACCTTGGGGCATTTNGATATTTTAAAAAGAAGTTTATTGCTTTTTGACGAAATTATTGTCGGAGTAGGAAAAAATATTAACAAAAAAACAATGTTTTCCGAAAAACAAAGAGTTTCATTTATAAAAGATTGTTTTAAAAATGAATCTAGAATTAAAGTTGAAAGCTACGATGGTTTAACAATAGATTTTTGTAAAAAAAATGATGCTAATTTTATAGTTAGAGGAATAAGAAATAATGGAGATTTTGAATTTGAAAAGGCTATAGCTAGGACTAANAGAAAATTATCAAAAATTGAAACNGTTTTTTTGTTAACGTCTGCAAAAACATCCTTTATAAGCAGTGGCATTGTGAGAGAATTAATTACAAATAACGGAGATTATAAACTCTTAGTTCCAAAGTC
>JGI26253J51717_1000615_pt1 | contig 14987 bp, 17 predicted proteins | sample SaaInlV_100m_DNA_6_FD_51717 | JGI IMG/M metagenome (IMG submission 51717)
ACTGTACCTGAAGATCCTTTTCCTCCTTTTGTACGACCTCTACTTGCACGTTTAAGTGGCATAAAATTCAGCCATTTTGCCTCCTTATATTCTTGCGGTTAATTTAAGAAAATTGATGATCTTACCCCCAAAATTATGAAAAAATGATTTATCCTTTAATGCTAGTTTGAGCAAATAATTTTGATGAGTTTGAAAGGATTGTGTCATGGTTGCTTTAGGTCTGGTGTAGAATTAGTTGTTTTGAAAGGCAGAATTCTCTGTTCTGATTGTTTTAATCAAGATGATGGAAAAAACTAAATTTACTAAATTTAAAAATTAAGTCATGAAATTATCTATTTTTTCACATTGTGCCCTTGATACCATTTCCATTGATGGTAATTCTTATGAACAAATTGGAGGAGCTGCCTCTTACTGTGGACTTATGGCACGTGAATTCAAATTTGATGTAAATCTTTTTACAAAATTTGGCTCTGATTTTCCAAAACAGTATCTCACTGAACATAAAATTAAGTTAATAGATTCTGAATCTGAAAAAAATACTACTAAATTTTCTATATCTATTTCTGGTTCCGATAGAACTTTGAAACTTGAAAATGAATGTGATCCAATTGAGTATTCTAATCTTGATGCTGATGGCCACATTGCCAGCCCCATTTTTCATGAAATTTCTGATGACGTTTTCAAAAAAATTAAATCCGATTCTAATTTTTTATTTGTTGATCCTCAGGGCTTTTTACGTCAAAAAGACTCTAACGGTAATGTCATTTTAAAAAAAACTGATCTTGACTTGTCTGATGTAGATGCAATCAAAATTAACCCTGAAGAGGGTCAAAACATTGTTAGCGGTTCGCATGATGAGATGATGTTGGCATTACAGAAAAAGGGGATTGAGTATGTACTATTAACTAACAAAGTGGATGTTTCTTTGTTGGTAAAAAATCGAGTTTACTCTCTTCGATTGCCAAATAAAACCACCCACGACACAACTGGAATTGGAGACATTTTTTGTTCTACATTTACCTGTACGATGTTAAAGGAAAAAGACTTCCTATGGGCACTGTGTTTTGCGGCAGGTTCTGCCCAGGCTGCACTTGAATCTAACAATGTAGGGTTGCAAAAAATTCCCAAAAAAGGAATGGTAGAAAACAATGCCTCATATTTTTATAATTTGGTGGATTTTAGAGACCTGTAGTTTGGTATTTGATCTCTATTGCTAAGTTGTGTTTTGGTATTTCCTACTCACATCTTAACTCTTAGTTGATTTTTTTCCTTGTATGGTTATGCTGAATTATTTGGATTTATTCCACTAATCTGGCATCTTCTTTAATGGTATTTAGTACAAGATGAGTTAGTGTATTTTCAACATTAGGCATTGCTGATATTTTTTTTACAAAATCACTCAAAAATCCACGCGTTTTGAACTTGGCAATGATTACCATGTCTGCACCACCTGTCACATCATAAACTGCAATTGTACTATCGTATTTTGCAATCTCATCTTCAATTTCTAACATTTTACCTTTACTGGTTTTAATTTCAATTATTGCTGTAATGTCAAATCCCAGTAATTCGTGATTAAGACGAACTGAATAGCCTTGAATGATATTTTCTTTTTCTAGTTTTTTTATTCTAGATAGAATTGTTACAGTAGATACGCCCAGCCTATGAGATAACTGTCGTGCAGATTGTCTACCATCTACTGAAAGATGTTTCAAAATCTCGATATCTTTATCATCCATACTTACAACGTATTATGCTAAACAAATATTTAAAAATATCACCATAATTAGAATATGTGTTACATAAATATCGAGAATTATTGTAATTTTTTACTAAAAAATTATGATAAGTTAAATATTTTAAAGTGATATTTTACGTTATGACGGGAGTTCGAATCTAGTTGGCCACGGCGTACGTTCTGATAAACTGCGAGCTTGGCTCTGAGGAGTTTGTAATCTCGGAGCTGAGGTCAATTGAGGGAGTAGTCGAGGTTCACGGCACGTTTGGCGCGTATGACATCCTGGCAAAGGTTCAGTCCGGTCAGGTCGAGGCATTGCGCGAAACCATAACCTGGAAGATCAGAAAAATTCCAAAAATACGCTCGACCCTTACGCTGATGGGAATAGACGGACAAGGATGATCTTTCATCACCTTTTATACTAATTTTGTAATTAAAAATATCCCTTTAGAAACATGTCCTCCAAAAGGATAACGACCTGAGAGAAGTAGTAAACCTCTCAGCAGATTATTTTAAATTCTTAAATTTTCTATTTTTTAATTAAAGAGATTCCGAACTTTTCTTTTTTGTTGTAATGTTTAGAACACTTTCAATATTACTTACAGCTATTATTCCATCTCCATTTTCTCCAGTAAATGCCGCATTTAGAATTACTTCAGATATTTTTTCTACTTCTGAGTCCTTTACAATTGTACTAATTACTGAAACTTTGTTATAATCTGATACGACTGTACCTGTACCTCTTCCAGATCTTACAATTTGTCTTTTTCCTGATCCTCTTCCATTTCCTTCTAAAATTGTAAATCCATCTACAATGTCCGTAATTGCAGTCGCTACGACATCTACTTTATTGATTTGAATGGTTGCTTCAATTTTTTTCATATTGTTTGTTATAATTATGGTTCAAAATATAAACAAATATTTTTTAATCTGATAATGGGTTATTCCATAATCCTTCTTTCTTTTTAGTATCAAAAATAAAAGTAATTATGAAAAGTGATGAAAAACGGTCCCATCGACTAAATTATCTGTTAAAATGTTACCTTGTCAATCCGCAAGAAAATGAGATTTATCGTCGAGCCAAACAAATGGGTGTGACTGATTCTACTGCTAAAGATTACATTAGAACTGTAATAATACAAGCTCAAAAATCAGATTCAAAATAATTTTTATATATAAACAGTAAAAATTACAATTCTTTTTACTTCTATGCGGTGAAATTATTAGAAATCTTAAACAAGCTATTCATAAATAATGAATATGTGGAAAAATTATCATGAATGATATGTTACTTGATGATGTAACCTCTCTTTTAGATGGAGATTTTGGTGATGATCGCATTTTAAAGCAAATATCTAGAGCATGCAAAAATAATGAGGTCATTAGTAACTATGAAAGAAATTATGTTCAAAAATTAGCAGAACAATATTTGGGTAAAAAACCTGAAAATATTGTTCCTACAAAACCTGAAAATATTGCACCCACAATTCCAGACGTCGTAATGCCTAAAATTGAATCTTATGAACAAGCTCAAACATTTGAACCACGCTCTTCTCGTAGTTCTAATTTTAATTTAAAAAATCCAAAATTAATTTTGGGATTTACTTCTATTGTTTTAGTAATTGGTTTTGCTGCTATTTTGTCTTCTGGCACATTTGATTCATTTTCATCTAACCCTGCATCTAACCCTAACCCTGCATCTAACCCTAACCCTGCATCTAACCCTACATCAAAGTTATCAGTTCAAACTGATTTGTCTTCATATTCTCAGAAAGATTTTATTTCAATTAATGGCATATCTACTAATTCCAACATGGTCCACATCTCTATTCAAAATCAAAATGATGAACTTGTATGGGCAGAGCAAGTTTCTGTAAAAGGTAATGGTGTGTATTCTACCCTCTCTATAGCTGGAGGTCCCGGTTGGGAGAATTCAGGTACATATACTATGAAAGTAGATAATGGTTCAGAAATAAAATCAATAGCCTTTTCATTTACTTCGTAACTTTTTAACTTGTTTTAATTTATCTACAGAAAAACCCATCATTTTGATCTTTGTATAGCACAAAATATTCTTCTTGATTTTTTCTATTTTTTTTTGCATTTAGTGCGTCTTGGTACATATCAAAATGCTCAATTACGTATAATTGATTTTCTGTATCTCCAAAGTAATCTATTCCGACCAAATTAAAGCCTGTTTCAGGTGTTAGATTCCTTTTTTCCTCTTCAAATTTATTGTCAGACAATTTTTCTTAATGGTGTCCAATCCATTGATAGCAAAATTCCTCATCAATCATATCCATAATTATTTTTTTATTTTTTATTTTTGGTAGTTCAACATTAAAAAATCCTAATTGCCCCTTCCATGGAATTGGAATTCTAAGTGGTTTTGCATTTTTCAACATAAATCCAAATGTTTTTTCTTGAAAAGTTCTTGAAGAAAAATGTTTTTTCTTATCTGTTTGAATTTCTTTGGAAGATGTATATTTTTTAACATCATAAATTTCCACTTTACCTATTATTGCACCNGTTGTTAATTTTTCTTTTATTTTCAATTTTTTATATTCTTCCTTTCTAATTTTAATTGGAGCATGAATTAAAAATTCTCCACGAAAATCTGTATTCCATTTCCTTAATTCAATTATTTTTTTATTTTGAACAATTAATTCTGCAAATGGTTGACAAATTGAAAGACATTTCATGATTACTATGATGATAAAAATTTGATATACCTTAAAACTGTGAAGCTTGTTTGACTATTTCTGAAAGTTGACTGTTTCTTGCTTCAGGAAGTTCTGTTATTCCTCCTATCAAACTATCTGTCACAATTCCTTTTTCTGCTAATACATTGGCAGCCATTAGTGATGTTCTTCCAGCCATACAAACCATTAGGGTTTTTCCTTTTGATTCTTGGAGCGAATTATTAATTTCATCTGGAATTCCCTGTCCTGATAGTAGTTGTTGTGCCGTTCTTGCATTTGGTACGACTATTTTGCTTTTATCTATGCCTAGAGATTTTGCAAGTAATTCTATTCCGCCTTCTTGAGGGGTATATTGCGTGTGAACCCAAATAATTTTATCATAATCTTGTGAATTTGAGGCTACTTGTTCTTGTGATACTTGTCCTGGAGGTTGAATTTTTCCAATTTTCTCCAAATTCTTTCTATATTTTTCTATACCGTCACAAATCATTACTACAAACTTACTTTCTTTATTTGTACTGGCCAATTGTAGAGCTGCATAGAGTTCTAGTGCACTACTTTCTCCAATGTCATGTCCTTTCTCTACAAAAAATTTGAGAAGCGGTTTTGCTTTTTCAAAATCTACTTCGTATTCTCCAGCGTAATTATCTGGTTGATAATATTTTAGGCCATCTGCATTATTGTGAGTTCTAATTCCTGCAACGTCTTGTCCGCCTGGTGGAAATATTACGTGAACTCTTTTTTTGTTATATTTTTCAGATATGTATCTGCTTAATCCGCCTGAAGTTCCACCCGTACCAAATGTGCATAGAATGTTGAAATTTTCAAGGGAATTGCCTTCTTCGTGCAATTGTTGATCTATTTCAGATCCTGTTATGGTCCTATGTGCGTTTACATTCAAATCATTATCGTATTGTTCTGGACAGAAACAATTGTATATTTTTGCAAGTAATTTTGCTAAATTGATGATATCTTGTTTGGCTAACAATTTTTCAATTTCTGTGATTGAATTATCAAAGATACTTGGATCAAATTCTAACTGAGTTAATTGTGAGCGAATGTTAGCAGCTGTTGCTTTTGCAACCAATTCATCTTTTTTTCCTTCCATTCCTGGTGCCGGACAAATATCCATTTCTAAATCCATTATTTTGATATTCATGTTTCTTAGTTCATGAAACACGCCTTCTTGTAATTTTCTTGAAACAATTGTGACTACTTGCAGACCTAGTTTTGATAACATCCCTAATGCTATTCCAAAATTACCTGACGTTGCCTCAATTACTGTTTGACCGCTCTTTATTTTCCCTGTCATGATTGCATCATGAATTATGTTTGCAGCTGGTCTAACTTTGATTGAACCTGTAGGTAATGTGGAATCTAATTTCCCGTAAACTTGTAATTCTGAATTAGAAAGATCTAAGTTGTAAACTTTTTTTGCACATTCTTTAAAATCATTTGTAATGTCTACTAGCGGCGTTGCATTGACTATTTTTGCTCCTTGCTTATCGTTTTCTAAATGTGGTACTTTGTTCCATATTTCTTCCTCAAAGCGTTGAAGTAGAACTTTGTCTATGTTATTATCCTGATTTTGTTCCAATTTTATCTCTATTTTTCACTTTTTAGAAGGTCATATAAAATATCTTATATTTTAGATTAGGATTCTTCCATTTTTTTAAATTTCTTAGATTTGTGCATCTAAAAGATTGATTACTTTATTTGGAATGTCTTTCAATCTGCTTACTGCCATGGTTTTATCATATCCCAAATGTTTAAGATTATTTGCTATGGTGGTGGCCCTTACCGTATTTGGTCCTAATCCTAAAGCAACCATGGTTATTCCTAATCCTTTTAGTGATTTTGTTCTCTTTCTGACTGCGTCTGAATCTGATGGCTCTCCATCAGTTAATGTCAAAAAAATATCTGGTCGTTTTGCTTGTAATGTTGAAAACATTTTATCATAAATTTCTGCGAGTGGTGTTGCTCCATTTGCAACTATCTGTGCTAATCTTTTTGCAGTAGTCTTGTTCCATTTTACATTTTCTTCTTTTATTGACCAGCAGACCATTGATCTATTTTCTGTACTAAACGCATATACTGCAAATTTTACTTTAAGAAATGCTAAAACTTCACATAGTGCTATTGTTGCTTTTTTATATTCAATTGCATCTGAAGATATGCTTGATGAGTGATCCAATAAAATTATAATTTTTGTTTTGATTGATTTTTTAATGTCTGTAAAAAATGGTTCATTTCCTTCAATGTAGTTTTCATCATCAAATTCGTCCCCTGATCTTAAGTGCTGTTCTTTCCAACCTGTTTTCCATTCTTTGAATTTCATTTTTAATCCATTAATCAAACTAATATCGTAGATGGCTGTTTCGTCAATATTTTTTGTTGATGGAATTTGTATTCCTACAGTTTCTGATGACAGTCCTTTGTTATCATTTTTTTTATTTTCATCGATTAGTACTTTGTATTCATCATAGACATCTTCGCCTTTTACTATTGATTCTGGATCAATTGAGCCGAAATCCCCTTCTTTGTTTTTGGCAATTATTTTTAAAACTTTTCGTAATTCTTCTTCGGATAATGCCATTCCAGCTTTCATAAATGCGACAGATATTGGAATTGTTAACAATGAATCAATTTCTAAAATTTTAATAATTTGGGTTACATTTTTTTCAATCCATCTTGTTTTTTGATTATTTTCTATTGACTCATTGACTATTTTTTTTGCAAATGTACTCGCTTTTTTTATTTTTTCAAAATGGCTTGATTGTATTTCGCCTTTTATTGCACCAAACATGAAATACTGGTAAAATGCCTCTACGATTCTTGCTTTACCATAAACTGTGTGGAGTTGAGGTCTTGATACGAGCATATATCCATAATTAAAAATAATTTCTTCATCCATTCCTTTCCAAATTTTTCTACCTAGCTGTTCCACTCTTTGTGTCTCCATTATGTTGAGAATAAACCCAAAAGCATGATCATCACTAAGAATTTTTTCAGAATATTTTATTTTCATTGCTTCGTACCATGACGACGTTCTAAATTGCCTGTATTTTTGAAAATCATTCCCTATTCTTTTTTCTAAGGATGTTAGGATTACTTTTCTTTCTTTTAATCTTGTTTTAGTTTCAATGTTATTTGAAATTTCAATTACTGCGTCTTCTTTTTCAGACCATCTTCTGATAAGAAATGTAGAAATTTCTGCTAAAGAGTCATTTTGAAGTTGAATGGATTGCATTTAACTTCTAAACATTGAAGTGATTATGTCACTTACTTTTTGATATTCTATATCTCCCCACTGTGTGTATACATTTCCAAAAACAATGTTTGCAGCTTCTCTTGGCGATACTTCTTTATCTAATAATTTTCCAAATGCAATGGTTTCTCTCAAACTTGGTGAATAAAATAATTCTTCAACTGCTGCAGCTTGTCTTAATGTGTTTGCCAGTTTAATTCCTTGAATTATTTCTGATTCATAATTGCCAGAAACATATTTTTTTACAATGTCTAATTCTATTTCTTCTGGTGGATATTCTAATCTTATGCGTACTGGAAACCTGCTTAGAATTTGCGGTGGAAGTTCTTTTGTTCCNCTGTGCGTTAGTGGATTTATCGTTGCAATNACAAACCATTTTTCTTTTGCTTTAACTACTTCGCCTGCTGCTTCTTTTAGTACAATTTGCCTTCTGTCATCTAATGCCTCATCTAATCTGAGTAAGACATCTGCCTCAGCTGCATTGACCTCATCTAGATATAGTAAATTTCCGCTTCTCATTGATTTAATCAAAATGCCTTCATCAAAACTGACTGTTCCATCTGTCAGTGTTTTTGTTCCAACCAGATGACTCTCCCTTGTTCTTAAACTAAAATTAATTGATTCTAAATTGATGTTATTGATTTTAGCAAAATCTCTAACTAGTGATGTTTTCCCCGTTCCTTTTGGCCCAATTATGAGAACAAACAGTCCTGCTTCGTACGCTTTTTTAATAATTTGATTTGAGTTATTCCAATCTAGATATTGTATTTCTTCCAAGGCTTTTTTTTATTAATTATAACAATATTTAATGTTGGATCTATTTTCCAAATGCTTCTATCTTAGCAAACGACTCATCCAATCTTTGATGTAATGATTTATTCCATTGATCAAATCCTGATGGATCCTTTGGATAATTATTATAATGTTCCACTAACCATTGATTTTCCGTAGATGTGTATTTGAGTCCTTTTGCAACTGTTTGGTTTAACACGCCTCTAATTATCATTCCAACTTTTCCTAATCCTGAAAAGTCTGGATGTTCTCCTTTGCTGATTGATTCTACATCTAGACCGCCCAAGAAATGCTTCATACCGTAACTGATTTGTTCATTGTTCATTTGTTGTACTAATCTTCTAAACAGTTCTAATCCTGCTGTTTTGTACCCGTATTCTTTAATGAAATCTAAATTATACTGCCACAATGATGCTTCAGATGTATCATTTGCTTCTAATGCCTTAGCTACGTTGTTGCCTAGAATTGTCCCTGCAATCAGTGCCGGTCCTATTCCTCCAGCATCAATTGGTTTTGGCATCCATGCAGAATCTCCAACCATCATGTATCCTCCGGAAACCATACAATCATTTTGTCTTCTGACAGAAACTTGGAATATTCCTGAATTATTTCCTCCTAACACATCTGTAGAATCTTCAGAAAGTTTTGCATTTTTAATCGCTGGATTTCTTTGAAGATATTCTTTCATTAACGATTCNACATTATCTTTTTTACCTAATCTGTTGTTTCTCTTTTCTAGAAATGCTTTTTCAACACCCAAACCGATGTTGACTTTAGTTTCAGATTTAGGAAATACCCATCCATATCCTCCTGGAGCAATGTCTTGATCTAGATGAATTATACAATAATCTGGATCAAATTGTGTAAGATCTTTTTGTCCTGGTTCAAAGTCCATGATGTATCTTCCAGTAATTTCTAAATCTTCTATGTTGATTTTCTTTTCAACTTTGGTTGAGTTTTTAAGTCCATTTCTTAGAATTGATGTTACTCCTGTTGCATCAATTACTAATCTTGATGTTTTTTTGAAAGGCTGTTTTGTTTTGTTATCTATTCCTTGAACTCCGACAACTTGTTGACCGTCATAAATTAGACCTGTTAATCCTATTTCAAATTCAAATTCAATTCCCATTTTGTAACACCTTTCATTTTGGATTCTAGGCAATTCTGTACGATTTAACATGTATCCGTCTCCGTCAAATGGAATTGCTGTTTCTTTATCTGGAGAAAATGCCATTACTCCTTTAACATCNTGTTCGATTTCTGGGTTAGTCCATTGAACTTTGATTCTTTCTGACATGAAATCCACTGCTTCTTTTGAACATGCATCTCCACATACCCATCCTGCCAGTCCTTTCCTTCCTGGTAATGTTTCTGGATTTCTGTCAACTACGAGAATTTTTAAATTTTGATTAGAATAATGTGATATTGATTGTGCCGTAATTGTACCTGCTAATCCTCCACCTGCAATTATAACGTCATAATCTGTCATAACTAGAGACTTGTTTGTCCGTATTTATAATAAACTCTATTCTGATATTCAAACTCTCATAATTATGATTTAATTTGGGGTCGGTTCGTCGCGGCGTCTTCAAGGCGTTAGCTCAGACTGGAGCGGCTAATATCTCCTCATTCCCAAATTAAATTGTTGATCTATTCCTATTTAATCTAGTTGACTCTTTGAAAAATTTCTGTAAATATTTTTACGGTATTTTTTTTGTTGTAAATTGGAGTATGAATTTTAATTTTTACNGTATCTTTTTCACTAATTATCAATTTACCTTTAACTAATTCTTGCTTATCTAATCTTAGATGAAACCTTGAATCTATTGTCCTTTCTTCAATCTCTTCAATTAATTCATTAATTTGATTAATTGGTAGTAAATCTAGCATATTTTTTATAAAATTTTGACCCTGCTTTTTTACAAGTTTAGCACTTAAGATTATTATTGGATTTTCAAAATACCCTGTGGTTTCTATTGCTGTAAATTCTTCTTCTTTAATTTCTAAGACTTCGTCAAAGGATTGCAATATTTTTGAAATATCTTCTGTTGCATGAATAATCACATCAATAGCAATTTCTATTTTATGGATCATAATTCAAAATAGATTATGTTCTAATTATTTATGCTTCTAGTAATTTCGTTTCTTTATCAGCAGTTCTAATTAGTTTTACTTTCTCAAGACCCACATGTCTTACTTTGATGACTCTTTTGAATGCGGCCATAATGTCTGAATTAATTTTACTGTAACATGTAGCCTGAACAAATTGATCAATTGTCATTTCTGGAACTGTTTTGTTAATNACATCTCTTGCAATAATTCTTAGTGCNTGTTGTCTTGATGTGTTTAGTGGTCTATGTGTTAATGCTAATACTTTAACTCTGAATACATACCCGTCTTTTGTTTTAATGTCAATTATGAAATTAATTTTAGATGAACCTCTTCTAACTAAACTACGCAAAAATTCTTTTGAATACTCAAATCTTTTGAAAATAGTTGTTGCAATTTCGCCATCTATTTTATGTAATTGGAAATATAGTTTGTACTGATGTTGTGAAGGATCTCCTTTGAGAATGTCAAATAATGTAATTTCTATTACTCTACCTGATGCATTTTCATCATCTGTAATTGGTACGTATGCGATTGGGACATTGTTAAATGAATCTGGAGCATTAACTGTGATCCAGCGTTTTTCTCGCCACTTGTCCTTTATTCGACCTTTTCTGCGTGCCAATTCTTAAGGAACTTCAAATCCAAAATATAAGGGTATGTCAAGATATTTCTTTCTGATTTCCCATGTATGGCTGTAAAACCTTTGGAATTAGAATATGNCCCTCTTTTGTTTGAAAATTCTCCATTATTGACACTAAAACTCTGGTTGTAGCTATTAGAGTACTGTTNAGAGTATGGATATACTGAGTATCCTCGTTTGTTTTATCTCTAAATCTAATTTTCAACCGTCTTGCTTGATATTCTAAACAATTTGAACATGATACAATTTCTCTATATGCATTCTGTCCTGCCATCCATGCCTCAATATCATATGTTTTAGCTGAAATTTTTCCGATATCCCCTGTTGATAAGAGCATAACTCTGTATGGGATTTCTAATTTTTGATAAAATTCCTCTGCAACTTCGAGCAATTTTTCATGCTCTTTCCAAGAATCCTCTGGTTTTGAAAAAACAAATTGTTCAATTTTATCAAATTGATGAACTCTGAAAATGCCCTTTTGATCTCGTCCGTGTGCNCCCGCTTCTTTTCTAAAACAAGGACTGATCCCCGCATATTTCATTGGAATGTTTTTTCCTTCAATAATTTCTTTTGAGTGCATTGCTGCCATCGCATGCTCTGATGTTCCAATCATGTACAAATCTTCATCTTGAATTTTGTAAATAACTTCTTCAAAATCTTCTGCAATCACTGCACCTTCCATTGATTCGCGATTAATCATATACGGTGGCTGAATTAGTGAGTATCCCTTTTCTGTAAGAAAATCCAATCCAAAATTAATTAGTGCTTGATTTAATCTCACTAGATCATTTTTTAGATAATAAAATCTAGATCCAGCTACTTTTGCAGCTCTTTCTAAATCTACTAAATTCAGATTTTCAGAAATATCGATATGATCTTTTACTTTAAAATCAAACTTTGGAATATTTCCCCATTTTTTTATTTCTATATTTGCACTATCGTCTATTCCCACTGGAACTGATTCGTGAACTAGATTTGGAATTGTTGATGCTAATTTAAAATACTTATTTTCAATTGTCTCTTGTTCTGATTCTAGTTTTGTTAATTCACTTGAAATATTTTTCATTTCTGCTAAAATTGATGATGCGTCTTCTTTTGCTTTCTTTTTTTCTGAAATTCTTATTCCAATTTGGTTTTTCTTTTTTCTTAAGTCGTCTGTTTTAATTATAAACTCTCGTCTTTTTTCGTCTGTTTTAATTAATTCATCTAGATCAAATTCTACTGCTCTAGATTTGAGCATATTTCTGATCATTTCTGGTTTTTCTTTGATTAGTTTAGGATCTAACATTATTCAATTACCTTTAATGCAACTTGGATATGTTCTAACACTTCATCTACCGTGCCTACAAGATGTTTCATGTTTTCTTTACTTTCAAAATTAAAAATTAGGTTACTATCAATATTTTCAACATAAAGACTCAATCCTTTTGGAAAATTTACATTATCTGGCTCTAGTGCCTTTTTGACAGTTTCTGCCTTTGTTTCCGATATGTTACTGATGATCACTTGAACTTGGCACGTTAACGACATTTAATTCTAAATATTTCAAAAATTCGTCCAATTTGTCTTTAGTTATTTTTGCACCTGCGGCAGCATTATGACCTCCTCCAATACCGTCAAATTTTTCAGCACCTGTTCTCATTAATTCACTAAGATTAATCTTTGATTTACAGCCAAATGATTTTCTTGACGAAAATTTTATTGTATTTGCTTCACCTCTAGTTCTCAAAATTACAATTTTTCCTGTATTTTTTGGTGATCCTGCAATTAGTGATGATATTGTACCTGTCATTGTTTCTGGTACTATGTCTTCTCCGTTAACCATTATGCAATTTTCATTTTCTGAAATTCTCCATCTTTCATTTGATAAAACATTCATGTATTCCTTGATCTTTTTTCTATAATCTGTTAGAATTCCTTCTCCTTCAGTTAGTACCTGGTTTCTATCCCCCATACATATTGCCATTCCGACCCCCGAACGGTTAATCCTTCCACATGAATTCAGCATCGTTGAATATTCTCTACCATCTCTTAGAAAACTTCTCTTGTCTTCTTTTGGAAATGTGTATGTATATCCAATTAATTCTGACATCACTTCTGTAGTATTTTTATCTGGAGAAAAATCCGTTATTGCTTTTATTACTAATTTTTTTTCTTCTTCATTTAGTTCTGCTGGAACTCTCCATCTCCCTTCTTCTTTTAGTTTAATTCCAGATGATTTTAGAATTGATAGAGATGTTTCTTTATTCCATGTCAATCCTTCAATAAATGGCTGTGATGTGAAGGCAATTGCTTCTGCAAGTGGTCTAGTTTCTCTTCCNACCAGTAGTAAATCCAAATCCATCTCCACTAAACCCAATTCTTTGGCCGTATTGGCAATTTCAAAATTTTTACCTGTAAATGATTTTCTGTCTCCTTGATCTTGTCTATCTCCTAATGCCGAAACTACTGCAATTTCTGATAAATCTGAATTTTTTTCATCAAGTGCCATTGCTGCTAGATATGCCATTCCGCCGGCACAAATTTCAGAACCCCCGTCCATTCCATACTTCCATGCATTTATGACATTTTGATTATCTTTTTCTTCTTCTGATATCTGATGATGATCTAAAATAATCCAATCATCTTCTAATATCTGATTTAGATCTTTTGCAAACCCTCCTCCAAGATCTGTTACAATGTGAAAATCTCTAGAATCTGTTTTGAATGATTCTGCTATGTTCTTGCTGAATTCTTTTGATGTTCTAAGGGTACATTTTGCACCTTCTCTGATTAACGCTTTGGCAATAATGCTTCCAGATGTTAATCCGTCACAATCAATGTGTGTTGTAATTGAAATTGATTTTTGAGATTTTACACAATCTGNAATTTTATCTTTGAATAGTGATAGAGATTCTTCAAACCCTTTTGTCATTACTCTAATTGAGCAACTACAGCTTTATACTTCCATGTTTTAGGAATTCTTTCAATCCTTTTGTAATACACGGATAATCTGTGAACTTTAGCTTCGATCAATTCTAGAGATCTAACGTTTCTGTTATCTCCTTTGTTTTCTTTAAGGTGCTTTTGAAGACCGACTGCTTTATTGACAATATTTTCCAAGTCTTCTGGCATATCTGGTATTAGATCATTTTCTTCAAGAATTTGATTGATTCCTTTTTTTGTAATTGGTTTGATTAATGGAATTGAATGTTGATCTCTTAATTTAATTCCAATTTGACTTGGAGTTAAGCCATCTTTAGAATATTTTACCACCAATGCTTCTACTTCTGCTGGTGTTAATGTGATCCATGATGGTGCACGTACAGTTGCTGGTCTAATTGAATGTGATTTACCATGTCTGTGAGTGTGCATTCGTCCCATGAATTTGCTCAATTAAAAGTAGAATTAAACGTTACTTTTGCTGATCTCGTAAATTATTCCTGAACTTGGCCTTTAGAATAAAAGTTAAATAAGTCTCTCAATGGAAAAATCACAGGTAAAACGTATGAATACAAAAATACTATTAGCAGCATCCTTAATCGCTGTCTTCACTATCGGACTATCTGCACAAAGTTCTGTTGCATTTGCACAGTACATGGGCAACGTTGGTAGTGCAGGAGAAACCGGATCATATACTTTAGAAGAAGCACTTGAGATTCAAACTCGAAGAGTTGCTTCTGCTGAAGCAAATCCAGCAGCTGGATCAGGAACACCATACATTAGTGCAGACGGTGTTGTTGGAGCAGCAATTAT
>JGI26253J51717_1000633_pt1 | contig 14797 bp, 13 predicted proteins | sample SaaInlV_100m_DNA_6_FD_51717 | JGI IMG/M metagenome (IMG submission 51717)
TCCGCCGCTCTACTCACACCGAAGTGCTTTCGCGCTCGACTTGCATGTGTTAGGCCTGCCGCCAGCGTTCAATCTGAGCCATGATCAAACTCTTCAGTTTAGATCTTTTACCTCTGCCCCGAGGGACAAGAGGGGATGGTTACGCAAAGCTTGCTTGACCATCCAAAATCTCAGCTCAGACACAATTCGAAATCATTGAATTAATGGTCACTTGTTGTGTCTGAATAGTTAGTGATAACCATCCCAACAAGTGCCCACACATCTGTCTTTATCTGATTGTTAAGTAGCAAGCTAACCGCTGGGATTAACTTTAGTCCGGAGGGGTTACCCCCGGGCAAGGTCGCGCATTATACGTACCGGCCGAAGCCGCGCAAGTCTTTTTTTAAAAAAGTTTCAACGCCTCAATTTAACGTGCCATTTCTGGGCACAAGGCGTAATGCGGAGACGAAGATTAACAACCCCTGCCAGCCGCCGCAAGGGCAACTTTGGTTAATGCTGCCGGCGGCGCATTCGCCAGCCCAGAAGCACTCCCAGCACAGCACCATAGACGAGTGCCTCGCCCCAATCGGAGCGCGCTAGCCACAGTAAATGCAGCCACGCCAGCACCGTCGCGGGATAGATTAAACGGTGCAATTGGCGCCACCTGCGCCCCAGCGCTCTGCGGGCGCGGTGCGTTGAGGTGAGCGCTAGGGGTAATAGCATCAACCAAGCAGTGAACCCCACTAGGACATAAGGCCGCTCTTGCAGCTCTTCGAATAACAACGTCGCGCTCCAGCCCACATAGACCTGCGCAAAGAGTAATAGGTGGAGACTGACGTACAAAAAGACGCACAAACCCAGCATCCGCCGGTACCGGAACAAGCCGGACCAGCCAAATTTGGCCATTGGCGTGGCCAGCAACACCAGCGCCAGACCGCGCAAAGCCCATTCACCGGTGCCTTTCATCAGTACTTTTGCCGGATCGGGCCCCAACTGCTCCAACATTAATGCCCACAGCAACCACGCGAGGGGGCTTAAGCACAGTAACGCTATGCACGCGGATCGTAGCCATGGCGGCACCATTTGGCCTGCCTTCAAGGCCTGTCGAGACAACTCGGGCAGACGCGCCCAGGTTCGACGCCTACCCTCAGTAGTCACGCCTCAGATCCATCCCCGCATACAGCTCTGCCACTTGCTCTGAGTAACCATTAAACGGCAGTGTCCGCACTCGATTGGGCTTAAANACAGAAGAAGGCAGCTTTCGCTCAAAACCCTGTGACCAACGCGGGTGATCCACATCAGGGTTCACATTGGCATAAAANCCGTACTCCGATGGCTGTAGAGTTTGCCAACTGGTGCGAGGCTGCGTCTCCGTCACGTTGATTTCAACGATCGACTTAATGCTCTTAAAACCGTACTTCCATGGCACCACGAGCCGGACCGGCGCGCCGTTTTGATGCGGTAATGTCTTGCCGTACAAACCTACCGCGATGAACGCGAGTGGATGCATCGCCTCGTCCAGCCGCAGCCCCTCTCTGTAAGGCCAATCGATCACACCGGTAAACGAGCGGGTACCCCGCATTTCACTGCGACGATACAGCGTCTTGAATTCGACAAAGCGGCCCTCCGCTTTTGGCTCAAATCGCCGCAACAGATCAGATAACGGGAACCCCACCCAAGGCACCACCATGGACCAGGCCTCGACGCAGCGAAAACGATAGATTCGCTCTTCGAGATCAAACCCTGTCAATAAATCCTCGAGGTGGAGCCGTCCCGGCTGATTGACTAAACCGCCCACCTTCACGCTCCACGGATCAATCGTCATGCTCTCTGCATAACGGGCTGGGTCGTCCTTATCTGTCCCGAACTCATAAAAGTTGTTGTAGGTTGTCACCGCCTTGAACGGGGTGAGCTCGTCTTCAAGGGATCGATCGCCGTCCGGTGCATAAGCCAACGCTTGGGTGGACGCCGCTGCCTGAGGCATTGAACTCGCAATAGCGCCTGAGGCAAGCGCGCCCGCCGACTTCATGAGATTTCGGCGATTTAAAAAAATCGGCTCAGGCGTAATCTCTGAGGACTGAATCGATGGATCAGTGTAAATCGTCTTTCTCATGCTTCGCTTCGCCCTCCTGGCTGCGCGGGGTATCGGCGTGCCGAAGATGCTGCAACGGGCCCGACAGGGCGTACACCACCGACAGCAACCAAATTACCAGCGGCGGGTCCAAGGCAATCAGGGCCACCACTGCAACAACCAGTAGCATTCTGACAAAAGGCACTCGCCGATCAAAGCTGACTGATTTAAAGCTAGAGTAAGGAAAGCGCGAGATCATCAGAAAACCCAATGCGGTTAAGGACAGCGCATGTACCCAATCCAGTGCCGGACCAGACCATCCGTGGGTCTGGCTCATCCAGACTAGGGTTGCCACGCTGGCTGCCGCGGCCGGGCTGGCCAGCCCAGTAAAGTGGGTCGTGTCGTCATTTTGCATCTGCGCATTGAAGCGGGCCAGCCGCAAGGCTGCACACGCTGCGTAAATAAACGCCGCCACCCAACCAACCTTACCAAGCCCCGTTAACGCCCAGTTAAAGGTCAACAAAGCGGGAGCCAGACCGAAGCTCACCATGTCGGAGAGGCTGTCGTATTGTGCGCCAAAGGCACTACTTGTGCCCGTAAGGCGGGCAACCCGGCCGTCGAGGCCGTCAAATATCATGGCCACAAGGATGGCCACAGCCCCGGCATAAAAATCGCCCTGCATACCCGCAATAATCGCGTAAAACCCGCAAAATAATGCGCCGGAGGTGAACAAGTTGGGCAGCAGAAAGATACCCTTTGCGCGAGGGGAATTGTGCGTGTCGCGCTCCTCATAGTCGCCCACTAGGCTGGCAAGAGGCGCCTCAATTTGTTCGGCAGCGCGCGCTAACTCATCACTATCTGGTGTCTGTCCCGTACTGGACATTGTCGTCTCCCAAAAGCGCCGTTTTGGCGTGTCTCTGTCAAATTGTAACAGCGGCGTTTACCCCGAGCACGATGTCCGACACAATACGCGTCCTTTTTTTCAGGTCCCGGATCGAGGTATTACCAGTGAGCAACTACTTCAACTCTCTTCCACTTCGTACTCAGCTGCAAGAGCTGGGCAAATGCCGCTTTATGGATTCCAGCGAGTTCGAAGCAGGGATCACCCCGCTTGCCGGGAAAACGCTGGTGATTATCGGCTGTGGCGCACAAGGCTTTAATCAAGGCCTCAACCTGCGCGACAGCGGCCTCAACGTGTCCTACGCATTACGCAAAGAAGCCATAGAAGAACAGCGTCCTTCTTGGGTGAAGGCAACTGAGGCCGGCTTTCAAGTGGGCACTTATGACGAAATGGTGCCGAACGCCGATATGGTGCTAAACCTGACACCTGACAAACAACACACTGCGGTGGTGACCGCCGTGATGCCTCTGATGAAGGAGGGGGCCTGCCTGTCCTATTCCCATGGCTTCAACATTGTTGAAGAGGGCATGAAGATCCGTGAGGACCTGACGGTGATTATGGTGGCGCCCAAGTGCCCGGGTACCGAGGTACGGGAAGAGTATCTGCGTGGCTTCGGCGTCCCCACGTTGATCGCGGTTCACCTCGAAAATGATCCTCAGGGAAAAGGCCTAGAACTCGCAAAAGCCTATGCAGCTGGCACCGGCGGACATCGCGCTGGCGTTCTAGAGTCGTCTTTTGTCGCCGAAGTAAAGTCTGACCTGATGGGCGAGCAAACCATTCTCTGCGGCATGTTGCAAACCGGCTCGCTACTGTGCTTCGACCGCATGGTCGAGCTCGGGATCGAACCCGCCTATGCNGCAAAACTAGTGCAATACGGCTGGGAAACGGTCACCGAGGGACTCAAGCAGGGCGGCATTACCAACATGATGGATCGCCTCTCCAATCCCGCCAAGATTCGCGCCTTTGATCTCGCCGAAGAGATGAAGAGCACGCTGCGGCCATTATTTGAAAAGCACCAGGACGATATTATCTCCGGACATTTTTCCAGCACGATGATGACCGATTGGGCTGCTGGCGATGCTAACTTGCTCAAATGGCGCGCCGAAACAAATGGCACACCTTTTGAACTGCAGGACATTACCGAAGCGCCGATTGATGAACAGACGTACTATGATCAAAGCGTATTGATGATCGCCATGGTCAAAGCGGGCGTCGAGCTGGCCTATGAAACCATGGTGTCGGCCGGCATCATTGAGGAGTCGGCTTATTACGAGTCACTCCACGAAACCCCTCTCATCGCCAACACCATCGCACGGAAAAAATTGTACGAAATGAATGTTGTNATCTCCGATACCGCGGAATACGGCTGCTATCTCTTCGATCAGGCAGCGCGACCACTGCTGAAAGCGTTTGTCTCAAGCCTTGGCAAAGAGGTCATGGGCGAAGGCATGGGAAGCAGCATCGCGGTCGATAACCGTCGATTAATCGACGTTAACGCCGCCATTCGATCGCATTCGGTCGAGGTTGTTGGGGCCAGATTGCGCGGTTATATGACCGGCATGAAAGCGATTACGTCACCTCAATGAGAGCGCTTAGTGACCGGTTTTTCGCAACTTATTAATGCATCCGTCTAACAGAATGCCATTGATAGGCGGACGACCGGTCGTTAGACTGTCGCCCCAATTAAACTTCAACAGCACCCATCAGGAAATCCTATGAGCTTTGATCTGACATGGCCGCCCATTCTCGGCGCGGTAGGACTTGTAATTGCGTTTGCGATCTATCTCGTGATGTCGCGCTACACTGCGGGAGACGAAAAGGTCCGCGGTATCGCCGACGAGATTCATATCGGCGCAATGGTGTTTATGCACCGCGAATATAAAATGCTATTTGCCTTCGCCGCAGTGCTGGTCGTCGGCATTGTGCTTTCGCCGCTCGGCACCAACACCGCGATTGCTTTTGTCGCGGGCGCTGTGTCCTCTGCCACTGCGGGATATCTTGGTATGTACGCCGCAACAAAGGCTAATGTTCGCACCGCCGTCGCAGCCAATCAAGAAGGCGCTGCTGCCGCCCTGAACATCGCGTTTTATGGTGGATCCATCATGGGGCTATGCGTGGCCTCACTAGGGCTAATAGGCCTAGGTGGTCTTTATTATTACTTTGGCGGCGATCCTGATACTGCCCACGCAATCCATGGATTTGGCATGGGCGCGTCAGTGGTCGCACTGTTCTCTCGTGTCGGTGGCGGTATCTTTACTAAATCTGCCGATGTGGGCGCTGACTTAGTCGGCAAGATAGAAGCGGGTATCCCAGAGGATGACCCCCGTAACCCAGGCGTGATCGCAGACAATGTGGGCGACAATGTGGGCGATATTGCCGGCATGGGATCCGATATTTTTGAATCTTACTGCGGCTCCATGATCGCGTGTATCGCGATCGCCTCGACGATGGCGATTACCGGTGAGTTCACCGCCGCCAATCAAAGTGCCATGATGGCCTTCCCACTGGCCCTCGCGAGTATTGGCCTGATCGCATCCGTTGCGGGGATTTTGATCGTCCGCTCACGTTCCTCAGCCGCACCTGAGGCGGCACTGCGCAGCGGTACACTCGGAGCACCAGTGATCTTTATCGCCATGGCATGGTACCTAGCCGACGCAATGGGGATTGATAAGAACACGTGGTGGGCGGTTGTATCAGGCGCGGTCGGCGGCATCGCTATCGGACTGATCACAGAGTACTACACCGGCGGTAAGCCCGTTCGCACTATCGCCAAATCAGGTGAAACAGGCCCTGCGACCGTCATGATCACCGGACTGGCAGTTGGCATGCAGTCAGTCGTAGCACCCATCTTATTCTTAGCCGCCATTATTTTTGCATCTACCCACTTGGCTGGCTTATACGGCGTCGGCATTGCCGCAGTGGGCATGCTGGCCACAGTCGGGATCACCATGGCGATTGACGCTTATGGCCCCGTTGCTGATAACGCAGGTGGCATTGCCGAGATGTCAGGCATGGGTGAAGAAACGCGTGCGATTACCGACGGTCTCGATGAGGTGGGCAACACCACAGCGGCGATTGGAAAAGGCTTTGCCATCGGCGCCGCCGCATTGGCCGCGCTCGCGATCATTGCTGCGTTCGTCGAAACGGTGACCGTCAACAACCCCGACTTCGCACTCAGCTTATCTGACCCCATGGTACTGATCGGTATGTTTATTGGTGGCGCCATCCCCTTCCTCATCGCGTCCATCACAATGACGGCAGTAGGCGAAGCCGCGTTCGATATGATCAACGAAATTCGTCGTCAGTTCCGTGAAATCCCAGGACTACTGGAAGGCAATGCCAAGCCAGATACCGCCCGTTGTGTCGATATCGCGACAACCGCGGCCCTGAGAAGAATGGTACTGCCCGGTGCGATCGCCGTGTTTTCACCTGTGATCGTTGGCTTTGGCCTCGGCGCGACTTCGTTGGGTGGCATGCTTGCGGGCGGTTTGCTCGGCTGCGTGTTAATGGCGCTAATGATGGCCAACGCCGGCGGTGCTTGGGATAACGCAAAGAAGTACATCGAGAAAGGTAATCTAGGCGGCAAAGGCTCTGACACTCATGCCGCTGCCGTGGTGGGTGACACTGTGGGAGATCCCTTCAAAGATACCTCGGGTCCCGCTATGAATATTCTGATTAATGTCATGGCGATCGTGAGTCTCGTGATCGCGCCGCTGCTGTAATTGAGTCAGCACAGTAAAAAGGGAGCCACTGGCTCCCTTTTTTATATCCGCTTGCCGCGGAAACCCTCGTGCACCAAGCATTGGCTGCTGGTCAAATCCCCTGAGTTCATGGCCTGCTCCGATCAAGCCACCTAGCCTGTGTCCCGAATCAAGCGCCTTCGCGAAGGTGTTATCGCTATCACATACCGCGCTGATTGGTTTCGCCCACTAGCACAGCAAGACTACTTGGGCTAACGGAACCATGTCGACTTGAGCGACGGCAAAAGCTGCGCTCCCACTAAGGGGACAGTACCTTCTCCCCTCGCGCCATCCCTGCCACGCCAGACCGAACCACCTCCAGCACCTGAGTCTCACCTAATGCTTCCAGAAACGAATCAAGCTTATCTGCCGGCCCAGTGAGTTGTACGATATACGTCGTCGGCCCGACATCAATAATCTGGCCTCGGAAGATTTCGGTCGTGCGCTTCACTTCATCGCGTTGCTCACCCTCCGCGCGCACCTTGACCAAAAGGGTGTCGCGCTCAACATGCGCGCCCTCCGTCAAATCCACCACTTTGACCACGTCTATGATCTTGTTGAGCTGCTTCGTTACTTGCTCAACCTTAAGGTCATCGCCCGTCGTCGTGACGGTTAAACGAGACAACGAATGATCGTCTGTCGGGGCAACATTAAGACTTTCAATGTTATAACCGCGCTGTGAGAATAGCCCCACAACACGAGACAGCGCACCTGACTCATTCTCCAATAATACTGAGAGTATCCGTCTCATATCAGCTCCTCTCAGTCTTACTGAGTAGCATATCCTTCATCGCACCATTCGGCGCCACCATCATGGGATACACGTGCTCATCAGGGTCAATATGGATATCCATGAAAACCAGCCGATCTTTCAAAGCAAACGCCTCTTTCATCGCCGGCTCCAAATCTGCTTGCGATTTAACCTCCATACCAACATGCCCATACGCCTCGGCGAGCTTCACAAAATCAGGCAGCGACGCAGCGTAATGACTTTCGGAATAACGGCCGTCGTACTGCATATCCTGCCACTGCTTCACCATGCCCAGATAGTTGTTGCGCAGGTTGATGATCTTAACGGGGCATGCGTACTGGCTGCAGGTCGAGAGCTCCTGAATATTCATCTGAATACTGCCCTCCCCCGTCACGCAAGCAACGTCGGCATCGGGTAACGCAATTTTTATCCCCATAGCGGCAGGCAATCCAAAGCCCATGGTGCCGAGACCACCAGAGTTGATCCATCGCCGCGGATAATCAAACTTGTAGTACTGGGCAGCAAACATTTGGTGCTGACCAACGTCTGAGGTGACGTAAGCTTCACCGCGAGTTGCTGTATAGAGTGCCTTGATCGCATCCTGAGGCATGATGAGTTCAGATTCCGCATAACGACGCCCGTGCCACAGGCCATGCGCCTCACGCCAACTGTTGATCTGTGTCCACCACTCGTTCAACGAATCCGGGTCGGGCAACGCCCGATCGGACCCCTCGCTCTGCAAGACCACCTGTTTATCAAGCTCCGCAAGAATCGTATCGACCGGCCCGACAATGGGCACATCGACGGGAACGATTTTGGCAATTGACGCCGGGTCAATATCGATATGAATGATCTTCGCACCGGGACAGAACTTAGAGACGGTGTTGGTAACACGATCATCGAATCGCACCCCCACAGCCAGGATCACATCGGCATGGTGCATTGCCATATTGGCCTCGTAAAAGCCATGCATCCCCAGCATACCCAGAAATTGCTGATCGCTACCGGGGTAAGCTCCGAGGCCCATCAAGGTATTGGTGACCGGGTGATTGAGTCGCTGTGCTAAGGCGATTAATTGGGCGGTTCCCTCGCCTTGTATGACGCCACCTCCCGCATAAATAACGGGTCGCTTTGCGCTNAGGAGCATCCGCGCCGCTTTACGAATTTGTCCAGAATGTCCCTTAGACGACGGCTGATAAGANCGCATAGTGACCGTCTCTGGATACACGTACTCGAACTTGTATTCGGGGTGCGTTAAATCTTTTGGAATATCAACGACGACCGGCCCCGGACGGCCAGTAGAGGCGATAAAGAACGCCTTTTTGATCGTCTCAGGAATATCTTCCGATCGTTGGACCAGAAAACTGTGCTTCACAATAGGACGAGAGACGCCGATCATATCGGTCTCTTGAAAAGCATCCTCCCCAATCAAATGGCTTTGTACCTGGCCCGAGATCACGACCATCGGGATAGAGTCCATATAAGCGGTGGCAATGCCCGTAATCGCATTGGTCGCACCCGGACCTGAGGTCACGAGCACCACGCCGGTCTTCCCCGTCGCACGCGCATAACCATCGGCGGCATGGGTCGCCGCTTGCTCATGGCGCACTAAAATGTGAGGCAATTTCTCCGCCTTGAATAAGGCGTCATAAATATGGAGCGCTGCTCCACCGGGATAGCCAAAGATGTATTCGACACCCTCGTCTTCCAACGCGCGGATGATCATTTCACCGCCCGACAACATTTCCATAGCCACTCTCCATCTCATTGCATCAGAGGGTGGCGAAATGCACTTGTCGCACTATAACGCCACCAACACCTGTCGCACGAGACACTGGCCGGATCGGTCCGGACGCTACACAGACCACGATCACGAAACCCGTGTATCGGTGACCTGCGAGGTAGCGCAGTGTCGAGCCCGAGTGGCCTTTACATCGCCACCTAACGGAACCCGCAAACAGCCTGGAGAACTATCCCGTTCTCAAGGTAGGCCAGGGAGTGAGGGTACTCACCACCAGCCGTTGCTGCTCGCGTGACGACGCAATTGTCTGGGTCGATAGAAGGCAAAGTCAAGTGATGTGGACAAATGACCATAATCAATGAGCGGGCTGTGCACTGCGACATCGCTGCGCAACTGCGCTTTGAACCGCCCGACTCAGGCACGCAAAACGCCACGGATCGGCCATTAATCGACCATTATCAAAAAGTAGCGCCGTACGATGCGAGCGGGCTGTTACCGAAAGGCGACTGACTCGCTAAAGGTGTGACCTGGAAATCTGGGGTATTCAGCGCGTCAGCCAATAACTCGTCTACTCGATGCACTCCCCCGCTTAAGGCTCGCAAGACAACTCGGTCACTGCTCGACGCGTTTGCCCAGTACTGCGGATAACGAGGCCCAGACTCAATTCACTATTCACATCACTCGGGCAATACACCAATGCACCTGAACTCTGCGTAAACCCCTCGGTGTCAAAGCGAATAACGGCCATGCCATCACTGGCGCGAGTATGGTCTCTCTGATCGACAGCCGACCGCCGGTGCAGCACTTCATCCCCCTCATCGACCGTGCCGTTACCGTCGTTATCGACAAAGATGTGGTAGCCACTAGACCAATCATCTGCGCAGACATTATCAGTCGCGACGGGACACACCGTCACGATCGTGTTGTAGGTCGCCGCAGCTTGTCGCGCATACACTAGATCAGCTTGCCATCGACTGACGGCATCTTCCGTGCGCATTCGATCCAACAACTCGGTCATTGCTGGCACGCCCATCGCGACCAAGACGACCACAATAACGAGGGTGATTAATAACTCCAGCAACGTGAAGCCCTGCCGCTTTGACCACATTGTTCCACCTCCCTGTGAAACCTGCTCCGCTCACTGTGTAACATTACCCTATAGGCAAGCGCGAGCGATCAGCGTAGCATGGAGTGAGTCGAGTATGCATGGATGCATCAATGAAACGACGCCAGGAAGGGTTTACGCTAATCGAGAGCATGGTGGCTTTTGTCATGCTTGTCGGCGGCCTATTAGGTGTATTCCAGTTACATCTCACGGCCAAACGCGGCAATCACGAGGCCTTCGAATACACTCAAGCACACGCGCTAGCCAGCGCCATCGTTGCGCGAATGCGGCTGAATACGCGCCAATTGTCCACCTACGTTGCCTCCAACTATGGTTCGGGGACCATGAACCCTCCGCTGACGTCGTGCGTGAGCCCGCCGACGGACGAGCCCCTTTGCAGTCCTCAAGAGATGGCACAGTGGGACCAATACGTTTGGGACCAAATGGTGGCCGGCCGCAACGAAAGACTCGGCGCTCGGAGTATTGGCGCACCCGCCTCTCGAACAGGCTGTATTACGCACACGGATAACACCGTCGAGGTGGTGGTGACATGGGAAGGCCTGGATGCTGTCTCGGACAATGCGACCGGTAACCCGATACCCAACTGTGGCAACCCCAGCAACAAACGACGCAGCATTTTTCTGGTGACCACGATGACGGTCACACCATGAGGCACCAACGTGGATTCAGTCTGGCCGAGCTGCTAATTGCCATCGTCATTGGATTATTTCTCATTGCCGCCACCTTCTCGGTGCTGACCATCTCTTCCGCCAGCGTACGATCCTCAGGGCAGATGACGCAATTGCAAGAGGCCGCCAGATTAGCGTTACGATTATTAGAGGAGGACCTCACCCAGGCGGGTTTTTTCTCTGATCTATCGGCTATCGATCTCTCACCCAATACCAATACCACCCTTCATGGGTCGGTTACCGGGGTGGACTGTGTCGGCGGGGGCAGAAACAACGGCACGTTTCCCAATGGGATAGGACACTTTCGAACGCTGTGGGCGGCNAGGCGAGGCTCCCAGCCGGCGATCAGTTGTGAAATGGCAGCCATACAAGGGTCAGATGTACTGCAGCTAAAACGGTTACGGGGCAGTGTCGTGAATGACACGTTGGCGAGCGATCGTTTCTATGGACAGCTCAACCTCAATGAACTTCATTTTTTTGCTGGTGGACATGTGGCACCCCCGATAGCGGGCGGTCGAATTTATGAGTACCAGCACCGCGTGTACTACGTTAAACATAATGCCAATTCGATACCGACCTTATACCGCCACTCGCTCTCGTCAACTGCGCTAATGGGTGTCGCTGAACCACTCGTAGAGGGCGTCGAAATAATGCGCTTCGAGTTCGGTATTGATACTAACGGTGACAGTGCAGTCGATACCTACCTGAAGACCTCGGACGTCACCGACAGTTTGTGGGATCAACATCGTGATGCCGAAATTGTCTCGGTGCAGATCCATTTGTTATTGAGAGCTTTCGAGCAAGACAGCGCCTTCAGCGCGGGGATGACGCGGACTTACCCCATGCTNGGTGGCACATTTTCCGTCCCCGATGACGGGTATCGACGTAAGCACGTATCGACGACGGTTGTCATTCGCAATCCTTGGCTTAAAACCGCTGGGGAGATGCCATGAAACAAGAACGCGGTATCGTTGTGATTGTCATTTTCCTGCTGCTCATCTTGTTGACCATGATCGCAATGGGTCTGGCGACCCGCACTCGTATGACGCTGCAGCTCACAGCTGCCAGCAATGCTCGCAACGAAGCACAGCACCAAGCCAACGGCGCACAAAGCGCTTTTCTCGAGCAGCAACGCCAACTTCGGGGTGAGAGCCTATTGATCCGCAACACCGGTGTCACCACCTCCACTGATGCATCGGGCGTCCACAACACGATCCGCTTTCGGGGAGAAACGCAGTGTCGCAGAAGCCGTACCGCAACGGCGGCTCATATTGTCGCTTGTCGGCACAGTGAGCTCAGGAGCAGCGTCAACTACGGCAAGCGTAACCGAGGGGAGCTCTCTGTCATCACGGGGTTGGAGCAACCCGTGCTTAATATCGTGGGAGGTTAATCATGACATGCCATGGATGGGCAGCGTGGGTAGGGGTAATACTCTTGAATGGGTTGTGCAGTTCCGCCTCAGCAGACGACACCGATCTTTACGTTTCAAGGGGTAATGACAGCAGCCAGAACCGGCCTCAGGTCTTGATCGTTTTTGATACTTCAGGATCGATGAGAATCGAGGAGGCGGTGGCCAACGAGCCATTCGACCCCTCGGTTGATTACACGGGCAATGGCGGCGATAAGATCTTCTATGTTCTAGGCAACGTCGCCATCGATGATTACCCAGACCCACGGGATACTTCTGAATGGCGCTATTTTAAAGCCAACGACAACGCGTGTGCCCAAAGTCTCATTCCCCACCCTGCTGATGCAACCTTTTCATTACTAGATTATGAAGGTCGATTTACCAGCAACTTGCGTTTCTTTAAACGTTCAAATAAGCAGCGAAAAAAAAATCAATGGGAGAAGTTACCGGAACAACAAAACAAAGTGTGGGCGATGCGTAATTCCGTGATCGACTGCAAAGCAGATCTTCAGGCAGTCAACCCCAATAACGCGCCGATGGCGAGCCGTGATAATTATCAGCAATCGGGCTTCCCGCAGAACAGAGAGAGAGATACGCCATACAATGCGATATCCGCCAGCGCCGACCACAGCGCTCTCGAGGCCGCCGCCGAAGCCGCTCTCAACTCGCGCATTTTTGGTCAAAACGATTCCGCGACGCTGCTGACCGAAAACTACCTCACTTACCTCCACCATTTCCGTACTGAAACGTCGCGGCAACGGATCGACATTGCTCGCGACACGATTATTAGCCTGATTAACGCGACACCGGGAGTCGACTTTGGATTACAAGTCTTCAATTTTAATCGCAGTCAGGGAAACGATGATCATGGCGGCAGGATTATTGCCGGGGTGCGCGAAATGTCCGCCGCAAATCGCGCTGCGCTCGTGACGACGATCAACGAACTGACAGCCACCACGTGGACCCCGCTGTGCGAATCGCTCTTTGAGGCGTACCGCTACTTCTCCGGTGGGCCGGTATTGGGCGGGTTTTACGGCGGCTCCCTCGAACCCCCCGCTGACACAAGCATTATGAATAACAACCGGTACCAGAGCCCTATGCGCTCCTGCCAAAAACAGTCTTATCTAGTTGTCATCACAGATGGCGTGCCCTTTTACGATAATGATTATGACTCACTGCTTCGGTCGGAACTTGCCTTAAAGACCGGCGATCGCTTCGATGACAGTTACCTACCTGGCGTCGCCGAGTGGATGCAAACTCGTGACGTCAATCCGAATTTGCTCGGGCAACAAAACATCGTGACCTACACCATTGGGTTTTCGCAGGGGGCCGACGACGCAGCCGACCTGCTCGCAGAAACCGCAACCCGAGGTGGTGGCCAATACTATGCCGCGAGTGATGCCTTGGCTCTACAAGGTTCTTTACAACAAATCTTCAGCGAGATATTGGCGGTCAACGCTACCTTTACCGCCCCTGCCATTGCAGCAAACAGCTACGACCGCACACAAACACTTGATGCCATTTACTACGCGATGTTTTTACCCTCTGATCGTCCTCGCTGGACCGGCAATCTGAAAAAACTTCGCATCAATGATGATGGCCGGGTGATGGATCAGATCGATCGCAGTGCCATTAATCGCGAAGGCGCCATTGCAGATACCGCCTGCACTATCTGGACCTCACTCAACACTTGCACTCGTGCATCTAGCGGGGGCGACGGTAATGAAGTCTTGCTGGGCGGTGCGCTCGAGGCAACCGTTGCAGCCACTGATCGGCGCATTCTGACTAATCCACAAAGCGACGCGGGAACCTTAGTTCCATTGAGCGAAAACGCCCTCATCCGGGCTGTCGGTGATGAGAGCACGCTGTTGGGTCTTATCGGCGCACCTGACGGGGAGAGTTTGACGGGTTATATCAACTGGCTGCGCGGAATCGATGTGGACGATGATGACGAAAATGGCGATACAACAGCCATTCGCAATGACGTGATAGGGGATCCGCTTCACTCCAAGCCGCTTGCACTGAGCTACGGTGATGGCGGGGGCACCAGAGTCCTCATGGGCACAAACCATGGCTACTTACACATGTTTCATGACGTAGGTGAATCGGTAACGGAAAGCTGGGCCTATTATCTCCCTGAAATGCTCCCAACCCTGCGGGAGTTGCGACTCAATGCACAAACGGGCGGGCATACGGTTTATGGCGTCGATGGGGCCGTATCGGCCTGGGTGATGGATGCGGATGCCGACGGCAACATTGAAAGGCCGAACGATAAAGTATGGGCTTTTTTTGGCCTGAGGAGAGGTGGACGAGCTTACTTTGCACTCGATATTTCAGATCCCGATGCTCCAAAAAGATGTGGTCAGTGAGCCATACCGATCCGGGCATGAGCGAGTTAGGACAAAGCTGGTC
>JGI26253J51717_1000635_pt1 | contig 14772 bp, 10 predicted proteins | sample SaaInlV_100m_DNA_6_FD_51717 | JGI IMG/M metagenome (IMG submission 51717)
AAATGCTGCATGAAACTGGCCGGTGCATAGGCCCCGACAAGCAGCATCAATGCGCCACCAACAGCCAATAAAGTGACTTGGTTCTTCGTCTGCTGCTGAAAGGCAGCCGCCTCTTCGGCGCGGCGTTCTTCGGGTGTTTTTTCCGGAACCGTTTCTTTTGGCTTTGCTGCGATCGCCTGCACTTTTGGCGGTGGCGGTGGGAACGTTACCGCGCCCTCATGCGCAACCGTGGCACCACGGATCACGTCATCTTCCATATTATGATTGACCTGCCCGTCTTTTTCCGGCGTCAGATCCGTCATCATATGGCGGATATTCGTTGCATAAAGCGTTGAAGATTGCGCCGCCATCCGGCTTGGGAAATCTGAATATCCCACAACCGTTACGCCGTTCTCGCTCACTATTTTTTCGTCTGGGACGGTTAAATCACAATTGCCACCGCGTTCAGCGGCCAGATCAACCACAACAGAGCCCGGTTTCATGGCAGCGACCATATCAGCAAGCCATAATTTTGGCGCATCGCGCCCCGGAATTAAAGCGGTGGTGATCACAATATCCACATCCGGAGCCAATTCACGAAACTTAGCCAGCTGCTTTTCGCGAAACTCTGGGCTTGACGGCGCAGCATAGCCCCCCGTCGCTGCACCATCTTGTTGAGCTTCTTCAAAATCAAGATACACAAATTCCGCACCCATGGATTCGATCTGCTCTGCCACTTCGGGGCGCACGTCAAACGCGTAGGTTATCGCGCCCAATGATGTTGCTGTGCCAATGGCAGCAAGNCCGGCCACTCCGGCCCCAACCACCAGCACTTTCGCCGGCGGAACTTTGCCTGCAGCCGTGATCTGTCCCGTAAAAAAGCGCCCAAAATTATTGCCCGCTTCGATCACAGCGCGATATCCTGCGATATTCGCCATCGAGCTGAGCGCATCCATCTTTTGCGCCCGGCTGATACGCGGCACCATATCCATCGCAATTACGCTGGCACCTTTGCCTGCTAGTAATTCCATCTGCTCGGTNTTTTGCGCCGGATAGAAAAACGAAATCAAAAGCTTCTCATCGGTCAAGCGTTTCGCTTCGGTTGCATTGGGTGGGCGCACTTTGGTGATAATATCTGCGGCTTTCCATAAAGCTGCGGCCGTTTTTACCACCTCAACGCCGGCCTCTCGATACAGCGCATCCGCAAAACCCGCCGCCACTCCNGCGCCGCTTTCAACAACGCATTCATAGCCAAGCTTTTGCAATTGCAAAGCGCTGTCTGGTGTCATTGCTACACGGGCCTCGCCCGCGCTTACCTCTTTGGGTGTTCCGATTTTCACGTCTCACACTCCTCTAACTCTTTATTTTGAAGCTCGAANANATTTCGAGCATAGGATGCGCCCTTCACGGTGAAGCCAAAAANCATTTGGGCTGGCTAGCCAAACGTAGCGCCCCAAAAAGCACCGTCCAGTAGCCGAAGCAGAAACACGTGAAAGCGATGCCGTTGGTTTACCGACTGTTTTCCTGACGTCTACCCTAAAATGCGCTTTTCTGCGCTAAGCCGTCTAAAAACTTCCTTTTGAAAGCGGTAACAGCGCTGAAAATAAGGTTTTCAGCCACTTCNCTTCGATAAATTGAACCAAAAGGCGAAAATAGCGCGAAGNANCGAGCGATAAAAATCCGTTTCATCNCGCAAAAAATAATTGCGGCATATCCGATATTCTGCGGTGAGAACAAACCGAAACCCCTAGGCCCAGATGCGGCGGAACAAAGCAGATCTAGGATCGGTTTGCCGCAGAGGTAAAATGCACACTCAGCTTGGCTTAACCGGGAATAATGCCTAGATTGGCAACGAGCACGGCCGAAGGANCAAGGATAACCGCCATGAATTTGCAGGGAAAGCACGCATTGATCACCGGCGGGGGCAGCGGCATTGGGCTGGCGATCGCGCAAAAGTTAGCCGCGCAGGGCGCGCAGGTCACGATCACTGGGCGGCGCAAAGCCGTGCTGCAGGCCGCTGCGGGCAAAGGCATATTTCCAGCAGAAATGGATGTGACCGATGAAGCCGCGCAAAAAGAGGTGATCGCAAACGCCGTAAAACAACACGGGCCCGTGCAAATATGCGTGGCGAATGCCGGTATAGCAGAAGGACGAACCTTGCAAAAAACACAAATGGAGTTGTGGCGCAAAATAATGGCAACCAATCTTGATGGCGCCTTCATCACCATTCGCGAAGCGATGTCTTCAATGACAAGCACAGATTGGGGGCGGGTGATCGCGATTTCCTCNATCGCGGGCTTGCGCGGCTTGAAGGGGGGCGGCGCCTATGCGGCAAGCAAACATGGTGTGATCGGTTTGATCCGCTCTTATGCGGCTGAACATTTGGGCGGGCCGATTACCTTCAATGCGATCTGCCCCGGCTATGTGCAAACGCCGATTATCGATCAAAACCTAGAAGCCATCCAAAAGCGCGGATTCACCCAAGAGCAGGCGCTGGAAATGATGGTCAGCGCCAACCCCCATAAACGGCTGATNGAGGTTAATGAAATCGCAGAAACGGCTATTTGGCTCTGTAATTCTGCCTCAGGAAGTGTAAACGGACAGGCAATCGAAATTTCAGGTGGCTAAAAGTGAGCGATATTTTTCAAAAAACCAAATCTCTCTTCGACCTGCCCGACGGCATTCTTTATCTTGATGGCAATTCCCTCGGGCCTCTGCCCAAAGCAGCGGCGGCGCGGGTTGAGGCCGTGATGAAGGCCGAATGGGGCCAGATGTTGATCACGGGTTGGAACAAAGCCGGTTGGATGGCGCAACCCAATGCGGTTGGCGACCGTTTGGCGCGCCTGATTGGGGCACAAAGCGGGCATGTTGTTGTCGGAGACACCTTATCGATTAAAGTCTATCAAGCGCTAGATGCTGCGCTGCAATTGCGCCCGGATCGCAAAGTGATCTTGTCTGATAGCGGAAATTTCCCATCCGATCTTTATATCGCGCAAGGGTTGATCCAAGCGCTTAATCAAGGCCATGAGTTGCGCCTTGTTGCCCCCGAAGATCTGCACAATCATATCACGGAAGAAGTCGCTGTGACGCTGATCACGCAAGTCGATTATCGTACTGGCCGCCTGCATGATATGTGCAGTATTACCGAAACGGCGCATCAAAACGGCGCCTTATGCATCTGGGACCTTGCCCATTCTGCAGGCGCCATAGAAGTAGAGCTTGCCAAAGCCAAAGCAGATTTTGCCGTCGGCTGTACTTATAAATACCTCAATGGCGGGCCAGGATCGCCCGGCTTTATCTATGTAGCGCCGCATCTTATTGATAATATTGAACCAACCTTATCAGGTTGGCTGGGCCATGCCGCGCCATTTGCCTTCGCGCAAGGCTATGAGCCAGGAAACGGCATTGACCGCATGCGGGTGGGAACGCCGCCGGTTCTGGCGCTGGCCAGCCTCGAAGCCGCACTTGATGTTTGGGATATGGTCGATATGGCCGAGTTGCGGGCGCAGTCTATTGCGCTCAGCCAATTGTTCATTGCTGAAATTGAAAATAAATGCCCGATGTTAAAATTGGGCTCTCCGCGGGATCCAAATAAACGCGGCTCTCAAGTGGCGTTTCATTTTCAAGAAGGCTATGCCGCAATGCAAGCGCTGATCGAGCGCGGGGTAATTGGGGATTTTCGTGCGCCTGACACAATGCGCTTTGGATTCACGCCGCTTTACATCGATCAACAAGACGTAAGAGCGGCCACCGATATCATTGCCGATGTAATGCAAAACCGCCTGTGGGACGCTGACGCCTATAAAATTCGCGCCGCCGTAACCTGAAGAGGCCAATCAAGCTTAAAAGCGTGGCCGATCTGGATTTCAAACCAGTAAGTCAAACAGCAAGCCGAACCCGGCAGCGCCCATCAGCACCCAGCCCAGCGCAAGCTTAAAGCGCCAGATTAAAATGGCACTAAGCGTTGCGATAACGATCACTCTTAAATCGACCGAGGCGAGTTGCGGCAACCAAAACGTTAAAAGCCCCATGCGCAACTCTAAAACCGTTTCGAAGCTTACCTGAAGCGCAAACCAAACCGACAGGTTCAAGATGACCCCAACAACCGCCGCCGTCACCGCACCCAGCGCGCCCCATAACCTTGGCTGGCTTGACAGGCGTTGAAAATATGGCGCGCCGAGAAAAATCCATAAAAAGCAAGGCACAAAGGTCACCCAAAGCCCAAGCGAGACGGCCATCAAAGCCAAGGCATAGCCACCTTGCTGGAAACCGGCGACAAAGGCCACGAATTGCGTGACCAAAATAAGCGGCCCGGGCGTGGTTTCGGCTAATCCCAAACCGTCTAGAACTTGCGCCGGGTTAAGCCATCCATACGCCCCTACCACATCCTGCGCCATATACGCCAAAACGGCATAGGCCCCGCCAAAGGTGACCAAGGCAAGTTTGCTGAAAAACCAACCAAGCTCAGCCAGAAATGGAACGCCAACACCCCAAAACACGATGACCAGTGGGCACAGCCAGAGACAAAGCCCCACCCCAAGCGTTATCGCAAATTGCCCGAAAGAAAACGCAGACAACTCGGAAATCTGAGCATCTTCTGGCGATAGAATTTGCGGGCGTTTGTGATATGCGCTTAAGAAAAACGCGCCATACACCCCAGAGGCAATCACAATAACCGGATAAGGCAGATTGAGAAAAAACAAACCGACAAAAGCAGCTCCGGAAATCACATAATGCTGGATCTGCGTCAAAGCACGGCGGGATAAAGTTATTAAGGCTTGCACCACCACGACTAAGATCGCGGCTTTTACCCCCAAAAAAATTCCAGATAACACCGGCGCTCCAGAAAAGGCCACGTAACTGATCGATAAAGCCAGCATCACCACGGCGCCGGGTATTACGAATAGGCTGCCAGCGATTAAGCCACCGGAAACGCCGCGCAGGCGCCAGCCGGCGAAGGTTGCCAGTTGCATCGCCTCCGGGCCGGGAAGCAACATACAAAAATTCAGTGCATTCAGAAACGACTGCTCATCCAGCCATTCTTTTTCGTCAACAAGAATGCGATGCATCAATGCAATTTGGCCAGCTGGTCCCCCAAAGGACAACAAGCCGATTTTGACAAAAACCCAAAATATATCCCTTAGCCGCGCGGGCTTGGATGCGGTTGATATCTTTGCCTCATCGGTTGCTGAAACAGCCATTTTCTCAGGCACCTTTCAAAGTCATCCTTATCTGTCTTAAACATTGCGACCCGTTGCGTGACATCCCTACGTCGCAGGCAGCCCATGCTACGTCAAGGCTTTGCAAGCGCAGCGCTGGGGGCATCAAAAAAATTATCAGGGCTGGGCAAGCCGAGCTGCCCGCAAATCAAACCGACGCCTGAGATTGTCAATTGGTAACCAAAAAACGATCCGAAAGCTCAACCTCTTGCTCAAAGAAACGCGGCCTCAACCGAAAGCATCGCTGACATCAATTAACCGGCAAATACCTTTGAACGTTTAGACCTGCATATCGCGCTGGCCTCATCCTGCACGCTCAACCTGCAAAGACCGACCCGCCCAGTGATAGACCGCCTGACCGAAAGCCTGAAACAAAGGGCGCGAGACATCATCTTGAGCAGCTTGCCATTCAGGATGCCACTGCACGGATAAAGTGAACCCCGGGGCATCCTTAATATAAAGCGCTTCGGGCGTGCCATCTTTGGCAACCCCATCGATCACAACGCGCGGCCCGGCTTGGTCAATCCCCTGCCCGTGCAGCGTATTTGTAGAGACCTCGCGCGCCCCTAAAAGGCGGTGGAACGGGCCATTTGAGGTCAGTTTAACGCTATGCCGATGGGCAAATTTTTCATCGAGCGATCCCTCTGGGGGCATTCTATGATTCATCCGGCCCGGCAAATCGCGTATTTCGGGGTGCAGCGTGCTGCCCATCGCAACCGCCACCTCTTGAAAGCCCCGACAAATGCCAAAAATTGGCTGACCCGAGGCAATACACGCCCGAATAAGCGGCAGCACCAATGCATCCCGCGCCCGATCAAAACTGCCATGCGCGGGGGTTTCAGCATGGCCATATTCTGCGGGGTGAATATTGGGCCGGCCTCCAGTGAATAAAAACCCATCGCAGCACGCTTGCAGGTCTTGCACCGACACCTGCTGCGGGTCTGCTGGAATAAGCATAGGAAGGCACTGAGCAACTTGCGATATCGCCTCACCATTGATGATACCCGATGCGTGCGCCGGATATTCATCATTGATCATATAGTGATTACATATCACCCCAACTATTGGACGTACCATCGCTTACCCCGTGATTGATAGACGCAGTATAGGGGCGAAACTCAAAGATTGACAATAATCGCTTATGCTTCTGCAGTCAGGTTGGTCGCTTCTACACCGGCGATGGCACAAATTTCATCATTATCAGATAAATCGCCCGTCACACCAACAGCTCCAACGACGTTTAGTTTAGCATCGCGGATTAAAACGCCACCCGGAACCGGCACGACCTGCCCTTGCAAGGCACCATTCACCGCCTGCATGAAATAAGCCTGCTGCTCAGCGCGCGCCATCTGCGCGCGCCCCGCCATACCCAACATAACCGCACCATAGGCCTTGCCTGTCGCAATCGCGACCCGTCCTGGCGCGGCGCCATCGCTGCGCTCAAAGGCGATCAAATGCCCGCCCGCGTCCAATACTGCCACGCTCAAAGGCTTGAAACCAAGTTCTTTGCCTTTTTCCAAGGCTTTGCGGATGATTATCTTGGCCTTACGCAAGGTTAAATCGTTCATTCTTTGATCCTAAACTGTCTTATTTTCTTTGGTTTTTTTCGCCTATGCGGCAGATGCTGCGTCAACCGCCGCGGCAGCTTGCGCAGCTTTCACTTCAAGGCGGCGCGCATGCAGCACTGGCTCTGTGTAGCCCGAGGGCTGTATCCGCCCTTTAAACACCAAATCGCACGCGGCTTGAAACGCCAACCCCGTAAACTCGGGCGCCATCGGCCTATAGGCAGCATCCCCTGCATTCTGGCGATCCACAACTGCTGCCATTTTGTGCAATGCGGCCATGACCTGCGCGTGGCTTACAACCCCATGATGCAGCCAATTGGCCAAGGCTTGCGAAGAAATCCGGCAGGTTGCCCGATCTTCCATCAATCCAACATCATTGATATCGGGCACTTTTGAGCACCCCACACCTTGATCCACCCAGCGCACCACATAGCCTAAAATGCCCTGTGCGTTATTCTCAATCTCGGTTTGTATTTCTTGATCCGAGAGATTGCGGCCGCGCAGAACCGGCACTGTCAACAGATCCTTTAGTGTCCCACGGGGGCCGGCTGCGGCGAGCTCGTTTTGGCGCTGCTTCACGTTCAACTTATGATAATGCGTGGCGTGCAGGGTGGCCGCCGTGGGAGATGGCACCCAAGCACAATTGGCTCCGGCCTCTGGATGGCCCATTTTCGCCGCAAGCATGTCGCCCATACGGTCCGGCATAGCCCACATGCCTTTTCCAATCTGGGCCTTTCCCTGCAAGCCACACTTCAGCCCAATATCAACATTGCGATCTTCGTAAGATTTTATCCAAGGCGTGGTTTTCATATCGCCCTTGGGAAGAAATGCACCCATTTCCATACTTGCATGAATTTCGTCACCCGTGCGGTCTAAAAACCCCGTATTTATAAACGCTACGCGGTTTTTTGCAGCGCGAATGCATTCTTTCAGATTGGCAGAGGTACGGCGTTCTTCATCCATAATGCCCAATTTCACCGTATGATGCGGCAGGCCCAGAATATCCTCTACACGGCTGAAGATTTCATCAGCAAAAGCCACTTCTGCGGGGCCATGCATCTTCGGCTTCACCACATAGACCGAGCCATGCATCGCGTTGCCTTGGTCTGAATTGAGATCATGCATCGCAATCATCGTGGTGCACAGAGCGTCAAGTAAGCCTTCCCCTATCTCTGCGCCATCTTGATCCAGCACTGCCGGTGTGGTCATCAAATGCCCCACATTGCGCACCAGCATCAAGCTGCGCCCCTTTAAATGCGCTGGCAAACCTTGCGCAGTGGTGTAGGTGATGTCCGCGTTTAATCTGCGGGTAAAGGTCTCAGAGCCCTTTACGATTGCTTCGCTCAAATCCCGCTTCATCAACCCCAGCCAATTGCGATAGGCTAGGGTCTTGTCTGCGCCATCCACCGCGGCCACGCTGTCTTCGCAATCCATAATGGTTGAAATCGCCGACTCCATCCGAATATCAGAAATTCCGGCNCGNTCCGCAGCCCCAATCACACTGGCAGAATCGACATCAACAATGATGTGCAAGTCATTGTTCTTAAAAATATATCCACCCAAACTATCGCCGTCGCCAACCCGCCCGATGAATTGCTCTGGATGCGTCAACCCGATATCATCCGCGCAGAAGCCGTCTTTGGTTTGAGACATACAAGACACGTCCGACCAAGACCCCTTCGCCAAAGGCAGGCTGTCGTCCAAAAATGCCCGCCCCCAAGCAACCACGCGGTCGCCACGCGCTTGGTCATACGCCCCCGCTGGCGGTAAATCCCCCATCGCGTCGGTGCCGTATAATGCATCATACAAGCTGCCCCAGCGCGCATTGGCTGCGTTTAACGCAAAGCGTGCGTTCATTACCGGAACCACAAGCTGCGGCCCTGCAATCTGCGCGATTTCAGGATCAATGCCCTGCGTTTCAATCTTAAAATCCGGCCCTTCATCCACCAAATAGCCGGTCTCTTTCAAAAAGTCCTGATAGGTTTCGAAGCTATAATCAACGCCCCGATGCGAGATGTACCAATTGTCTAGCTGCGTCTGGATATCCTCGCGCGTCTGTAAAAGATCGCGATTTTTAGGCCCTAATTCTGCAACAAGCGCCGCGAGCCCTGCCCAAAATTGGGTCGNCGTTATGCCGGTGCCCGGCAAGGCGTCTATTTCGATGAATGCCGCCAGTTGATGCGCGACGCTTAAACCTTCTCGTGATACCCGCTCCGACACAGAACACCCCTTCGCTTGATTCCAACTCAGATATCATCTGCTTTAGGGAAAAAGTTTCCTATATGCAATTATTTTGGTAAAACTATTTTACCAAANCTAGATTTTTCCAGATGGGTCCTGCGCAATATTCTTATTTCGTCGGCATTTCTCGCTGCAATATTGAACATGCTCCCAGTCTTTTTCCCATTTTTTACGCCATAGAAAGGGACGTCCGCAGGTTTTGCAGAGCTTTTGCGGCAAATCGATTTTTTTTCGCATTTTCATTTTCAAGCCCTGATCTGAACGGTTGCAGACTTATGCAGCTCTGTGGTGCTTTTTTTACGAAGCACAACCGGGCGCTGGATGTGATATAGGCGCAGAGCAGCAGATCGCCAGCCCGCACTTGAACCTATGGGCGGTTTATCCCTCCCAAAAAGGCAAAGCGCCCTTGCACTTTGCAAGCCGTGGTTTAGACCTAAATTTATCAAAAGAAATGATGCTTTGAGGATATGCCGTGAAAGATGCCAGCCCAACTACCATTTATCTCAAGGATTACGCGCCTTTCCCGTTTCGCGTCAAAAATGTACATCTGACGTTTCAATTAGACCCTCTCAAAACCAGAGTCATTTCTTTGGTTGAATTTGAGCCGATTGCAGGTTCATCGCAACATGATTTGTTCCTACATGGTGAAGATCTACGCCTTATCTGGGCAAAAATTGATGGCGCGGCTGTATCTCCACAGATCACGAAAGGCGGCTTATCCGTTCGGGTTCCCAGCGCTAGCTTTGTTTGGGAATGTGAGGTTGAGATTGNCCCACAAAACAACACATCGCTTGAGGGGTTATATATGTCAAACGGCATGTATTGCACGCAATGCGAGGCGGAAGGCTTTCGAAAGATAACCTATTATCCCGACCGCCCCGATGTGATGGCGCAGTTTCACGTTCGGATTGAGGGCGATTTGCCCATTTTACTATCAAACGGCAATCCAAAGGCGCAGGGTGAAAACTGGGCTGAATGGCAAGACCCTTGGCCCAAACCTGCCTATTTATTCGCGCTGGTGGCCGGCAGGTTGGTTGCCCATCGCGATACTTTCACCACCGCATCTGGAAATCATGTTGCGCTGAATATTTGGGTGCGCCCTGGCGACGAACACAAATGCGGCTTCGGCATGGAGGCGTTAAAAGCCTCGATGCNCTGGGATNAGAATATCTATCAGCGCGAATATGATTTAGATGTCTTCAACATCGTGGCCGTTGATGATTTCAACATGGGCGCAATGGAAAATAAGGGCTTAAATATCTTTAACAGTGCCTGCGTCTTGGCCAGCCCAACCACCAGCACAGATAAAGATTTTGAACGCGTCGAGGCGATCATCGCGCATGAGTATTTTCACAATTGGACCGGCAACCGCATTACCTGCCGCGATTGGTTTCAACTTTGTCTGAAAGAGGGGCTAACCGTTTTTCGCGACGCCCAATTCACATCAGACCTGCGCAGCGCCGCGGTAAAGCGGATCGAAGATGTGATCCGGCTCCGTGCGATCCAATTTAGCGAGGATGCTGGCCCGCTTGCGCATCCCGTGCGCCCTGACAGCTTTATCGAGATTAATAATTTTTACACGGCCACGGTTTATGAAAAAGGCGCTGAATTGATTGGCATGCTGAAAACGCTTGTCGGCGATCAGGCCTATTACAAAGCTTTGGCGCTTTATTTTCAGCGTCATGATGGCGATGCCGCCACCATCGAAGATTGGCTACAGGTTTTTGAAGACAGCACCGGGCGCGATTTGAGCCAATTCAAAAACTGGTACACGCAAGCCGGCACCCCCGAAGTGAGCGTAACAGAAACCTATGCAAAGGGTGAATTCCAACTTACTTTTTCGCAAAAAACCCCGGCAACGCCAGGACAAATAGAAAAAGATCCCAAAGTCATACCAATTGCCCTGGGCTTATTATCGCCTTGCGGACAAGAGCTTTTGCCCACGCAGATCTTAGAGCTTAACCAACCCCAACAAAGCTTTACATTTGCAAGCTCTGAACGCCCTATCGCCTCGATTTTACGCGAATTTTCAGCCCCCATCCTGCTCAAACACACCCAGAACGACGCTACCAAAGCCTTTCTGCTTGCGCATGACCCCGATCCTTTCAACAAATGGCAGGCCGCCCGCACGCTGGCCGTTGAAAGTTTGAAAGAATTGGCGCAACACAATCAGGCTCCTGCGCTTGCGTTTTTGGATGCGCTGCAGGCTGTGGCCAGCGATGACGCGCTTGATCCGGCGTTTCGCGCCTTGGTGCTTGGCCTGCCATCGCAAGATGAAATAGCCCGGTCGCTCTACGCAGATGGCCTAACCCCCGAGCCACAGCGCATTTTCGACGCGCTTGAAACCTTGCATCAAACGCTTGCCCAGCATTTGCAAGATATCTGGCCGCAATTGCATGCCGCGCATCAGATACAAGAGCCTTATGCACCAAACGCGCAGCAATCTAATGCGCGCGCGCTGGCCAATAGGGCTTTGGTTTATCTAACGCGGATTGATGCCGGCGAGGCCGCAAAAAAACAATTCGACACCGCCAATAACATGACCCAGCAGCAAGCCGCGCTCAGCGCGCTTTTATCGGTTGAAAAGGGCGCCGAACAGGCGCAGGCATTCTATCGTCAATGGAAAGAAGATCGGCTGGTAATCGATAAGTGGTTTGCCTTGCAGGTGGCTTTCGCACCGCCGGAAAAAGCTGCAATTGTTGCAAAATCTCTTACGCAACATGAAGATTTCAATTGGAAAAACCCCAATCGTTTTCGAGCGGTTTTTGGATCACTGGCGGGCAATATGGCAGGGTTCCATCACCTATCGGGCCAAGGCTATGAATTAATGGTGCAGTGGCTTTCACGGCTTGATCAAATCAATCCGCAAACCGCCGCCCGCATGTGCGGAGCGTTCAAAACTTGGCGCCAATTTGATAAAGGTCGGCAAGCCCTATTGAAGCCGCTTTTGCAAAACATGTTAGAGATGGATGGGCTCAGCCGAGACTCGCGCGAGATGCTTTCAAGGATTGTACACGACTGACGCGCCGCGCAAACGGCCAAGCAGTCGCCCTGCTGGTGCGCAGAGCGCACTGCAACGAGAACGCGAGTGAGGCGCAAAGAGATTGAAACCCGCAGCCGCATTGGCTAAACCGGCGCAAAGAAACCACGCCTTAAAGGACATGCACCATGCTGGATCTGACATTTGAACCGCCCAAGATCAAAACCATCGCCGGTGCTAAATATGACTGGGAATTGGTGATCGGCATGGAAGTGCACGCCCAAATTGCATCAAAAGCAAAGTTATTTTCTGGCGCATCCACAAAATTTGGAAATGAACCAAATTCCAATGTTGCGTTCGTGGATGCTGCAATGCCGGGCATGCTGCCGGTAATAAATGAATTTTGCGTTGAGCAGGCGGTCAGAACTGGGCTGGGTTTGCAGGCCGAAATTAATTTATTCTCTGCCTTTGACCGAAAGAATTATTTTTATCCAGACCTTCCTCAAGGATATCAGATCAGCCAGCTCTATCATCCGATCGTTGGCGAGGGTGAAGTGATCGTTGATATGGCGCCAGGCGTTGCGCGCCGGGTCCGTATTGAACGCATTCATATCGAACAAGATGCCGGAAAATCGATCCATGACATGGATCCAAATATGTCATTTGTTGATCTGAACCGCACCGGAGTGGCGCTGATGGAGATCGTCAGCCGCCCCGATATTCGGGGCCCAGAAGAGGCCGCCGCATATATCGTGAAATTGCGTCAGATCCTGCGCTATTTGGGCACCTGTGACGGGAATATGCAAAACGGGAACCTGCGCGCCGATGTCAACGTCTCGATTTGCCAGCCAGGGCAATATGAAAAATATCTCGAAAGCGGAGATTTTTCGCATCTTGGCACGCGCTGTGAAATCAAGAATATGAACTCAATGCGATTTATTCAGCAAGCTATTGACGTGGAAGCACGGCGGCAAATTGCGATCGTAGAAAGCGGCGGAAGCGTCGATCAAGAAACCCGGCTTTATGATCCCGACAAAGGCGAAACGCGCTCTATGCGCTCCAAAGAAGAGGCGCATGATTATCGCTACTTCCCCGATCCGGATCTTTTACCTTTAGAAATCGAACAAGACTGGGTGGATGAGATTGCAGCCAATCTGCCAGAGCTGCCCGATCAGAAAAAAGCCCGCTTCGTTACAGATTTCAGCCTCTCGGAATATGATGCCAATGTCCTAACGGCAGAGCTTGACTCGGCGGGTTATTTTGAAGAAGTGGCCAAGGGGCGTGATGGCAAATTGGCCGCAAATTGGGTGATTAACGAACTTTTTGGACGCCTCAAAAAAGATGATTGTGATATAAGTGAAAGCCCGGTCACCCCGGCGCAACTGGGCGGTATTATCGATCTGATTTCCAAAGGCGAGATCAGCGGAAAAATCGCCAAGGATGTGTTTGAAATTGTTTATAGCGAGGGCGGTGAGCCGGCGCAGATCGTGGAATCGCGCGGCTTAAAACAAGTAACGGATACAGGAGCGATCGAAGCGGCGGTGGATCAAGTGATCGCAGATAATCCAGCACAAGTTGAAAAAGCCAAGGCCAACCCCAAGCTGGCAGGCTGGTTCGTCGGACAAGTGATGAAAGCCACAGGCGGCAAAGCCAATCCAAAAGTGGTGAATGAACTGGTTGCCACAAAATTGGCCCAATAAATACGATGGCAAGGCCCAGCGCGTGGCACCAGTTGGGTTTCAGCAACAGGTGCGGGCCCTTTCAAGCGGTTAAAGGTTAAGGCTTAAGGGGTATCAAGTTCTAAAGCCAAAGCGTGAATCGCGCCGATCAACTCTGGCCCCAGCGCTGCATGCACCGCACGATGCCGCGCGATTCGCGATTGCCCTTTAAACTGCTCAGATTTCAGGCGGACGCGAAAATGGCTTTGCCCGCCTTCTGGCGCGCCGGCATGCCCACGGTGCTGATCGCTCTCATCTACGACCTCCAAAAAGCTTGATTGAAAAGAATTCTCAAGATTTTTGCGAATTTGTTCCACTCGGGTCATATTTTTTGTTTTCGCCTCTTCAAATTACCTGAGGAAAGCCTATGCTATCTGCCTTGAACAGAAAAGGTGAATTTATGGCTGCCTCCGACCCATTTGGTTTTGATATGTCTGTGTCTTCTTCGAAGAAGAAAAATCCGCGCGGGCGGCGCAGCATGTCTGGAGCCTCGGACACCTCGACCCGACTGTGCGAACATGATGGCTGCCAAGAGGCTGGAAAATTCCGCGCGCCAAAAGCCCCCGATGTGTTGGATGATTTTTTCTGGTTCTGCAAAGATCATGTGCGCGAGTATAATTTAAAATGGAATTTCTTTAACGGCACCACAGAGGCCGAAATCAATGCCCAGCGCTCGAAAGACAAAGTCTGGGAAAGAGAAACCAAAGATTTCCGCGACACAGAAGCCCGTGCTTGGGCGCGGCTTGGGATTGAGGATCCGCATCAGGTTTTGGGCGAAAATGCCACCAAGAACCCAGGCAAATCTGGAGGCTCGGCTGGCAGTGGCCGGCGTCTACCGCCAACCGAGCGCCGCGCTTTGGAAATCTTAGAAGGCAAAGACAATTGGAGCAAAGCAGAAGTGCGCGGCGCGTATAAAGCGCTGATCAAAGTCTTACACCCAGATATGAATGGCGGCGATCGCAGCCAAGAAGAACAGCTACAAGAAGTGGTTTGGGCTTGGGATCAATTAAAAGACAGCCGAAACTTCAAATAATCAGGTCTGCACCCTAAAATCTACATATTGTTATGGC
>JGI26253J51717_1000637_pt1 | contig 14705 bp, 13 predicted proteins | sample SaaInlV_100m_DNA_6_FD_51717 | JGI IMG/M metagenome (IMG submission 51717)
AAACGATCCAATAACATTTACCAATTTATCCTCTGAAGAGTACACTAATGTTAGCTGGGATTTTGGAGACGGGAATACTTCGAATGAAGAAAATCCCGTACATACTTACTCTAGAAGAGGTGAATACGACGTGACATTAACCGTTGAGTTTATTTTGGGATGTTCTTATTCAATTACTAAAACAATTTATGTTGGTGATCCATACGAAATTGTTATTCCTAACGCTTTTACCCCAAACAATGATAATTTTAATGATGTGTTCAGACCAATATATTATGGATTTAAGAGTATCAATATTGGCATCTATGATACTTGGGGAACTCTAATTTATTCTGAAGAAACAACTGCAAATGAGATGACCGGATGGAGCGGAAGAATTAAGGGCATGGAAGCTGAAAACGGAAATTATTTTTACCAAGTAACTGGCACAACTCATACCGATGAAGAGTTCAGTAAAAACGGTAGTTTTACATTAATAAAATAAATTATGATAAAACAATTATTAATTATTTTGCTGTTTCCTTTTTTACTTTTTTCTCAATCCAATAGCGATTGTGGTAAAGAAATCAACCTTTCGGATGGAAATAAATATTTTGGTTGTACTGATGTTGAAGGAAGATTTAATGGAAAAGGAAAATATTTGTTGGCTGATGGCAGCTACTATAGCGGAGATTGGGTAAATAACAAAAGGGAAGGGTCTGGTAAATTTAAATCTTCCGACGGTTCATTATATATAGGTGATTGGGTCAATAACAAAATGGATGGGAAAGGCAAATACACTACAACAGATGGAGACATCTATGAAGGATACTATAAAGACAACATGAGAAACGGCCAAGGAGTATATTCATATAAAATAGGATCTCAAAAATCAGTAGAAAGTGGTGTTTTTAAAAATGACATGTTTTTTACCGGAACAAAAACATCTAATTTGGGAAAAGGAATAACAATAGAGTCAGAATTTATGAATGGCGAAAGAGTAAGTTTATTACAAATTTCATCTGATTTTAAAATAGAATCTAGTGGGTCATATTTTTCAAACGGCACCCTAAAATCTGGAACACAAAAAACTTTCCTCAATGACGGAGAAGTTATAATTGCAAAATTTGATAATGGAGATGAAATAATTGGAAGTCAAAAAAGTAATGTTAAAAACTATTATATAGAATCTGATATTGAAGGAAATTTAGAATCAAACATCATTGATTTGGAGTTTGATGAAAATGATAATACAAAATATGTTAATTTAAATTTTTTAACTATTAATAAAAAAGAAACTGAAAACTTTAGATTTATATTTGATACAGGTGCTGAAATGTTTTCTATTGGCTATAATCTTTTTAACAAATTAAAAGAGAATGGATTGGACTATGTTGATTTAGGTATAGTTAAAGAAAGTATAGGAATAAGAGGAGAGCCTATTCAAAACAAAGTAATAAGGATAAAAGAACTTAGTATAGGTCAATATAAAGTAAAAAATGTAATAGCTTTTGTAAAAACACTTGAAACAGCCAATTCATCACTTTTAGGAATAGGGTTTTTAAAGAAATTTAGTGAAGCGCAATGGTCTTTAATAAGTAATCAACTCACTTTGTACAAATGATTTAAATTTTAATAAAAACCTTTCGTTTATACATTTCTTTAATAATTATATAGATAAAAAAGGTATAAAATAGAGCCCAAATAAGTGAAATTAATTGTGGATCAATATCAGTTGAAATACCAAAATCCATCCAGTTTTGCTGAATGCCTTTTTCGTTAAATACTGGAATTTGAAAAAGCCTCCAAAGCATTGAATGTAAAACATATGCAAAGATTGCATTAGACCCAAACACAATTCCAAAATGAAATGACTTAGTTTTCTTTTTTAAATCTATTACCCAAATGCATGTCGCAAGAAAAAGCATTGCAAGTCCTGAGGAGAATAAAACATATGAGCTTGTCCAAATGTGTTTGTTCATCGGAAAACTATAATCCCAAAGTAATCCTAAACACATTGCGCTAAATCCAACAACAAAAATTAAAATGATTTTATCTTTCAAATCTTTAGACTTATTTAAAAGAATATGTCCACAAAACATTCCAGACAAGCCAGTTGCGATAGCTGGAATTGTACTAAAGAATCCCTCTGGATCCCAAGTTTTTTGATACATTCTTCCTGGAGTAATAAATTGATCAACCCAAGCAGCAAAATTATTGCCGGGTTCGAGTGTGCCCGCCAATACATTGTCGAAAGGAATCTTTGTCATAAAAACCCAATATAAAAGCAGTAAAACAACCCCAATCCAAACCTGAACTAGGAAAGAAGAGTTAAGATAAATTACAGAACAGAAAAGATACACTAAAGCAATTCTTTGTAATACTCCAGCTATTCTTAGATTTTCGAAGTCAAAATTTGGAAATAAAGCTAAAAACAGTCCTATTGAAAAAATAATTATTGTTCTTTTCATGATTTTAAAATAAATAGACATGTCTGTTTTATTTCTTTTAGAAAGAGCTAAAACAATTGAAACCCCAACAATAAATAAGAAAAATGGAAATACTAAATCAGTAGGAGTAACACCATGCCAATCAGCATGTCTTAATGGAGGATAAACATAAGACCAACTCCCAGGATCATTTACAACAATCATTGCAGCAATTGTGAGGCCTCTAAAAAAATCTAATGAAATTAACCTTGAATTCATTTAATCAAGGTACAAATTATTTATAAGCCCAAACCCTCAAGATCCTCAGCCTCAGAGCTGTCTTCTTCTACAGGCTTTATAGTTTCACAATCAATGGGGATTGAAAGTTCTTCGGGAGCTAAAAAATCTTCTTTGGAAATACCTAGTTCTTCATTTTCATAACATTTTTTCATAAACATTCCCCATATAGGAAGAGCCATAGTTGCGCCTTGCCCATAGGCGATAGTTTCAAAATGAGTTGCCCTGTCTTCAGCACCTACCCAAACACCGGTAACTAAATTAGGAACCATCCCCATAAACCAACCGTCGCTTTGATTTTGAGTAGTACCTGTTTTTCCAGCAATTGCATTGTCAAAACTATAAGGATATCCTGTAACAACGTCTCTGTAAACTGGGTTTCTCTCTTCTTCAGGAATATTATGTCTTAATCTAGCTCCAGATCCAAATTTTGTTACACCCTCTAATAAATTAACAGTAACATAAGCTGACTCAGCACTTATAACATCCTTAGTTTCGGGCGCAGATTGGTACAATAAGGTTCCGTTTTTATCTTCAATTCTAGAAACCATAGTTGGCTTNACATAAATNCCTTGGTTTGCAAATGCGCCATAAGCTCCAACCATCTCAAATACACTTAAATCTGGTGTTCCTAGAGCAATTGCAGGAACATCAGGAATGTATGATTCAATTCCAAGATTTCTGGCCAGATCGGCAACTGGCTTTGGACCTACTTTATCCATTAATTGAGCACTAATGGTATTTTTCGAATTTGCTAGTGCGTTTTTTAAAGTTCTAAAACCTCCGTACTTATCACTTGAGTTAGTGGGACACCAAGGATCTGGGTTGCCATACTTATTAGGCTCAATGCAATAAATAGCATCTGGAAGCGAATCACATGGTGACAATTTTAATTGATCTATTGCAGTTGCATACAAAAACGGCTTGAAAGTAGATCCAATTTGTCTTTTCCCTTGCTTGACGTGGTCGTATTGAAAATGTTTGTAGTTAATTCCTCCTACCCACGCTTTTACATGACCTGTTTGAGGCTCCATAGACATCATTCCCGCTTGCATAAAGTGCTTATAATAACGAATCGAATCTATTGGTTTCATTACCGTATCAATTTCACCTTTCCAAGAAAAAATAGACATTGGAACTTCTTTTTGAAAGACTTCAAACATTTCTTCTTCAGATTTTCCTGTTCCTTTCATTTTTCTCCATCTTTCAGACCTTTTCATAGCATTTTTAAAAATCTTTATTGAATCTTCAGACTCTAGATCTAAAAAAGGAGCGGTTGGATTTAGTTCTGGTGTGTTTTGCTTAAAAAATTCTTTTTGCAAATTAGCCATATGCAACTTGACGGATTCTTCAGCGTACTGTTGCATTTCATAATTTATAGTAGTGTAAATTTTTAACCCATCTAAGTTTATATTGTATTTTGAACCGTCGCTTTTTAAATTTTGACTCGTCCAATTTTTCATAAAACCTCTAAGGTATGCTCTAAAATATGTTGCAAGCCCCTCTCTGTGCGATTGAGGAGTGTAATTTATTGATAGTGGTATTTGTTTTAACGAATCAACCGTGTTTTGATCTAAATGACCATTTTTTTTCATTTGATTTAAAACGACATTTCTTCTGTTTTTTACTAGTTCGGGGCGCCTTAAAGGATTGTAGTAAGACGAATTTTTAAGCATTCCAACTAGCACTGCCGATTCCTCAACCTTTAAACTATCAAGCTCTTTGTCAAAAAAGATATTTGAAGCTGATTTTATTCCGTCCCCGTTATATCCAAAATCATAAATGTTCAGATACATGGCTATAATTTCATCTTTAGTATATTGCCTTTCAAGTCTAACAGAAATAACATACTCTTTAAATTTTTGAGCCAAGGCTTGAAAGATATTTTTAGCCCGAACACCCACAAAAAGTTGTCTTGCGAGCTGTTGTGAGATGGTGCTAGCTCCACCTCTTTTTCCCAAAAATACAATTGCCCTTAGAGTTCCTTTAAAGTCAATCCCTGAGTGACTGTAAAACCTTTCATCTTCTGTTGAAATAAGAGCGTCTATCAAGTTTTTGGGTAAATCATCAAATTGAATTGGTATTCTGTTTTCGCCAAAATGGAATTTGCCCAAAACTTTATTGTCTGATGAAATAATCTGGGTAGCCAGATTAGTATTTGGGTTTTCAAGTTGTCTAAAATCAGGCATTTCTCCTAAGTGCCCTAATGAGGCTGCATAAAAAATTCCTGAAAAAATAATGATACCAGAAAAAAAGAGCAACCAAAAACCATAGAAGTATAATCTAAATTTTTTTGGCATAATCTTTTTCTGTTTACCCATTATATTATTCAATTAAAAGTCCAAAGTTAAGAACTCCCTCCAAATTTTCAATTTCATTGATTTCGTTATTTAATCTCATTGAAGTTCTAACTTTTAATTTAAAGGCTTCGCTGTCGTTTAAAATAAAATCAGTTTTGTAAGGTAATTTGTGTTCAACAACGCTAATTTTTTTATCACCTAGCCACTTACCGTTTGGATCAGCTAATTTGAATTCTAAAGTGTCAATTTGAATTTTATTATTTAAATCATAAAGTTCAGAAATTAAAAAAATATTTGCAAAAGAGTAATCGTTGTTATGCCTTAAAATAAAACTAATATTTTTTATACTTTTTTGTTTTTTGCCTTTAAAGTTAAATTCAACTATTTCAGAATTTTCCCAACCAGATTTAAAGTCATGAAACTGTAAAAAATCAGTTGTTTCACAAGAACTAACCAAAGCAGCTAAAAAAATAATTAGAAATCTATTTAACATATTCTAAACTAGACTCTTTTAGAGAATTTTCTTTTTTTCTTTTTCTTTCTTTTATCAAATCTTGTAAGACTATCTTGTCCAACTACATTTTCAAAACTAATATCGGAAGGTAATTCTGAGATAGTATAATCCTCAAGACTTTCAATTTTTTTCCCCGATTCATTGATTTTGATAATCTTTTTCACGTTTTCCTCACTTATTTGATGCCAATTAACACTATCATTTTTATAAACAAACCACAGTATCTTTTTAAAAATGTCAATTTTTTGGCAGTAAGCAATACCTTTTTCCGTTAAAAGTTTTGTATTTGATTTAGGAAAATCTTTTAAAGCTTCTTGATAAAAATCTAACTCATAGTTTAAACAACATTTTAGTTTTCCGCATTGACCAGCTAATTTTTGAGGGTTAAGCGAAAGTTGTTGATATCTAGCCGCTGATGTTGAGACTGATCTAAAATCAGTAAGCCAAGTTGAGCAGCAAAGTTCTCTTCCACAAGAGCCAACGCCACCTAATCTAGCTGCCTCCTCCCTTAAACCAATTTGCTTCATTTCAATACGAGTGCTAAATTCTCTTGCCATATTTCTAATAAGCTGCCTAAAGTCAACTCTACCAGCTGCCGTATAGTAAAAAGTAGCTTTTGATGCGTCTCCTTGAAATTCAACGTCTGAAATCTTCATTTTTAAACTTAAAGAAATAGCCAATTCCCTAGCCTTCTTTTTGATTGTCTCTTCTTTTTCTCTAGCCCTTGTCCATTTATCAATATCACTTTGAGATGCTATTCTTTGAATATTATAAAACTCGGTAGTTTCCGGATTAATTTTTTTTCTTTTAAGCTGTATAGGAATAAGCCCCCCTTTTAAAGTAACAAACCCAACATCATAACCTCGTTCTGCTCCTACAACTACTAAATCACCAATCGAAACCGTAACGTCTTTAACGTTTTTGAAATAGTTTTTTCTTCCATTTTTGAATCGGACTTCAAAAATATTATTCAATTTTTGATCAGCTAAAGGCTCCATGTTTTCTAGCCAGTCAAATACGGTCAATTTATTGCAACCATCAGTTCCGCAGGTACCGTTATTTTTACAGCCCTTTGGGGCGCCATTTGATGAAGAACAACTAGTACAGCTCATTATTGTAAATAATTAATAAAATCTAAAGTTAACTAATTAATAGATGCGATTTCAAACAATTAGGAGGATGTTTTTTTAAATTTCAAAACCTCTGATCTTCCTTTTTTAAAAATTTGATTACTATTCTTTTTCCCTTTTCGTAATTTTTTTTGATCTTCAAGTGAAAGAGAATTGATTTTGTAACATTCTTCAGAACAACAGTTATTGAATTCTTTAGCACATTTTTCGCACTGAATAAACAGTAAATGGCAAGCTTCATTTGCGCAGTTAATGTGCGTGTCACACTTTTCGCCACATTGATGGCAATTTGCAATTATCTCGTCACTTACAGCTTCACTTCTGCGGTGGTCAAAAACAAAATTCTTGCCTAAGAACTTATTGTTTATTTTTTCTTGATCAACCTGCCTAGCATATTCAATTATTCCTCCATCCAGTTGATATACTTTTTCATACCCTTTGTGCTTTAGAAAAGCGCTTGCTTTTTCACATCGAATTCCGCCAGTACAGTACATTACTATATTTTTGGATTTTTTGTGTTTTGCAAATTTCTTTTCAATAATTGGCAATGATTCTCTAAAGCTGTCAACGTCAGGCAGAATTGCTCCGTCAAAATGACCTATTTCACTTTCGTAATGATTTCTCATGTCGACAAGTAAAGTATTTGGATTTTCTATTAGAGTATTGAACTCAGAAGCGTTGACGTGTGTGCCATTATTTGATAAATCAAAACTGTTTTCGGAGAGGCCATCTGCCACAATTTTATTTCTAATTTTTACTTTAAGTTTTAGAAACGAAAAATCATCTTGTTCTACAGCAACATTTAATCTGATTTCTTTAAGAAAATCAATAGAGTCAAGTTTTGTTTTAAATTCATTTAAGTTTTGTGAGGGCATAGACAGTTGAGCATTAATCCCNTCANTAGCGATATAAATTCTTCCAAGTACATCTAATTTTTCCCACATCAAATAAAGATGATCTCTAAAAAGAGAAGTGTTTTTAATTTGATGATATTTATAGAAGGATAGTGTAATACGTCTATTGCCAGCTTTCTCAATTAGAATTGCCCTTTCATTAGCGCTAAGCTTATTATATAATTGCATTAATTTCCTTAACTAATTGCGAAAATAAGCTATTAAAAATTAACAAAAAATCAAGTTAAATACGCTATGACTTAATTCAAATATATTGTACTTTAGACATGTAATTTAATTCCACAAATTTATGAGCAAAGAAAAAGATTCAAAACTAAAAGCATTACAACTGACTTTAGACAAATTAGATAAAACTTATGGTAAAGGAACTGTAATGAAAATGGGAGATGTTGAAATTGAAAAAATTGATTCAATCTCTAGTGGATCTTTAACATTGGATGGGGCCTTAGGAGTTGGAGGGTACCCAAAAGGTAGAGTTATCGAAATATACGGCCCAGAGTCATCAGGTAAAACAACTTTGACTCTTCATGCAATTGCTGAATGCCAAAAAGCAGGCGGTATAGCCGCATTTATTGATGCAGAACATGCTTTTGACAGATTTTATGCTCAGAACTTAGGGATTAACATAGATGAGTTAATAATATCTCAACCCGACAATGGAGAACAGGGCTTAGAGATTGCAGATAATTTAATCAGATCTGGAGCAGTTGATATTATAGTTATCGATTCTGTTGCTGCTTTAACTCCGAGAAGTGAAATTGAAGGTGAGATGGGAGATTCAAAAATGGGTCTACACGCAAGATTAATGTCTCAAGCTTTGAGAAAATTAACATCGAACATTAGCAAAACAAATTGTACCGTAATGTTTATTAATCAATTACGTGAAAAAATTGGAGTTATGTTTGGAAACCCTGAAACAACTACAGGAGGAAATGCACTTAAGTTTTATGCTTCTGTTAGGTTAGACATTAGAAGATCGACACAAATTAAAGATACAAACGGAAACGTATTAGGTAATAAAACAAGAGTCAAAGTTGTAAAAAACAAAGTTGCCCCTCCTTTTAAAGTTAGTGAGTTTGATATCATGTATGGAAAAGGGATTTCAAAAATGGGCGAAATTATTGATTTAGGCGTTGCTCATGAAATTATAGACAAAAGCGGATCCTGGTTTAGTTATGGAGANACAAAACTAGGTCAAGGAAGAGATTCAGTTAAATCAATTTTAAAAGATAATCCTGAGCTTTCTGATGAAATTGAGGCTAAAATTGTTGAAGCAACTAAAGCCTAGGCTCTAAGTCTTTTAGCATAAAATCGTAAACTTTCTGTTTCAAGTTTTCCATGTCTTTTGAATCTAGACCTTTGGTTTCTATATGATGATGAACTTTAGCCCTTAAAAGCCCTGGACCACCAACAAAGTGATTGTAAGAAAAATGATATGGATATCGTCTTTCACAGTCATAGAAAGACATGGGTACAATTGGAATTTGACAGTGAATAGAAAATCTAAAAACACCGTTTTTAAACGGAGCTAGTTTAATTTCTGGGGCAGTCACCAAACCCTCAGCAAAGATACAAAGGCTTAAACCCTGATTTAATCTTCTCTGGGCATGTCCATATACAGCTTTTCTGCTTTCAGGACTTTCTCTATCCACAAGTATACAAACTCTTTTATAGAAAAAACCAAATACAGGAAGCTCTACCAGTTCTTTTTTCCCAACAAAAACAATAGGATTTTTACTAATTTGAAGCATAAGCATTACATCAATCATGCTTTTATGATTAGCTGTTAGCATATAATTCTTTCCCTTTAAAAGGGGTTCTGAAAATTCTATTTTAGGAATAAGACCCATTCCAAACAAAATAAGCTTAGCCCAAATATTTCTAGCTACCCAGTAAAATTGTGGATACCACTCTTCTTTAAAACAAAATATAAAAAATAGTGGCAGTGATATTATAATTCCAGTAGCAGCTAAAGTGTAGAACCATATATTGTATAAACCACACAAACCTATTTTAATATACCTAATCATTACTGTAAATGTAATTAAATGAGTGATATAATTTTTAAAACTATTACTTTTGTTATTAATTAAAGATAAATGTCTAGAATTTTAACAGGTATACAAAGCACAGGAACTCCTCATTTAGGAAATATTTTGGGAGCTATAATTCCTGCTATTAAAATGTCAAATGAATCACAAAATGAATCATTTTTGTTTATTGCTGATATGCATTCTTTAACTCAAATTAANGATAAAGAAACTCTTAGAAATAATACTTACGCCACTGCAGCTGCATGGTTAGCTTTTGGNCTGAATACTGAAAAAACAATTTTTTATAGACAAAGTGATGTCCCNCAAGCTACTGAGCTTNCATGGATTTTATCATGTCATTTCCCTTATCAAAGGCTTACATTGGCACATTCTTTCAAAGATAAGTCAGACAGATTAAATGACGTCAATGCGGGAATTTTTACTTATCCGATGCTGATGGCAGCAGATATTTTATTATACGATGCTGAACAAGTGCCAGTAGGAAAAGATCAGCAGCAACATTTAGAAATGACAAGAGATGTTGCGTCTAGATTTAACAACATATATGGACCAACTTTTGTGTTGCCAACTGCAAAAGTTAATGAAGAAACTCAATTAATTCAGGGAACAAATGGAAAGAAAATGAGCAAATCTAAAGGCAATATAATTGATATATTTCTTCCTGAAAAAGCTTTGAAAAAGCAGGTTATGGGAATACAAACTGATAGTACTCCAATTGACCAGCCTAAAGATTACGAAACCTGTAATGTGTTTAAACTCTACAGCCTAATTGCTGATAAAAAATCCATAAATTCTTTAAAAGAAAAATATACTAAAGGCGGATTTGGATATGGCCATGCTAAAACAGAGCTTTTGAATTATATTCTTTCAAATTTTTCTAGTGAGAGAGAGAAGTTCGATTATTATATGTCTAATAAAGAAGAGCTTGAGGCTGTTTTAAAAATAGGATCTGAAAAAGCGGATAAAGTAGCTCAGAAGGTTTTAAGCAGGGTAAGAGAAAAGCTTGGATATAATTAGATAGGTTTTAGTTTAGAAATTAAATCAAAAAAATGTATTTTTGAGTATATGCAACTTTCTAAATTTATTAGCGAACTACTTATTGAGCACGACTGTGTTACTGTACCAGGTTTAGGAAGTTTTTTAGGAAACTTCAAGTCAGCTCATTATGACTTAGAAAATGAAAAATTTTATCCGCCCTCAAAACAAATATCATTCAATTCTCAAATCAAAGTAAATGATGGTCTTTTGGCCAAGTTTATGTCTGAAAAATCAGGATTAAATTATGATGATTCTTTAAAAGAAATTCATCAAGAAGTTTTAAAAATTACTCTTAGTCTAAAAAAAGATTCAATTTTTTTAAAGGATATTGGAGAGCTAAACTTAAATAAAGAAGAAAACATTGTTTTTACCCCTTTTCAAAACAAGAATTTTTTGAAAGATTCTTTCGGTTTGTCTCCAGTTTTCATCAAAGAATTAAGTCAAGAAGATAATTTAAATAAAAAAGAACTTGTTTTTGAGCCAAAAGCAAGATCAATTAAAAGATCAAAATTTTTTCAGACAGCAGCCATTTGGGCTTGTCTAGTTTTTGGAGCAAGCTCTATTTATTACAATGTTAATAATAATATTTTAGAACAAAAACTAGCTTATGAGCAAGATTTAAGAGAAGAATCATTCTCTAAAGTTCAAAAAGCAGTTTTTGATTTAGGTTCTTTACCATCACTCACAATAAATGTAAAAAGACAAGCCTCTCAGTTTTATATTATAGCAGGAGCTTTTAGAGTTTCAAAAAATGCTGATAATCTTGTCGCAAGTTTAAAAGNAAAAGGATACAATTCAAAAGTTCTTCCATTAAACGAAAAAGGATTAAATCCTGTGGCGTTTGAAGGGTTTTCTAGCAGAGATGAAGCGGTTAAAAGCTTAAGGTCTATACAAAAAAAAGNAAATAAAGATGCCTGGCTATTAGATATTAATAGTTTAAAATAATATGCATCACAAAACTCCAGAAAACTCAAAAACAATTCAAACAGATCTTGTATTGCCTGGAGAAACTAATAGTTTAAACAGTCTTTTTGGTGGAGAATTGTTAGCAAGAATGGATAGAGTGGCTAGTATTGCGGCCATTAAACATTCAGAACAAATCGTAGTAACAGCATCTGTTAATAATGTTGCATTTGGAGANCCNGTCCCTGTAGGTAGTATTTTAACTATAGAGGCAAANGTTTCAAGAGCATTCAATTCTTCAATGGAAGTTTTTATTGATGTATGGAAACAAAATAAAACCAACCCAAAAATGACTAAAGTTAATGAAGCTATTTTTACTTTTGTAGCTTTAGATAAACAAGGAAAAACAGTAAAAATTCCTCAGGTTGTTCCTGAAACTGATCTTGAAAAAGAAAGATATGATGCGGCCNTAAGAAGAAGACAATTGAGCTTGGTTTTAGCTGGAAAATTATCTGCAAAAGAAGCCACTGAGCTAAAGGCTCTTTTTGACTAAATCAAAATGATTTTCACAAAACATATAAAACCGTATAGNATTCTTTTATTAAGCGTTTTACTAATNGGATGNAGTAAATCGCAAAAATTAGAAGTAAAATCTAATGATATTTACTTAAAGATTTTAGGCACTATACAAGACGGAGGTATTCCTCATATGGGTTGCAATAAAAAGTGTTGTAAGAACTATTTTTTAAATCAGAATAGAAGAATGGGGGTTTCAAGCATAGGTATTACCAACTTGAAATATGACACAAATTATCTCATTGACGCAACCCCGGATGTAAACTTTCAATTAGAAAGTTTAATTGGAAGCGCCAATCCCTCTGAAAAATTAAATGGAATATTCTTAACTCATGCTCACATGGGGCATTATGCGGGTCTTTTAAACTTTGGAAGGGAATCACTCAATAGTGTAAACATTCCTTTATACCTAATGCCTAAATTTCACGATTTCATTCTTAATAACGGCCCTTGGAATCAGCTAGTAACCCTAAAGAATATTAATCTTTTTGAAATTAACGCAGATAAAGAATTAATACTTGATGACAATTTAAGTATTACACCAGTTCAAGTTCCACATCGAGACGAATATTCTGAAACAGTTGGATTTGTAATTAAAGGAAAGTCAAAAAAAGCGTTATATATCCCTGATATTGATAAATGGGAAAAATGGAATGTTTCAATTGTTGAATCGATTAAAAATGTTGATTATGCATTTTTGGACGGAACTTTTTATGATCAAAAAGAAATAAACAATCGGGACATGTCTGAAATTCCACACCCTTTTGTAATTGAAAGCATGAAGCTATTTGATGATTTAGAAATAAAACATAAAAATAAAATATATTTTATTCACTTAAACCACACCAATCCATTATTAAATTCTAATTCAAAAGAATATAAATATGTTGTTTCAAATGGNTATAATGTAGCAAAAGAAGGTTTGGAACTAAAACTTTAAACCAGCAAGGAATTTAAAATAATTTTACAGTTTAAAACTCCAGAAATTGGACAATTATCTTTAGCATCCTCTGCCAATTCATTAAATTTTTCTTTAGATATCCCAGGTACTTTAGCTTGTAAATTCAATTCAATTGAGACAATTTTACCATCCAAAAATGTTAGTAGAGCTTCAGTACTGAGTTCTTCAGGGTTAAAATTAGCTTCATTTAAAACAAAACTTAATTTCATGTTAAAACAACCAGCATGTGCGGCAGCAATTAGTTCTTCAGGATTTGTTCCAAGCACACCATTATCATTTTCAAATCTAGTTTTAAAACTATACGGCATATTATTAAAGGCTCCACTTTGAGCAGTTAAAGTACCATTTCCGTCTGCACCATTACCTTTCCATATTGCGACTACTTTTCTTTTCATATTTAAAATTTAAAATTATTTTTTATTTAGTTTTTGGGATATCTTTTTGAATCATTTTAATATCAACTTGGTTGTTTTCAACCCAAGTAAATGTTTAGAAAAATGGTCTGCTCTAAGCCAAAAATTATATTCGGACATATTTCCAAAACCATGTCTTTGGGTCGGTAAAATCATTAAATCAAATCGTTTATTAGCCTTAATTAATGCATTTGCAACTCTTAATGTTGCTCCTGGATGAACATTGTTATCCATATCACCTGTAACTAAAAACAATTTACCTTTTAAGTTATTTGCTAAAGATTGATTTTTTTCAATTTCATAAACATAATTCATACTTCCATCATCATTAGTTTCTTCTTTTACTCCGTGATGTGTTTCACTCCACCAGCTATTGTACATTGAATTATCATGATTTCCAGCTTGTGAGTATGCAGCCTTAAAAAAATCAGGGTAAACTAAAATAGCGGCTGTTGACATAAATCCACCACCGGAATGACCATATATACCAACCTTATTAATATCAATAAAGGAGTGTTTATTTGCTAATTGTTCTGCTACATATTTTTTATCAGCTAAACCATAATCTCTTAGGTTTCCATAACCATAGTTGTGGTACCATTTTGATCTATGTGGGTGCCCTCCTCTGTTGCCCAACGTGATAACTACAAAACCAAGTTGTGCCATTCGATCTAGCCTGTCCATTCGAACTGAAAAAGATTTGTTTACTGATTCAGTTTGAGGNCCNGGGTAAACATATTCAAGAATCGGATATTTCTTTTTATTATCAAAATTAAAAGGCTTGTACATAACACCATATAAATCTGTAATTCCATCGTCTGCNTTTGCTTTAAAAGGCTCAGGAAATTGATAACCACTATCAAATAACGCGCTTAAATCGGCCTCTTCTAAATTCATAACTAATGAACCATCTGAACTTCTTAGATCTGATTTAGGAATCGTATTGACTCTGGAAAAATTATTTACAAAATATTTGTGATTATCGGAAGGTACAGTTGAAGTATTATAATTCCCTTTATTTAATATTTTAGGCTTTCCTCCATTTAAAGAGACTTTGTAAGTGTGTTCGTAATAAGGATCAATAGTTTTGTTTACCCCGTGAGCAGAGAAATATAAAGTATTAGATTTTGAGTCTATATGCTTAATGTTAAAGCTATGATAACTCCCTGTTGTAATTCGATTAATTAAATTCCCATT
>JGI26253J51717_1000639_pt1 | contig 14696 bp, 16 predicted proteins | sample SaaInlV_100m_DNA_6_FD_51717 | JGI IMG/M metagenome (IMG submission 51717)
ATAAAGAAAAGCCCGCGCAAGCGGGCTTTTTTCGTTTTAAAGGGTTTTTCACAAACCCTGTCAAACATATCATTAAAAATGACAGTCAAATGATGCATCAGTCGCCAAAACATTAAGCCCGGGCTTTTTTAGCCCTGTGCCCAAACCGACATCGATTGCGCTGCAATTTCGTGCAGTTTCTTGCCCCGATGTCCAAATCACACAGGCGTTGGTCAGCTGGCTAAATCACTGGTATTATTTTTCTTTTTGCGTGAAATTTATGGTGCTGTAGGGGAGGATTGAACTCCCGACCTCTCCCTTACCAAGGGAGTGCTCTACCACTGAGCTACTACAGCAACTGCCTGCGCGTGATTAGACGGGAATCATCTGCCACGCAAGTCAAAACTAGACGCGTTTTCTTTGATGATGTAAGCAAGCGCCATGACGCAGAAACCCAAAGCTTTTGGAACCGGATCTGGCGCTGAGCAGCGCGATCAGCGCTTAAAACAGGCGCTGAAATCAAATCTGGCGAAACGCAAAGCGCAGGCGAAAGCCAAAGCGGGGAAGCCGGTTGAAACCGCGGCTCAGCCCGCCAAAAAGGAATAAAATATGGATTCAATTCTGGTCACTGGAAATGGCGCTTTGCATGGCGCAATTCCAATTGCAGGGGCAAAAAATGCCTGCTTAACCTTGATGCCGGCAACCTTGCTAAGCGAAGAACCCCTGACCCTGACCAATGCACCGCGCTTATCTGATATCGCAACGATGTCAGCTTTGCTGCGCTCGTTCGGGGCAGAAGTCTCCAGCATGAATGAGGGGCTGGTGGTGGCGTTATCTTCGCATAATATTGGCAATTTGACGGCAGATTACGATCTTGTGCGTAAAATGCGCGCCTCAAATCTGGTGCTGGGGCCGCTTTTGGCGCGGTTTGGGCAGGCTGTTGTATCGCTGCCGGGGGGCTGCGCAATTGGCGCGCGTCCGATGGATTTACATATCAGCGCGCTGGAAGCGCTGGGCGCCGAGATCGATTTGAAAGAGGGCTATTTGCATGCCAAAGCGCCAATAGGTGGGTTGCGCGGGGCGCGGCATCGCTTGCGATTTGCCTCGGTTGGCGCGACTGAGAATTTTATCATGGCGGCCAGCCTTGCCAAGGGCATTTCGGTTTTAGANAATGCCGCGCGCGAGCCCGAGATCGTTGATTTGATTGACTGTCTTGGCAAAATGGGGGCGCAAATCGACGGCGGCGGTAGTGAAACCATCACCATCCAAGGCGTTGAACGGTTGCATGGCGCCACGCATCCCGTTGTGACCGATCGTATCGAGCTGGGCACCTATATGCTGGCGCCAGTGATTGCGGGGGGGCAAGTTGAATTATTGGGGGGGCGGATCAATTTGCTCTCTGCATTTTGCGAAAAATTAGATGCGATCGGGGTGGATGTTGTTGAAACTGCAGGCGGTCTGCAGGTGTCTCGGCGCAGCGATGTTTTGAAGAGTGTGAATGTAAAAACGGAAGTGTTTCCAGGGTTTCCAACGGATCTTCAGGCGCAGATGATGGCGCTTTTATGCACGGCAAAAGGCACCAGCGTATTAGAGGAAACCATTTTCGAAAACCGGTTTATGCATGCACCTGAACTGATGCGCATGGGCGCGCAGATTGATGTGCAAGGCGGGGTGGCAAAGGTTTCCGGCGTGGATCATTTAAAGGGTGCGCCGGTCATGGCCACTGATTTGCGTGCTTCAGTGTCTTTGATTCTGGCAGGTCTGGCGGCGGAAGGCGAAACTGTGGTGAGCCGGGTCTATCATTTGGATCGCGGCTATGAGAAATTAGAGGCAAAACTGCAAGCTGTTGGGGCCAAAGTGGAAAGGATTTCATCCTGATGACGCAGGATGCCCGCTTTCAAGACGGCGTTGAAAAGCCTTTATATATCGGGGCAATTGATCCGGCAGATATTGAGGTGATGTCAGCCTTTTTGCAGGATGCCGTGGTGCCGGTTTCTGAAATGAAATGGCGCAAGCAACATCGGCAATTGGCAGTTTTGCTCAACCGATTTCGCTGGGAAGATAAAGACCATGCACAACAGCAAAACCGCCCCGTCGAACGCGTGCAATCATTGCTGGTGATTGATCACGTGCGCCATATTGCCTCGATCGGGATTGATCGCAGCACCCCCAAGGCCGCTTTGGCGCTTTTGTCCCTGTCCTATCAAGAGGGTGAAGGCGCCTCGGAAGATGTTCAACTTACATTTTCTGGCTCTGCAGCGATCAAAATACAAATTTCGGCGCTNGAGATATCGCTTCGCGATGTCACCAAACCTTATATCGCGCCCTCGGGTCACATACCTACTCATAGCGTTTAAACCCGTCTTGGGCTTGAGGCTTGGCCTAAGAGNCGCTAATTGCTATGCGAAAGTAGGAGCGCAAAATGCCAGTTTTTCTAGACACTCAAGACGCAGATTTTGAAAAGAATTTTACGGCGCTTTTATCCGCAAAACGCGAAGACAGCCCGGATGTTGATAGCACCGTCGCGCGGATCATCGCGGATGTGCAACAGCGCGGTGATGCTGCGGTTCTGGACTTAACCGAAAAATATGATGGGGTTGCGCTGCGCGCAGAGGAGTTGGAAATTTCTGCGGCAGAAATTGAAGCTGCTTGCGCGCAGGTTGGTGCAAAAGAGCGGTCGGCCTTGGAATTGGCCGCGGCGCGCATCACCGCCTATCACGAAAAGCAAAAACCTGAAGATGCCTATTGGACTGATAGTACGGGCGCTGAATTAGGCTGGCGCTGGACGCCTATATCAGCGGCCGGTCTGTATGTTCCAGGCGGGCTTGCAAGCTATCCCTCTTCGGTTTTGATGAATGCGATNCCGGCAAAAGTAGCCGGGGTGGGCCGCCTAAGCGTTGTGGTGCCTTGCCCGGGGGGGATCTTAAATCCGCTGGTTTTGCTGGCCTGTAAAATCGCCGGTGTCGATGAGGTGTATCGCATTGGTGGTGCGCAAGCGATCGCTGCCCTTGCGTATGGGACCAAAACGATCGCGCCTGTTGATAAGATTACTGGCCCAGGCAATGCCTATGTTGCCGCCGCAAAGCGCCGCGTTTTTGGAAAGGTGGGCATTGATATGATCGCAGGCCCCTCCGAAATATTGGTGATCGCGGATGCTGAAAATGATCCCAATTGGATCGCCTTGGATTTGTTAAGCCAAGCCGAACATGATGCAAACGCGCAATCTATATTGATTACGGATGATCCAGAATTTGCCGTTGCGGTTGCCNNTGCGGTGGAAAACCAGCTTAAAACGCTTGAGCGGCGCGAGATCGCCGCGGCCAGCTGGCGCGATTTTGGCGCGATCATCACCGTGTCCAGCCTGCGTGAGGCGGTTGTATTAAGCGATCGCATCGCCCCGGAACATTTGGAACTATGTGTGGCAGATCCNAAAGCCTTGAGCGCACAGATTACTCATGCAGGGGCGATCTTTTTGGGNGGTTGGACGCCCGAAGCCATTGGCGATTATATTGGCGGTCCAAATCACGTTTTGCCCACCGCCCGCTCTGCCCGTTTCAGCAGTGGGCTNTCTGTGATGGATTTTCTCAAACGCACCACGCTTGCGATGATGCACCCAGAGGCGTTACGCGCCATTGGGCCAGCGGCTGAAATTTTGGCGACCGCGGAAAGCTTGCAGGCGCATGCGCTGTCGGTCACGGCACGGCTGCGTAAATTGAATGATGGGGCTGATTAAGTGGCTGTCTCTCCTCTGGCCTTTCGGATCTGATCCGATTAAAATTCAATAACGAGTAAGGGGTAGGCTTGTCATTGACTGCACGCGCTCTGCCCGTTTTTGCAATCGCAACTACCAACGTGTGATGGATGTCTCATGACCCATATTGTGCATATAGAGATCGACGATCAAAATCTGCCGGTTCCCACACCGGAGATTGAACAAGAGCGCCGCGTGGCTATGTTTGATCTGTTAGAACAAAATAACTTTGTTTTGCCGGCGCGCGGCCAGCGCGATATTGCTCCCGGGCCGTACCGCGTGCGTCTTTCAATTAAAGAAAAACGCTTGGTTTTTGATGTGGGCACTGAAACGCAGGTGAAAGTGGCCGAATTTCACCTGTCGCTTTCTCCGTTTCGTCAGGTGGTCAAGGATTACTGGGCGATTTGTGAAAGCTATTATGATGCTGTGAAGAATATGCCTCCCAGCCAGATTGAAACCGTGGATATGGCCCGTCGCGGTATTCATAATGAAGGTGCGCGGATTCTGAGCGAGCGGTTGGTTGATAAGGCCGAAATTGATAATGATACGGCGCGCCGCTTGTTTACACTTATTTGCGTTTTGCATTTTGGGGGTGAATAATATGTCGGATACTCTGCCTCAATCTATTTTATTTTGTTGTGACCATAACGCCGTGCGCTCTCCTATGGCGGAAGGCATTATGAAGAAGCTCTACGGCACTGAAATTTATGTGCAATCGGCAGGCGTGATGAATGATCTTGAAATTGACGGATTTGCGATCAGCGTCTGCGAAGAAATTGGCGTTGAGCTGTCGCGTCACCGCACCCGCAGTTTTGATGAAATGGCGCAGGGGGGCGATCACCTCTCCGCGTTTGATTTGGTGGTGGCTCTATCGCCTGCAAGCCAGCAACGTGCTTTGGAATTAACCCGCTTTTTTCATCTAGAGGTTGAATATTGGCCGATAATGGATCCGACGGAATTGGGCGAAAGTCGCGAGGTGAAAATGGCCTCCTATCGCCAGGCGCGCGATCAGATCGTCGATCATCTGAATAAGCGTTGGCGCGAATAACGCAGAGTTGATTTCTGCCCTCCCTCGCGTGGTCTGCGCCCGGGGGGTAGAAATCAGTTCGCGGTCTCTGTGATCTCTTTCAGCGCCGATAGCAATTGGCGGATTTCGCTTTTGGAATTATAGTGGCACAGCGATATGCGGATGCAATCGGACCACCCCATCGGGGATAAGATATTGCCCGAATAATGATCGGCTTTGCGGGTATGGGTGCGAATACCGGCGCTGTTCAGCGCAGCAACAACATCGCTTGAGGCCTGCGCGGTAACCCGCAGCGCAACCAAGCCCTCGCGGCGCGGGTTTTCATAGCCACCAATAACTTCAATCCCATCTATGTCTCGTATACCAGGCAAATTATCAGACCCATATAAAATGGCATCTGTCAGCGCTTTTTCGTGGTGCTGAATGGCCCGTGAAGCGGCTTCGAGCCGTACGCGCAAATCGCCGCTGTCGCTAAACTGACAGCCCAACCAATCCAAATAGTCAACAATATCTGAAATTGTGGCATAGGCGCCGGTATCGCGCGTACCAAGTTCCCAATTTTCTTCAGGGCCGTTTAACAAGGTTTCATGGTCAAGCTTGCTCAAACGATCAGAAATCCACCCATACCCAAACCCATGGCGCGAAAACATTTTATAGGGCGAAATCGCATATCCATCGACCTGATAGCTGGCAAGGTTTAGCGCGCCATGGGCCGCATGTTGAATCCCGTCAACGATGATAAAACACTCGGGCGCCACGGCGCGTATTGCTGCTGAAATAGCCGCAACATTCATTCCCATTCCGGTCACGGGGGAGGTATGCAAAATGGTGGCAACCCGCGTATCGGGTGTCACATGGGCTGCGTAATCCGCCGCCTCAACCGCGCCGGTTTCACGATTATGGGGCACGCTTATATAGGGACGGTTTGTCGCCTTTGCCCAATGCTGCGCGGCGCTGCGCGAGGCAGGGTGCTCTACGCTGGATCCCAGAACAACGCCGCCCTCAGGCGCGGCCATCACGGCCGTGCGCACCATACGAAACAATAATTCAGTGCCGCTTTCCCCAACAAAAAATTGACCATCTGGTGCGTTGAACAGCACATGAGATTGATCTTTGGCTTTCTTTATAATCGCCATGAGCGCATGGCTTGCCGGATTATCCCGCCCTTGATTGTCGGGGATAGCGGCAAATTTTGCAGATGTTTCAACGGTTGATTTTAGCGTTAAGGCGCCGCCTGCATTTTCGAAAAACACGCGTGGGCCGGTAAACGGGCAGCTATCGACATGGGCAAATTTATCGCGAACCTGCGCTAACAGTCCGGGCTGTTCCTCAATCATTCTATCACTCTATTTATTTCTCTTCCCGCTTTGTGACCGGTTGCTGCTTCGAGCACAATCTCAATTTTTGGTTTGTCATGGATAATTGCTGAAATAGGTTTGCGCTCTTGGGCGTTAGCGGGCAAGATTGGCATGCCCGCATCAGAGACGGGTGATAAGCGGTGTAGGGATAAATGGGCGAGCGGGTCACTCTGTTTGAAATGGGTCCACGGGATGGGCTGCAAAATGAGGCTGCACCAATTGCGACAGCGGATAAAATTGCATTGGTGAATGCGCTATCAGAAAGCGGGCTGTCCAAAATCGAAGTTACCAGCTTTGTCTCGGCAAAATGGGTGCCGCAGCTTTCTGATGCCGCGCAGGTGATGGCTGGACTGACCCGTGTGCCGGGCATAAGCTATACGGCATTGACCCCGAATATGAAGGGGTTTGAGGCGGCAAAAAATGCCTTGGCAGATGAGATTGCTATTTTTGGCGCTGCCTCCGAGGCTTTTAGCAAAGCCAATATTAATTGCTCGATCGAGGACAGCCTTGCCCGGTTCATTCCGATGATGGCGGCGGCGAAAGCCGCGCGCATTCCGGTGCGGGGATACGTGTCTTGTATCACCGATTGTCCCTATGAGGGGGCGGTGTCACCGCAGCGCACAGCGTGGGTTGCACAGGCGTTGTTTGACATGGGATGCTATGAAATTAGCTTGGGCGATACGATTGGTCAGGCCACGCCTGAGCGCTTGGATAAAACCCTTCAGGCGGTTCTTGACAGCGTACCNGCAAGTGCCTTAGCCGGGCATTACCATGATACTAATCAACGGGCGCTTGAAAATATCTCGCTGTCGCTGGGGNATGGGATCCGGGTGTTTGACGCCGCGGTTGGCGGCCTAGGCGGGTGCCCCTATGCGCCGGGCGCGAAAGGCAATGTTGCCACTGAGGCGGTTGCAGCTTTGATGCAATCGCAGGGGTTTGAAACCGGCCTTGATCTGATAAAATTGGAAAAAGCGGCTCAGATGGCAAAGGGGTTGGTGCATGAAACTGCCTAAATTTGAAACGCTCGATCTTTCCTGCGATGCGCGTGGCGTCTTGACCGTCGCGTTGAACCGGCCTGAAAAGCGCAACGCATTTTCNGGCCAGATGATTGCCGATCTGTTTGAATTTGCCCAAACAGTGAGCGCTATGGACGCTGTGCGCGTGGTAGTGTTGCGCGGTCGTGGGCGCGTGTTTTGCGCCGGCGGTGATTTGGAATGGATGAAGGCGCAGATCGCCGCGGATCGCGCAGGGCGGATGGCTGAGGCGCATAAATTGGCACAGATGCTGAAACAGCTCAACACTTTGCCGAAACCGCTCATTGGTGTTTTGCAGGGCGGCGCCTATGGCGGCGGGGTTGGGTTGGCGGCTATTTGCGATGTTGCGATCGCGGAAGACAGCACAAAATTCGGCCTGACGGAAACGCGTTTGGGGCTTATTCCGGCTACCATAAGCCCTTATGTGATTGCGCGGATGGGCGAGGGTAAGGCGCGCCGCGTGTTCATGTCCGCCAAGATTTTTGACGCGGCTGAAGCAAAAGATCTGGATTTAATCGCCGATTATCTTCCCGCAGAGGCGATCGAAGCGCGCCTTGAAGCTGAAATCAGCCCGTATTTACAGGTGGCGCCCGGCGCGGTGGCTGCATCCAAACGCTTGGCGCGGAAACTGGGCCAACCGATCGATGATGCGATTATTGAACATACGATCTCGGCGCTGGCGGATGTTTGGGAAGGCGTAGAAGCGGCGCAGGGAATAGACGCATTCTTGAGCAAAACGCCACCGCCCTGGCGGTAAACGCCCCTGGCACTCGAAGCCGATCCTGTGTTTTATGTGAATGGCAAAGCCTGTCTCAATGGCAAATATCGGGCGCGCCCTTGCCTTATTTTACAGGTTTGACAGCGGGTATTGGCGCTGGCAGTGAAACAGCAGTGCCACAGGCGCATTTTCTCTCAAGGATGAAACTGATGTTAAAGGCCCAAAAGCAGAGTGCGATTGGGCCGTTCGCGCAAGGCGTAAACCGTCTTCACGCGCGGGTTTTCAGATAAGCCCCTTGGCTGAACACGAGTGGTGTGCCCTCATTTTTTTCAAAACGGTCCACATGTCCGATAATNATTGTATGGTCGCCCGCGTCATGTTGTGCGTATAAACTGCATTCAAAACGGGCCAAGCAGCCAGGAAACAAAGGCACATTTTGTGCGCCTGCCTGCCATTCAAGGTTTTTAAAGCCGTCTCCTGGTCGCGCAAAGCTATGGCAAAGCGCTTCTTGACCCGCTTCTAAGATATGAATTGCAAAATGGGTTGCTTTGCTGAAGGCGAGGTGACGGCGCGAGGCTTTTGCCGGCGACCAAAGGACCAGCGGCGGATCCAGCGATACGCTGGCAAAGCTGTTGGCCGTGATGCCCATGGGCTGCCCGTCATGCGAGCATGTAATAATCGTGATACCCGTTGCAAAGCGCCCCANNGCCGAGCGAAACGCACCGCTGTCAAGCGGCGTGTTGGATGCGTCTGAGGGCCGGACCGCGTTGCTCATTAAGCCACCTCATGCCCTAAAGCGGCGGTGTAGATTTCAAACCACTCTTCGCGCGATAAAGCGATATCGGTGCAATCTGACAACGATTGAATGCGCTGCATATTGTTGGTGCCCATAACAGGAAGGATATTGGCAGGATGCGCCAAAAGCCACGCGATTGCCACAGCGTCGGCGGCTTTGCCTTGCTTTGCGCCAATCGCAGTAAGCACCGACAACACGTCAGCATGGGCATCTTGGAACAGACGTCCGCCGGCCAAAGGCGACCACGCCATCAGCGGCGTGCCAAGACGTTGATGAAACGCTACATCGCCATTTGTCAGCGCGTTATGTTCAAGAACGCTGAGTTCAATTTGATTNGTGGTCAGCTTTTGCTTCATCGCGGATTGAAGTAAATCCCAATCATAGGGTTTGAAATTGGACACACCCACGCTGCGGATTTTGCCGCTGGCCACCAGCTCATCCAGCGCGGCGCCGGTTTCCAGGTGGTCCATCAAAGGGTCTGGGCGATGCAATAAAAGCAAATCGATGTGATCAACCCCCATCAGGCGGAGCGAATGATCGACCGAGGCCAGAATATGTGCGCGGCTGGTATCGTAATATTTCACCGATGCGGTTTCATACCGACCCACGGGCGCCACAATATCGCATTTGGTAACGATTTCGATTTTATTGCGCAGATCGGTTCCTTGCAAAGCCTGCCCAAGCAATTCTTCAGCCATATAGCCGCCATAAATATCGGCCTGATCCATGGTGGTGATGCCCTGCTCTAAGCAGGCTGCGATCTTGTTNCGGATGTGATTTATGCTGGTGTCAGAATCATCGCCCAAGCGCCACATGCCATAGATAACCCGCGACAGGCTTAAAGAAGATGTAAGATCAATGCGTTGCATTAGCGGCGCTCTCCTGCCCCGAGGGGTGTTAATGGGTTTGTGCTTGGTTGCCGACCGTAGGCTTGTGGCAAGGAACAGGTGTTCAATTGCGGCATAACGCGGGTTCCAAAATGTTCGCATTCTTCCATATGCGGATATCCAGAAAGAATAAAGGCGCGGATTCCCATTTTTTGATAGGCTTCAAGTTCAGATAAGACTTGGTCGGTTGAACCAACAATCGCGGCACCACAGCCCGAGCGGGCGCGGCCCACACCTGTCCAAAGATGCGGTTCAACAAAGCCTTCCATATCCGCAAGNTCGCGATTTTTAGCTTGATGCGCCACGCCTAGCGATGTGCTGTCTAGCGCCCGTTCGCGAATGGCACGGCCAGCATCATCCTCAAGCTTTGATACCAGGTGTTGCGCATATTCGCGCGCTTCTTGTTCNGTATCGCGCACGATCACATGCACGCGCAATCCGTAATCCAAACTGCGCTCATAGCGTTCGGCAACCGCGTTGACGGCGCGCATACGCTCCGCGATTTGCTCTTTTGGCTCNGGCCACATCAAATATACATCGCAATGTTGCCCACATAATTCCAGCGCGGCGGGAGAATAACCGCCAAAATACAATAAAGGCCCACCGGTCTGATAGGGTTTTGCCGGATCTGTGGTGAGACCGGAAAACGTATACACTTGGCCCTGATAGTTGATTTCATCTTGCGTCCAGGCTTGTTTGAGAATTTCAACAACTTCACGCGAGCGTTGATACCGAAACGCACTGTCTGCTTTTTCACCGGGGAAATCGCTGCTGATGATATTCACCGTCAGGCGCCCTTCCAGCATATGGTCTAACGTGGCAATCGTGCGCGCCAGCATGATGGGTTGCATTTCTCCGCATCGTACAGCGGCCAGCAGGTTGATCTTTTCGGTTATCGGAGCGCAGCCGGCGACAAAGCTCAGCGTATCTTGGCCAACTTGATACGAGGAGGGGCATAGAATGTTCCGAAAACCCTGCGCTTCGGCTTTTTTAACAATGTCACTGCAATGCCCCCATGAGGATCGCAGCGTGCCATCAGGAACGCCAAGATATTGAAAATCATCTGAACAAAGCGCGGAAAACCAGGAGACTTCGACCGCGTCTAATTCTTTTGACGTGATGGGGACGATGGTCATATTTCAGGGATCCTTTTTGTCTTTTGCGCCTTGCGTAACACCTGAGTTTATGTAAATCAATAGTATATCAATTTTTGTAAGGCGGATGCAAAACACCGATGAAAACCGTACTGCCGACCTATGTTCAGATAAGCGAAATGCTTATCCGCGATATTGCGGCGGGGCGGTATTTGGATGGCGCACGTTTGCCACCGGAAAGGCAAATGGCTGCTGAATTGGAGATTTCAGTGGGCACGTTGCGCAAAGCATTGGATGATATGAATGCGAAAGGGCTTTTGGAGAAGCGTCAAGGCTCAGGAAATTATGTGAAAACGGGCGCCACGCCCAATTCGGTTTATTCTTTCTTCCGTGTTGAGCTGATCGATGGCGGGGGTTTGCCAACTGCGCGGGTTTTGAGTGTTGATTTATTGCCAAAGCCCGCTGCATTTCCAGCCTTTGGGCCAGCGCCGAAGGCCTATCGCATTCGCAGGTTAAGATCGCTTAACGCGCAGCCGGCGGTGCTTGAAGAAATTTGGTTGGATGGGGATCAAGCGGCGCAGCTTAGCACAAGCGAATTGTCTCATTCGCTTTATCTTTATTACCGGAATGTTCTCAAGCTTTGGATTACCGAAGCCGAAGATCAATTGGGGCTAGAGCCGGTGCCGCAATGGGCACCAGATGGGTTTGAACCAACGCCCGGTACGCCGTGCCTTTTTGCGGCTCGGTTGAGCCGGTCGCAAACAGGTGAGACGGTTGAATATTCTCAAAATTGGATTGACACGAACGTAGCGCGCTATGTGGCGCGCATAAAATAAGGTGACAGAATGCAAGATATAACCCGCTATGGGATTATAGGCTGTGGTATGATGGGGCAAGAACATCTGCGCAATATAGCTCTTTTGCCCGCAACGGCTGTGGTGGCAATTTTTGAACCTGATGCAGCGATGCGCGNGGCTGCGCAACGCCTCGCCCCCGATGCGGTGTTTGTTGAGAGTTTGGATCAGCTTTTGGCGCGTGAGGATCTGGATTGTTTGGTGATCGTATCGCCCAATCATGTTCATTTGGAGCAATTAGAGCGCATCGCTGACTATCCGGCGCGCCCCGTTTTGGTTGAAAAGCCCTTATTCACCAATGCTCAGGATTTGGCCCGCGTCGAGGCTTTTAAAACCCACTATGGCGCGCCNGTCTGGGTGGCTATGGAATATCGCTACATGCCGCCCATTGCGGCCTTGAAAGATCGCTTTGAAAGCGTGACAGGCGGTTTGAAGATGTTAAGCATCCGCGAGCACCGATTTCCTTTCTTGGAAAAAATCGGTGATTGGAACCGTTTTAATGCCAATAGTGGCGGCACCTTTGTCGAAAAATGTTGCCATTTTTTTGACCTGATGCGCCTGTTGACCGGATCTAATCCAACGCGGATCATGGCTAGCGGTGGTCAGGCTGTGAACCATTTAGACGAAACTTATGCAGGCGCCGTTCCTGATATTTGGGATCATGGTTATGTGATCGTGGATTTCGAAAATGGTACGAAGGCACTGCTAGAATTGTGTATGTTTGCTGAAGGGGCGCATTTTCAGGAAGAAATATCCGTGGTGGGTCCGCGCGGCAAGATCGAGGCATTCGTGCCCGGACCAACGCGGTTTTGGATGAACCAATCGCAGCGCGCCCCCGATCCAAAGCTGGTAATTTCACCGCGCCATTCTGGCCTGCGCGAAGAGCTTGAAATTCCGGTTGATCCGGCTTTGCTAGAGGCAGGGGATCACAATGGATCCACCTTTTATCAGCATCAGCGGTTTTTAGCAGTTGTGCGACAAGGACGCGCGGTGGAAGTAAGTTTGAACGATGGCATTTGGGCTGTGCGTATGGGGCAAGCTGCGCAAGAATCGGCCCGGCTTGGGCAGGCAGTAACTTTTTAGTTTATGGTCAGCTTCAGCCTATGCCTGAGGGGCGTTAGGATGGCGGTGGTTGCAAACAAAAAAACGATTTACCTGATGAAACTTTTACCTGATGAAACTTATGGGTTTTAGGGCTTTCGCCTATAAGGAGACTTCGGATTTTGCAGGGCATAGGCTTAGACAGCCTGCAACTGCCCAATCATAGGCGTTGTCGTGATGGGTTTGCACCGATCAGAGCGGGCGATCCCAAAAATAAGATATTTGGTTGGCTTGATGCGCATGAAACGCGCCCTGCTCGATAAATTTTATCGGCCATGGTTGATTTGATCTTGGAAATGCATGCGCAACCTCTTGCAAAACTAAAAGAAAACGACATTAACGCTTGTTCAAGATGAGCAAAAGCAGAAAGCGCCGCGATGTCGATCAGTAGCCTAAAAGAAAAATACCCAGATTTAGTAGTTTCGATGCGCAAAGCCGCGGTTTTGGCGGGGCTTGAAATCTTAGATGTCTACGCTCAAAGCGATTTCGGTATTCAGATTAAAAGCGATGAAAGCCCTTTGACGCTGGCTGATTTGCGGGCAGATAAGGCAATCGCGACCACGCTCGCTGAGCTTGTGCCAGATATTCCCATTGTCTCTGAGGAAACTTATGCGGAGGGTGATCGGCTGAGAGATGCGATATTCTTCTTGGTAGATCCGTTGGACGGCACGAAAGAATTCATAAAAAAAACTGGAGAATTTACCGTTAATATTGCGCTGATCGTGCAGGGTAAAGCTGCGTTGGGCGTGGTATATGTGCCAGTGAGTGGTGATTTATTTTATCGTGATCTTGACGGTTTGTCTTATGTAGAAAGCGATGCAAGCCGCGTTGAGAGGCGTGGACAGATTGCGCAGATCAACTGTCGCGCTGTGGATGGGCAGAAGATTACCGCGGTAAAATCGGCCTCGCACTCTAATGAGGAAACAGAGGCTTTTTTGAGAAAATATAATCCTGTTCAATCCAAAAGCGCGGGGTCATCTTTGAAGTTTTGTCTTATCGCGCGCGGCGCAGCGGATTTGTACCCTCGTCTTGGTCGTACGATGGAATGGGATACGGGCGCTGCGCATGCAGTTCTTAAAGGGGCAGGCGGCAATGTGTATAGGATCGATACATTTGAAGAACTCGAATATGGCAAAGAGGTTATGGACAACCCGCATTTTGTCGCGGCGTCAAATGGGTTAAAGCTGACTCAAGGTTAAGTGATGTCACTAAAGGCAGAGCAGCAATCTAGGGCATTTGATCAAGTGTAACCTTTGCGTTATGCGGCTCAACGCATTAAGTTTCAAAATGATAATATTAAGAGTGGTTTGACTGCTCAGAAAGTTTGAATGAAGCCGTCTCTTTCCCGGAGGGAAAGAAACATATGGGCGTTGCCGCAAAAAAATAGTTAACGCCCCTCACGCAAGGGATGAGAGCATGGAGTCCATAAGGTGGCGCGTCAAATGGCGCCATATTACGCCAGTTTTCAACTTTAATTATATCATTGCTTTTGCCAAAGAGGGCGATTTACACGGGCTTGGACATGTTTGGTTGTATCGAAAGAATACTATAAATTGGCTCTTTGATTTTGTTGAAGAAGAATTCATGTTTATTGATTTACTGTAGCCCCCCCTATCTCTGGTTGAACAGCCATGGGTTTTCAGTATTTGAATTGAGCTGTGATTAACCAAGTTGCAATCTCAGTTTAGAGATAAATAAGCAGAAGGTTTGAGGTGTTTGATACTTCACAGATTATCTTTTGTTTCATTTGTCTTGGAGGGCGGAGNTGGTAAAATTGNGGTCTTAGATTGAATAAACACATCCATCGGCATTTCTGCCTCTGCGTCTCTTTGGGAGACTTANTTTTGCCTGCAAGCCTTGATTAACCCAGCGGTGCTGTGTATATGGTGGGGCGGTAAGCGGTGGGCGTAATTAAAATCACATGATACTTTTATCTTCCTTTGCATCAGCGATGTGTCTCGCATTTGTTATTTTCCTAACCCGGCCGCTGCATATTCAATTCACGGCCAAAGGCCACGGCAATGCAGCCGTTCAATCCTCTCATCGGTTGCCGACCCCAAGAATCGGTGGCTTGGCGGTAATACTAGGCGGCTTTTT